>Ga0308163_10001342_pt1 | contig 27616 bp, 16 predicted proteins | sample PhyTR1_FD_201037 | JGI IMG/M metagenome (GOLD analysis project Ga0308163, IMG submission 201037) | Phyllosphere microbial communities from UC Gill Tract Community Farm, Albany, California, United States - DLSLT.R1 | ecosystem: Host-associated > Plants > Phyllosphere > Unclassified | place: USA... | reverse complement strand
TCCGAAAGTCAGAATAGACAATACAACACCGCGACAGAAAATAACAGGTTTTGGTGGTTTTGTCTGTAGTCCGCAGTTTGCCTACGATCATATGACGCCTGCAGAAATCGATAAAATGTGGGGGACAGACAGTGAGGCGGGATATAATATTATGCGACTTTATATTCCTACGACTCAAGCAAACTGGAGTGCTGCTTTAGCCACTGCGCAAAAAGCAAAATCTTTGGGCTTGATTATCTTTGCCAGTCCGTGGTCGCCACCTGCAGAATGGAAAACCAATGGAAATGATGCCGGAACTTATAATGGAGTAGAAGGTTTTTTAAAAGAAGAAAATTATGCAGATTTTGCCAATTATCTCAATGATTTTGTAGTCTATCTTAAAAATAACGGTGTAGAATTGTACGCAATATCACTTCAGAATGAGCCAGATTATGTCGTTAGTTATGCAGGTTGTACTTACACTCCAGCGCAAATTACCAATTTCCTGAAAAATTATTCAGATGTAATTTCCTGTAGAATTATTGCACCCGAAACCGTGGGAATGTCAAATAACTATGCCAGCGCGCTTCTTGCTGCAGATGTATTACCGAAATTTGAAATTTACGCAGGACATCAATATGGCGGGATAGGCTCTACGTACAAGGGTTTTCTGAACACGAACAAAGAAATCTGGATGACAGAGTTTCTGATCAACTGGAATTCCAATGGTGGGACAAGGAATTTTTCCTGGAGTACGGATGCATTTGACTTTGCAAAAAGTGTAAATGATGTTTTAGTTGGTGGAGGAAATGCCTGGATTCATTACGCTACGAAAAGATATTACGGAATGATGGGGGACGGACAATTTGGAACCGTAGCCGGTGAAATCACTAAACGCGGTTATATACTTTCGCATTTTGCAAAATATACAACAGGTTCCAAAAGACTGGATGCCATCTGGAGTGACCAAGGCTCTATGCAGGGTTCTGCATATATCAATGATTCTGGAGACAAAGTGACGCTTATGGTTTTCAATTCATCGGCCAATAATTATACATTAAAAGTTGATTTGCCTTTCTACACGACTTCAGTACAAAAAATTATGACCAATGAAACTTCGAATATGGTTTCTTCCAATCAAAGTTTTACTGAAACTTTCCGTCCGACCATTCAGGTCAATCCATCAAGCGTGATCACTTTTGTTTTTGATAAAAGTAATATCAGAGAAGTTTCCAATATGACGGGTCAGGATATTAATTATTCTAAAATTGAAACCCAATCTGTGACCAATCCTGCGTTCGGAACAACTTATCAGTTAAGTGGTAAAACAGCCACTTTGTATAACTCTACACCGCTTATCAGCTCCAATATGACAGACTCTAATGGGTATATCGGTTTAGATGACCGCTACAACAAGCTGGTTTTCCACGTCAACAGTTATACAACGAGTAATCTGGCAACTTCATCCAATACAACATTGTATTATGTTGATAATGTTGGCGTTGTGAAATCTTATAATTATGGAACAGTTAATTTGCCATCGTCCGGATCGTCTAATTTCGATTTAACATTTGATATTTCCAGAGCAGTTCTCACGACTGGTTGCAAAGGAATCATCGGACTGAGAAATGGTAATTTCAGTTCTATTCTGACATTTAATTTTGGTGATGTCTATTTTGCAATTTCTAATGAAAAAGCGATGAAGTTTGCAGGCGTTTATTCAGACGGCGACAGCAATCTGATGGATGTTTACGAGAATACGTATTATACTTCATTGGATTTTACCAACGTAACGAATATCAACACATCTGCTAATTGGAAAAGTAAAATGGCTAATACCAATAGTCTTTTCTATGTAAATAGTGGTTCAGGTTTCCTCCCAAATTCCAAAACAAATAACGCAAATGTTGTTTCAGGAACTATTGCCGCATCATTAGAATTGTCTGATCAAGGTGGTGATTTCAACGCACCTTATACTTTCACTGCAACTTCTGCATCATACACAAAAACATTGAGTGGATATGCCGTTATCGTACTTCCGTTTGAGGCTAATGTTCCAATTGGTGTGCAGACTTACAGTATGCTACCATCATCATCAAAGGTAGAATGTATTGGACTTCCAAATGATAAAATTCCAGCAAATATGCCGGTATTGGTCAACGGAAATGGCACGTTTACATTCTCAGGTTCTGGTAATGTTTCTACACCAAAAGCTATTGTTTCTAATCAGTTTAATGCAGATTATAGCACAATAAAAGCTTATACAGGAGGTTATGTCCTGAAAACCGTGAACGGAACAACAGGATTCTATAAAATTGCAAGCGGAAGCGAGACCGTCTCGGCGTTCAGTGCTTATATTGGTGAAGAAAATGCCTATTCAGCTTCGTTTTTACCTTTAGGGTTTGAGACGCTTGCTGCTCAGGATATATCCGATTCTAAATTCCAATTTTACCCAAATCCTGCAAAAAATGAAATCTTTGTAGACTGGAAATCATCGGATGCAGTTTATTCGATTTTGGATACAAAGGGTAGTTTGGTTGCTAAAAAAGCAAAACTTAGCAAGGGTAAAAATAAAATTGATATTTCAAAATTACTTTCAGGATTGTATTTTATTGAAATTTCAAATTCCGGTAAGAGCACTACAACTAAGTTTATCAAACAGTAATATTATTCATATTTTTAATTTTTTCAGAAAGTCATCAGTTCGCTGGTGGCTTTTTTTATATCAGGTGAAGACAATATATTTACAATTAAGTGTATTATATACATTTATTCAAAATAGAATGTTATATTTGCTTTGAGCAGAATTAGAATTTAAGTCTAAATAAAGTTCTGATTTCAAAAATGATTTTAAATTTTGCCTTATGAAAAAAATCTTCGTGAATATATCAATCTTCATCTGCGCCTTCTCATCTGCACAAACATTCAAACATCCATTCCAAAATCCCAAACTTCCGGTCGAACAAAGAATCGAAAATCTTCTCGGATTATTAACGGTGGATGAAAAAATAGGAATGATGATGGATAATTCCAAAGCAGTTCCGAGATTGGATATTCCAGCTTACGGTTGGTGGAATGAAGCACTTCACGGCGTGGCAAGAGCAGGAACAGCCACAGTTTTTCCTCAAGCCATCGGGATGGCGGCAACTTGGGACGTTCCGGAACATCTCAAAACTTTTGAAATGATTTCCGATGAAGCCAGAGCAAAATACAACAAATCGTTTGACGAATCCCAAAAAACCGGACGTTACGAAGGTCTTACATTCTGGACACCGAACATCAACATTTTCCGTGATCCGAGATGGGGAAGAGGTCAGGAAACCTATGGCGAAGATCCTTATTTGACTTCAGTTTTGGGCGTTGCAGCGGTAAAAGGTCTGCAGGGAAATGACCCTAAATATTTTAAAACCCACGCCTGCGCCAAACATTTCGCCGTTCACAGCGGTCCGGAATGGAATCGCCATTCCTACAACGCAGAAGTTTCCAAAAGAGATTTATACGAAACCTATCTTCCGGCTTTCAAAGCATTGGTTTTGGAAGGAAATGTGAGAGAAGTGATGTGCGCTTACAATGCGTTCGACGGACAACCTTGCTGTGCTAACAATACTTTATTAACCGAAATTCTTCGCGGAAAATGGAACTACAACGGAATGGTCGTTTCCGATTGTTGGGCTTTGGCAGATTTTTACCAAAAACAATATCACGGAACGCATCCTGACGAAAAAACTACGGCCGCAGATGCCTTGAAACATTCCACAGATTTGGAATGTGGCGACACGTATAATAATTTAAATAAATCTTTAGCAAACGGTTTAATCACAGAAAAAGACTTAGATATTTCAATGCGAAGAATTCTTAAAGGTTGGTTTGAACTGGGAATGCTTGACCCAAAATCTTCCGTTCACTGGAACTCAATTCCATACTCTGTAGTGGATTCTGACGAACATAAGAAACAGGCTCTAAAAATGGCTCAGAAATCAATTGTATTGATGAAAAATGAGAAGAATGTTTTGCCATTAAACAAAAATATCAAAAAAATTGCGGTTGTCGGTCCAAATGCTGATGACGGATTAATGCAGTTGGGAAATTACAACGGAACACCTTCATCTATTGTAACGATTTTGGGTGGAATTAAAACCAAATTTCCAAACGCAGAAATCATTTATGAAAAAGGAACCGAAGTTGCCGACCCATCTTCCAAAACTTCGCTTTACCAAAACTTTTTAAGCCAGAAAAACGGCGAAAAAGGAATGAAGGTAGCATTTTTCAACAACAATGAATTTAAAGGTACTCCTGTTAATATTTCAGTCAATAAATCTGGAATCAACTACAACAGCTTTGGCGGAACCCAGCTTGCCCCGAATGTCGCAAGAGAAAATACTTCGGCGATTATTTCAGGAGTTTTCAAAAGCTCTTACACCGGCGATGTTATTCTTTCGCCTTCAACGTCTGATGTTTACACACTTTTCGTTGACGGAAAAGAAATCGCCAACAGAAAAGGTCCCGATGCAAGACATCCTTCAGAATTTCCCGTGAAAATGGAAAAAGGAAAAGAATATCTGATAGAATTACGTCACACTCAAAAAGGAAAATATGTAAGCATTACATTTGACATCTATAGAAAAGACTCTGTCAATTTTGCTGCGGTTAGGGAAAAAGTGAAAGATGCGGATGTCATTATCTTTGCAGGCGGACTTTCGCCAAGTCTGGAAGGTGAAGAAATGATGGTGAATGCAGAAGGTTTCAAAGGTGGCGATAAAACTTCTATCGACCTTCCGAAAGTTCAGCGCGAATTGCTGGCTGAACTAAGAAAAACAGGAAAACCTATCGTTTTCGTGCTTTGTACAGGAAGTTCACTTGGTTTAGAACAGGATGAAAAAAATTACGACGCTTTACTAAATGCTTGGTACGGCGGACAATCCAGCGGAACGGCTGTCGCAGATGTTTTGGCAGACGATTATAATCCGTCAGGAAAATTGCCGGTTACATTCTATAAAAATCTGGAACAGCTCGACAATAATCTGTCAAAAACCAGCAAACATCAAGGTTTCGAAAACTACGATATGGTCGGAAGAACCTACCGTTATATGACGGAAAAGCCTTTGTACGCTTTCGGACACGGGTTGAGTTATTCAAAATTTAATTATGGTGATGCTAAATTGAGTAAAAATGCTATCAATACGAATGAAAATTTAAACATTACAATTCCTGTTAAGAATATTTCAAAGGTAGATGGAGAAGAAGTGATTGAAGTTTACGTGAAAAGAAATAATGATGCTTCCGCACCTGTAAAAACTTTGAGAGCTTTCGAAAGAGTGTTTGTCAAAGCAGGTGAAACGAAAAATGTTCAGCTTAATATTTCTTCTGATTCGTTCAGATTTTATGATGAAAAAGTAGACGATTTGGCTTCAAAAACAGGAAATTATACGATTTTCTACGGCGGAACTTCTGATGAATCAGGATTGAAAAGTGTTCCATTGAAAGTAAATTAAAATTAGATGTTCAAACTAATTTAACCACAAAAGAGATATTGAAATAATTTGTAATATTTAAAAGCCTGCAAAAGGATAAAATCAATGATTTTTTAAGCTTTTGTGTTCCTTTCTAAATCTTAAAAAAAATAAGTATTAAAATCTTTTGTGCCTTTTGTGGTTAAAAAAAACACTCCAAAAATTAATCAATGAAAACAAAAACCAAAATATTCGCCACCGCATTTTCTTTAAGTGTAGCCTTCTTTTCAGCTCAAAATGGAAATATCAAAAAACACTTCCTAGATTTAGACGGAACTTCCACAAACATCAAAATCCAGCCTACGATGTACGGGATTTTCTTCGAAGACATCAACTTTGCTGCAGACGGCGGATTGTACGCAGAACTCATCAAAAACCGAAGTTTCGAGTTTGATGAACCTATGACAGGCTGGAAACAACCCAACACAAAAACATTATCTCCAAACTTGGATTCAGGCTTTCTGACAATTATAACTGATAAGTCTAAAACCAATAAAAATTACGCAAGAATCACGGTTTGGAATGACAAAAACTATTCGTTGGAAAATGAAGGTTTCCGAGGAATTGGGCTTCATCAGGATGAAAAATATGATTTCAGTTTTAATCTTGAAAATGTTTCGGGAAACATTTCTGCTGTTAATGCAAGTCTTATCCATGAAAAAGGCAATGTGATTTCTTCGGTTTCAACAATCATTAAAGGTAACGGTTGGCAAAAATACAACTTGGTTTTTGCTCCGAAATCAACTGTTGAAAAAGCCAAAGTACAACTCACTTTCACCGGAAAAGGCGTAGTGAATATGGATATGATTTCTCTGTTTCCGCAAGATACTTGGAAAGGCAGAAAAGGCGGAATGCGGAAAGATTTGGTGCAGAAATTATACGATTTGCAACCCGGATTTTTACGTTTTCCTGGTGGATGTATTGTTGAAGGACGAACTTTGGCAGAACGTTATCAATGGAAAAAAACAATCGGAAAAGTAGAAGACAGAGAAAATCTTATCAACAAGTGGAACAACGGATTTGCGCATCGTTTAACACCTGATTATTGGCAGTCTTTCGGCTTAGGATTTTTTGAATATTTCCAGCTTTCGGAAGATTTGGGCGCAGAACCGCTTCCGATTTTAAGCTGCGGAATGGCGTGTCAGTTCAATACCGCAGAATTGGTAAAAATGGAAGATTTAAATCCTTATGTTCAGGATGCTTTGGATTTAATTGAATTTGCCAACGGAGATTCTAATACAAAATGGGGCAAAATTCGTACAGAAATGGGACATCCGAAACCGTTTAATATGAAATATATCGGCGTTGGTAACGAGCAGTGGGGCGAGGATTATATAGAAAGATATAAAGTTTTCGAAAAGGCGATTCACGAGAAATATCCGAACATCCAAATTATCTCAGGCAGCGGACCTTCGCCTGACGGAGAATTCTTCGATTACGGCTGGAAAGAACTCAAAAAACTGAATGCACAGATTGTTGACGAACATTACTACAATTCGCCTGATTGGTTTTTAAAAAACGCAGACAGATACGATAAATACGACCGAAGAGGGCCCAAAGTTTTCGCCGGAGAATATGCTGCACAATCAGTCGGCGTTGTAAAACCTGACAATAAAAATAACTGGCAAACCGCACTTTCCGAAGCCGCTTTTATGACCGGATTGGAGCGCAATGCAGATGTGGTGACGATGACTTCCTACGCACCGCTTTTAGCGCACGCAGACGGATGGCAATGGACACCGGATTTGATTTGGTTCAATAATCTAAAATCGTACGCTACCCCGAATTATTATGTTCAGAAATTATTTTCCAACAACAAAGGAACTGATTTAATTAAAATCTCAGAAAACGGAAAAGCTGTAACAGGTCACAATAATCTTTATGCATCGGCAGTGAAGGACAGTAAAAGTGGCGAAACTATTGTCAAATTAGTCAATTCAAACGCAGAGCAAACTTCGGTTGAAATCAATCCAAAAAATATAAAATCGGGCAGTCAATTGACCAAAATTATCCTGACTTCTGCAGGTCTTTCTGATGAAAATAATTTCCAGACCGAGAATATTAAACCTGTTGAGGAAACGCAGACCTTGAAAAAAGGAAAAATTTTGGTTGAAATTCCGGCAAATTCTTTAGTGATTCTTAAGATTAAATGACGCTAAAGCCCATCGATAAAGAAAAAAAATAAAATTAAGTGTAATTATTACATTTATTTAAAATAGAATCTTATATTTGTTTTATCTCAAAAGCAGGAATGTGAAGATTTCTTTAAGTTAAATGAAAGCTTACCGCCAAATCTTTGCCGACTGCCACAATAATCTAGTAAATCTATTTCTTTAATGAAAAAATACGTTATCGGCTTAGACTATGGAACAGATTCTGTTCGAGCCGTTTTGATTGATACGGAAAATGGGGCAGAATTAGCGACCTCCGTAAGCTATTACCAAAGATGGAAGGAAGGGAAATTCTGTCAGCCGGAACAAAATCAATTTCGTCAGCATCCGCTCGACCATATCGAAGGCTTGGAAAAAACCATTTCAACCGTTGTAAAAGAAAGTGGTGTTGCGCCCGAAAATATCGTCAGCATTTGTATTGATACGACAGGTTCTTCACCGCTTCCTGTGAATAAAGAAGGAACTGCATTATCACTTTTGCTTGAATTTTCAGAAAACCCGAACGCAATGATGGTGTTGTGGAAAGACCATACGTCTATCAACGAAGCTGAAGAAATCAATCATTTGGCGAGAAACTGGGGCGGCGAAGATTATACCAAATTCGAAGGTGGAATCTATTCTTCCGAATGGTTTTGGGCGAAAATTCTTCATATCAACAGAACAGACGAAGTTATTAAAAATGCGGCTTACAGCTGGATGGAACATTGCGATTACATTACATTTGTTCTTTCCGACCATCAGGATTTGGCTACTTTCAAAAGAAGCCGTTGCGCCGCAGGTCACAAAGCAATGTGGCACGAGTCTTGGGACGGATTGCCTCCCAAAGAATTTCTTGGTCAATTGGATTCATCTTTAGCAGAACTTCGCGACAGATTGTACGATAAAACCTACACTTCCGATAAAGTTTCAGGAAACTTGAATAAAGAATGGGCGGCAAAATTGGGCTTAACTACGGACACTGTAATCGCTGTCGGAACTTTCGACGCACATTCCGGAGCGGTCGGCGCAAAAGTCGAAGAGAATACGCTGATTAGAATTATGGGAACATCAACCTGCGATATTATGGTCGCTCCCAACGAAATTATCGGCGACAAAACCGTCAAAGGAATTTGCGGGCAGGTCGATGGTTCGGTGATTCCGGGATTGATGGGACTGGAAGCGGGACAATCTGCGTTCGGCGATGTTTTGGCTTGGTTCAAAGACATTTTGATGTGGCCAACTCAGAACATTTTAATGAATTCTACTATCATCGATGATAATCAAAAACAACAATTAAAGGAAGAAATAGAAAATAATCTCATTCGAAATCTTACTTTAGAAGCTGAAAAAATCCCTCTTTCCGAAGCGGTTCCTATCGCCTTGGATTGGATTAACGGCCGAAGAACACCCGATGCCAATCAGGAACTGAAAATGGCCATTAACAATCTTTCTTTGGGCACAAAAGCACCGCATATTTTCAAAGCGTTGGTCAATGCCATTTGTTTCGGGTCCAAAAAAATCGTTGACCGCTTTGAAGAAGAAGGTATAAAAATCGAAAAAGTGATAGGTATTGGAGGTGTCGCCAGAAAATCGCCGTTTATTATGCAGACTTTGGCTAATGTTCTCAATATGCCGATTATCGTTGCAGCTTCTGACCAAGCTCCGGCTTTAGGTGCGGCTATTTATGCCGCTGTGGCAGCAGGAATTTATCCAAATGTTCAGGAAGCAAGCCAAAAAATGGGTTCTGATTTCGAAGCCGAATATTTCCCGCAGACAGAACAAGTAGAAAAATACGCAGAACTGATGAACCAATATCAAATTCTCGCAGATTTTACTGAAAATAATATCAAGTCTAAGAAAAAGTTGACGGTTGACAGTTTATAGTTGTTGGAAGTTAAAGCAGAAAAAAGCTCCGTAGGAGTTCCTTGTTAATAGCAACCCAATAAATACAATCCAAGCCTCGTAGAGGCGACCTGTTAAATGTTTTCAAAAATTAAAAACCAACAACCAAAAACTATCAACTAGAATTATTATGGCAGCTTTATCCGCCCTCCGTTCCCGCTTTTTTGTTCCGCTTCGCTACACAAAAAGAACTCCACTCAGGTTGGGCTGCAGATTCAGCATAAAACACAATCAATTATAACCAAGAAGTTTGTCAATCCGCTGGAATCACTACAAAGCTTGCTTAGATTCCTACGGAATGATAAACGAAAGTTTAAAAATAACAAAAATGAGCATCTATAAAGAACTTAAAAGAGAATGTTACGAAGCCAATATGCAGCTCGATGCATTGAAGCTGGTCGTTTACACATTCGGAAACGTAAGCGCGGTTGACCGTGACAAAGGAATCTTTGCCATCAAACCAAGCGGTGTTCCTTACGAATTATTGAAACCGGAAGACATCGTGATTTTAGATTATGACGCTAATGTCGTTGAGGGAAATTTAAGACCATCTTCCGACACCAAAACCCACGCTTATCTGTACAAAAACTGGCAAAACATCGGTGGAATTTCACACACGCACGCTATTTATTCCGTTGCTTGGGCACAGGCTCAACTTGATATTCCGATTTTCGGAACGACCCACGCAGACCATTTAACTTCGGATATTCCTTGTGCACCGCCAATGCGTGATGATTTAATCGAAGGAAATTATGAATACAACACAGGAATCCAGATTTTGGAATGTTTCGAAGATAAAAATCTTTCTTACGAAGAAGTAGAAATGGTGCTTATCGGCAATCACGGTCCGTTTACTTGGGGAAAAAATGCGGACAAAGCCGTTTACAACAGTAAAGTTCTGGAAACGATTGCAGAAATGGCTTATCGTACAAGACAAATCGACCCAAATGCGCCCCGTTTAAAAGATTCACTCATCAAAAAACATTACGAACGCAAACACGGAAAACACGCCTACTACGGTCAATAAACATTTATAATTTATCATTCATAATTCATAAACTATGTTAACATCTCTCAATACAAAAGAAATCTGGTTCATCACCGGAAGTCAACATTTATACGGTCCTGAAACATTAGCGCAGGTTGCGGAACATTCAGCGAAAATCGTGGAAGCTTTGAATGCTTCTTCACAAATTCCTGTAAAAGTGGTTTTAAGACCAACAGTAAAAACAACGGAAGAAATTTTCGAAACCTTAACAGCCGCCAATTTCTCAAAAGACTGCATCGGAATTGTAACGTGGATGCACACGTTTTCACCCGCAAAAATGTGGATTCGTGGATTGACCGCTTTACAAAAACCAATGTTACATCTGCATACGCAGTTCAACCAGGATATTCCGTGGTCTTCAATGGATATGAATTTTATGAATCTGAATCAGGCAGCGCACGGTGACCGTGAATTCGGTTTTATGGTGAGCCGTCTTCGCAAAAACAGAAAAGTAGTTGTGGGACATTGGGCTGATGAAAAAGTTCAGAAACAAATCGGAGAATGGAGTAGAGTTGCAGCGGGCTGGGACGATTGGCAAGGTGCAAAATTTGCCCGTTTTGGTGATAATATGAGATATGTTGCCGTGACCGATGGCGACAAAGTGGAAGCGGAAACCAAGTTTGGATTTTCGGTAAACACTTGGGGAATCGGGGATTTGGTAAGCGTTGTCAATTCAATAGGAGATGGAGAAATCAAAACATTGATGGAAGAATATGAATCTTCATACAAAATGGCAGAATCTCTTCTTTCCGGAGGCTCAAACAGAAAATCTTTGGAAGCTGCCGCAAGAATTGAATTAGGCTTAGAAAAATTCCTGAAAGATGGAAACTTTAAAGGTTTCTCCGATACTTTCGAAGACCTTCACGGTCTGGAACAGCTTCCGGGAATTGCCGTTCAGAGATTAATGGAAAAAGGTTACGGATTCGCCGGAGAAGGCGACTGGAAAACGGCGGCTTTGGTTCGTGCAATGAAAACGATGGGACAAGGTCTTGAAGGCGGAAATGCTTTTATGGAAGATTATACGTACCATTTAAATCCATCAAATCCATCTGTTTTAGGTTCGCATATGTTGGAAGTTGACCCTGTTTTGGCGGTAGATAAACCGTCTTGCGAAATTCATCCGTTGGGAATTGGTGGAAAAGCTGACCCGGTTCGCCTCGTTTTCAATTCAAGAGGAAATATTGATTCTCTAAATGCCGCTTTGATGGATTTCGGTAATCATTTCAGACTTTTAATTAACAAAACTAAAGCTTTAGAAATCACTGAAGAACTCCCAAAACTTCCTGTCGCGAGAGTGCTTTGGAAACCACTTCCTGATTTGTACACTGCCGCTGAAGCGTGGATTTTGGCAGGTGGTGCGCATCACACGTGTTACAGCGAAAACATCAGCGCAGAACAGTTGGAAGATTTTGCGGAGATTGCAGGTATCGAATCGTTGGTTATTGATGAAAATACAAAAATCCGTGATTTTAAGAATACGCTTCGCTGGAATGAAATATATTATCGTTAAACTTGCAAAACTTCTAAAAAATGAGAAAAACAAGTATCAACCTGATAATTCTTTTTGCCGTTTTATGTATTTTCGGGTGCAATAAAAAAGAAAATCAATCAAAAACTCAACCGGAAACAATGGAAAACATACAGGTTTCAGATTACGGAGTCACGTCAAAAGGCGATTCCATCAAAAAATATACTTTGACCAACAAAAATGGGATGAAGCTTGAAGTCATTAACTTCGGCGGCATCATCACTTCACTTACAGCTCCCGACAAAAACGGAAAATTTGAAGATGTGGTTTTAGGTTTTACGAAGCCTGAAGATTATTTCAATGGAAATCCTTATTATTTCGGAGCATTGATTGGCCGTTACGGAAACCGAATTGCCAATGCCAAGTTCACTTTGGAAGGCAAATCGTACGACATCGACAAAAATGACGGTCCGAACAGTCTTCACGGAGGAAAAGAAGGATTCCACACCAAATTCTGGAATATCGAATCGGTGAAAGATGCAAAATTTCCAACTTTAAAACTAACTTATACCAGCGCAGATGGCGAAGAAGGTTATCGCGGGAAATTATCGACAACGGTTTTGTATACTTTGACGGACGACAATGCTTTGGAAATTTCTTACGAAGCGGAAACCAATAAACCGACTGTTGTAAATCTTACACAACATTCGTATTTCAATCTTTCAGGGAATTTCTCAAAAACAATTCTTGACCACGAATTGCAAATCAATGCGGATAAATTTTTACCTGTCAATGAAACTTTAATTCCGACTGGAGAACAGAAGTCGGTGAAAGGAAGTCCGTTTGATTTCACCGTTTCAAAACCAATCGGAAAAGATATCAACGCGGATGACGACCAATTGAAAAAAGGAAAAGGCTACGACCACAACTGGATTCTGAACGGAAACGGATTGAGAAGTATTGCCAAAGTTTATCATCCTGAATCAGGAAGAATAATGGAAGTTTTGACCGATGAACCGGGCGTTCAGTTCTATTCCGGGAATTTTCTTGATGGAAAATTCGACACGAAAACGGGCGGAAAAAATGAATTCAGAACAGGTTTTTGTCTGGAAACTCAACACTTCCCGGATTCCCCAAATCAGCCTTCATTTCCTTCAACAGAGTTGAAGCCGGGTCAAAAATATCAGTCAAAAACGATTTATAAATTCTCAGTTAAAAAATAGGTATGGGAAATTTAGCAACAATAGATATCATCATATTTTTAATTTATTTTGTGGTGGTAGCCGGTTACGGAATCTGGATTTATAATAGAAAAAAATCCAGTGCAACAGGCAGTAAAGATTATTTTCTTGCCGAAGGTTCACTAACTTGGTGGGCGATTGGAGCAAGTTTGATTGCTTCCAACATTTCAGCGGAACAGTTTATCGGAATGTCTGGAGAAGGATTTTTTGTCGGAATTGCCGTTGCAGCCTACGAATGGCTTGCCGCAATTGCGCTGATTATCATTGCAGTTTGGTTCATCCCGATTTATCTTAAAAACAAGATTTATACGATGCCACAATTTCTGGAAACCCGTTACAATAAGTCGGTTTCATTGATTATGGCGGTGTTTTGGCTGTTCTTATATGTGATTGTAAATTTAACCTCAATCCTTTATTTAGGAGCTTTGGCAATCGACACCTTATTGGGCGGCGATAATCTTCACATCATTATGATTGGATTGCTTTTGATGGCTTTGTTAATCGGTCTTGGCGGAATGAAAGTTATTGGATATACCGACGTTATTCAGGTTGCAGTTTTGATTATTGGAGGATTTGCAACCGTTTATATGGCACTTCAGATTGTTGACCAAAGAATCAACGGCGCGGCAGTTGGAAATGCTTTCGCAGGTTTTCAAACCTTGATGAATGAAGCTCCGCAACATTTCAAATTGATGTTGGATAAACCTACAAAAACAACCACAACTTTAGCAATGCCTGAAAATCTGGATGTTCAGAAATATGTGGTTTTACCAGGATTGGCAATGTATTTTGCAGGACAGTGGATTGTAAATCTAAATTATTGGGGTTGCAACCAATACATCACGCAACGTGCTTTGGGAGCAGATTTGAAAACGGCAAGAACAGGAATTTTATTCGCAGGATTTTTGAAATTATTTATGCCGATTATCGTAATGCTTCCGGGAATTGCAGCTTATGTTTTATATACAAAAGGACATTTGCCAGGTTTCAATGGTGTAAAAGATGGTGCATATTCAGCTATTTTAGGATTTTTGCCAACAGGATTGAAAGGTCTTGCAGTAGCAGCTTTAACGGCGGCAATCGTAGCTTCTTTAGCTGGAAAAGTAAACAGTATTTCTACGATTTTCACTTTAGATATTTACAAAAAATACCTGAAAGCAGATGCGACCGAAATTGAAATGGTGAGAACGGGACGTTGGGCAATTATTATCGCAATGGCTGTTGCTTTGGCCTTTACCTGGACAGATGTTTTGGGAATTGGCGGAGAAGGCGGATTTACCTTTATCCAGAAATATACAGGATTTATCAGTCCGGGTGTTTTTGCAATGTTCATTTTAGGAATGTTTTGGAAAAGAACAACAGGAGCGGCAGCTTTAGTTGGGGTGATTTTAGGATTTGTTTTAGCTATCTTTTTCAACAGTTTTGCAGTCGATATTTTCGGGAAAGAAACTTGGTTATATACGGCATTTACGTATGAAAAATTAGAAAATGGCGTCGTTCACACGATTACCGAAATTCCGTTTTTGATTAATATGGGATGGTCATTCTTCTTCACAGTTCTGACGATGGTTGGGATAAGTCTTGCCGGTCCGAAAGTGAATCCTAAAGCGTTTGCAATTGACTCTACAATGTTTAAAGTAGATAACAGAACTTTGGTTTTGATTGTAGTGACTTTACTTTTGCTGACCGCAATTTATGTAAGATTTTGGTAAAATTTGAATAATAATAAAATGAATGCAGGATGCCAATTTGGTGTCCTGTTTTTGTTTAATTTTAAGTCAGGATTTAGAAAGAATTAAATGAAAGATTTTAATGAATTGATACAACAACATTTTGGTCCGTTGAATTCTCAGGAACTGTTTGCTATTCAGTCTTATTTTAAGGAAGAACAATTAGGGAAAAATGAAATATTTACAAATTCTGGTGAGATTTGCAACAAATTAAGCATCGTGAAATCCGGTATTTTACGTGTTTTTGCTTTGTCTGAAGATGGAAAAGAAATTACACAATGGCTTTCCACAAAAGATTTTTTTATCACCGATGTGATGGGATTTTTCTTTAATCAACCCAATCGGTGGACGATACAGGCTTTCACCGAAGTTGAATTACTGACCATTTCCAAACCAAATTACTTAAAACTCTGCCAGGAATTCCCAAAATGGATTGAAATTGAAAAACACTTTATTATCAAATGTTTTGCAATGATGGAAGACCGGGTCTTCTCCCATCTTTCGATGACGGCGGAAGAGCGGTATAATCAGTATTTTGAGCAGAACAGAGAATTATTTCATCAGGTTCCGTTGCAATATATTGCGTCGGTTTTAGGAATGACGCCCGAGACGTTCAGCAGAATAAGAAAACGGCAGGCGGAGAATTCTTGATTTTTGTCAAGAGAACATATTTTCAATTGTCAGACATTTGTAAAATAAATCTTAGACAATGAAAAATATCCTGCAGCTCGAAGAATTGGGACAATTTACTTTCGCTATTTTCCTTTTTACTCAGTTAGAATTTCAGTGGTGGCTTTTTCCGCTTTGCCTTTTACTTCCGGATGTTTCGATGGTTGGCTACTTTATCAATCCAAAAATCGGAGCTTGGCTGTACAATTTTTTCCATCACAAATTAGTTGCAATCATTGTTTTGATTCTCGGATTCTGGCTGAAAGTTCCAATCGTAGAATTTGTCGGAATTATTTTATGGGCGCATTCTTCAATGGACAGGATTTTTGGATACGGATTAAAATTTGAAAACGATTTCAAACACACGCATCTAGGTTCAATGGGTAAAAAGTAAACTTTTTAAATCTTAAACATAAACCCTTCCGCAATTTTCTTATTATATTTTTCCTCATTAAACGTATAAAGAAAAGAACCTTTTTTCGAAGACGACATATCTTTTTCATTTGTGTTTACCAAAACATCTAGAGCATTAATTTTGCTGGTAAAATTCCGTTTATCATATTTTTCGTCAAAAATAGCTTCGTAGAGATTCTGCAGATCTTTCATTGTAAATTTTTCAGGCAGGAGTTCAAAACCGATTGGTCTTGTTGTTGCTCTTCTCTTTAATCTCAGTACGGCATCCTTAACCATTGTATTATGATCAAAAATAAGTTCAGGATGGTCTTTTAGGTCAAACCATTTGGCGTTATATTTTTCATTAATATGAATATCTTTTTCAATATTTATCAATGCATAATATGAAATCGACATAATTCTGGCAGTCGGTTCACGGTTTATTTCGGTATAAGTATTAAGTTGTTCCAGATAGATGTTTTCCAATCCGGTTAATGTATTTAAAACTCGATCGGCAGCTTGATCAGAGCTTTCCTTATCACCAATAAAGCCACCCATCAAAGACCATTTCCCCATTTTAGGTTCAAAACTTCTCTGTACCAGAAGTATTTTAAGATTTTCGCCATCAAAGCCGAAAATAATACAGTCAACGGCTACCAAATGTCGCGGATATTGAGAATAGTCTTGGGTCATCGATTATAATTTTTTACAAAGTTAAAGCTTTTATCATTTGATTTTATGGTTGAATAGAATATAAATGTTTTTTCTACACTTTATTTGTCATTTATTTTTCCATTCTTTAGAAATTCGTCATTTACGTTAATATTTTGGGAGTAATAAAATCCAATAATTATTATATTTTATTCATAAAACACATTAAATAGAGATGAATTTAATGTTAAAAATATGTTAAAATTAATTTTCTTATCATTTTTAATGACACTAAAGCAATTGCCCGGACTTAGTCTGAAAAATACGATAAGCTATTGACGTAATTTTCAAGCCAAGTCTTTAAACGTTCCATATTCATTTTTTTACAAGCAGTTTCATTGTATCACTCTGATTATCGTTGTTTTTAATAATCTTAATTTTTATGATAAGTCCTTGTTGTTTTAATAGTTTTTCTGAAACTTTAAAATAAGAATATTTTCGGATTCTTCCGCTTATTTGGTAAAATTCTTTGCCATATAGATTCTTTCTTCTATTTTAGAAATGTTGAATAAACATTTATTAATGAATAAAAAATCGCTGATATTATTTTTGAGTTTTGGAACACTTGCTTTCGGGCAGGTGAAGAAAAATGTCAGCTACTTTCCACTCAACAAAGTTCATTTGTCAGAAAGCATTTTCAGCAAAGCGATGCAGAGCGACGAAAATTACATAATGTCGATGGATGCAGACCGCTTGCTCGCTCCATATCTGAAAGAAGCAGGACTTAACCCGAAAAAAGAAAACTATCCCAACTGGGAAAACACAGGATTGGACGGCCATATCGGCGGACATTATATTTCTGCTTTGGCGTTAATGTACGCTTCTACGGGCGACACAAAAGTGAAACAGCGACTGGATTATATGATTGACGAGCTGGAACGTTGCCAGAGTCTTTCAGGAAACGGCTATATTTCTGGTGTTCCAAACGGAAAAAAAATCTGGAAAGAAATCGCTGATGGCAATATCCGTGCGGCGACTTTCGGGTTGAATGACCGTTGGGTTCCGTTGTATAATATTCATAAAACATATTCTGGTTTAAGGGACGCTTATTGGTATGCAGGAAATGAGAAAGCAAAAAAAATGCTTATCAAGCTTACTGATTGGATGGCAAATGAAGTTTCCGGACTTTCCGATGAGCAGATTCAGGAAATGTTGAAAAGTGAGCACGGCGGACTGAACGAAGTTTTTGCCGATGTTTATGACATTACTAAAAATGAAAAATATCTGAAATTAGCGCACCGTTTTTCACATCAGGCGATTTTAAATCCACTGTTGATTCACGAAGACAAACTGACGGGAATCCACGCCAATACACAGATTCCGAAAGTAATCGGTTTCAAAAGAATTGCCGATTTGGAACACAACAAAGAATGGAGCAGTGCAGCAGATTTTTTCTGGGCTAATGTTACCCAAAAACGTTCAGCGATTATCGGTGGAAACAGTGTGAGCGAACATTTCAATTCCATAACTGATTTTAGCGGAATGATTAAAAGTATTGAAGGTCCCGAAACCTGCAATACGTACAATATGCTGAAGCTGACCAAAGAACTTTTTGCCACCAATCCAAAGTCGTCTTATCTTGATTATTACGAAATAGCTTTGTACAATCATATTCTTTCCACCCAAAATCCTGAAAAAGGAGGTTTTGTATACTTCACACCGATGCGCCCCGGTCATTACAGGGTTTATTCCCAGCCGGAAACCAGTTTTTGGTGCTGCGTAGGTTCTGGGATGGAAAATCACGCCAAATATGGTGAAATGATTTATGCAAAATCGGATAACGATTTGTATGTCAATCTGTTTATTCCTTCTGTTTTAAAATGGTCTGAAAAGAAATTGGTTCTGAGACAGGAAAATAATTTCCCTCAAACGCCTTCTACAAAACTACTATTTGACCTTGCTCCAAAATCCGAAATCAATTTAAAACTAAGAGCTCCGGAATGGTCAAATGCTTCCCAAATAATTATTTCCGTTAATTCAAAAAACATCAATATTCCTGTCGATTCCGAAGGTTATATCAATATAAAAAGAAAATGGAAAAAAGGCGATGTGGTCGAAATGAAAATGCCGATGCACCTTTCCACAGAACAGCTTCCTGACAAATCGGATTATTATGCTTTTAAATATGGTCCAATCGTTTTAGCCGCAACTTACGGAACAGAAAATCAGGATGGACTTTTTGCCGATGACAGTCGTGGCGGACATATCGCACACGGAAAGCAAATTCCTTTAAATGAAATTCCAACGATTTTGGGAAGTCCAGATGCTGTGATTAATCATTTGGGAGCAATGAATGGCGATGATTTGACATTTAAACTAAAAGGTTTATATCCTCAAAATAAATTTGCTGACGGACTGAAGTTGATTCCTTTTTACCAAATTCACGAGCAACGTTACATCATTTATTTTCCGCAGGCAACTCAGGATAAAATCGAAATGATTCAGAAACAAAAAGTCAAAGAAGAAGCTGAAATCCAAAAACTGGATAATATTACGACGGATAAAATCCAGCTCGGTGAGCAACAGCCGGAATCTGACCATTTTTTCGACAGCAAAGATTCCAACACAGGATATATGGAAGACCGCCATTTCCGTGAGGCCAAAGGCTGGTTCAGTTATCAGATGAAAAATAAGGAGAAGGATGCAAAATATTTGTACATCACGTATTTTGACGCCAATAATAACCGTACTTTGAATGCAGAAATTAACGGAATTAAAGCGTTTTCTAAAGATTTTGATGGGAAAATGGGTGGTTCTCCGCAAACTTTGTTAATTCCGATTCCTGAATCTGAAAATCGTAAAGAAATCCTGAACATCAGGTTTAATTCAAGTGAAAAATCATTAACGCCGAAAATTATCGAAGTAAGATTGTTGAATCAAACGCCAGATAAAAACTAAAAATAAATGCAAAATCAAATTTGCTATGAAAAATAAACTCTTTTTTAAAATATTAATTTTATTCGTCGGTTCGCTTTTCATTTCGTTAGTAAATGCAAAAATAAAGCTTCCAACCCTAGTTTCAGATGGAATGGTGTTGCAGCGCAACCAAAAACTGAATGTTTGGGGAAAAGCCGACGCCAACGAAAAAGTAGAAGTGAAATTCCTTAACAAAAATTATAAAACCTCGGCAGACCAAAACGGAAACTGGAAAATCGTTCTTCCGGAACAAAAAGCGGGCGGTCCTTACACAATGACCATCAACGAAATCACGTTGAAAGACATTATGATTGGCGAAGTTTGGCTGGCTTCAGGACAATCGAATATGGAATTGCCGATGCGAAGATTGACGCCGCTTTATGCGAACGAAATCAAAAATGCGAACAACCAGAATATCCGTTTTTTCACGGTTCCTCAGAAATATAATTTTAAATCGCCTCAAACCGAATTGGATGGCGGAAAATGGGAAGCGACAAATCCTCAAACCATTCTGAATTTTTCGGGTGTCGCTTATTTCTTCGCTAAAGATGTGAGTGAAAAAGAAAAAGTAGCGGTTGGAATTATTCACTCCAGTTTAGGTGGTTCTCCGATTCAGGCTTGGATGGACGAAAATTCTTTGAAAAAATATCCGGAATATTTAGATGAAGCCAAAAAATGGCAGAATGATGATTTAATCAAATCAACAGAATCTAATGAACAGGCGCTCAGCAAAGCTTGGTACGCAGAATTGGACCAAAGCGATATCGGTCTCAATCAGCATTGGGAAAAATTTGATTTGAATGATTCTGACTGGAAAACGATGCAAATTCCGGGTTCTTGGGAAGACAAAGAAGGTTCTTTCGATGGTTCGGTTTGGTTCAGAAAAGAAATTATTTTAACTAAAAATCAGGCTGGGAAAGCTGCATTTTTAAATTTAGGAAGAATAAAAGATGCCGACGTAACGTACATCAACGGAACAAAAGTCGGAAACGTCACTTACGAATATCCGCCGCGTTGGTACGACATTCCTACAGGAGTTTTGAAAGAGGGCAAGAACGTAATTGCCGTAAGAATTTCCAACGGCAGCGGAAAAGGACAGTTTATCGCAGACAAACCTTACTACCTTGAAATCGACGGACAAAAAATAGATTTAAAATCCGAATGGAAATATAAAATCGGAGCAAAAGTCGACAGAATGGCGCCCGGACAAACGTTCATCCGCTGGAAACCGACTGGTTTGTACAATGCGATGATTAATCCTTTAATTAATTACAACATCAAAGGCGCGCTTTGGTATCAGGGTGAAAGCAACACCGGAAAACCTAAAGAATACGGCGATTTGCTGACCACAATGATTACCGATTGGAGAAACAAATGGAACAATAAAGAAATGCCGTTTTTCACAGTTCAGTTAGCCAATTTTATGGAACCAAAAACACAACCTGTGGAAAGCAATTGGGCAGAACTGAGAGACCAGCAAAGACGGGTTTCGCTTAAAGTTCCGAACGCCGGACTTGCCGTAATCATCGACATCGGAGAGTGGAATGATATTCATCCTTTAAACAAAAAAACAGTAGGAGACAGACTTGCTTTGCAGGCAATGAAATTGGCGTATGGGAAAAACATTATTGCAGACGGACCGGTTTATCAATCAATGAAAGTAAACGGAAATAAAATATCTCTTTCCTTCAAAACTAGAACTGATGATTTCGCTCCCGTTTCAGAGTTGAAAGGTTTCGCCATCAAAGGAAAAGACGGAAAATACGAATGGGCAAAAGCAAAAATGGAAGGCAATAAAATCATTGTTTGGAACGACACCGTTTCAAATCCTGTTTCTGTAAGATACGACTGGGCAGACAACCCCGACGGAAATCTGAAAAACAAGACCGGACTTCCCGCATCACCATTTACTACAGAATAAACATTTAATTTAATTTTTAATCTTTGCTGAGCGAAGCGCCTTTGCGAACCTTAAAAAAAGAATAGTAGTCAAAAAAACTTTGCGGACTTTGCGTTTAAAAAAGTAAAGTAATTATAAAAAATAACCATAAACTATATGAACAATTCATCTCAAAAAATATCTGTCGTTGAAAAAATCGGCTACAGTTTGGGAGATTTAGCTGCTAATCTGGTTTTCCAGACTTTGGTAACTTACCTGGCTTACTTTTACACCGATATCTACGGATTAAAACCGGAAAATGCTTCTGTCATAACCTTAGTTGTCGGACTGATTGCCGGTTTTGGATTCAATCCGATGGTCGGTGCTTTGGCAGACAGAACAAGAACCAAATGGGGGAAATTCCGTCCGTGGATTTTATTTTCTGCGGTTCCATTAGGTGCGGCCGCACTTTTCGCATTCAGCACACCTGATTTTTCTTATAAAGGAAAAATGATTTACGCTGCAATCACTTACTCTGTTTTACTATTGCTTTATGCAGCCAATAATTTGCCTTATGCCGCTTTGAGTGGCGTTATCACAGGAGATATGAGCGAAAGAAACAGTATTTCTTCTTACCGTTTTGTTGCTGTGATGTTTGCGCAGTTTTTTGTTCAGGTATTTATGCTGCCGATTATTTTGTCGGCTGGACACGGTGACAAAGCAGCAGGAATTGAGGTGGTAATGACTTGGTTGGCAATTATCGGAACGGTAATGTTATTAATTACATTTTTCACGACTAAAGAAAGAGTCATCCCAAAACCGGAACAGGAGTCCACTTTGGGAGCCGATTTAAAAGATTTAAAGAAAAACAAGCCGTGGATTATTATGTTGGTGGTTACGGCTTTGATTTTCATTACATTGGCAATGAAAGGCGGTTCGTATGTGTACTATTTTAACAACTATGTTGACGAAGCTTCACTTCAGCAGTTTATATCGCCGATTACCAATTTCTTCAATTCCATTGGAATGAATTTCTTCGGTGAAGACCCTCGTTCCGCAGGTTTCGGACTGTTCAATGCAGGTGGAATTATTATGATGATTGTCGGAATTACTTTCTCTAAAAAATTTGCGGATAAATATGGCAAAAGAGATGCGTTCATCGCTTCACTTTTTATTTCAACATTATTCGTTTTAGCATTTATATTTTACCCTCCAAAATCGGTCGGACTAATGTTTCTATCCCAGATTTTACACGGTTTCTTTTACGGAATCGGGACGCCTTTGCTTTGGGCGATGATTGCCGATGTTGCCGATTATTCAGAATGGAAAAACAACAGACGAGCGACAGCAATTATTTTCTCTGCAATGATGGTTGGGTTAAAAGTCGGTTTGAGTATCGGAAGCTCATTAGTAGCCTACATCATCGGTCAATACGGTTACATTTCATCAGAAGGAGCAACCAGTGTGGTACAGCCGGAAAGTGTTTCAGCAGGTGCAAAAATGCTGGTCAGCATATTCCCGTCCATTCCGTTCTTTTTAGCGTGTGGATTGCTGATGTTCTACGAAATCAACAAGAAAAAAGAAATTGAAATCGAACACGACCTTAAAGAAAGAAGAAAAGCGAAAGATTAATGATATAATAAAAATTTGGGCAGCTATTTCCGCCCTCCGTTCCCGCTTTTTTCTGTCATTGCGAACCACGTTTCGGTTTTAAATAGAAATTTAGAACATTCGCAATGCCAGAAAAAGAGCTCCACTCAGGTCGGGCTGCGAGTGATTCAGATTCAAAAATTCTTGACAAGATTAATGAAAAATCAATAGGAACGGGCTTCAGTCCGTTCAATAAAAGACAAGGAAAAAGGTTTTATCCAAAATGTATAATAAGTTTCAGCTGAAGCCAATTGGAAATAAAAACTATCCATCGGGCTAAAGCCCGACGCAACTGAAAAAAAAGGAAAATTTATTAACAAAGATTAAAAAAGCTCCGTAGGAGCGAACTGTTAATAGCTATTAATAGCCACCATACATCGAGTCTCGTAGAGGCGACCTGTTAATAAATATTTAGAATTACAAAAAATCTTTGCGCTTTTTGCGTTTTAAAAAAATTAACAATGAAAAAAATAGCCGCGTTATTAGGAATTTTAGCCCTTACGGTTTCGTGCAAAACTGCACAAACCGAATCTTCTGGCGATTCCCTGAAAGATGCATTCAAAAATAAATTCTACATCGGAACTGCAATGAGCCTTCCGCAGATTGACGGCACCGACATAAAATCCGATGACATCATCAAAAAACAGTTCAATTCCATCGTTGCAGAAAACTGTATGAAATCAATGTTCATCCAGCCGCAGGAAGGGAAATTTTTCTTTGACGATGCCGATAAATTCGTGGCTTTCGGAGAAAAAAATAAAATGTTTATCATCGGTCATACTTTGATTTGGCATTCGCAATTACCAAAATGGTTTTTCGTGGACAAAGACGGAAAAGATGTTTCGCCGGAAGTTCTGAAACAGAGAATGAAAAGCCACATTACAGCCGTTGTCAGCCGATACAAAGGCAGAATCAAAGGATATGATGTCGTGAACGAAGCGATAATGGAAGACGGAACCTACAGAAAAAGTAAATTCTACGAGATTCTTGGCGAAGAATTTATTCCACTAGCTTTCCAGTATGCGCAGGAAGCCGACCCAAATGCAGAATTATATTATAACGATTACAACGAATGGTTTCCGGAAAAAGTAAAAACGGTAATCAAAATCGTTAAAAATTTGAAATCCAGAGGAATCCGTATCGATGGAGTAGGAATGCAGACTCACGTAGGATTGGATACTCCAAAACTGGATGAATACGAAAAAGCAATTGTCGATTACGCAGTCGCCGGAGTAAAAATCAATGTTACCGAAATGGAAATCAGCGCACTACCTTCACCGTGGGGAACTTCTGCCAACGTTTCCGACAAAGTGGAGTACGAAGCAAAAATGAATCCTTACACAGCCGGACTTCCCGAAAATGTAAAAACAGAATGGGAAAACCGTTATCTGGATTTTTTCAGATTATTTCTGAAGCATCAGGATAAAATCAGAAGAGTAACCTTATGGGGAACTACTGATACCCAATCTTGGAAAAATGATTTCCCGGTAAAAGGCAGAACAGATTATCCTTTACTTTTCGACCGTAATTATCAGACAAAACCTGTCGTTGAGAACATCATTCAGTTAACACAAGAAAAATAAAATTGCAGTTAATTTTGACCACAGAAGTAACAAAGATTTACTTTGCATCTAAGAGCTTCAAAAGACCAAAAAAGCAAATCGTTTATAGCGACATACTTTTTTGAACTTTTTGAAAACTTAATAAAAGAAATAAAATCTTTTGTGCCTTTAGTGGTCATAAAATAAAGTCTATTATCTAAAAATCTAAACTATAAAATGAACAAAGCAAAATACCTCTTCCCAAGCGATTATATGGCAGACCCTTCCGTACACGTTTTTGAAGGCAAAATTTATATCTATCCGTCTCACGACCGTGAAAGTGGTATAGAAGAAAACGACAACGGCGACCATTTCGATATGAATGACTATCACGTTTTCTCGCTGGATGATGTGGAAAACGGCGAAATTACAGACCACGGTGTTGTCCTTTCGGTAAAAGATATTCCTTGGTCGGGAAGACAGTTGTGGGATTGTGATGTGGCGTTTAAAGATGGCAAATATTATATGTATTTTCCTTTGAAAGATAAAAATGACATCTTCAGAATTGGCGTTGCGGTGAGCGATAAACCTTCCGGACCATTCATTCCGGAAAAACATCCGATGCTGGGAAGTTACAGCATCGACCCTTGTCTTTTCGAAGATAACGGCAAATATTATATGTATTTTGGCGGAATCTGGGGCGGACAATTACAACGTTACAGAAATAATAAAGCATTGGAATCTGCCATTCTTCCTAATGATAATGAACCTGCTATTTCTTCAAAAGTAGCAGTTTTAAGTGACGATATGCTTGAATTTGGCGAAGAACCGAAAGACCTTTTAATCCTTGACGAAAACGGAAATCCTCTGCTTCACGGTGATAAGCATCGTTTTTTTGAAGCTTCGTGGATGCATAAATACAACGGAAAATATTACTTCTCTTACTCAACAGGAGACACACATTTAATTTGTTACGCAATAGGTGATAATCCATACGGACCATTTACATTTCAAGGAGAAATATTAACGCCTGTTGTAGGATGGACAACGCATCACAGCATTGTTGAGTTTAAAGATAAATGGTATCTGTTCTTCCACGATTCTGTTCCGAGTGAAGGAAAAACCTGGCTTAGGAGTATGAAAGTGGTTGAATTAGAATACGATGAAAATGGAAAAATAAAAACCATTGAAGGGTTGGAAGACCATCAATAAGAACGGGCAATATTATCCTGAGCGAAGTCGAAGGAAGCCCGTTTTAAAAATAACAATATACAATTTGGCTTTAGCCAAAACTTAAATAATTTTAAAAATTTAAGAATGCAACATTTCCGACATTATATTTTGCTGTTTTTAATCATTCCGTTAATGGCTTTTGCTGAAGACGGAAATCAGTTATGGTTAAGATATCCGGTAAATCCAAAGCCAAGAAACATTGTGAATTCCAACAGTAAAAGCCCTACGATTGAAATTGCCAAAAAGGAACTGAATCAACATTGGGGAGGACAAGCTGTTGACTTGAAGATTGATAGATTTCCGGAAAATTTTAAAGACGGGTATAAAATCGTTTCTACTCCGAAAAAAATCAGCGTTTTGGCGAGAACAGACTTAGGATTGTTGTACGGAAGCTACCATCTGTTGAATCTGCAGCAGCAGAAAACCAATTTTTCTAATTTGAAGCTTGAAGAAAAACCTTCCTATGACGTAAGAATTCTCAACCATTGGGATAATTTAGATGGAACAATTGAGCGTGGTTATGCAGGTCATTCACTTTGGAAATGGGAAGATTTGCCAAATAAAATTTCGCCGAGATACGAAGAATATGCAAGAGCCAATGCATCCATCGGAATCAACGCAACGGTTCTTAATAACGTCAATGCTTCACCGAATATGCTTCGTGAAGATTATCTGAAAAAAGTCAAAATTCTGGCTGATATTTTCCGACCTTACGGCATCAAAGTTTATCTATCTGTCAATTTTTCTTCGCCGAAAGTGTTGGGAAATACAAAAGATTCAGACCCTTTAGATAAAGACGTTCAGAAATGGTGGAAAGATAAAGCATCAGAAATTTACAAACTGATTCCTGATTTCGGAGGATTTTTGGTGAAAGCCAATTCCGAAGGACAACCCGGACCGCAAGATTACGGAAGAACGCACGCAGACGGAGCCAATATGATGGCGGATGTTCTGAAACCTTATGGCGGAATCGTGATGTGGAGAGCATTTGTGTACAGTCCGAGCAAAGAAGACAGAGCAAAACAGGCTTATCTGGAATTTGTTCCTTTGGATGGAAAATTCAGAGATAATGTGATTGTTCAGATTAAAAACGGACCGGTTGATTTTCAGCCGAGAGAAGCGTTTAATCCATTGTTCGGAGCATTGAGGAAAACTTCAGAAATGGTTGAGTTTCAGATTACTCAGGAATATTTGGGACAGGCAAATCATCTGGTTTTTCTGGCACCGTTATTCAAAGAAACTTTAGACAGTGATACTTTTTCGGACGGGAAAGGTTCTACAATTGCCAAAATCACAGACGGCACATTACGGCCTGCAAAATTAACAGCTATTTCCGCAGTTGCCAATATTGGCGAAGATACCAACTGGACAGGTCACCATTTTGCACAATCCAATTGGTACGCATTCGGAAGACTGGCTTGGAATCACGATTTGTCATCCGAACAGATTGCCGATGAATGGATTAAAATGACTTTTACCGATGATAAAAACTTCGTCAATCCTGTCAAAGAAATGATGCTGACTTCCCGTGAAACTGCCGTCGATTATATGATGCCACTGGGTTTGCATCACATTTTTGCCGGAAATCACCATTAC
>Ga0308163_10001341_pt1 | contig 27626 bp, 23 predicted proteins | sample PhyTR1_FD_201037 | JGI IMG/M metagenome (GOLD analysis project Ga0308163, IMG submission 201037) | Phyllosphere microbial communities from UC Gill Tract Community Farm, Albany, California, United States - DLSLT.R1 | ecosystem: Host-associated > Plants > Phyllosphere > Unclassified | place: USA... | reverse complement strand
AGAAGGTCATCTTTAATATCATGAGTAATTTTCATAGTGTAAAAAATAATTATTTGTCGACAATGATTTACAAATATTAAGCCAGCACAGGTTGGTATTGTACATTTCTAATCAAATAATATTTAATGTAAAATGAAAGGTTTTCCGGATAGTCCGGAAAACCTGTAAGTATTATTGAATTTCGATCAGTCGCGGTGACTGGGCTAGAGCACTCTCTTTTTTGGGAATGGTAAGCCTTAAGACACCATTCTCATATCTTGCCTGAATGTTTTCGTCATCTACAACATCTTTTGAAAGCTCGAAGCTGCGTTGAAAAGACTGATAGCTGAATTCTCTTCGGGTGTATTTACCGTCTTTTTCTTCCTGCTGATCCTCTTTAGAAGATGAAATAGTGAGCATGTTGCCATCAAGAGTAATGCTGAAATCTTCTTTCTTCATTCCCGGTGCTGCAACTTCCACCTCAAAAGCTTTTTCAAGCTCTTTAATATTAACGGAAGGAAGTGTGGTGTGAGAAGCAGAAAAGTTATTATTACCCCAATTAAACAGTTCGCGGTTGAAAAAATCGTCGAACATTGAACGCTGACTGGCAGGGAGTAGGCTGCCGTTGGTTCTTTTTACGATTGTTGTCATAACAAACAAAATTTAAAAGTTAAACAATATTTTAAATGATCTCACTTTTCAGAACTCAAACAATATACCACCAACTTCAGTAAGAAAAAATGTCATTTTCATTCTTGTAAATTATTTCAAAATGTCATTTTTCAGAGTTTTATTGTGTGAAAAAATGTCATAAATTATTATTTGCTTTAGATAAGGAATAAAGCCTCCTCGTTGATATGCAGATGATATAAGAGGTTGAAATATGCTCTATTTTAAGTTGTGAAAATTAAATAAGATTGTCTAATGTATATTTATATTTTCTTTGATATATAAAATACATTAGTACAACAATAAGCGAGTGTAAAGTAAACCATAGTATTCCGGAGAAAAACAAAGAAGTACCAATATCCTCATAAATAAATAGGATTAATGATAACAACTGCAAGCATCAAATAGATGGGAAATAATGTCATCATCAATGAGGCGAAAAGTTTATTGTTAACCATCAATTAATTTTTTAATCATTCCGTTGAAAATATATCCGTGAAAAGGTAAAACAGCATACCAGTATAATCTTCCAAGAAGACCTACAGGCCGAAATGTTGCTTCCTGTATCAGTTTTCCATCCTTAATTTGGAAATCAAGCCATGCTTCTCCCGGCAATTTCATTTCTGCGAATAAGAGTAATCTTTTTTCATCACGGCTCGCGTACAAGACCCTCCAAAAATCAAGGGAATCACCGGCTGAGATCATATCTTTATTTTTTCTGCCTCTTTTCAGACCTACACCTCCGAATAGTTTATCTATCCATCCTCTGATGCTCCACAAATAATCTGCATGATACCATCCATTTTTACCGCCTATTCCGAAGATCTTTTGAATGGTATGTTGCTCATTGACGATATTCCTTTCTTTTCGGTCTTTAAATACTCCTTTATTTGGCACCTCCAAAAAAGTCCATACATTTTTTGAGTATCGGTAATCACCAAATGAGTCGTACCATGTAGAAAGTACATCATTTTGCTCAATTTTATCAAAGCTTAATTTTAAACTTTCGCGGTACGTGAGGAGTTTAATATTTAGCTGGCTTGCAAGCTGATTATCCTCCGCAACCACATTGATTTTCATGCTGTCTACAAGATTTTTTGCAAGAGCGTAGGTTGTAGAAGTAATAAAATACAGCCAATATGAAGATATTTTTGGACTTAAAACCGGAACAGAGATAATGGTTCTTTTCAATTTTCTTTCCTCAGCGAATATCAAAAGCATTTCTTTGTAGGAAAGAATGTCAGGTCCTGCAATATCAAAATGATGATTAAAGGTAAATTCTTTATCAATTACACCCGTTAAAAATTCAATAACATTACGAACAGCTATCGGTTGACAAAGTGTTTTCAGCCATTTGGGGGCCACCATAACAGGAAGTTTCTCTACAAGATCCCTGATGATTTCAAAGGAAGCAGAACCCGAACCAATGATAATACCCGCGCGAAGAACAGTGAGTTTGTAGTTTGGAGATCTCAGGTGTTCTTCTACATCTTTTCTGGATTGCAAATGCTTAGATAATGCTTCAGAGTTTACAATTCCGGTAAGGTAAATGACCTGCCTGCACCGGGTTTCTGAAATGATATTTGAAAAGTTTTGTGCAGAAATTTTTTCAGACTTACTAAAATCTTCATTTGCAGACATAGAGTGAATGAGATAATACGCAATGTCTATATCTTTATCCAATGTTGCCAGCGTTTTTTCATCAGTGAAATCCTGTTCGATGATTGTAAGTTGGTTTTTGTGGCTTGCGTAAAGGCTGGTATCAAACCTTCTTTTGTCCCTTACAGAGCAGATTACATCATGCCCGGCCGAAAGAAGTTGAATGAGAAGTCTTTTACCAATATAGCCGGTTGCGCCTGTAAGAAATATTTTCATAAATTTAATTTAGATGATGGTGTTTTTGTAAATAAAAGATGGCAAGAAGCCGGCCAAAATATTGATCATCTTAAAGGAGAGAAAAGTATTGTGACAAGTATTTTTAGTCCTATTTATGAGATCAGGTGAAATTTAATTTTGTAAAATGAAACCAACTATATTTATTATGAATTATCTCTACGTAAGACCTTCATGAGCCGTCTGAATTTTAATTTCTTTGTAGCATTAAATTCAAACTCTTTTTCATTGTCAAATGATAAAGACATTTAAATGAAATATCATTCGATAAATGTTTATATGTTGAGGATCTATAACATAACCCTTTTATGTATATTTACATTAAGTGAAATTCATTATGAAACAGAAAGTTCATTATATTATAATTCTACTTTTATCTTTATCGTGTACGTCGGATGACAAAAAAGATCATAAGGCTGATATGGTTGATCGATCCAGTCAAAAGGTTACTGCCGGGAAAAAAATTGACCTTTTCAATATCACCTTCAAAGAAACCCTTAAAGATTTGGGTTTAGATTATAATAAAGAAAATCAATCTGCTCAAACATTGACGGGATACGGCACTTTTGTAAGTTCGTCTCCCGATATATTGATCTTTAATCATCAGTTACTTACAGAAACAGTTGATGAAAATCAAAATCAGGTTGTATTGCATTATAGCTTAAATAAACAGGTTATTTCTGCATTTGAGATACAGCTTTATACATCTGATGCTTTACAAAAAGTAGATTCAATCTTAATACATACACTCGGTCAGCCAGGCTTTACAAATACGTCTTCGAAACATCCGGGTCTTGCAATAGATAAAAACGGAAATATGATGGATGGCCCCAGAACCGAAATCACATACCAGTTATGGACAAATAAAAAGAGCGCAATTTCATATCATCTTCTACAATACAGACGCTCTGAAAAACTGCTTTTCGCCGAACTTACTGCTTTCAATGACAGAAGCAATGATGCAGATGACTGGGCTTCATTTAAAAATTATGACAGGTACAAAAAATTTACTAAAGACAACAACCATGAATAGACTTTCAGCAGTATTAATAATACTCCTCAGTATCGGATGTAATAAATCGACGCTCGATTTGAGTACGATTGATTTTAGCCAGCCAGCCACGAAATATATGAAAGATATATCTCCGTCTAAGGGTGAAATACAATATGGTCATTGGGAGTTAATTAAAAATAATTCGGCAGAAGATGATTTGGAATTAAAGCTGGTGGGAAAAGAAGAAGTAAGTAAAGTCTATCATATTACAGATCCGTCTGATAAGAGTCAATTTAGTTTTTTTGGTTATCCTTCAATCGGGATGATGGGAATAGAGATTGTAGAGTATCAAAATAAAATCGCTTTTTACAGTATCTACCCGGAAGGATCTAAAACATCTGAAATTCTTTTAAAACTTAAACAAAAACTCGGTGAACCAAGTGGAGTAGTTCTTGATACTTTGGGAAAGACCAACATATTGCTGTCACCCATATTGAAAACCCTTCCCAAAGATGATATTACATATTTCACCGATGAATATGACGATCAGCAGGTATCTTTTCCAGAACATTATATATGGAAAAGAAACGGTATGATTTATCAATTCACACTCTTACAGGGAAGTGAAGTTGTTAGCAGTAAAATTGTTGCGATTGATATTAAAGCATTTAAGGACAGAATTATATTCGGTTATCATGTGCCTGATAAAGACCCCATATTAGGACGCTTTCTGAACTAATTATTAATAAAAATCATTCCGGGCATTGTTTTCCAATTTTCATTGAAGACGACAACATTATAATTGTTAACAGTAATCAAAAATGCTAAAAATGCTTTATTCCGGTGAAAAAATAGAGCAGACAAGATCGTAAACCTAAGAATTAGAATTTTTTTATAATTTCTGCATTAGTATCCCACTAATTTTTCATGAAGTTGACTTGATCAACTTTAATTTTCGGGAAGAATACTACTTAATAGGTATTATTTTAAATACTGCGTATCACACGACAAGGATTACCAAATGCTAAAACATTGGCAGGAATATCTTTGGTAACAACACTACCTGCACCAATAACAGTATTGTCACCGATATTTACGCCCGGTAAGATGGTGCATCCAGCGCCAATCCAAACATTATTACCTATGGAAATAGGGTAGGCATATTCTAAGGCATTATTTCTTTGCTCAATATCAAAGGGATGTCCGGCTGTATAAAAACCACAGTTAGGAGCAATGAGAACGTTATCACCAAAGGTTACTTTTGCACAATCTAAAATAACAACATTCATATTGGTATAGAAATTCTCACCAACCTCTATATTGTAACCGTAGTCACAGTAAAATGGTTGTTCGATGTGAAAATTTTCACCCGTTTTATGAAACAGTTTTTTTATCAGATTTTTTCTCTCAGTAATCTTTGAAGGTAATAATTGATTGTGTTGAAAGCAGAGATCTTTAACCGCCTGCCTTTCAACGATTAAATTTTCATCATTTGCATTATATAATTTTCCAGCAAGCATTTTTTCTTTTTCGTTGTCGTAAATCATTATCCTTTATTTTATAATAACAAATGTATAAGCTCGGGAACTATCTGTCAATACTGAAAAATAACCATTTAATATCTTTTGGAAATAGAAAGTAAGCCTATCATTCATGGTAAACTCATATCTAATTGATGCAAGTTATTATTTCTCGACTGGACACATACATAACTTTGAATTACTAAAAAAAACCAAAACAAATATATATGCTTTGGTTTGATGAAGTGATGGTTATTACGTAATTACCTGTTTTATTATATATTAAGTGTTTACGTTGGCTATCAAAACGATGTATTGGGCAGTAGAAATTATTTTTCAGAATATTCGGGCTCATTGCCGTTATTGCACCAATACATGGCACTGTAGACATTGTCTTTTGAAAATATCTTGAAATTTTCTTTAGTCTTGAAACTATTGATTTTTTGCAGCCCTGCATCGTCGATTACAATAGCAGCACGATTACACTGTTTTGTTTTTTCAAGGTCTGAAACTAATGTTGTAAGCCAAGCTATATCAGTTTGTTCTACATCTGTATTCAAATACAGTAGATAATTAAGCTCATCAAACCTTTCAACCTTATTGTTTACATGGGGAATGATGATATTTTTAAAATCTTGCTGATCGATTTCGCCACTGGCGTTAAATGCCGCAACATTTTCCGGAGCATCGTTGAGTAAAGTTATCATATGATTTATTTTTGGTGTGAAAAGAATTTAGCAATTATCAAACCAAAAAAATTGACATTGTTTCTGGACTCAAATAAATTGCTAATGTAAAACAGCGTAGATGTTTGATGAAATCATATCAAAATTTTAATTATATATACAGTTTTTCGCTCAATTTCTATACTGTCGAAATTATAAACGTAACATAATTCACTGATTTAAATATTTTTATTTTGATTTAATAGAAAAAAGCATACAATTAAGAACTGTTTGCAGAGTGCAACTCTACATATAATAGACCACTTCACTTTTCAAGAATAGAAAAACCTATTGATTAAAAATATAAGGTCAAACTGCAAGTAGTTGATTGCTCATATTATTTGATAGATGAAAAAAAATATTTGAATTTACAGATACTTAAAATTCATAGATCAGGAATCCCGAATTAGCAATTGCTCTTTTGTGAGATAAACATCATAGACAAATCAGTCTCATTTTCACAATATTTAGCAAAATTGGTCAAACTACACTCTGGTGTAGTTGATAAATATTTCTTTGTGACTACTTTTGGAATAAAAAGTGGAATTATATTCAAGAAATAGGCTATATATATCACCGGACGAGCAGGAATTAATTAGAGAAACACCGATACTTTTAGCTGGGAGTGGAATAGGTTCTAATATTGCTGAATGTGCTTTAAGATTTGGTTTTGAAAATATAACAATAGTTGATGGAGATAAAGTTGAAGTTTCGAATCTTAATAGACAAAATTACACTAATAATGATGTTACCAATTTTAAAGCTGATTCAATCCAAAAGCGATTATTAGAAATCAATCCAAATGCTCAAATAAAATGTAGAAATGAATTCATTTCAGATAGCAATGTGGCGAAGATTGTAGAAGGTCATCAAATTGCAATCAATGCGCTGGACTTTACAACTGACATACCTTTAAAATTTGATAAGCATTGCCAGGAAAAAGGAATTTCCGTTTTGCATCCTTATAATCTGGGTTGGGGAGGAGTAGTTACTGTAATTACTGCTGATACTTTGGGATTGGATAGTTTAAAAAAAGGATCAGATATGAATGAACTCGTCTTTGTTGATTATGTTGCTAACTATCTTAGGTTTTGGGAAAAACCATATGAATGGTTAGAAAAAATCATTGAGGATTATAAAAATGAATCCGAAGTTCTCCCACCACCGCAGTTGCCTATAGCTTCATGGATTGTCGCAGGAATATGCACTCATATAATGTTTAACATTGCAACAGGAAAACCCGTTAAAAAGTTTCCTGAATTTTATATCAATTCTCTTTGTAATTAATTTTTATAATTCTGGCTGCTTTATAATAGAGGCAGTCAGATTTTTAATTTTAAATGAAGCTAAGTTCCCAATTCCAGCTGGTTTTTTACCAAATTATAATATTCCTCTTTTTGGTCAACAAGTTCATGATGATTTCCGGTTTCCACCACATTCCCATCTTTTAAAACAATGATTTGATCAGCATTTTTGACAGTGCTTAATCGATGAGCTATCACTAAAACAGTTTTACCTTTAAAGAAAAGTTGGAGATTTTCATGTATAATCTTTTCATTTTTTGCATCTAACGCTGATGTTGCTTCATCAAAAAATATAAATTGGGGATCCTTATAAACAGCCCTCGCTATAAGAATTCTTTGTTTCTGACCACCGGAAATACCATTACCGGATGCACCAATTTTGGTATTATAGCCTAACGGAAGTTGTGCAATAAAAGATTCCAGATTGGCGATTTTCACAGCATGTCTCAGCCTATCCATATTTATTTCACCATCCTCAGCTGCTATATTTCTCGCAATAGTGTCCGAAAAAATATAACCATCTTGCATTACAACTCCGCAATTTTCCCTGATACTCTTTGGTGATAGCGATAAAATATTATCTCCATTGATATATATGTTACCGCTGGTAGGATCATAGAACCGGAGAAGCAATTTTAATAAAGAAGTTTTGCCGCCTCCACTTGATCCAACGATTGCTGTAATCTTACCTTCAGGAAGATGAAAATTTACGTTCTGTAGAACGTAAGGTGACTTAGGACCTTCATACTGAAAAAAAATATTTTCAAGTATAATTCCACGAGTTTTATGATTATTGATGCTTGGAGGCACTATATTGACACTCTTGAAATTTTCCGACTCCTCTTCGCTGTGATTTTGAACTTCATTCAGCCTCATTAAGCTTAATTTAGCATCTTGTAAAGATCTAAAAAACGTTATTAACTGATTGACTGGATTATTCATCTGTCCGATAATATATGAGACGCTAAGTAGGGATCCTAATGTCATTTTATCATTAACAACAAGATAAGCAGTTAAAAATGTAACTATAATATTTTTTAATTGATTAATGAATTCAAATCCTGAAAGCTGGAGCTGATCAAGTCTAAGAATACGAATATTAACTTCAAAAAGCTTTTGCTGAATTTTTTCCCACTCTTTTCTTTTAAAATCTTCAAATTGATTGAGTTTCATTTCAGAAACCCCATTGATGATTTCATAAATTGATTCTTGATTTTCACTTCTTTTCTGGAACCTAAAATAGTCGAGAATATTTCTTTTTTTCATCCAATATAGAGACCATATAATCGATATTGAGGTTAAGCCCAGATATACGAGTAATATTTTAAAATCATAATACCACAATATCCCGAAGAAAACAGAAAAGGTTATCATCGAAAACACCGTTAACAGACTTTGAGAAGTGAGAAAGCTTTCAATTCGTTCATGATCCTGTATTCTCTGGTTAAAATCGCCCATCAATTTTGTATCAAAGAACTTGATGGGAAGACGCAGTAGTTTTTTCAAAAATTCAGAGATGATATGAATATTTATCTTTGTCCCTACAACCAGCATAATCCAGTTACTGAATATATTGAATATGATATTTCCCAGAAAAAAGCCTAGTTGAGCAAATAGAATATAGAATATCACAGACATGTCCTTTTTGCCAACACCATCATCGATTAGCTTTTGAGTAAGGATGGGTAAAAATAATGTTGTGATTGTTCCTAGGAGCAAAAATATAAACAGCTTTAAAATCTGCCTCTTGTGCGGAATTAAATAATTTAATAGATATCTTACAGATAGTTTTTCTTCCGCTGGCGGGACTTTTAGGTAAAAGTCGTCAGTAGGCTCCATAAATAATGCAACACCTTTATTTTTATCCGATATCCAGGCCTTTCTAAACTTTTCTTCCGTCACTGAAACAAAACCATAGCTTGGATCAATGATTTTAAATTTTTTTTCACCATTGAAAAAATTATTGGATATCCCGTAAAGAACGACAAAGTGATTTTGATTCCAATGTAGGATACATGGTAAAAATTCGTCCTTTAAATCTTCAATTTCAAGTTTTACAGCTGTAGTTTCAAACCCTATCGTGTGTGCTGCTTCTGTTATTCCCAGTAATGAAACACCTTCACGTGACATAAAACTGTTCTCTCTAAGATATTGCAATCCAAAATCCTTCCCATGATACGAGGAAATCATTGCAAGACAGGCAGGTCCGCAGTCCATCTGATCAAGCTGTGGGTAAAATTTATATTTTCTAAAACTGTAACTCACTGATTATTTTATTAAAATTATTACTGGAGCGTAACCTTTATTCTTAAAACACGTTTAAATACCTACGAGTGTCAATTCATCTATTGCTGGCAAGCGGTCATCAATACTTTTCATTAAGCCAATCGAAATGCCAATAAGTCCCCAGCCAAAAGAAAGATTAAAAGGTATATCATCAGTGTTTTTATTAAATCTGTTAATAAATCCTGCATAGTCTATTTTATTAACATCCCTAAATTCTAAAATTTTGTCAGCCCAATAGTTGGAAGCAATTTCAAATTCGCTGATATTATATTTTTTGTATATTTTTTGAAAGGCTGTGAAAAGTCCTGTTGCTCCATAAGTTATTCCGGCATCGAAGGTATACATCTTATCAAGAGGTCTCTTTGCACAGGATTTTAATATTTCTAAAGCAGTTTTTGTGGTTTTTGGTAAAGAAAGAACATAAGATGCTTCATGTAAACTATAAGCTACACCAAAATCACCATAACAAATTGTAAACTGAGTTGTTATTAATCCTTCATGATTAGGATAAAATGTGGGGAAGTATCCTGTATCATAATTTCTTTTTTGATTTAAAACAAAATGAACAGCCTTATCTAACAGTTCTACATAAGATGTACTATTCCTCTCTAAAATTTTTAGATTAAAAAGCTTTGTTAAGAAATTGATAATCATTGCAGATCCATGTGAAAGACCAATATAAACTTTGTTGTTTAAGGAAGGGGAGTTCCAGTATACAGTTTTTCCATGATCATCAGAAAGCTTATTTTGATCTATTTCATATACAATATCTAAAAGATGTTTTTTGCATACGTCATCATTCATATAATGATAATGATTAATAAAGTAATTTCCGCAAGCCAAAGCTCCACTTGTTATGTCCCAATCTTTATTTTCAAAATTTTGTACATTCAATTCTATTAATAGTTCCTGAATAGACAGATGTATTTCAGAAAAATTATAATAAGGGTCCAAATGATTTTCTATAAATAACAAGGTTTTTCCAAAACCACTTAAATAATTTGAAAGCGAATCAGTTAAGTATTTATTGGAATATTCTAGGATACTGCTTTCAAGACTTTCTACGCATATTTCAACAACATTCCTCGCTTTAGTCAGAAATTCAATTTTTCCGGAAAATTTATGTAGATAATAATAGTAAATAGCTAACCCTAATTTACCATCATCCAAGGATAAATCCTTAAAAGATTCTGCATAAAGTTCCAGACATTCATCAATTGACTTTAAAGCTTCTCTTTTACTGTCCATTTGATTTTCTGTACTGAAGTGTAACATAGGTTTTGTATAATAGAAAATAGATTACCGTCTCGTGTAATCTGGCGTGTGTAAAGAAAATTCTGTTCAGGTTCATATGAATAAAACTGTTCAACCAAGATGCTTGCTGCTCTTTTGTAGAAAATTTCGGTTTTATTGTATCAATAGTGGTTTTCATTGATAGTGTTCTTTCTGTAAGTATTTTGTTTATATCAATAAAAATTCCCTCAAAACTTTTTTCTATTAAAAGATGTTGTAACATGTTTTTATGGCTTCTTAGTTTTTTGTCTATTGATTTTTTAAAATCTCTTTTTAAATCTTTATTATTCACTTCAACAAATTCAGACTGAAAAGAATAAAACATATCTTCCATTATTTTTTTTCGTTCCTCATAATCTATGCAGAAATCTTCAAAAATTCTATCAACAGAAAGAAGTGCTATAAGAGATCGAACTTCTTCTTCAGCATTGTTATTTTTTAAGATTTGTAACAATTGGGTTGAGCAAATACTATCATAGAAGAAAAGATTTTCTGTGTCTTCTATTGAGTTACTACCATATCTTTCAATTTCTCGTTCGTATGTATCTTGGCTTATTGAAAAGATTAATCGATTTTCAATGTAAAAATTCAACTCTTCGTGTAATATTTTCTGCAAACGGCTTGAATCATTTGATCTGATACGCAGTCTCAGATGATGATTTGGGTCATCATATCTTATGTAAAACCATTCTAAATTTTCGCGTGCAAAAACCTTTTGAAGATTTGGTAGTATTTCAGATATCAATTCATCGCAGGTTACATGTGAACAATAAATTTTAAAATATGTCCATTCATCTCCAGGAAAAAAAAATCTTTTCTGTGCAGATTTTATCTTTGGTTTAGGATTCTCTTGTGTTAGATCCTCATCATTTATAAGCGGAAGAATAACTTCGGAAGAATAATGTTTAGAGCCATTTTTTATAAAAAAGCTATTATCAATAAGCTCGTATACATGTACCCTTTTTTTTTCCTTAAGTCTTTTCAACAGTATGTTTAAACAAATAATATTATTAGAATCAAGCAGTAACGTATTGTCACTGTCTTTAATCTTGAAATATCTGGGAATTGACAGTTCTTCAATTTTCTCTTTTAAATGGTCAAGACTTAGTCCTTCGAAAAAGAATAGCTGCCATTTTGCTTCACAAAGTATCAAATTTTTGTATTCTACTCTCGGAAGGAAAAGACTGTCTTTTAAATGCCCCCAATCCCATTCGAATCCATTACTCATATTGTAATACTGGAGATCACAGACAAACCGATAAAAAGGTAGTTGTGCTATATGGAAATTATGAGATGATGATAATCTTGGTGAAATTATTTTATCTAATGCTTTTGATCGTATGATGATTTTATCATTAACAACGCTAACCAATAAATCGTTAATTGAAATTTGAATATTATCAGGATTATGATGACTGTAGTATCCTATCTCATAATTATAAAAGCTTGGACGTAGAAGAATATTTCCAATTCTGCCGTCTGGTTGATGTACTATTTCTGCTTTAATGGAATCATCATCTTTATTAATCAGACTTCTAACTTTTTCGGCTAGCGTATTGTCGTAGTATGCGAATCGCGAAAGGACCGTGGCCATAAAAGGTCTGGGAACTGCTGATGTACAATAAAATTTGAACTTACCCTCGTCAAGCTGATCTATGTTTTGAGCAGATAATTCGCCCATGAGATAATAATCCGAAAACAATCGCTTGTTTTTGTTGGTCGAAACATTATTTTTAATATCAGCTTCTTCGAGCTGTATAGGTAACGAATTGAGATGATTGAAACTCGATTGAAATTTTTGTTGTACATATTCCACTAATTGGTGGTGTGTATTCGTTTTTTTTTGTTCTGGTAACGAAAAGTCTATGTCATTTATTAACGGAACATCTTCAATGTTTCCACTAACCTGAAGGTCATAACCAACACCCATTTGAGGATCAAGTGCATGAACTAATGGAATTTCTTCAGTTCCAAAACGTTCTGTAAATTTAGTTTTGAAGTCGCTTATTCTTGAATGGTGCGGAGCATTAGGAAGTTGAGATATTTCATTGACTGCTTTTGATAAAGATTGAACAATTTTGCTGTGCAGTTGATTTTCTGAAAGGTTTAGTTTAAGGTCAACCTGAAAGTCCTGTTCTGAAAAATGATGTTGATTTTGATGGTATGATGAATCACTGATCGACATGCCTTTATCTAAGGCTGTTTTAATCTCATCACAAACATTATTTATTTTTTTTATCTCATCATCTATGAGTGGTATATGAGAGAAATTTTCTGCAAGGTTACTTAAAATATCTATATTACTGGTTATATAAGGTGGTAATTGAGCAATAATGAGTTGAGATGACTTTAAATCTTCAATAAAAGAATCAATTTCATTCTCTAAAGAGTCAGGAAGTATATTTTTTATAAACTTCTTAATATCTGATAAGTATTGACCATTTTCTGTGAATTTGAGTAAGGCGTCAAGAAGTTCACTATTCTGAACCTGTGTGATTGTATAATTTTTTTTTGTATCTGCTTCAATATAACGAAGCTTATCAGCGACTTGATAAGCAGTATTATTGGTGTAAAACTTAATATTGCCGGAATTTATTGGAGTGTTTACCTTCTCAATGAGTTTTTCAACCAAAGACATGTCTGGTCTTACATAAAACTGAAATGGATTTTTTTTATCTCTTCTAAAAGATGACCGTTCATTCACTATCTTTCCCGTTGCGAATCCTGCAAAGAGTCCATAGGGTGTACTTCTAACACAGATTCTATTATAATATTTATATAAACTTATTAATACCTTATCGTTATCATTAAATTCCAAAGTATCATTTATCCAATTTTTAACAACATAGTAAAAATCCTTTGATGCAAAAAACAATGCATTTAAAAAATAGGTATTTGAGTAGATCGTTTTTAAAGTAACAATATCTTTGTTTTGAATAGCAATATTCAGCTCATATAAATCTTCATATGAGAAGGCTGGTGAGCGATATAAATAGAAATCAGTTGGTCTCAGCATTATTAATCTTCTTTAAAAAATAGAGGGGGAGACTATTTCTCCCCCTCATATTGGTCTACATCTTAGTTACAAGAGTTGCTTGTGCAGTTTGATGTATTCACAGTTGTTCCAGGTTGTAAAACGTTGTCTCTGTTTCCTCCTTTAAGAGTTTTTAGTTGTTCATCGTTTAACTTCGCAATTGTTTTTTTGTCCAATTTCAATGGACTAAATGATCTTTTTTTCATTTTGATTAAATTTAAATTGTGATCTCTACTCTTTTAAAGGGTTTTCGAGATTTCCCCTAACGCGCGTTTTTTTTTTGAAGTATTTATAGTTGTTTCTCATGAAACAAATCTTCGTCTATATTTTTAAATTTTATTTTGGCAGATCTCATTAATTCGTCTGAAATGTGAATTTCCTGAATTGATCCAATACTCTCCAGAATGTAAACAGCTAAGAATTTGAAAAAACTATTGATATCTTCTTCAAAAAACTCTTCAACTAAGAAAAGGAAATCAAGATTGTTTTGATTCACAAATTCTGTTTCAGCTTTCATCCAGTTTACTAGATTATATCGTTCTAGAGTTAGTACATCAATATCCATAAAAGGTTTTATAGCTCTATTGAAAAGCAGACGATATGTGGTAATATCTTTACTTTTATAATAATTGATTCTGTCAACCGTTGTCTTAAAGTAATAAAAAGCATTGTATTCTCTGATGAATTCCATTTCATTCCAAAGCTCTATATTTCTCAGTGACTTGGGAGATAAATTACACTGACCTCTGAAGAGATAATCCATCATTTCTTTTCTGATGTCTGCTGCTTTGTTCAAATCTCCAGTTTTAAAATATATATTTGACAGATTTGAGTATTGTAAAACAAGCCTGAAAACAAATGAGAACACTTTGTATTTATTAATTAGTTCGTCAATAATATCTATAGAAAGATCAGTTAACAAAACAGCTTCTTCATACTTTCCTATTCTGTACATGAAAAGTGCTTTAACTGAGAATAGCCACTGTTGAACATATTTTTTTAAAGCGGGTTCATCATGAATATTATTTATCTGTAACTGAAAATCTTCTAACTGTTGCTCAATATGATCATAATCTTTTCCTGAATTTATAGTTCCTGCCAGATTATTGATTTCGGTTGATATTGAAAAAAACTTATCAAAAAGAATTGAATCATCAGTTAGGTTCTCCCGTGCTTCTTTTCTAGACAACTCGACATAAATGGCTGATGCATCATATTCATGAATGACTTCACTGTCGATATGACATATATCGATAACGCGAAGAATTCTTTCCGCTTCAGATCTTAAGAGATCTATGCTATTTTGCTCTGTTTCTCTCATCGAAATTTATGTTTTTATTTGCGCCTTTCACTTTACCGTTACCAAACGAATAGTTAATGCTGATATTGAAACTTCTCAGATCATAGTAGTTTTTGTTTTTCATAATAAAATCAGAATACACTGATTGTCCCTGAGAAATAGCCTTTTTAAAAACATCTTCAAAAAAGATATTGATTTGCATTTTCTTATCCATAAGAGAAAGTTTTCCTCCGATATTTAGCATTGAGTATCCATCAGATTTAAAATTTCCAAATGTTCCTGGCAGCATTTGACTATAATTCATAAACAGTTGAACATTTTTTTTTGGACTTAAGGATACTGTATTATTTATGCTGTAATAAAAGTTGAAAGATTTTTGCCCGACAATCTGAGGAATAATATTTTTGCTTTTGGTGTAGTATGCATTGGCAGCCAAACTGACCTCCCAAATTTTAAAAAAGGTATCATAGTAACTTGCATCTATCCCTACATTGTTTTCGTTATACATATTCGCATAGTCAATAGTTTTAATTCCTTCAGTATAGGTTACAAGCTGAGAAAAAGAATTGGTTACATTTTGATAATACATTGAGAGATTAAGTTTATTTTTGAACGAGTATCCTAGTTCAAAATTATTATTATAAGAAGGCCTTAGAAGAGGGTTTCCTTTTGCAAAAGTATACGGATTAGTGTACCATCTGTTTGGATTTAGTGCCCTGAAAAATGGTCTGTTAATTCTTCGGGAATAGCTTAACGTAAACATATTATTCTTATTTTGTTTATAAGCCAAATAAGCTGTCGGGAAAAATTGTCCGTAATTATATTTTTGATTAGTACCTGCCAATGGACTTTCGCCATCAATAATCGAGTATTCATAACGTAGTCCACCTTTTGCTGTCCATCGGTCTGATAATATTTTTTCAGCACTGATGTACATTGCGTAATTTTCTTCGTTATAATTAAAGAGATTTGTTCCATCGGGCATTATAACAGGAAATTCATTTACTCGATAATATTTTAGATTTGATTTGTTGTCGAACATAGAAAATTTCATTCCTGTTTCAAATGTTGCGAATTTGAACGGAAGAACTAAATCACCTTGTGCAGACCAAACATTGTATTTCGTATAATTATAGCTTCTGAAGCTTTTGCTGCTGATAGAAGTCAGATTATCTGTAGTAAAATTGATCTCGTTTTCAGGATTGTTGCTGAAGTAGTTTGCATTTAAAGAAAGCTTTTTACCAAGGCTATCAATCTTATAATCGTAATATAGATTTACCATATGTGTTTGAGCATTTTGCCTATGCTCTGCATACGTGGATAGTAGTGAATCCCTAGTTGAAAATGTTTTATAATCTGAAACATTTCGTATATCCATATTCTGATTTACATCTGCAAAATCATAAACGAATCCGATTTTAGATTTATCTGTCAGTTGCATTTCAGAACTAAAATTAATACCAATACCATTATTCATATCCAGCCTTTTGTCATCACTAAAAAGGGAGTTAACAGCTTCAATTGAGTTTACTTCCGAAGAACGTTTTTTATTATCATATTGCCTCAATTTTAATGAGGAATTAATTTTACTACTTTGATAATTTAAATTTACATTATTAGAGAAACCATCTTCTGATCTTCTGACATAGCTTGTTGACAAACTACCGCTCCAACCTAAATCTGGATTTTTCTTAAGAATGATATTGATTATACCGCTGTTTCCCTGCGCTTCATATTTCGCCGGAGGAGTAGTTATGACCTCTATTTTAGAAATATTATCAGATCGCAGAGATTGGATGTAATTCGTGAGCTCTGTACCGGAGAGATTAACTATTTTATCGTTGATCATAATACTAACCTCATTTTTCCCAACAATTGATATATTATCATTTTGCACCCTAACCAACGGTGTATTTCTTAAGGCATCAAGTGTGCTCATACCTTGAGAGGCTATAGAGTTTTCTACATTAAAAACCATTCTGTCGACTTTACGTTCGACTATCTTTTTTCTTGTTGTAAGTTTAACCTCTTGAATAGTATATTCTGTTTCTTTTTTTACTATTATTTTCTCGTTAATATTCCCGTAGATATTGAGTTCCTGTCTGTGAACAATATTACCATCAACCAAAACATCCAACTGGTAAATACCTTTTTCAGGAGCATCAATTCTAAAATTTCCATTTTCATCGGTTATGCTGCTTCTTATTATTTTATCTTTTTTTAAGATTACTTCAGCATAAGCCTTGATATTAGCTTGAGCATCTGATATCTTACCTGTAATTGTTTGAGCCTGATAGAATGATACCAAGCCAACTGATAAGATAAATACTGCAACTCTACACTTCATCATCCGACTTATAAAATATTAGTGTTAACTTCAGATGCGTTCGCTGTTGACACCTGATACATGTCCACGTCTAGAAATAAAGAAATTAGTTTACAATGAGCACCAGAGCAATCTTTTGCAGATTTCAAAAATTCGTTGACTGATTTTATCTGATACATTGTTTTAATTTGGTATAACAAATATATCAGACCCTATTTTTTTATAGGCTACACTTTTAGGTAGTTTTTGTAGAATTGTATGTAAAGAGAGGTAAAATGATTAACATTTTTGAAAAATTGTTTTTTTTAGTTGAATTAATTTAGATTATTTAAGATGCTTGAACTATGCGAGCTAGACTAATAGTAAAACGTTACAATAATCTGTTTATAAAAACTTCGTTTGTTTCAATTAATTTTGTTTCAACTGATTTTATATTTTTCTGAAAGGAGCTGAAACGATCCGAGTTAAAGATAAATTATAATTTTAAATGAAATAGAAGCTACAGATTGACGAGTATTTTGTAAAAGGACAATTAAATACTGTATAGAATACAATCCTTCCTATCATCAACTTTTAAATGGGAAGCTATTATGGATGTAAAAATAAAATTTTCAATAAAGTCAAATCAACTTATTGTTGGTTGCAAATGCTAATGCATCTGTTATATTATGAACATTAATTTTTTCAAATAACTTTCTTCTATGAAATTTAACAGTATCAGCAGATAAAAACATTTTTTCCGCTATTTCACTAATAGTAAGTCCTCGTGCATAAAACCTTAACATCTCCAACTCTCGGTCTGAGAGTTTAGCTTTTTGTTCTGATATCCATTTTAACGAATTTTTACAATAGGTCCAAAAAGTATCTGATCCGTGCCTGTTAATTGTAATATTGCCTGCATTTTGATTATTTGAGAGTGCTACGATACACATGGCTTTCCATATCTTCCCTTCCTTTGTAAGAAACATTGGTGTAAGTTTATGGTTGATAAGGACTGTTTTTCCTTTCTCATTAATAAGATGAAAATCGTATGATATTGTAAAAAGTTTACGCTCTTCAATTGGAAGTTTTTCGTAAAAATCAAAACCAATTTCATTGATCTGTAGCAAAAGATTAATATCTTCTGATTTCACATTTCTAAAATAGAAACCATATCCCAACTTTTGTACCTCAGAGGGATGCATTCCACATAGAAATAGGGGATTGTCTGATACGTATTCGAAAGATTTTGTTTGGTAATCGATAATATAAATGCTCTTATATGTGATTCTTGCGAAAGCTCTTATAATATCCAAATATTCTCCTGTACTAATAAAGTTACTACCTTCAACATTTTCAACTGTGTTTTTTTCAGAAAAAAATTTATCCAGATCGTCTGTATTAATCTCCATAATCCATTTCATTTTTTTGGTGCTGTTAACAAATCTACACAAAAGTGTAGTTATTTCCTAAAATGACTCTAATATATTTACAAAAAATTACCAATCATGAATGATATCAAATATTATAATCTGGATTCTGATGAACTGTTTTCAATGGTGAAATTTGTTGTTGAGGAAAACTATAATCATCATCAATCTGATCTACCACAATTAATTGCGGACGAAATTACAGCGATGCATAATGAGGAAATAAGCTTGTCAAATTCTAAAATTTTTGTTGCTAGAGATGAGGATTATTTAATCACGGGTTCTATAAGAGTAACACGTTGGAATAAACTGGATGTTTTGCCTACTGAAAAGATTTTTGATATAGATCTTCAACAGAAGAAATTTGAAGATATGAAAATATGGCATATCGGAAGATTTGCTATAAAGCAAGGTATAGATAAAACGGGATTTTTAGTTTTTAAAACACTGATGGCACTTGCTATTAATGAGGTTTGCGCTTCGGAGTCGTCAGTTGCATTAGCGGAATGTGATGTGAAGCTTTTAAGAACTTTAAAACTCTTAGGGATTGAAGTAACGGCATTATCGGATTCTATTAATTATCTTGGTTCTGAAACGATTCCTGTGCTCATTCCGTTCTTTGGATTGAAGAAATTTCTCGATAAAAACATTCATTTACTTAAAGACAATCTTATTCTGCCAAACCGAGATGTCATATACAAAAAGGCAGTCTGAATAAGATGTAGCGAGCTTTTCTTTGAACACTTCTATCATCTCAATAGTATTTCTTACAAGTGAAAACTACACTATAGTGTAGTGTCTGAGCTGAAACTAAAAAGTATTTTTGCGCCATCATTTCTATTGCACAACACAAATGATGGAAATTAATTTAACTAAAAAACTAATAACCAATAAATAAAATATAAATATTTACGATTGCCCAAACACTCTTTCTGGCAATCGTAAGTTCTTTTCAGAAAGTATGAATACCTATATTTTTCTAAGGTTATATTTAATTACTTATAAAGGATATTCTGATATATTCAATTATTAAAATTAAAATTATTTCACATAATGATATCACTATCTAGATGTGGAGCACCAAAAAAAATAATTTATGAAAAAAACTCTTTTCCCATTATTGGGACTGGTTATGATTGTTTCTTGTGCAGATGACACAAACACGATCGAAAATTCAATTGTTACTGATAACATTGCGACTACAGCAGACACAGCAAATCGCATTGAAAGTAATGAGTTTACAAAAAATCTTTTGGGCAGCAGTTTTATTACAACTGAAGGCAAGGCACTTTCACCAACCACTAAAGAAAAGATGATTGCTGAATTTACTGCTGTTAACAAAAAAGCACCAACTGTCCATGGACCTTATACTGCAACTGTAGCCGTACCTGGAGCTAATCCTACAGATGTTAAAATCAGTTATGCTCAAGTAGGTAGCGCATATCCAGGAACAGGAGTTTACATAGCAGACGTTTATAATTATTACCTTAGAGCGCAGCTTCCAGCAGAAGCAGCAACAGGTTGGGTGGAATCTGTAGATAATCCTGGATATTCGAACTATACGACACAAACAATAGGATTTAATTCTAATATGTCTACAGCGAACGGTAACAAATATGTGGTTGCTAATACGTATACAATGGTTTTAAAATATAATATGGTTGGACAATTAATAAATGCAGTTGTTCCAGCGGCCTCAGGTCCTAAAACATTTACCTATTATTATTTAACTCTTTAATAGGATTTTTATTAAAATTTTGAGTATTGATAAAGAGTTTGCAATAGACATTCTATATCATATACGACTTTTTATAATCAGTGCTCTAAAAGTTTCAATACTTATAAAAGAGGTTTATTTTTAAACCTCTTTTATAATATAAGTCAACAAAAATGCTATTAAAAAAATACATCTATACAATCTGTTCTGCAGTAATATTTGTGTCATGTGCTAATGATGATATTACAGAAGAAACAAAAATCGATAATAATGCTAATGGTCAAAGTTTAACTTTGGTAGAAAATATGGGACATCTAAAAAAAACTCAGTTTCCGTGGGATGTTAAATTTCTGAAAGATGAAAAAATTAAAAAAACGAAAGAAGAAATTATAGCTGAGTTTACAGAAACTTATAAGAAAGCTCCAGTTGTTCATGGGCCATTTACATATACTGTTCGCAAACCAGCTTATTCGACAAGACCGGGATGGGGCAATCAACCTTTTACAGCTAACATAGTTTATAATGGCATAGGTTCTTATCCTACAAGTGGAAATTATGTTGCAGAAATATATGATTATAAATTTAGTATCTGGTTACCACCTGAAGCATTTCACGCTTTTACAGAGTCAATTGATGTAATAGGGTATTCTAATTATACTACTCAGACTGTTGGGTATAATGACCAACCTCCTGTTACCGAAAATGGAGCATTATATTTTAAAACAAATACTTATGGAATGATTCTAAAATATAATTATGTGGGTCAACTTATAAATTTTCCAATTTCAATTACAGATACGAAAACATTAACATACTATTATCTTACTATGTAATATAATTTTGGAAATTGTAGATTTCTATCTTTAGCAATATATATTGAAATGTCATAATAGTAAAACTAAACAATATACATTGATTTTTAACGTTATCAAAAAAAATAAAATAATGAGATTTTCAAAACTAATCATACCTGTTTTAATAGTTGCTGCAAGCACTGCAAAGTCACAAAAATTTGGAATAAAAGCTGGTGCTAACTTTTCTAATCTTTCGAAGGGATTTGACTATATGGATACAAAAGTTCTGGTGGGAGCCAATGCTGGCGTCTTTGCAAACATACCAATTTCTAGTCAGTTTAATTTCAAACCGGAAATAATGTATAATGGTACAGGTTCAAAAGTTGAGTATGCTCAGAATCAAGTTGGAAATGACTATACCAGAAGATTAAATTACATATCAGTTCCTTTAATGTTGGAATACCGATTTATCCCTAAAGCTTTTTTGGAAGCAGGTCCTCAATTGAGTTACATGATTAATGCCAAAGAAAAATACACCTTATTAAATGGATCTGAAGCAACAGCGACAATTTCCAAAGATTTTTTAAATCAATTTGATTTTGGAATAGGAATTGGCGCTGGATATTACTTTACTGAGAAGCTTGGCGCGAATATAAGGTATGTAGCAGGAATTACTGATATTTATAAATATAATGACAGTGATGCGGTAAGGAATAATAATGTGCAGGTAGGATTAATGTATATTATCAATTGATTTGTTGTAGGTTGAGATTATAGACAAAATGAAATACATATCCTGTAGCAGTTGTTGCAGAACTCATAAAACATTACTTCACAGACACAGTGGGAATAAATATTCTACTGTGTTTTTTTGTTATTGATAATCTGCAATTAAGAGGCGTGCGGGATAAAGCATTTTTTCTATTCAGGTTGTCTAAACTTTTTGCCTAGTCCCCAAGTTTTGTGATTGATCCGGTTTCTCTGAATTTTTCGTGACCTATTTTCAAATTTTCAGGATGGGTCACGGAATAGGTCATATAAATCGTGACCTATTTTGATTTTTTTTGATTCTAGCGCAAAACAAAAAACGCTGTAAACATTGATGTTTACAGCGTTTTAGCTTATTTTAGTTTCTCAACCAGCGGAGAGAGAGGGATTCGAACCTTGATTGTAATCCCTTTATTTATAAGCATTTCGCTGTGGCATCTTGTAGTAGGCCCTAAATAGGACATAAGCAAAAAGTGGTAAAATCCAATATAAAATTTTACGTAGTAAAAGTAGAAATTTTCGTTCTGAGTTGCAATTTTTTTAACTAAAAATTTAAACTGGTTTTTGAACTACTCGCTTTTAAATTTAGATTTTAATTCCCTTATTTCGCTTAAGAAAGATTTTTTTAAATTACAGCAAAGTATTGTTAACTTGGAGTAAGATTTATTACGCTTAAAAATTTCAAAGCTACAATGCTTGTGGAAAGACCTTTGAGATTTCTGTTTTTGAAGTTTATCAAATTTTAAAAGTAAATTCAGGATATTAAAGACAGTCCTGTCTTGTGAACATGACAGGACTCTATTCAAACCATTTATTAGCAGATATAGATAATATTTTGAAGGTCTTAAGTAGTATATAAGTTACACTATTCAATATTATTTAAACTTGAGATATTGTTAAAGATGGTTCTTTGGTAGGTTTATACAATCTAAAAATAATCAAATATTTATTTTAAACTGACCAGTTTATTATTTACCTTTGCAACATTATGGGAAGGAACAAAGAATTTGATTACGAGCAGAAATTGGACGTTGCACTAGAACTTTTCTGGAAGCAGGGATTTCATTCCACATCTATCACAGACCTTGAGAATGGTATGGAAATAAACCGAAGCAGTATTTATCCAACTTATGGTGATAAGAAAGCGCTGCTCATTAAATGCCTGACCAAGTACATGAAGTCTAAAGTTTCAGAGTATGAAAGTGTATCAGATGATCCTAAATCCCATACTATTGAAACATTAAGAAAGACCTTACGGCTGGCAATTGACCAGAGCATCAACGAAGAACGAACGTGCTTGGCTGTTAAGATAGCATTTGAAGTAGCCTTGACAGATGAAGATATCAGAACGTTGTTGGCTGGCAATGAGAAGAAAATCGAAAAGATTTATTTTGAAATTGTAGAGAAAGGGCAGGAGCAAGGTTGTATAAAAGGTGATCTCGATCCAAAATTAACTGCTGCTTTCCTTGCTGGTTCTTCCAGCGCACTTTTCAAAAATTATGCTTTGAATAAAAACCGAAAAACCATCTATGATATGATTGAAAATTTAATCCAAATGATCAAAGTCTAATTATTACAGCATCTTCATGTAACTAATAACAAACAATATTTTTTTAACCTTTTTTAAACCGTTCAGTTTAATATGAATTTAAGTCTCAACAAAAAGATAGCGTATATGGGATGTCTCGGCGTTATCGGAATTATCAGTACAGAATTTGGTGTGATCGGCATCTTGCCTCAGATCGCTGACTATTATAAAATCAATATTGCAACAGCAGGCTATTTACTGAGCGCATTTGCCTTAACGATTGCGCTTACAGGACCTTTTATGGTTTTGTATCTGTCAAAATTTGACAAGAAGAAAGTAATGATCTGTGCTCTTGGCTTGTTCTTGATCTCGAATGTCTTCTCCAGTTTCAGCCCGCCGTTCTGGTTGCTTATGGTATTGCGGATCTTGCCGACATTTCTGCATCCGGCTTTCTTTTCAATGGTCATTGCAGCTGCGACTAAAGATGCTTCTCCTCAAATGCAGATGCGATTGACCAGTATTATTATCGGTGGAATTGCACTTGCTCAGGTAACATTGATTCCTTTCACCACATTTGTTGCAAGTATTTATTCTTGGCAGTGGAGCTATGTTATTCAAGGGTTATTAATTTTGATAACACTGATCACCATCTATAAATATTTGCCTTCAATGCCTAACAACGAAGTGAAGTCTTTTAAAAATCAATTGAGCATCCTTACGAGAACCAAGTTTATTGCTGGAACAGCTGTAAATCTATTTCTCATCACAGCGTGGTTCTGCTCCTACAGTTATTTTGCAGACTATCTTTCGAAAGAGAAAGGATTAAGTACACAGGAAATCAGTTACATGCTTTTACTATTTGGTGTGATGGGTGTGATCTCCAACTTTTTGGCAGGTCGCTTATTAGGGAAGTATATGATCTGGACTACTTTGTTTTTCCTTGCTGGTACGTTTCTTCTTCCATTTGCATTTCAATATACCGATGGCTCAATTCTCAGCATAGCAGTCGTGGTCGGATTTTGGGGAATTATGTACGGACCATGTTTCCTGATAGGTGTCGGGCATATGGTCTCGGCAGCGTCAGATGCAAAGGAATTTGCTAATAGTTTGCAGACCTCATTTGGAAATCTAGGTGTTTCATTAGGTACTGCTACCGGAGGTTGGTTTATTAGTCAATATGGAATATCCGTTACACCTTGGGTGGGTGTTGGATTTGGTCTACTGGCGCTTATTGTAATTTTTTGGAGAGCCTGGCTTGATAGAGACGTAAGTGAGAATAGTAAGAAACAGCTATAATAATCGCAAAAACATCAACTCAGCTTAATAAAATATTTGATTGTTAGTTTCCCCGTTTCGGTTTATGAATGCCTTGATTGTGTTAATTGTATCATCGATAGCTGGTGCAAATTTGCAATAAAAAAAATCAAGATATGAAAATTGTAATGACAGGTTTCTCAGATAACATCGGCAAACCACTTGTAAAATTTTTGGTTGCAAATGGACATCAGGTAATAATGATCAAAAGTGATGCGGAAAAAAAATGCTGTATAATCTTTGGAAGGAATTCCTGAAGGCAACTATATACTCTAATTTACTGAGAGAATATTTGTAATTGCTAATAGGTATCATTTACTAAAAATTATTTTTTTTGGTGTTTGGAACCTAAATCTATTAAAGCAAGCAATAAAAAATGCTAATTTGGCTTATTCTGGAATAAAAAACAAAAAAAATGGCTCCAATTGGAGCCATTTGGGCGTTTGTGAACTTGACAGGATTCTATTAAACCATTTATTAGCGGATATAGACAATGTTTTGAAAGTATTAAACGATGTGGAGTATAGAAATGAATTAGAAAATCTGTAATTTATTTGAAATTTTTCAAATAAATTAAGCAGTGACAAAATTGAGTTTGTACATGCCCTATATCTATTCAAAAAAAGATTATTAAATTAGTATTATACATGAAATTATTACACACGTATTCGCTGAGACTATAGAAACTAATCCGACATCATTATGCTTGCAACAACAATTTGCGGCAGTAGTTCCAGTTATTGTGGAAGATAAACATATCAGTGGGTCAAAGTTGGGGAATTAGCCGGCTCAAGCACGACCACTATTGGTTTTAATGATAAAATCAAAGATTTGGCAGCAGAATAGGCTGTACCAAGACATAATTATAGTGTTCCTTTTATCAATGGAGTAAGCCATAAAAAACTTTTATTTTACTCAGTTATTTTATGAACCGTTTACTAAAAGAAATCTTTTATTTTTAATACGGCATTTTGCTGATAATTTTCGGTAAGATTAAATATATTACCCAATTTTTGAGAGGCGTTAATAAAGCTGATGAATGTGCAAAGTTCCGAAATCTCTTTTTCGGTAAAGAATTCTTTAAGCATTTTGAAATGTCCTTGAGAAATTGACTGATGATCTTTGCTGAATAACTCAGCAAAACCGATTGCTGTTGCTATTTTTAATTGAGAATTGTCAAATTCAGGTTTTCCTGCTTTGACCATACAATATTCGCATCCGTTTTCAAATGCCATCGCGCGTCTTACCTGCTCCAATAAATTTTTATCCAGATTCGTGGAATTCCAAAATATTTCTTCAAGCTGATTCCATGCAGAACGTATTTTGTCGTTGTGGCCGATAAGTTTTTCAAAAGGCGTGTCTCCGTTATCGGAAAAATTGATGTTTGTCATCTTAAATTATTTTACCGTAAAATTGGTCTAAATAGATCAAATCTAAAAGTGGAAATAATTGAAATAATGCGTAATTTTGCCTAAATCAATTTTATAATGCCGGTTTTACAATGGAAATGAGTTTAGATCACTTTGATCGCCAGATTTTAAAAATTTTAAGCGATAATTCCCGACTCGCTTATGCCGAAATCGGTCGCAAGATATCTCTTTCGCAGTCTGCCACGAAGGAGAGAATTCAAAATTTAATAGATGAAGGCATCATTAGAAAATTCAGTATAGATGTTGATTATCAAAAGCTGGGATTCGGTCTTCGCGTGATTATTAATTTGAAGTTCATCAATGATGATTTCAAAAGATTCGTCAGCAATATCTCTAAATTTCCGGAAATCGTTCACTGTCAAAGAATTACTGGAGAATATTGTATTACTGCAGATTGTGTCTTGCGGGACAGTAGCCATCTGACTGATATGATCGACCGTCTGATCAATTATGGAATACCAAGCAGTGCAATTCAATTATCAGAAATTGAAACAGGAAATTTTTTCAGTTAAAGATATTTGTGAGTTGAGATCTGTTTTGATTATTAAAGGCATTCATTATCAGATCGGCTTCATAAACAAACGTATTTTTCACGATATACGCTGCTGCTTTCATTCCGGCTGATTTTGCAGCGAGGATTCCAGAGGGAGAATCTTCGATGGCAATACATAATGTGGGATCGACCTGAAGTTTGTTTGCTGTTAGTTCATAAACCGCTGGATCCGGTTTTCCTCTGGGTACTTCATCTGCAGATGTCACAGCACTAAAGTAATGGGCAATTCCCAATTTATTTAGAACTACCGGAATTATTATGGAAGGAGAATTAGTAGCCAGACCTATCTTAAATCCTGATCCATGTAAAGATTCTATGAATGTTTTAATGCCTTTCATTTCACAATTTTCAGTTTTGATCAGTTCCATGACCCTGCGAACAACTTGTTCCTCTACAGCCTGAAGAGTGAGACCTGACCACGGAAATCTTTTATACCAAAACCTAGTTACTTCTTTAGTTGTCATTGACTTAGTCAATGCCGTAAATTCATCTAAAACCTTTACACCAAGCGAACTGAAAACTTCAGATTCTGCCTGTTTCCAGAATTTTTCAGAATCGATCAGTACACCATCCATATCAAATATAACCGCTTTTACCTGATCCATTAAGCCCATTTTTTAAGATCATATGCAGCTTCCCAGAAATGATATTCCATTCGTGAGGAGGTGATAAATGCTTCTGTCATTTTTTCTCTGACAGCAGGAGTAGTTTCTGATGCAACCCCATCACAGAGATTGATCGCCTGTTCTACGGCATCTGCGAATTCTTCACCACCGTACGTATCGATCCA
>Ga0308163_10001339_pt1 | contig 27635 bp, 17 predicted proteins | sample PhyTR1_FD_201037 | JGI IMG/M metagenome (GOLD analysis project Ga0308163, IMG submission 201037) | Phyllosphere microbial communities from UC Gill Tract Community Farm, Albany, California, United States - DLSLT.R1 | ecosystem: Host-associated > Plants > Phyllosphere > Unclassified | place: USA... | reverse complement strand
CAATACGCGCGACTTGGCGCTTCATAAGGTGGTCTTCTCCGATTTTACCGACCTGACGTCGGTTTCCATGGTCACTACTAATGGTGCGGTGAAGATTGATAATATCGTTCTCAACGCACCGGACACCGACTCGCCCATCTCGCCTGTCCCGGAGCCGGCGACCTATGCCTTTATGCTTGCCGGTCTGGCGCTGACTGGTGCCGTCGCTCGCCGAAAGCGTATTGGCTGACCGACCGGGCCTGTAGGTCTCGTGCGCGCCAGGGAGGTTGGCAGACTGTGGCGCCTCCTGGCTTCTCGCTTTTCGCCAGGTGAAGGGTATCGATGATGTCGAGGGTGGCGTGAGCGCGATCTATGTTTTGCCCGTGCACTCCTCAGTCCGGACGTGTGCGGTAAATAACGGTCCGCGATGCCTGCCTATGTCATTGTTTCACCCACTTGATTACTCGGGAGGACGCCATGAGCGACGATTTGAAAAACGTGGGACAGCAGGACCGCGCACGGATCAATGTCAACGAGCAGCATGAAGTGACATATTGGACCAAGGAACTGGGGGTGACCAAAGATCGCCTCGCGCAGCTGGTGAAAGAGGTCGGACCCAGCGCCAAAGCGGTTCGCGAAAAGCTGGCCAGTGACTAAGTAATGTAACTTCCGGGGCGCGCGGTCGCGCTCGAGCGGCGGGCCGCACCCACAGGCCCAGGTTGCCGTGGTCGCCAGTCCGTCGTATCATGGCGGCGTTTTGGTGCTTGCGGCCAGCTTTACTGGCCGCAGTTAAACGGGAAACACGCGCTGGCACGCCAGCGGCAAACGTGTGCTGTCCCCGCAACGGTAAAACAGGCGCCACGCTTCCATTGGAAGCGTGGCCGGTCGTCTCTTTGGTCCACTGTGCGCTCTGCATGGGAAGGCGAGGCGATCCGACCTGTTAGCCCGGATACCGGCCAAGGCGGATGGAAGCAAGCGGCCGGGAGGTGTCGTGTTTTGCGGAGATGCGGGATCGGCGCAGTGCGTCGTCGCGCCATTTCGCCTGACTGTCGTTGACGGCGACTGCTTCTTTTTTCACGGTGCACGGGGATGTGCGCCTGACAAAAAGATCGCCAGCGATCGTGACCGAAAGTCTTCATGAAACAAACTCCAGCGCCCCAATGGAAGCGGCGCCTTCTCCCGTCCATGTTCCTGTTGGCCGCACCGGCCTTCGCGCATGCCACCGCAAACAACGCCGCGAGCAACGCCGCGAACGACATCGCCGATGGCAGCCAAGCCACGCCGCAGCAGGTGCGCGTGTCCGCCAGCCTGATACCGCTCGGCGTGGCCGATTCCGCCAACCAGGGCACGGTGACGGCCAAGCAGCTGGAGAACCGTCCGCTGCTGCGCACCGGCGAGCTGCTCGAGGCGGTGCCGGGCCTGATCGTGACTCAGCACGCCGGCGACGGCAAAGCCAACCAGTATTTCGCGCGCGGCTTCAATCTCGATCACGGCACCGACTTTCGCACCTCCGTGATGGGCATGCCGGTGAACCTGCCGACCAACGCGCACGGCCAGGGCTACTCCGACCTGAATTTCCTGATACCGGAACTGGTGAGCACCATCCAGTACAAGAAGGGTACGTATTACGCGGAGGAGGGCGACTTTTCGGCGGCCGGCGCGGCAGCCTTCGACTATGTCCGTCAGATGGATCAGGGTTTGCTGAGCGTGGAGGCGGGACAAAACCGCTTTAGCCGCGTGTTGGTGGCGAATTCCACGCCGCTGGCCGACGGCACGCTGCTGTATGCGATCGAGCGCGCAGGGCAGGACGGTCCATGGGATACGCCGGAGGATTACAAGCGGCTGAACGGCGTGCTGTCATACAGTTTGCGCAGCGGCGACGACGACGTCAGGCTGACCGCGATGGGGATGCACTCGTCGTGGAATTCGACCGACCAGGTGCCGCGTCGCGCGCTCGACAGCGGCTTGATCGGCCGCTATGGCGCGCTGGATCCCAGCGACGGCGGCGAGACTTCGCGGTATAGCGCCTCCGCCGAATGGACACGTCAATATGCCGACGGCTACAGCAAGGTCAATGCCTATCTGATCAAATCGCGCCTCGACTTGTTCAGCAATTTCACCTTTGTGCTTGACGATCCCGAACATGGCGACCAGTTCCACCAGGCCGAGAGCCGACAGATTCTGGGCCTGAGCGGCGAGCGCGCATGGCAGCACCAACTCGGTCCTTTCGCTTCGGAGACGGCGGTGGGCGTGCAATTGCGCCAGGATCACTTGTCGCCGGTCGGGCTGTATTTGAGCGAAGGACGGCAACGCCTGTCGACCGTGCGCGAGGATGACGTCAAGGAGCGCGCCGCAGCCGTGTATCTGTCCAACAGCACCACCTGGGCGCCGTGGCTGCGCACCGTGGCCGGCGTGCGGTCGGACCGCTATTCGTTCGATGTGGACAGCGACACCGCCGCCAACTCGGGCAAGGTCGACGCCTCCATCAACAGTCCCAAGTTCAGCGCCGTTTTCACGCCCGGTAAAAACGCCGAGGTCTATCTGAACTGGGGACGTGGTTTCCACAGCAACGACGCACGCGGCGTCACCGGCACCGTCGATCCTAAAACCGGCCTCGCTGTAGATCCGGACGGCGTGGCTATCGAACGCGCGACGCCGCTGGTCAAGGCTACCGGCAAGGAAGCCGGCCTGCGTCTGGTGGGGCTGGTGCCCGGCCTGCAAACCACGGTCGCCGCCTGGCGGCTCGATCTCGACTCCGAGCTTATTTTCGTCGGCGACGCGGGAAGCACCGAGGCGGGGCGTCCAAGCCGCCGCCATGGCATCGAGCTGGCCAATTTTTACACGCCCGCCAGGGACTGGATTATCGACGCCAACCTGGCATGGTCGCATGCGCGCTTCACCGACAACGATCCGGCGGGGGGCTTCATTCCGGGTTCGATCAACCGCACGGCCTCGGTCGGGGTATCGGGCGAATCCGGTCCCTGGTCGGGGGGCGTCAGGTTGCGCTATTTTGGCCAGCGCGCATTAGTGGAGGATGATTCGGTGCGGTCGCCATCTTCCACGCTGGTCAATATGAAGCTGGGCTATAAGCTGGCGCCCAACCTCAAACTCACGCTTGAGGTGCTCAATCTGCTGGATCGCGAGGTGAGCGACATCGATTATTATTACGAGTCGCGCTTGCCCGGCGAGGCGGCGCCGGTGGCCGATATTCATACCCATCCCGGTGAAATGCGTACCTTGCGCGCGGGCCTGGCCTGGCGGTTCTGACGTGATGGCCTTGCCGGCTTGATGATCCGCTGTCACTAGCGCGGTTCGCTTGGCATGCGTTATGCTGCGCGGTTGTGTGTTCATTGGAATTCAAGGCAAGGCATATGTCAAAAGAGAAAAATCCTGCGGGCGGCGGCCGGTTAGAGCCGCTAGCGCGGATTACCCCGCGCTCCCCGCCGCCTCTGGAGGCGTCGCGGGCCGCGTCGCCGGAGGAAGCTGCGGCCAAGAGTGCGGCGCGCGAACACAGGGATGCGCAGGTGCGCGGCGTGACGTCCATCCACGAGATGCGCGATGCGATACGGCGTGCCGGCCGTGCGCTGCCGGCGATTACGGAGGTGCCGCGCGTGCGTGCGCTCGACGCATCGGCGTTCCGCGCGCGCGCCGCGCAAGGCCTGCCATTCCTGGTGACGGGGATCGTCAATCGCTGGCCGCTGTGCGCGCTGACGCCGCAAACGCTGCGCGACCGCTACAGCGAGGTGCGGGTGCGCGCGCGGGTGGGCGACTATATCAACACCGCGTTCGCAGCCGACCGCGCGATGCAGGATATGTCGATGGGCGAGTATCTCGATGTGGTCGATGCCGGCACGCACGCGCTGCCACCGTACCTGGGCAACCTGGAGCTGCGGGAACTGAACGGCATGTGCCACTGGCCGACCTATTTCGACAAAATGGGGCCGCCGCGTTTTTGGATCGGCCCCGCCGGCACCGTGACGCCGCTGCATTGCGACTACGACGATAATATCTTCGCGCAGATTTGGGGTACCAAGCGCATTTTCCTGTCGCCGCCACATCACGACGAGTTCCTGTACCCGAACCAGGCCAACGCCATCTTGTTCGGCTCTCCGTTCGACCCCGAGGCGCCCGATTTCGACCGGTTCCCGCTGGCGCGCCAAGCGACCATGATCGAGTGCGTGGTCAATCCAGGCGACATGCTATACGTGCCGGCCGGCTGGTACCACCAGGTCCGGGCGCTGACGTTTTCGCTGTCCTCGAACCGGTGGGCCAGGTCGTTGCCGTTCGCCTTGAACGGCGATGCGTCCCTCCGGCGACACGACACGTAACAGCCGTTGACACTCAAAATAATTGGGTGATATATTCGCATTTGTGAATTGGTAACGTTTCCAATCACATGCGGCTCGCCGGGCCACTTCGGCGTTCAAGGAGACTGGATGTTCAAGCAAAGAGGAACCCGGGCGCGGGCCGCCGGCGTGGCGGCTTTAACGGCGATCGGTTTGATGGCGCCGGCCGCATCCTGGGCGGCGGCTGCCGGACCGAAGGCGGAAGTGATGCACTGGTGGACCTCGAGCAGCGAGTCGGCCGCCGTGCGCAAGTTCGCCGACGCTTACCGTGCCGCCGGCGGCGTCTGGGCCGATACGGCGGTCGCCGGTGCCGATCAGGCCAAATCGGTGGCGATCAACCGCATCGTCGGCGGCAATCCACCAACGGCCGCCCAGTTCAACACCACCAAACAATTCCGCGACCTGATCGACCAGGGGTCGCTCAACAACGTCGACGACATCGCGCTACGCGACAAGTGGGACCAGCTGATGCCGGCGCCGATACTGGACGTCATCAAGGTCAACGGGCATTTTTACGCGGCGCCGGTCGATATACACATGTCGACCTGGATCTGGTACTCGAAGGCCGCGTTCAAAAAGGCCGGCATCGTCAAGGAACCGGCGACGCCGGACGAGCTGTTCGCGGCGCTCGACAAGCTGAAGGCGGCCGGCGTGGTCGGCTTGGCGCACGGCGGCCAGCCGTGGCAGGAGAACATCCTGTTCCAGGCCATGCTGGCCAACATCGGCGGCAAGGCGCTGTACCTGTCGGTGCTGCGCGACCGCTCGCCGCAGGCGATCAATTCCGAGGCGTTTAAAAAAGTGCTGCTGGCCTTCAAGCGGTTGCAGACCTATGTCGATCCGGGCTCGCCGAACCGCAACTGGAACGACGCCACCGCCATGGTGGTCAGCGGCAAGGCCGGCGTGCAGATCATGGGCGACTGGGCCAAGGGCGAATTCGCCGCCGCCAGACAAACGCCGGGCAAGGACTTCGGCTGCATCGCCGGCCTCGGTCCCAATGTGCCTTACCTGATCCAGGGCGACGCCTTCGTCTTCCCTAAGACGAAGAATGCGGAAACGGTCAAGGCGCAAAAGCTGCTGGCGACGACAATGCTGGCGCCGGCCGCGCAACTGGAATTCAACAAGCTGAAAGGCTCGCTGCCCATCCTGAGCAATGCCGACACGTCGTCGATGGACGTGTGCGCGCAAGCCGGCATGGCGATCATGAAGGACAAGTCGCGCCAGGTGGGCATGATCGAGGTGCACCTGACGCCGGACCAGAACGGCGCGCTACAGGATGTGCTGACCACCTTTTGGAACACCCGCATGCCGGTCGAGAAGGCACAGAAAAGCATCGTCGCCGCGCTGGCGGACTGAAATCCACACGCTTGTCACCGTCCGGGGCGATGCGGTATGCTGACCGCCGCATAGACTCAATGGATGAGGGAACTCGTGGCAACAATCAAAGACGTCGCCCGGCTCGCGGGAGTAGGGCTGGGTACCGCCTCGCGCGCGGTCAGCGGCAGGGGATCGGTGTCCAAGGCTACGCTCGAGAAGGTGCAGAAAGCCATCGCGGAGCTGGATTTCCGGCCATCGCATGCGGCGCGCTCGCTGCTGTCCGGCAGTTCGCAGATGATCGGGGTCTACATCCCGTATCTGAGCGGGACGTTTTACACGCCGATCCTGCAGTCGATCTACACGGCGCTGCGGGCGTCCGGATTGAACATGGTGGTCGCCTTTGGCGTCGGCGACGGCAACGAGCGGCAGCAGGCGATCGACGGCGTAAATTTTTTGATTGAACGGGGAAGCGATGGCTTGCTCGTCATGAGCAATTCACTGGAGGACGAGGACTTTGCGGCGCTCGGACCGTTTCAGTCGCGGGTGGCGGTGATCAACCATCGCTATGCCGGCATCGCCGAGCAGTGCTTCACGGTCGACCACAAGGCCGGCGGCCGGATGGCGGCGCGCGCGCTGCTGGACCAGAAGCACCGCAAGATCGCCGTCATCGCCGGACGCGCCAGCGCACCGGACAACCAGGAACGCATCGCCGGCTTCATGGCGGAGCTGGACGAGGCGGGCATCGACAGCGGCAAGCTGTGGATGGAAGACGGAAATTTTTCGCCGGAAGGCGGTTGGGAATGCGCCGAGCGTTTGCTGGCGTCGGGCAGGGAGTTCACCGCGGTGTTTTGCGCCAACGATGAAATGGCGGTCGGCGCCCTGTCCTTCTTCCAGCAGGCGGGGATCGCGGTGCCGGACCAGGTGTCGGTGCTGGGCTATGACGACACGCACAGCGCGGAATTCACTGCGCCGCGCCTGACCAGCGTGCACATACCGTGGAGCGAGATGACATTGAACGGCTTGCATTTCCTGCTCAACCGATGCTACGCGTCGGACCGGCCGGTCAAGCGGAAATACAAGCTGCACGTGACGGAGCGCGCCTCGGTGGCGAAACCGCCTTCACGCAAAAACGCTAAATAACGGAGTGCGCGCCGGCCGCGCGCTCTTTTTTTGTAGTATATTGGAAACGATTCCAATTTCGGAGATTCACGACCATCATGACTGCCACCGACTTGACCAAGGCCATCAGCCGCTCGGATTTTCCAGAGGACTTCCTGTGGGGCGTATCGACGTCCGCCTACCAGATCGAAGGCGCGGCCGATGTCGGCGGCCGCGTGCCGTCGATCTGGGACACCTTCAGCTCGACGCCCGGCAAGGTCCGCGACGGCGCCACGGGCGCAGTCGCCTGCGATCATTATCACCGTTGGGAGGAGGATCTGGATCTGGCGCAGGCCATGGGCCTGAATTCCTACCGGTTCTCGATCGCGTGGCCGCGCATCTTCAACGGTGTGGACGATCAACCGAATCCGGAAGGGTTGGCGTTCTATTCCCGGCTGGTGGACGGCATGCTGGAGCGCGGCCTGCAGCCGTGGTGCACGCTGTACCACTGGGATTTGCCGCAGTATTTGCAGGACCAGGGTGGGTGGGCGCATCGCTCCACGATCACCGCTTATCTGCGCTACGTCGACGTGATGACCAGGCATTTGGGCGACCGCGTCAAACACTGGATCACGCACAACGAGCCTTGGTGCACGGCCATGCATGGCAACTGGGATGGCATGCATGCTCCGGGCAACAGGAGCCTGCCGCTGGCGCTTCAAGTCTGCCACAACGTGCTGGTCTCGCATGGCCTGGCCGTGCCGGTGATCCGCGCCAACGTGCGCGATGCCAGCGTCGGTATCGCATTGAGCCTGCATCCGGTCAAGCCGGCCAGCGACAGCGCCGCCGACCAGCAAGCGGTTGCGCGCCACGACGCACTGCGCAACCGCTGGTTCCTCGATACGCTGTATGGCCGGGGCTATCCCGAGCTGGCGTTGCGGTTGGTGGGCGAAGACGCGCCGGTGGTTTTGCCAGGTGATATGGAGGCCATCGCCGTGCACTGCGACTTCCTCGGCGTGAACTACTACTTTCCTGAAGTGGTCATCGACGCGCCCGACCAGTACCCGCTGCGCACCGCCATCGTCAAGCCGCAGGACCGCCAGCGCACCGACTTTGGTTGGGAGGTGTCGCCGCAAGGGCTGGTGGACCTGATGGCGCGCGTGGCGAGCGAGTATCCGACCGGGGATTTGTATGTGACCGAGAACGGTTCCTCCTACGACGATCACCTGGAGGCCGACGGCGCCGTCAACGATACCGCCCGGCGCGACTATCTGATCCGCCATCTGGCGGCGGTGCGCGACGCTATCGCCGCCGGGGCCCACATCAAAGGCTATTTCGCCTGGAGTTTGCTGGATAACTTCGAATGGTCGGAAGGCTATCTGCGGCGCTTCGGCCTGACCTATATCGACTATCCGACGCAGCGACGCATCGTCAAACAAAGCGGCCGGTGGTACAGCGCTTTCGTGCGCGGCCAGGATCAACAATAAAGCAATCACAGAATCAATCACCGAATCAATCACGGAGATACGCCCCGAATGAAAACACGTCACAACCACATCATGCGCGGTGCCGTCCTGGCGTCCATGCTGGCGCTGGGTGCCCATGCCATCGCCCCCGGCCCGGCTCAAGCCGCGACAAAAAAACCGCTGACCGACTGGCCGCGCATCAGCAGCGCCGTCAAGCAGGATAAGGCGATGGAAGCGCGTATCGCCAGCATCGTCGCAGGCATGACACTGGCGCAAAAAGTCGGCCAGATGACGCAGCCGGAAATCAAGTTCATCACGCCCGAGCAGGTGCGCGAGTTCTACATCGGCTCCGTCCTCAATGGCGGCGGCAGTTGGCCGCAGGGGAACAAGTACGCCACCGCCGCCGACTGGGTCAAGCTGGCGGACGCCTACTACGACGCGTCCATGGGCACCGACATGAAGGTCAAGGTGCCGGTCATCTGGGGCATCGACGCCATGCACGGCAACAGCAACATGTATGGCGCCACGCTGTTCCCGCACAATATCGGCCTCGGCGCCGCGCGCGACAAGCAGCTGATCGAGCAGATGGCGCGCTCGGTCGCCAGGGCGGTGCGCGCGACCGGCATCGACTGGGTATTCGCGCCGACGCTGGCGGTGGTACGGGACGATCGCTGGGGGCGTACTTATGAGAGCTTCTCGGAAGATCCCTCCATCGTCGAGGATTACGCCGGCGCCTACGTCAAGGGCCTGCAGGGCGACTTGAAAGGCGACGGCACCGTGGTCGCCACCGCCAAGCATTTCGTCGGCGACGGCGGCACTGCCGAGGGCAAGGATCGCGGCGTCAACCAGGCGACCAAGGCCGACATGATCAACATGCACGCGCTGGGTTACTATCCGGCGCTGGAAGCCGGCGTGCAGACCGTCATGGCCTCCTTTAACAGCTGGAACGACGTCGAAGGCGGAGCCGATCATGGCAAGATGCACGGCAGTAAAGCGCTGCTGACCGACGCGCTGAAAACCAGGATGGGTTTCGATGGACTGATCGTCAGCGACTGGAACGGCATCGCCGAGGTGCCGGGCTGCACCGAAGACAGCTGCCCGCAATCGATCAATGCCGGTGTCGATATCATCATGGTGCCGGAGCGCTGGAAGACCTTCATCGCCAACACCATCGCACAGGTGGAGAAGGGCGAGATCCCGATGTCGCGCATCGACGACGCGGTGACCCGCATCCTGCGCGTGAAGCTGCGCGCCGGCCTGTTCGACGGTAAGAAACCATCGCAGAACCGCTACGCCGGTAAGCAGGAGGCGTTGCTGGACCGCGCATTGGCGCGTCAGGCGGTGCGCGAATCGCTGGTGCTGTTGAAAAATAACGGCGGCGTGCTGCCGCTGGCACGCGGCAAAAAAATCCTCGTGGTCGGCAAGAGTGCCGACAGCATGGCCAACCAGTCGGGCGGCTGGTCGCTCACCTGGCAGGGAACGGACAACAAGAACAGCGACTATCCGAACGGCGACACGATCCTTGCCGGCATTCGCGAGGCCGCCGGCAAGGACAACGTCACCTTCAGCGAGAACGGCACCGGCGTCGATGTCGGCAAGTTCGACGCCGTCATCGCCGTGATTGGCGAAACCCCGTACGCGGAGGGCGATGGCGACATCGGTCCAGCGGGAACGCTGCGGCTGTCCGGACGCCATCCGGAGGATCTGGCGGTGCTGCAAGCGGTGGCGGGCAAGGGCAAGCCCGTGGTGACGGTACTGGTGACGGGCCGCGCGTTGTACGCCAACGACATCCTCAACCTGTCCGACAGCCTGGTCTCGGCCTGGCTGCCGGGCACCGAGGGCAAGGGCGTGTCCGATGTCCTGTTCCGCAAGGCGGACGGCAAGGTCAACGCGGACTTCCGCGGCAAGCTGTCGTTTTCGTGGCCCAAGTCGGCCTGCCAATCGCCGCTCAATGTCGGCGATGCCGGCTACGATCCCCTGTTCAAATACGGCTATGGTTTGACCTACGCGTCCACTGCCGGGCAGGCGACCTTGCCGATGCTCGACGCAAGCTTCGCGCCAGGCGGCTGCGGCAAAAGCACGGCCATGCCGGTGTACAGCCCTGCGGACCGCGCCACCTATGCGCTCTATGTGGAAAGCGGCGGCCAGAGGACCGCGTTGGGCGCGGACCTGAACGCGGTGTTCAATCTGCCCACGGTGAAGGTCGAAACGGCACAGGTGAACACACAACAGGATGCAAAAAGGCTAACTTGGTCGGGTCCTGCTAAACTGTCGGCGCAATCGGGCAAGGCCACGCCGATTCCCGCGATCGCCACCGCCGACGGCGCGCTGCAATTCGATACCATCGTCACCGGCGCCCCACAAGGGAAGGCCGGCATCTGGATGGAAAACGTGGAGCTCGACGCCAGCGCCGTGTTCCGGCGCATGGCCGGCAAAGGCAAACAGACGGTGAAGATACCGCTGTCGTGCTTCAGCGCCCAAGGACTGAAGCCGGACGCGTTGTCCACGCCATTCGCGGTATCGGCCGATGGTCCGTTCGCCGCCACATTTGCCAACATCCAGATCGTCGGCGGAGCGGCCAAGGACAAGGACGCGTCGTCGTGCGGCGACTTTAAGTAAAAACAGCAAAGAAAAGAGAAAGAGCAAGCATGGAACCATTATCGAAAGCTGCCGGCGTGCCGGGCAGCCCGGGACAGGCCAACGCCAAGGGCAACACCGGCCCCCTCATCATCATCACGATCCTGTTCTTCATGTGGGGTCTGCTGACGGCGCTGAACGACGTGCTGATCCCGCACCTCAAGTCTATTTATACGCTGACCTATGTGCAGGCCATGCTGGTGCAGTTCTGCTTCTTCGGCGCCTACTTTATCGTCTCGTTGCCTGCCGGCGCGTTGATCAAGCGGATCGGTTACCAGAACGGCGCGGTCGCCGGCCTGACCATCGCCGCCGCCGGTTGCGCGCTGTTCTATCCGGCATCGACCAGCGGCTATGCGCTGTTCCTGTTGGCGTTCTTCATCCTGGCTGGCGGCATCACCATCCTGCAGGTGGCGGCCAATCCTTACGTGACGATCCTGGGCGATCCGCAGACGGCGTCGAGCCGCCTGACCCTGACCCAGGCCTTCAATTCGCTGGGCACCACGGTGGCGCCGACTTTGGGCGGCATGTTGATACTGGCCGGCGGCGTGATGAGCACCGCCGATCTGGCCAAGCTGCCGGCCGACCAGGTGGCCGCGTACTACGCCAACCAGGCGGCCAGCGTGCAAGGTCCTTACCTGGCACTGGCCGGCGCCTTGCTGGTGCTGGCGATCCTGTTTGCGATGGCGCGGCTGCCCAAGATCGTCGATGCCGAGCAATCAGGCGCGCAAGCGGTCGACGGCGGCGGCTGGAAGCAGGTGCTGCAGCATCGTCATCTGGTGCTTGGCGTGATCGGTATCTTCCTGTATGTGGGAGCCGAAGTATGCGTCGGCAGCTTCCTGATTAACTTCATTGGCGAGCCGCATATCGCCGGTCTGCCGGAACACCAGGCCGCGCCTTACGTCAGCTATTTCTGGGGCGGCGCGATGCTGGGACGTTTCATCGGTTTCGCCGTGATGCGCTTCGTCAGCCCGGGCAAGACCCTGGCCTTCAATTCGGCCGCAGCGTTCACGTTGCTGATGGTGGCGATTTTCGGCGACGGTCATGTCGCGATGTGGGCACTGCTGGGCGTTGGCCTGTTCAACTCCATCATGTTCCCGACCATCTTCTCGATGGCGCTGAACAAACTGGGACCGCTCACCGGGCAGGGCTCCGGCTTGCTGTGCATGGCGATCGTCGGCGGCGCTCTGGTACCGTTCGCGCAAGGCTTCCTGGCCGATAACGTCAATCTGCAAATCTCGTTTGCGGTGCCTGCGGCGTGCTACGTCTTCGTGCTGTACTTCGGTTTGAAGTACGCCGGCATGTATGCCGATAGCGGTGCGGATAAACCGGCCGCGCGCGCGGGTCACTGAGAGTAAGCTCGGAATCGTAGGGCGGATTAGGCGGAACGCCGTAATCGGCCATGCAGGCGCCGTCGACGCGCATGCATGGCCGATTACGCTTCGCTAATCCGCCCTACGTTTTTATGACGATAGGCAGCGCGTCCGCATCTAGCCGGTTTTCTTTTTCGCTATTTTGATCTGGCGCATGGATATCCGTCTTAGAGGGTTTCCTCTCGTGTGTGCCTCGCGCCAGCAAACTATGATGGTCTCATCTCAATCGCAAGAAAGGATGTAGACATGAGTTCCATCAAGGCTTATCTGGTTGGCGGCGGCATCGGTTCGCTGTCGGCGGCGGCTTTCATGATCCGCGACGCCGGCGTTTCCGGCGCCAATATCACCATTTTCGAAGCGATGCCGCTGGTCGGCGGCAGTCTCGATGGCGGTGGCGATGCGGAGCGCGGCTACACGTTGCGCGGCGGCCGCATGTTCACCACCGATAACTATGAGTGCACGTGGGATCTGTTCAAGAGCATTCCCTCGCTTGAGCATCCAGGACAGACCGTGTACGACGAAACCATCGCCTTCAACGACATGCACAAATCGCATTCGAAGGCGCGGCTGGTGGACCGCAACCGTTTCAGGGTGGATGTGACGTCGATGGGTTTTTCGATGCAGGACCGCGCCGAGTTGCTGGCGCTGACCGAAGCCGACGAGGAAAAGCTCGGCGACAGCGCAATCACAGACTGGCTATCCCCCGAATTCTTCGACACCAAATTCTGGTATATGTGGGCCACCACGTTCGCCTTCCAGCCGTGGCACAGCGCGGTGGAGTTCAAACGCTACCTGCATCGCTTCATGATGGAATTCTCCCGCATCGAGACGCTGGCCGGCGTCAAGCGCACCGTCTATAACCAATACGATTCGCTGGTGCGGCCCTTGCAGCACTGGCTGCAGGAGCAGGGCGTGCGCATCGTCAGGAACTGCAAGGTTGACGACATCGATATCATGGAGGAGGGCGGCGTGCTGACCGTGACGGCGCTGCGCTGCATGTGCGAGGGCGTGGCCGAAACCATCGCGGTGGCGCCGCACGATCTGGTGTTCTTCCAGAATGGCTCGATGACCGACGCGTCGAGCCAGGGCACCATGCATAGCGCCCCGCCCAAGCTCGATAAGCGCGACAGCCAGGGTTGGGCGCTGTGGGAAAAGCTGGCGGTCGATCGTCCGCAGTTCGGCAATCCGGCCGCTTTCAATTCGAGTATTCCCGAATCATGGTGGGAGTCGTTCACGGTGACGTTGAAGGACGCGAGATTTTTCGATCGCATGGAGCGCTTCAGCGGCAACGTCGCTGGAACCGGCGGGCTGGTGACGTTCAAGGATTCCAACTGGCTGCTGTCGGTGGTGCTGGCGCATCAGCCGCACTTCGCAGGCCAGCCTGAGGGCGTGCAGGTATTCTGGGGCTACTCGCTGCACCCGGACCGCATCGGCAACTTCGTCGCCAAACCGATGGCCGACTGCACCGGCCAGGAGATCCTGCGCGAGTTGTGCGGCCATCTGAATTTCGACATGGAGGTGATGGAGACGGCCAACTGCATCCCGTGCCGCATGCCCTACATCACCAGCATGTTCATGCCGCGTTTGCACAGCGATCGTCCGCTGCCGGTCCCGCCAAATTCGCGCAACCTGGCCTTTGTCAGCCAGTTCGTGGAAGTTGCGGAGGACGTGGTGTTCACGGTCGAGTACTCGGTGCGGGCGGCGCAGATGGCGGTGTACCAACTGCTCGAGGTCAAGCGCGAGGTGCCGCCGGTCAGCCACCACGACCAGTCGGCCCGGGTCAAGTTTGACGCGTTGATCAAGGCGTTCACGTAGTCGGTACTGATCAGCCCGTGTAGAAATGGTGGACCTGACCCCGGAGCTATGCCAAGGCGCCCATTAGCTTTTGCATCGGACTCAACCGAATCAGTGCTTCCGGTTCGTCGATTTCGAGAACGACGTCGTTGTAGGCGACCGGTCGCAGCGGTTCGATCTCGGGCGTGTCCGACAGCCGCGCTTCGTCGAGCATTCGCTGGAGCGTGGCGGCATCCACGGAATTAACCTTCGCGAGCAGTGCGCCATACTTGCGCACGTCGGCCTCGTTGGCCGCGATCTTGTCTGCCGGGCGCAGGGCGAGATTGATGCAGCCGAAAATAGCGAACGTGCCCAGCAACCACGCCGACGGCACCGTCAGTTGAGCGGCGAGAGCGGCGACGGCACTGCTGCCCGCGAGCAAACTGGCAAAGGTCAGCGTGGTTTGCAGCCGTCGATAAAAGCGCGCCGTTCGTTGGCAGAGCCGTTGTGCATAGCGCACATTGAACTGCAGATCTTCTTTGTTTTCATCCATGCTAGTTCCCTTTTTGCTTGGGACGCGGCACCGGCACGGGCACTGGGCCAGGTGGTGATGCGGGTTTGCGTGGCTTGCGCTTCCGCTTCGGGGGCGGACGCGGCGGCTGGTGCGACTTCGGATCGAGGGATGTCATTGTATGCCTTTTTGCAGCCGCCGCCGGCGCACGATTACATCATGCAAGCGGTTTAACGGGGCGCATTGAGGCGGGTCAGCCGTCAGCAATATGTTGCATTAAATTGCAGGCTTGCTAGGCTAAGGAGTTAAGCGCTCGTCTAAAACACGTAGGGCGGATTAGCGTAGCGTAATCCGCCAAGCTCCATCGGCGGCTCTTGGCGGATTACGGCGTTTCGCCTAATCCGCCCTACGAAAATCGTTCTACTTAGCGGCCTGATGTGTGTTACAGGAAGCGGTCGAGGATTTTTTTGCCGTGCTTGTCGAGCTCGCGCACGTCGCGGATCAGGTAGTGGATGCCGTGGATGTCGGAGATCAGTAGCGTGTCCACCGTCAGGCGGCGGATGTCTTCTTCGCCGCGCAGCACGAATTCGGTCTCGCCGCGATCCGTCTCCACCGTCCACGTGCAGGGCGTGGCGAAGCCGGAGACGTCGACGATGCGCGTGATCTCGGGCATGAATTCACGGCCTGCCAGTTCCTCGCGCACCAGATTGCCGATCTGCTTCGGCAGGTCCTCGATGCGGTCGATCCATGCCACTTCCTTGCCGTCGCCGCTGACCAGCGCGATGCCGTCCTCCGGCGCCTGCACCGGGAACGCGCGCACCGCCGCCACGCCTTCGTGCACCGCGCCTTCGCCGGTCGTCAGCACCAGGCGGCCGAAGGGATTGCGTACCAATTCAAATTTTGTCGTCGTCATGTGCGTCTCAGTGCTTCCCTTGTTATTCCTTGCCGCTGGCGTCGCCCATGTCGGTGTCGACATTGCGGGCCTGCGCCTGATACAGGCGGTAGTAGGCGCCTTCGCGCTCCATCAGCACATCGTGCGAACCTTCTTCCACCACCACGCCGCGATCGAGCACCACCAGGCGGTCGGCCTTTTGCAAGGTCGACAGGCGGTGCGCGATGGCGATCGTGGTGCGGCCCTTCACCAGGTTTTCCAGCGCGCGCTGGATTTCTTTTTCGGTCTCGGAGTCGACCGAGGACGTGGCTTCGTCGAGGATCAGGATCTTCGGATCGATCAGCAGCGCGCGGGCGATCGAGATGCGTTGACGCTCGCCGCCCGACAGGCCTTGTCCACGTTCGCCAACCATCGAGTCGTAACCCTGCGGCAGGCGCAGGATGAATTCGTGCGCGTGCGCGGCGCGGGCGGCGGCGATGATTTCCTCGCGCGTGGCGTCCGGTTTGCCGTAGGCCAGATTCTCGGCGATGGTGCCGAAGAACAGGAACGGCTCCTGCAGCACCAGGCCGATGTTGCGGCGGTAGTCCGACACCGCGAACGAGCGGATGTCGACGCCGTCGAGCATGATGGCGCCTTCCGAGACGTCGTAGAAGCGGCAGATCAGATTGACCAGGGTCGATTTGCCGGAGCCGGAGTGGCCGACCAGGCCGACCATTTCGCCGGCCTTGATATCGAGGCTGATGCCGCGGTTGACGGCGCGGTTACCGTAGCGGAAACCGACCTCGCGCAAGGTGATGTTGCCGTCGACCTTGGCCAGCTTGACCGGGTTGGTCGGCTCGGGCACCGACGACACGTGGTCGAGAATGTCGAAGATGCGCTTGGCGGCGGACGCCGATTTCTGCGTGACCGAGACGATGCGGCTCATCGAATCGAGGCGGCCGTAGAAACGGCTCGAGTAGGCGATGAACGCCGACAGCACGCCGACCGTGATGTTCCCTTTCGAGACCTGGTAAATGCCGAACACCCAGATCACCAAGAGACCGAGTTCGGTCAGGAACGATACCGTCGGCGAGAACAGCGACCAGATTTTATTGAGCTTGTCGTTGACCGCCAGGTTGTGCTGGTTGGCGGTGCGGAAGCGCGCCGCTTCGCGCGATTCCTGCGCGAATGCCTTGACCACGCGGATGCCGGGGATGGTATCGGCCAGCACGTTGGTCACTTCGCCCCACACGCGGTCGATCTTTTCAAAGCCCATGCGCAGGCGGTCGCGCACCACGTGGATCAACCAGGCGATGAACGGCAGCGGCAGCAAGGTGAAGATCGCCAGCCACGGGTCGATCGAGAACAGGATCACACCGGTCATGATGATCATCAGGCAGTCCGACGCAAAGTCCAGCAGGTGCAGCGACAGGAACACGCAGATCCTGTCGCTCTCGCTGCCGATGCGCGACATCAGGTCGCCCGTGCGTTTGCCGCCGAAGTATTCAAGCGACAGGCGCAGAAGGTGGTCGTAGGTTTCAGTGCGCAAGTCGGCGCCGATGCGCTCCGACACCAGCGCCAGCACGTAGGTCTTGGCCCAGCCCAGTATCCACGCCATCACCGCCGAGGCGACCAGGCCGGACATGTACAGCGCGACCATCGAGGTGTCGACCGGTTTGCCGTTCTGGTACGGGATCAGCACGTTGTCCATCAGCGGGATGGTCAGGTAGGGCGGGATCATATGCGCGCCGGTGCTCAGCAACATCAGCGAGAATCCCAGTGCGAGCTGGAATTTGTATGGCCTGGCGAAGCGCCACAGGCGGAACAAGGTCCACGTCGATGGCGGCGTGTAGATCACTTTCGTGCAGACCGGGCATTCCTCCTGATCCGGTTCCAGCGGCGCCTTGCAGCTCGGGCAGATGCTTTTTTCTTCGGTGATGACCGGTACGCCGGTGGCGTGGCTGTCGAGGTGGGCGGAGAACGCTTCCACCAGGCGGATGGCGTTGAGGTTCTGGCCCAAAGTGAAGCGCCACGCCGCAAGGCGGCCGCCACCGCCGATCAGCTCAAGGTGGCCGACGCCGGCGTGGTCGTGATGCGTCAAGGTCAGGTCATGCGAAAAAGGCCACGATTGCCACTGTTCCTGCCCCGGCGCGCGCGATAGCAGTCGCGTAGCGGTCACGACTATGACGCCCTTGGCGAAACGAAGTTGCTGATCCAGGTCAACCTCCAGGGCACTTACAACGTTTTCCTCTTTGGAAAGCTGTGCCTGTATCTCGGCGCGCCAGCGTTCAGGAAGCTCGCCGAGGCTGGATACGGTGGAAAGTTGTTGGGTTGTCATCGTGCGGCTTACTCCGGATCGAAAAAATGGTGAAACTAGCATCGGTACTCTACAACAATCGCTTTGCCAATAAGGTGTTGCGGCTGGTATAAGTAATTATTTACGGTATTCTGTCAGTGCATCAACAGTTGAGTCGATCATTTGGCGCAACCGTAAAAAAACCGGGCTTTTGTACTGGCGGCAAGTATAACGCACAGACATCGGGGTCGGTGGACGTGATGAACTTGGTCAAAGCAACGGGTGGGCCAAACAGGATTTGGCGGGAAGCGGTGGTACGGGTTTAAAATACGGCGCAGGCTGGCCACGGCTGATAACAAAGATACAAGAATAGAAACATGACCAAGAAGAAAGACATTGAAATTCTCCGCGTAACCCATTTGCGCGGTCCCAACATCTGGACCTATCGCCCGGTAATCGAGGCATGGCTGGACATTGGCGAATTGGAAAACTATCCGTCGAATCTGTTGCCGGGATTGTATGAGCGCCTCACCGCGATCCTGCCCGGCCTGATCGTGCATCGCTGCGGCGTGGGCGAGATCGGCGGCTTCCTCGAGCGTCTGCGCGACGGCACGTACGCCGGCCACATCCTCGAACATGTGGTGCTGGAGTTACAGAACATGGCCGGCATGAAAACCGGCTTCGGCAAGACGCGCCAGATCGGCGAGGACACCGGCTTGTACAAGATGGCGTTCCGCACCCGCCAGGAGCAGGTCGGCCGCGCCGCGCTGGAGGCGGGCCGCGACCTGCTGATGGCGATGATCGAGGACCGTCCCTACGACCTCGCCGCCAAGGTGGCCGAGCTGACCGACATGGTCGAGTCGCTGTGCCTGGGGCCGAGCACCGCCAACATCGTCGATGCCGCCACCGACCGCAAAATTCCATCGATCCGTCTGACCGACGGCAATCTGGTGCAACTGGGCCACGGCGCCGCGCAGCGCCGCATCTGGACCGCTGAAACCGAGCAGACCAGCGCCATCGCCGAAGGCATCGCCAGCGACAAGGACCTGACCAAAAGCCTGCTGGCTTCGTGCGGCGTGCCGGTGCCTGAAGGTGAACTGGTCACCAGCGCCGAAGCGGCATGGTCGGCGGCCGAGGACATCGGCGTGCCGGTGGTGGTCAAGCCGTATGACGGCAACCATGGACGCGGCGTCTCGCTGAACCTGATGACGCAGTCCGATGTGGTCAAGGCCTATCATCTGGCGGCGCAAAAGGGCGGCAGCAAAAACGTCATCGTCGAGCGCTTCATCCCCGGCGACGAGCATCGCCTGCTGGTGGTCGGCAAACGCCTGATCGCCGCTGCCGGTGGCGAATCGCTGTGGGTCACCGGCGACGGCAAGCAAAATATTCTGGAGTTGTGCAATACGCAAATCAACACCGATCCGCGCCGCGGCGAGGTCGAGGACGCGCCGCTGGGCGTGGTCAAGCCGCATGAATCGGGCGAGATCATTCTGGAGCTGGAGCGCCAAGGCATGACCTGGGAGTCGGTGCCGCTCGATGGTCAGAAGGTCTTGATCCAGCCGAACGGCAACGTCGCCACCGATGTCACCGACCGGGTGCACCCGCAGGTGGCCGCGATGGCCACGCTGGCCGCGCGCGTGGTCGGCCTGGACATCGCCGGTATTGATCTGGTGGCGGCCGACATTTCGCGTCCGCTGCACGAGCAGGGCGGTGCCATCATCGAAGTCAACGCCAGTCCGGGCCTGCTGGCCCACCTGAAGCCGGCCAACGGCGAGCCGCGCAATGTCGGCGCGGCGATCGTAGACCACCTGTTCGCCGAGGAGGAAAGCGGCCGCATGCCGATCGTCGGCATCACCGGCAAGCACGGTACCACGATGGCCTCGCGGCTGATCGCGTGGCTGCTGCAAATCAGCGGCAAGAAGGTCGGCCTGACCTGCGCCGACGGTTTGTTCGTCAACGGCCGCCTGCTGCCGCGCGACGGCTTTAGCGACTGGGAGACCGGCGAGCGCCTGCTGTTGAACAAGAACGTCGAGGCGGCGGTATTCGAATCGAGTGCGCGCATGATCCTGACCGAAGGCCTGGCGTACGACAAATGCGCGGTAGGCGTGGTCACCGACGTCAGCGACTTTGATGAACTGGGCGAGTTCTATATCGACAGCTCCGACAAACTGTATGGCGTGCTGCGCACCCAGGTCGACGTGATCCTGCCGAGTGGCGTGGCGGTGCTCAACGCCGCCGACGAGCAAGTGGTGGACTTGGCCCGCCTGTGCGATGGCGAGGTGATTTTCTACGGCGTCGACGAGCACCTGGCCGCCATCGCCGCACATCGCCAGGATAGCGAGCGCGTGGTGTTCCAAAGGGCCGATTGCATCGTCATGGCCCAGGGCCACGACGAGGTGGCGAGCCTGCCGCTGTCGCCGCTGGTGCCGCCGGAAGCCGTGCTGGCCGCGATCGCCGCCGGCTGGGCGCTGGGCCTGACGCCCGATTTGATCGGCGCCGGCCTGCGTACCTTCGATGCGAATCCGAAGCGCACCCATCACTGATAACTTCACTGAAAGAACACGAAGATTTATGGAAGTTCAACGCACCCGTGCCCTCCGCGGCCCCAATCTCTGGAGCCACCACACGGCGGTCGAAGTCATCGTCTCCTGTCCACCTGAAGAGCAGTCGATCGCGCTGCTGCCAGGTTTCGAGCAGCGCCTGCATGCGCGCTTCCCGGCCATTGGCGCGCTGCGCACGACCGGCCGTGCCGACGACGTGCCGCTGGCCCGCGTGCTGGAAGTGGCGACCCTGAGCCTGCAGGCCCAAGCCGGCTGCCCGGTCACCTTCAGCCGCACCAGCGCCACGCTGGAAGCGGGCATCTACCAGACCGTTGTCGAATACACCGAGGAAGCGGTGGGGCGCCTGGCCGTGACCCTGGCCGAAAACCTGATCAACGCCGCGCTGGCCGACACCCCGTTCGACCTGACCGGCGCGCTGAACGAACTGCGCGACCTCGATGAGGAGGTGCGCCTTGGCCCGAGCACCGGCGCCATCGTCAGCGCCGCCGTGGCGCGCGACATCCCGATCCGCCGCCTGACCGAAGGCAGCATGGTGATGTTCGGCTGGGGCTCGAAGCAGCGCCGCATCCAGGCCGCCGAAATGGACAGCACCAGCGCCATTGGCGAGTCGATCGCGCAGGACAAGGAACTGACCAAGAAGCTGCTGCACGCGGCCGGCGTGCCGGTGCCCATCGGCCGCTCGGTCGACGACGTCGAAGACGCCTGGGCCGCCGCGCAGGAAATCGGCCTGCCGGTGGTGGTCAAGCCGAAGGACGGCAACCAGGGCAAGGGCGTCACCGTCAACGTGATGACCAAGGAGCACCTGACGATGGCGTTCAACACCGCGCGCGAGTTCCGCGACGACATCATGGTCGAGCGTTATTTGCCGGGCCACGATTTCCGCCTGCTCGTCATCGGCAACAAGCTGATCGCCGCCGCGCGCCGCGATCCGCCGCAGGTGGTCGGCGACGGCACCCATACGGTGCGTGAGCTGGTCGATATCGTCAACGCCGATCCGCGTCGCGGCAGCGGCCATTCGACGTCGCTGACCAAGATCCGTTTCGACGGCATCGCGCTGGCGCGCCTGGCGCTGCAGGACCTGGACGCCGATTCCGTGCCGGCCAAGGGCCAGCGCGTCATCCTGCGCAACAACGCCAACCTGTCGACCGGCGGCACCGCCACCGACGTCACCGACGACGTGCACCCGGAAGTGGCGGCGCGCGCGGTCGAGGCGGCGCAAATGATCGGCCTCGATATCTGCGGCGTCGACGTGGTGTGCGAAGGCGTGCTGCAACCGTTCGACAACCAGCGCGGCGGCGTGGTGGAAGTGAACGCCGCGCCCGGCCTGCGCATGCACATCGCGCCGTCGTACGGCAAGGGTCGCGCGGTCGGCGAGGCGATCGTCAACACCATGTTCGCGCCGGGCGAGAACGGCCGCATTCCAGTGGTGGCCGTTACCGGCACCAACGGCAAGACCACCACCGTGCGCCTGATCGCGCATCTGTTGACGGCCAGCGGCCTGCGCACCGGCATGACCAACACCGACGGCGTGTACATCGAAGGACGCCAGACCGACAGCGGCGACTGCAGCGGTCCGCGCAGCGCGCGCAACGTGCTGCTGCATCCCGATGTCGATGCCGCGGTCTTCGAGACCGCGCGTGGCGGCGTGCTGCGCGAGGGCCTGGCCTTCGACCGCTGCCAGGTGGCCGTGGTCACCAACATCGGCAGCGGCGACCACCTCGGCTTGAACTACATCACCACGGTCGAAGACCTGGCGGTGCTCAAGCGGGTGATCGTGCAGAACGTCTCCGAAAGCGGTTTCGCGGTGCTCAACGCGGTCGACCCTATCGTGGCCGGCATGGCGGCCACCTGCCGTGGCAAGGTGATCTTCTTCGGTGCCGATCGCGGCCATCCGGTGATCGCCACGCACCGCGCGCAAGGCAGCCGCACGGTGTACGTCGAGGATGGCCATATCGTCGCGGCGGAAGGCAAGGAGTTGAACAAGATCGCGCTGTCGCAGGTGCCGATCACCCGCAACGGCGCCATCGGCTTCCAGGTGGAGAACGTGATGGCCTCCGTGGCCGCAGCGTGGGGCGTGGGCATCAGCTGGGACGCGATCCGTCTCGGCCTGAAAACCTTCGCCAACGATTCGGACAACGCGCCGGGCCGTTTCAACGTGTTCGACTACAAGGGTGCGACCCTGATCGCCGACTACGGCCACAATCCGGACGCCATCCTGGCGCTGGTGCAGGCGGTGGAAACCATGCCGGCCAAGCGCCGCGCGGTGGTGATCTCGGGCGCCGGCGACCGCCGTGACGAAGACATCACGCAGCAGACCGAGATCCTCGGCCGCGCCTTCGACGATGTGATTTTGTACGAAGACCAGTGCCAGCGCGGGCGGGTCGACGGCGAAGTGGTGGCTTTGCTGCGTTCGGGCTTGAACGGCGCGCCGCGCACCTCGCATGTGCAGGAAATCTATGGGGAATTCCTGGCCATCGACACGGCGCTGGCGCGACTGGGCGAGGGCGATCTGTGCCTGATCCTGATCGACCAGGTCGAAGACGCGCTGGCGCATATCGCCAAGCGTATCGCGGAAGCCTGATGGCGCCTGCCTGAACCCGTAACCCGGGCACACCGGGGTCGGACCCCGTACGGGGTCCGACCCCATTGCCGTGCGGGTTATTGCATTTGGCTATCAAATCCATAGATATTTATAGTTTTGAACTATGGATTTGGCTCGTTACAATAGTCTCATACTATCAACGAGGAGTCAAAGCATGAGCCAGCCACCTATCACCACCGCATCGGGCATCGCGGTCGCCGACAACCAGAACTCGATTAGCGCGGGCCGGCGCGGTCCTTTGTTGTTGCAGGACTTCCACCTGATCGAGAAGCTGCAGCATTTCAACCGCGAGCGCATTCCAGAGCGCGTGGTCCACGCCAAAGGCTCGGGCGCCTACGGCACCTTCACCGTCACCCACGACATCACCCAATTCACCAAGGCCAAGCTGTTCTCGGCCATCGGCAAGCAGACCGACACCTTCGTGCGCTTTTCCACCGTCGGCGGTGAACGCGGCAGCGCCGACACCGAACGCGATCCGCGCGGCTTCGCCATGCGCTTCTACACCGAAGAAGGCAACTGGGACCTGGTGGGCAACAACACGCCGATGTTCTTCATCAAGGATGGCATCAAGTTCCCGGACTTCATCCACACGCAAAAGCGCGACCCGCAGACCAACCTGAAGTCGCCGACGATGATGTTCGACTTCTGGAGCAAAACCCCGGAAAGCCTGCATCAGGTCACGATGCTGTTTTCGGACCGCGGCACGCCGGACGGCTACCGCCACATGGACGGTTTCGGCAGCCACACCTTTAGCCTGATCAACGAGGCCGGCGAGCGTGTGTACTGCAAATGGCACCTGAAGACCAAACAAGGCATCAAGAACCTGCCGGCCGCCGAAGCGGGCCGCCTGGCCGGTGAAGATCCGGACTACGCGCAGCGCGACCTGTTCGGCGCCATCGCCGCCGGCGACTTCCCGCAGTGGGACGTGAAGCTGCAGATCGCCACCGAGGCGGAACTGGCGGCGTGGGAAGCGCGCACCGGCTGGAATCCGTTCGACCTGACCAAGGTATGGCCGCACAAGGACTTCCCGCTGATCCCGGTGGGCGTATTCGAATTGAACCGCAACCCGCTGAACTACCACGCGGAAGTCGAGCAGGCCGCGTTGTCGCCGTCAAACGTGGTGCCTGGCCTGGGCTACTCGCCGGACAAGATGCTGCAGGCGCGCCTGTTCGCCTATCACGACGCCCAGTTGTACCGCGTCGGCACCAACCACCAGCATCTGCCGGTGAACGCGCCGCGCTGCCCGGTGCACAACCAGCAGCGCGACGGCGCCATGGCCATTGCCAACGGCGGCGCGGCGCAGAACTACCAGCCGGTCGAATCGAACGGCAGCAATCCGCAAGGCCTGGGCCACGGCGAACCGGCGCTGGCGCTGGACGGCGGCGCGGCGCGCTACGACGGTCGCGGTACGGAAGATGACTACACCCAGGCCGGCAATCTGTTCCGCCTGCTGCCGGCAGAGGAGAAGCTCAACCTGTTCAACAACATCGCCGGACCGTTGAGCCAGGTGAACGCGGAAATCATCGCCCGTCAGCTGGGGCACTTCGACCAGGCCGACCCGGCCTACGGCGCCGGCGTGCGCGCCGCCTTGAAGGCGAAAGGCGTCAACGTCGTCTAAGCGCCTGCTTGCACCCCGCACAGTGGCATATGGGGGTCGTACCCGACCGGGTACGACCCCGACCGGCCCTGCGGGTTGGGTGTATCACCAAGCGAGGGGGCGGCCCGCGCTGGTAAAATAGCGTCATCGGTATTCACTTATTGGATCGACATGACCATCAAAATCAGCCAGAACTTTGACTCCGGCGCCATCGAGGTGCTGCGCGCCGACAGCGCCGCCACCATCGAACTGAATCTGCGCCAGGATTCGCACGCCGACATCCGCCAGTGGTTCCACTTCCGACTGCAGGGAGCGCGTGGCCAGCAGGTCACGATGCGCTTCCTCAACGCCGGCCAGGCCACCTACGCCAAAGGCTACGAGAACTATCAAGCGGTGGCCAGCTATGACAGCGAGAACTGGTTCCGCGTGCCGACCAGCTTTGACGGCGCGGTCATGACGATCCGCCACACGCCGGACCTCGACAGCGTCTACTACGCCTACTTCGAACCCTATTCGTTCGAGCGCCATCTGCGCCTGCTGGGCGAAGTGGCGGAGAATCCGTTGGCGCGCGTGCTCGACCTGGGCAGCACCGTCGATGGCCGCGACATGAACCTGGTCGTCATCGGCAAGCCGGAAGCGGAAAAGAAAATCTGGTTCATCGCGCGCCAGCATCCGGGCGAGTCGATGGCCGAATGGTTCATTGAAGGCCTGATCGATACGCTGCTTGACGACTCGAACCCGATCGCGCGCAAGCTGCTGCAGCGCTGCGTGTTCTACATCGTGCCGAACATGAATCCGGACGGCTCGGTGCGCGGCAACCTGCGCACCAACGCCGCCGGCGCCAACCTCAATCGCGAATGGATGACGCCATCGGTCGAGCGCAGCCCGGAAGTGCTGTACGTGAAGCAGAAGATGCACGAAACCGGCATCGACATGTTCTTCGACATTCACGGCGACGAGGCGCTGCCGTACAACTTCGTGGCCGGTAACGAGATGCTGGAAAACTTCAGCGAAGAGCGCCGCGTCAAGCAGCAGGCCTTCATCGACCGCTACAAAAACGCCAGCCCGGACTTCCAGGACAAGGTCGGCTACGCGGCCAGCAAGTACAAGGAAGACATGCTGACGTTGGCGTCCAAGTATGTGGGCCACCACTTCGGTTGCCTGGCGCTGACGTTGGAGATGCCGTTCAAGGACAACGCCGACCTGCCGGATCCGTATGTGGGCTGGAACGGTTCGCGCAGCGCGGCGCTGGGCGCGGCGATCTTGCAGGCGATCCTGCTGTCGCTGGACGATTACTGATCGTGGGCGTCGAGATCGAGCGCAAGTTCCTGGTGCGCGGCGACGCTTGGAAGAGCCTTGGCGAACCGGTGTTCTTCCGCCAGGGCTATTTGTCGTCGCACAAGGAGCGGGTGGTGCGCGTGCGCATCGAGGGAGAACGCGCGGTGATGACGATCAAGGGCCGCAACGTCGGCGCCACGCGCGGCGAGTGGGAGTATGAGATTCCGATCGCCGACGCGGTGGAGCTGCTCGACGGTTTGTGCGAGCAGCCGCTGATCGAAAAATACCGCCGCCGCATCGACTTCGCCGGCAACGTGTGGGAGGTCGATGAGTTCCTCGGCGCCAATGCCGGATTGGTGGTGGCGGAGATCGAACTGGACTCGGAAGAGCAGGTGTTCGACAAGCCGGAATGGGTGGCGGAAGAGGTCACGGACGACCTGCGCTACCTCAATTCGAGCCTGATCAAGCACCCGTTTTCGGCCTGGTAAATAATAAAATTCTAAAACACGTAGGGCGGATTAGCGTAGCGTAATCCGCCAATGCATGCGTCGCCGACGGCTCATCGATGGCGGATTACGGCGTTCCGCCTAATCCGCCCTACGTGTCTCGACGATTTCGGCCTTTCCCGGGGCGAAAAAAAAGCCCCGAGGGGCTTTTTTCATTAATGGAAGTGCTCGGTGCCGCTAGGCGCGTCTTCCGGCATTTCCGCGTGCGCCAATTCGCCGACCGGGTCGGCGAACAGCGGCGCGCCGCAATCGTCGCAGAACTCGGCCACATAACGCTCCGCATGCTTCTTGATCTGCGTGATGCCGGCCGCGTTCAGGTGCGTGACGATCTCTTCCACCGGCGTGACCGGCTTCTGCACCACACCGCCCGGACCGCCTTGCAGCGGGCCCTCCGGCGGCGTGCCTTCCTCGTCTTCCTGTCCGTACAACGGCCACACCACGCCGTAGATCACATCCGGCGTCGATCGCTGCGTGAAGGCCACGCGGTACTCGTCGATCTGGCCGTCGGCGGTTTCCTCGCCAAAGCCGGCGATCACCGCGCGCAACTCCGACGGTTCGACCGACAGCGTGTGCGTAAGGTAGTGCACGGCCGCGCGGATTGATACCGGACGGATCAGCTTGTCCGCTTCGCGGCAGGCCATGTAATAGGCTTCCGGCAGCAACAACTCGATGCCGCAGCCCGGCAGCAGACGGGTGACCGTCGGCGTGACCTGCTCGCGCCATTGCTCCAGCGCGGTGGCGCGCTCGTTGGCGAAATTACTTTGATTCGACGGCATCTGCCAGCGGAACAGCGGGGCGCCGGCCGGGGCCACGACCGCCACCAGCAGGTAGCGCGTGTCGGCCAGGAACGGCGCCGTCTCCGGCACTTTGGTGTCGGCCTTCAGTACCGTGCCCTTGACGGCGGCCTGTGCCAGCTTGTGCACCTTGCCGTAGGTCTCGACGTGGCTGCGCGGCAGCTGGTCGATCGAGAACAGCGTCGGCGACATCGCCATGCGCGTGCCGTCGGCCAGCAGGTGGGCGCTGAAATGCGCCGACAACGTTTGCAGGATGTCGGCCGGGATCGCGCCCGAGGCGATCGAGAAGCGGGTCCATGCCAGGATGGGCGCGGCCACCAGCAACACGTCGTATTGCTTTGCGACACCGTCGGCGGTGTCGATGGTGATGCTGCTCGATTCGCTGACCGCTTCGACGCCATCCATCAACACGTCGTAGGCGTTCAAGTCTTCCTTGAACAGCGCGTTGAGCGTGGCGTCGATGGTGTCCTGGTGGCCGGTCTTGAGGAGTTTCTGGAGCTGTGCATCGAGGTTGTGTTCCCACGACCGCTCTTCAAGCCGGCTGGCCGCCTGACCGACCGCCTGCGCGTAGGTGACGAGACGCTGGCTTTCGACAGACAATTTATGGGATGAATCTTTAGATGGACGACGCATAGC
>Ga0308163_10001337_pt1 | contig 27669 bp, 24 predicted proteins | sample PhyTR1_FD_201037 | JGI IMG/M metagenome (GOLD analysis project Ga0308163, IMG submission 201037) | Phyllosphere microbial communities from UC Gill Tract Community Farm, Albany, California, United States - DLSLT.R1 | ecosystem: Host-associated > Plants > Phyllosphere > Unclassified | place: USA... | reverse complement strand
GCCAGCGCCGGCAGCAGTTGTGCGAGCGAGCCGCGCATCAATTCGTCCTCATCATGGTGAGCCGCGCGCTCAGGGCCAGCGTGGCGTGGTCGGTGTCGGAAAACGGCAGCTTGCGGCCCTTGATTTCCTGGTAGGGCTCGTGGCCCTTCCCCGCCAGCAGGATCACGTCGGCCCTGGCCGCATGCTTGACCGCCGACAGGATCGCGGCGGCGCGGTCCTCGATCGCCTGCACGCGCGAGGATGGATTCTCCTGATCCATGCCGGCCAGGATCTGGTCGATGATCGCGCGCGGCGCTTCGCTGCGCGGGTTGTCGCTGGTGACCACGACGTGGTCGGCAGCCTGGGCGATGCGGCCCATCTGCGGGCGCTTGCCCGGATCGCGGTCGCCGCCGCAGCCGAACACGCACCACAACTGGCCGCCGCGTTCGCGCGCCACCGGGCGCAGCGCTTCGAGGGTCTTTTCCAGCGCGTCCGGGGTGTGGGCGTAGTCGATCACGACCATCGGCGCATCCTGGCCGCCGACCTGCTGCATGCGCCCCGGGGCCGGCACCAGGGACTCGATGGCGTCCAGCGCCGCGCGGAGCCCGGCGCCTTTGGCCAGCAAGGCGCCCAGCACCGCCAGCGCATTGCTGGCATTGAAATGGCCGACCATGCGCGTGCGCGCCAGGGCATTGCCGAAAGGCGAGGCAAGCTGGAATTCGGTGCCGTTCGGGCGGCTGCGCAGGTTCGAGGCGCGCAGGATCGCCACGCCCTCGATGGGCGCTTGCTCGGTTTCGGGGCGCAGGGTGTAGCCGGTCACGGCCACGTGGGGGAAGCGGGAACGCAGGTGCATGGCGACACGAACGCCGGCCGCATCGTCCAGGTTGACAACGGCGGTTTTCAATTGCGGCCATTCGAACAGTTTCAGCTTGGCGGCTTCGTAGCTGTCCATGTCGCCGTGGTAGTCGAGGTGGTCGCGCGTGAGGTTGGTGAACACGGCCACGTCGAAGTGCATGCCGGCGGTGCGGTTTTCCACCAGGCCGATCGAGGACACTTCGATCGCCAGCGCGTCGGCCCCTTGGGCGCGCAGCTTGTCGAGCTCCGTCGCCAGCAGCACGGCGTCCGGCGTCGTGTAGCCGGTGGCGTCGAATTCGGTCTCGGCGCCGGCGCGCGCCAGGCCCACGCCCAGCGTGCCGATCACGGCGGCGGTGGCGCCGAGCTGCGCGAAGGCCTGGGCGGTCCACAGCGCGCACGAGGTCTTGCCGTTGGTGCCGGTCACGCCGACGGTGAACATGGCGGCGTCGGGCTGGCCGTAATAGGCATGGGCGATGGCGCCGGCGTTCGCCTTCAGGTCGGCGACTGCCAGGTGCGGAACCGCGATGGCCGCGTCCCGGCTGAAGTCGCGGCCGTCGAACACCACGGCGGCGGCGCCGGCGGCGACGGCTTGCGCGATGAAGCGGCGGCCATCCGCGGCCTCGCCCGGATAGGCGAAGAACACGTCGCCGGACTGGATGCGGCGCGAGTCGGAAACGAGGCGCGGAACAACATCGCCGCCCGGGGCGGCGGCCTTGATCCACTGGCTGATGTCGTGCGGCGTCTCGGCCATCAATTACTCTCCTCGAGGGGATGTTCCGGGATGATGATGTCGGTGACCGTCGAGTCGGGCGGTACGTTCTCGGCGCGCAGCGCATTCGCCGCCAGCGCGGCGAAGGTCGGCGCGGCGACGCTGCCGCCGGTGTGGTAGACGCCGGATGGATCGTCGATCAGCACGGCGATCACGAAGCGCGGGTTCGACATCGGCGCGATGCCGACGAAGTTGCCGACGTAGCGGGTCTGCGAGTAGCGGCCGTCGATGACCTTCTGCGCGGTGCCGGTCTTGCCGCCCACGCGGTAGCCGGCCACCTGCGCCTTCGAGGCCGTGCCGCCCGGGCCGACCACCATTTCGACCATGGTGCGCATCTGCGCCGCCGTCTTCGGCGAAATGATCTGCTGGCCGACCGGCTTCTCGCTGGTCTTCTGGAAGGACAGCGGGATGATGTCTCCGTCGCGCGCGAAGATCAGCCAGGCGTGCGCCAGCTGCAGCAGCGACATCGAGATGCCCTGGCCGAAGGACATGTTCGCCTTCTCGACGATGCGCCACGACTTGTACGGGCGCACGCGGCCGGCCACCGCGCCGGGGAAGCCGTAGCGCGGCGCCTGGCCGAAGCCGACCTTGGTGAACATTTCCCACATCTCCTGCGAGGACAGCATCTCCGAGATCTTGGTCGTGCCGATGTTGGACGACTTCTGGATGATGGTGCTGACGTCGATGACGCCGTGCGGGTGGGTGTCGCGGATCGGGTGGCCACCGGTCATGTACGGGCGGGTGCCGGTGTCGAACAGGGTGGTCGGCTTGATCAGGCCCTTGTCCATCGCCAGCGCCACGGTGAAGGGCTTCAGGGTCGAACCCGGCTCGAAGGTGTCGGTGATGACGCGGTTGCGCAGCTGCTCGCCGGTCAGGTGCGAGCGGTCGTTGGGGTTGTAGGTGGGCCAGTTGGCCAGCGCCAGCACCTCGCCGGTGTGCACGTCCAGCACCACGGCGGCGCCGGCCTTGGCGTGGAACTTCTCGACCGCCTCCTTGATGCTGTTGTGGGCGATGTACTGCAGCTTGCTGTCGACCGACAGGATCAGGTCGCGGCCGTCGTGCGGCTCGCGCGACAGGCCGACGTCCTCGACGATGCGGCCGAGACGGTCCTTGATCACGCGGCGGCTGCCGGTCTGGCCGACCAGGTTCTTCTGCTGCGCCAGTTCCATCGCTTCCTGGCCGACGTCCTCGACGTTGGTGAAGCCGACCATGTGCGCCATCACCTCGCCCTGCGGGTAGAAGCGCTTGTATTCCTTGCGGGTGTCGAGGCCGTCGATGTCGAGCTTTTCGATCTTGGCGATCACGTCCATCTCGACCTGGCGTTTCAGGTAGACGAAAGTGCGGTCGGAATCGAGCTTTTTCAGCAGCTCGGCCTGCGGCATCTCGAGCAGTTCGGCGAGCTGGCGCAGCTTCTCCGGCGAGGACGCCTTGACGTCCTCGGGGATGCCCCACACCGCCTTGACCGGCAGCGAGGACGCCAGCACGACGCCGTTGCGGTCGAAGATCTTGCCGCGCGTGGCCGGCAGTTCGAGCGTGCGCTCGTAGCGGCTGGCGCCCTGCTTCTGCAGGAAGCGGTTGGATACGCCCTGCAGCCACAGCGCGCGGCCGGCCAGCGCGATGAAGGCCGCGAACAGCACGAACAGCACCACGCGCGAACGCCAGTCGGGCAGGCGCACGGCCAGCACCGGACTCTTGGAAAACGCCACGCCCTTGCCGGCGGCAACGCGCGAACCCTGGGTACCGGCCTTCATTTGCCGCCTTCCGTCAGGTACTGGGTGCGCGCCGGGGACAGCGGCGTCATGGTCAGTTCGGAACGCGCGATCTGCTCGATGCGTTCGTTCTTGCCGAGGGTGGACTGGTCGAGCTGGAGCTGGGCCCAGTCGATCTCGAGCTGGCGCTGCTGCTGCGTCAGGCGCTCGATATCGATGAACAGGTGGCGCGCCTGGTAGCGCGCGTTCACGACCGACAGCGCGCAGCCGACCAGCATCACGGTCAGCACGATGTTCATCTTGCCGCTCATACGGCGGCTCCCGAAGCCGGCAGGCGCTCGGCCACGCGCAGCACCGCCGAGCGGGCGCGCGGGTTGGCGCCGACCTCGGCATCCGAAGGCTTGGTCTTCGCGATCAGTTTCATCAAGGGCTGCGGCAGGTCGACGGCGCGGATCGGCAGGCGGCGGTCCGGCTGCTCGACCTTGGCCTTGGACGCCAGGAACTGCTTGACCATCCGGTCTTCCAGCGAGTGGAAGCTGATCACGGACAGGCGCGCACCGGGCGCGAGCAGCGCGTAGGCGGCGCTCAGACCTGCTTCAAGGTCCTCAAGCTCTTTATTGATGAAAATCCGGATAGCCTGAAAGGTGCGGGTTGCCGGATCCTTGCCTTTCTCCCTGGTTTTGACCGCGTCTGCCACGATTGCGGCAAGCTGTCGTGTGCTTGAAATTGGCTGGACTGCCCGGCGAGCAACAACCGCCTTTGCAATCTGAAAAGCAAACCGTTCTTCCCCATAATCGCGTACCACCTTTTCGAGTTGTCGCTCCGGCACCTCGGCCAGCCACTCGGCCGCCGACATGCCCCGTGTCGTATCCATCCGCATGTCCAGGGGACCATCGTTGCGGAAGCTGAAACCGCGGCTCGCGTCGTCGACCTGGGGAGAAGAGATGCCCAGGTCGAGCAGGATGCCGTCGACCTGGTGCACGCCCTGCGCCGCCAGCGCTTCGCGCATGGTGGCGAAGCTGTCGTGCACGATCGAGAAACGCGGATCGTTTATTTGTCCTGCCGTGGCGATTGCCTGGAGATCCTTGTCGAAGGCGATCAGGCGTCCCTCGGGCGCCAGCTTCGACAGGATCAGCCGGCTGTGACCACCGCGGCCGAACGTGCCATCTATATACGTACCTGAAGCACGTGCGCCCTCCAGGGAGAGCGCATCGACCGCTTCGTCGAGCAGCACAGTACGATGCTGCAAATCAGGCTCCTGCCGAGTTACGTTCATGCAGAGCCTTAAAAGGAGAAATTGGAAAGGACATCGGGCATAGCGCCCGCGACGGCTTGAGCCTCGTTTTCTGCCAGCCTGGCGGCGTCCCAGATCTCGAAATGGGACCCCATCCCGAGCATCATCACTTCCTTCTCCAATCCCACAGCGTTGCGCAGTTCAGGTGAAATGAGGACCCGCCCGCTGCCGTCCATCTCGACATCGCAGGCGTTACCCAGGAAAATGCGCTGCCAGGCCCGCGCCGACATCGGCCAGGCGGCAATCTGTTCACGATGCTCGTCCCACACCGGGCGCGGGAAGAACAACAGGCAACCATGCGGGTGTTTGGTGAGCGTCATACGGCCTTCACATTGCTGCATCAAGACGTCGCGATGCTTGGCTGGTATTGACAGCCGTCCTTTTGCATCGAGATTGATCGCTGACGCGCCCTGAAACACGTTGTACCTAGTTTTGGAGAGTTATCAGTCTGATTATTTTTAGGCGCCGGGAGACCCACCGATCTCCCACAAAACTGCACTTTTTGCCACCATTTCCCACTTTAGAGGAAGCGTTGTCTGTGGTCAAGCGAATTCACGTTTTGAAAACGCGGAAATTGCCAATGAAACCAATGACTTAGCGAACTTACTTCAAACAAGCTCTAGTAAAAATGTCGAGCAAAATTAGGCACTTAGGAAAAACATCGCATGTGCTACCTCACTTACACACATGTGTTTCATCTTGATTAAAGACATTTTTGACTGTTGGTTAGCAAAACCATGCTGCATAGCACTGTACGGTTGAAAATTGCGAATTGATGCAGGGCGGGTTAGGATTAAGACAAGGCATTGACCCGGCCGTTTTTGGCTCGCTTCGCAGCTTGCACAAGCCTATGATGGTAAAAACGGGTCGGCATCAGGAGGACGCCGTGAACACAAGCATCGCCATCGCCCGAACGCGCGCCGTGTACGACCTGCACGAGGTCCAGGGCGCACTCGACCGCAGCCGCGGGCGCTCGCCCGAGCTCGAGGCCTTCTATGAACGCATGCTCGAGACCGGCGCCGAGCGTTTCCTCACCACCCCCTCCTCCCTCGAGGCCCTCGACCCGCTGTTCGCCGAATGTCCCAACTTCGACGAGGTGCTGGACGACCTGGCGCGCTACCTGCGCCTGGCCCATGCGGGCGACAAGGGCTTCAACGTCATGCCGATCCTGCTGCTGGGCGGCCCCGGCGTGGGCAAGACCCATTTCGCCAAGCGCCTGGCGAAAGCGATGCAGACCGATTGCGAACTGATCAGCATGAACGCCCTGTCGGCCGGTTTCGTCATCACCGGCAGCTCGGCCAGCTGGCGCGGCGCCAAGTGCGGCAAGGTGGCAGAGCGCCTGGTGCGCGGAGAGTATGCCAATCCGGTGATCGTGCTCGACGAGGTGGAAAAGGCGACCGGCTCGGCCCAGTCCGACCCGCTGGCGGCGCTGTACCAGTTGCTGGAACCGGAAACCGCCTGCGCCTTCCGCGACGAGTTCATCGACGTCGACATCGACGCCTCGCAGATCTTCTGGGTGCTGACCGCCAATTCCACCGAGGGCATCCCGCATCCCCTGCTGAACCGCATGGCCGTCTACGAAGTGCCGGCGCCCACGCCCGAACAGGCGGCCGGGATCGCCCAGCGCATGTATGCCGGCCTGTTGCGCGAACTGAACCTGGGCGGCTTCGAGGCGGCGCTGGACGATGCGGTGCTGGACAGGCTGGCCGGCGTCTCGCCGCGCGACCTGCGCAAGACCCTGCTCGACGGGCTCGGTTACGCGGTGGCGGACGGGCGCGAGCGCGTGGCCCCGGGGGATATCCGGCTCAAGCCGACGCCGGGGAAGGGGCGGATCGGGTTCTGAGCGTCGCGGCGTCCCATGCGCCGGGCGGACTCACTCCTCCAGCTTCACATCCTCGCTCTTGGCTTCTTCCATCGCTTCCGGCTCGAGCAGCTCGGCCTCCTTGTTGAAACGGATGAACAGGCCCCAGCCCGCCATCAGCACGCCGGCCGCAGCCAGCACCGAGGCCGCGTGCGGCAGCAGTTCCGGCTCTTCGTGCAGGGCCTTGAAGATGCCGACCAGGCCTTCGATGGACAGCGCCACCACGACCACCACCATGAAGCGCGACAGGTAGCGGCGCACCCGGGTCGGGGCGCTGATGTGGGCGTCGCGCACCACCTCTTCCTCGTTGATGGTCTGGGCGATCTGCAGCGAGACCACGGCGATGGCCAGCAGGCCGATCGCCTCGATGGCCTGGTCGGCGCTTTCGGTGATCTCGGCGCCGATGCCGGCCAGGCCGGTCCGGACCGCCAGCACGGTAAGCAGCAGCGACAGGGCGACGAACAGCAGCGCCATCACGCCGTGGGCAAAGCCGAAGAAGGATTGGAGGAATTTCACGACAGCTCCCATTAATAACAAATTGATAATTCGAAGCCGATTGTGCCCGATCCCGCCGTACAGCGCCCACACGGATGAGTTCAGTGGTGGCCGGGGATCTCCCAGGACCGCGCGTGGGCCACCGCGCGTGCCCAGCGCGCCATCAGTTCCGCGCGCCGCGCCTGGCCCATGCGCGGCTCGAAGCGGCGCTCGCTCTGCCATTGCGCTGCGATTTCCTCGCGCGACTCCCAGAAGCCGACCGCCAGGCCGGCCAGGTAGGCCGCGCCCAGCGCCGTGGTTTCCGTGACGCGCGGCCGGATCACCGGCACTCCGAGCAGGTCGGCCTGGAACTGCATCAGCAGGTCGTTGCGCGCGGCGCCGCCGTCGGCCCGCACTTCGTGCACGGCGCAATCGACGTCCTTCTGCATCGCATTCAACAGTTCCGCGCTCTGGAAGGCGATCGCCTCGACCGCGGCGCGCGCGATGTGGGCGGCCGTGGTCCCGCGCGTCATGCCGACGATGGTGCCGCGCGCATAAGCGTCCCAGTGCGGCGCGCCCAGGCCGGTGAAGGCCGGCACCAGCATCGCGCCGCCGCTGTCCGGCACCGACAGGGCCAGCGCCTCGACGTCGGCCGAGCGCGCGATGATGCCCAGGCCGTCGCGCAGCCATTGCACGGTGGCGCCGCCCATGAACACGCTGCCTTCGAGCAGGTAGTCGACGTGGCCGTCGATGTTCCAGCCGACCGTCGCCAGCAGGCGGTTGTAGGATTGCGGCGGATTGTTACCGGCATGCATCAGCATGAAGCAGCCGGTGCCATAGGTATTCTTGACCATGCCGCGCCGGTGGCAGGCCTGGCCGAAGGTGGCCGCCTGCTGGTCGCCGGCGATACCGGCGATCGGGATGGCGTGGCCGAACCATTCTTCCCCGGTCACGCCGACGATGGCGCTGCTGGGCACCACTTCCGGCAGCATGGTGGCGGGAATGTTGAACAGCGTCAGCAGTTCCGGATCCCAGCGCTGGCTGTTGATATTGAAAAGCATGGTGCGCGAGGCGTTGCTGGCGTCGGTGACGTGACGTCCGCTCAGCCGGTACGCCAGCCAGCTGTCGACGGTGCCGAAGGCCAGTTCGCCGCGTTCGGCGCGCAGGCGCGCGCCCGGCACCTGGGTCAGCAGCCATTGCAGCTTGGTCGCGGAAAAATAAGCGTCCAGTTCGAGCCCGGTCTTGCGCTGGATCAGGGGCGCCTTGCCCGCCTCGCGCAGCGTGTCGCACAGTTCGGCGGTGCGGCGGTCCTGCCAGACGATCGCATGGCATAGCGGCGCGCCGGTACGGCGGTCCCATACCACCGTGGTCTCGCGCTGGTTGGCGATGCCGATCGCGGCCACCTGGCGCGCCGCCACCCCGCTTTCCTGCAGCACCCGGCGCGCGCAGGCGAGCTGGCTGTTCCAGATATCGAGCGGATCGTGCTCGACCCAGCCCGGCTGCGGGAAATGCTGGGGAAACTCCTGCTGGGCGCTGGCGGCGACCTGGCCGTCGCGGTCGAACAGGATGGCGCGCGAACTGGTGGTGCCCTGGTCCAGGGCGAGGATGTACTGTGGAATGGCGTGCGTCACGATGGCTCCTCCATGGGCGGCCGTCGGCGCGGCCTTGTCGACCCGGCCATTCTGCCTGCTTTGGCTCGGCCGCGTGCAGCGAGGATGTATGCGCCTTGTATAGTTGGTATGGCAGATTCGCTACAAACAGTCATATTTATTACCTTAGGGCAATCATGCAAATGATAGAATCGCGGCCATCCTGATCCTGTCTGACCATTCCATGAAAAACCTGAACATCGGTGTCCGCCTGGCGCTGGGCTTCGGCCTGGTCCTGGCCTTCACCACCGTGATGACCATCGTCGGCCTGTTCCAGATGCATTCGGTAGCGGACGCGACCCATGCCCTGATGAAGAACCCGCTCGCCAAGGAGCGCCTGGTATCGGACTGGTATCGCCTGATCCACACCAGCGTGCGCCGCACCTCGGCCATCTCGAAGAGCGCCGATCCCTCGCTCGGCGCCTTCTTCGCCGACGATACCGCGAATTCGACCCGGGAAGTCAACGACTTGCAGAAGCAGGTGGAAGCCCTGCTCGACACCCCGCGGGAGCGCGAGGCGATGGCGCGCATCGCGGCGGCGCGCAAGCCCTACCTGGCCGCGCGCGACGGCATCACCGCGCTCAAGAAGGAAGGCAAGATCGACGAGGCGCAACGCATGCTGACCGACACCTTCCAGCCGGCCGGCCAGGCCTACCTGGGCGCACTGGCCGGTTTTCTCGCCATGCAGCGCCAGGACATCGACCGCCGCGCCGACGCCATCGACGCGCTGTTCCTGGCCAACCGCGAAGTGCTGGTCGGCTTCGGCCTGTTCGTACTGGTGGCCGGCGCCTTCTGCTCGTGGTGGCTGACGCGCGGCATCGTCGTGCCCTTGAACCGCGCGCTGCAGATCGCCTGCAGCGTCGCCAACAACGACCTGCGCAGCGACATCGAGGTGAGCAGCCGCGACGAGACCGGGCGCCTGCTGGCCGCCCTCAAGACCATGAACGAAGGCCTGGCCGGCATCGTCGGCCAGGTGCGCAAGGGCACCGGGCAGATCGCCGGCGCCTCGGGCGAGATCGCCGCCGGCAACCTCGACCTGTCGGCGCGCACCGAGCAGCAGGCCAGCGCGCTGGAACAGACAGCGGCCTCGATGGAAGAACTGACCTCGACCGTCAAGCAGAACGCCGACAATGCGCGCCAGGCCAACCAGCTCGCCGTCAGCGCCTCCGAAGTGGCGGTGCGCGGCGGCCAGGTGGTGGGCCAGGTGGTCGACACGATGGAAGCGATCAAGGATTCGGCGCGCAAGATCGTCGACATCATCGCGGTCATCGACGGCATCGCCTTCCAGACCAACATCCTGGCGCTGAACGCGGCCGTCGAGGCGGCGCGCGCCGGCGAACAGGGCCGCGGCTTCGCGGTGGTGGCGGGCGAGGTGCGCACCCTGGCCCAGCGCTCGGCCACGGCGGCGCGCGAGATCAAGGCCCTGATCGGCGATTCGGTCGACAAGGTCGGCAACGGCAGCAAGCTGGTGCAGCAGGCCGGCATGACCATGACCGAGATGGTCGACAGCATCCACCGCGTGACCGACATCATGGGCGACATCACCAGCGCCAGCATGGAGCAGAGCACCGGCATCGAACAGGTGAACCGCGCGATCGCCGACATGGACAGCGTGACCCAGCAGAACGCCGCCCTGGTCGAACAGGCCTCGGCCGCGGCCGCGGCGATGCAGGAACAGGCGCAGGCGCTGGCGGCGATGGTGGCGCGCTTCAAGCTGGACGAGGCGGATGCCGCCGTCGCAGAGCGCACGAGGCGCCTGCTGGCTGCGTAGCGTGGGCGGCCGGGCCGTCCACGTGTCCAGGCAGCGTATGCCTGGAAGAAGCATGTGGAAGGCCGGCGCCGCTAGAAGGCGTGGACAGCAAGCTGTCCACCCCACCCGCAATGCGCGCCGTGAGACATCGGAACCGATGCCCTGAAAATTAGTGTAAAGCAGGCCGATAGGCCGGATTCTGTGTAGCGTTGCCCGCTATGACAGCCATTCCTCTAGGCGCCGAATTACTCCGGCGCTCAAGCTTCCTACCCGCACGCTCCGCGAGCAACATCAACGCGTGCCTATTTGGAATTGCTCCAGGTGGAGGTTACCGCGTTTCACCGTAACTTAATACGCTCGTCTCTGTGGCCCTATTCCTCGCCTTATACCAGGCTTGCGCCTGGCTTTCGGCGGACGGCCGTTAACCGTCACCCCGCTCTATGGAGTCCGGACCTTCCTCCCGTCCACGACCTTGCGGCGTGGACCAGCGGCTGCCTGGCCTGCTTCACGGGCGCTATTGTAACCGATGCCGCAGCGGAAGCTACAAGCGGCCGGTCTCGAGCCAGCGCTGCACGCGCAAGAGCTCGGCCTCGCGGGCCGCCGCATCGGGAGCTTCCGGCAACAGGATGTCCGGCGCCACGCCGATGCCGTCGAGCGGCAGTTCGGCGGCGCGGGTCGAACGCGAGATGGCATACTTCAGCGTGCGCCCGGAAGGCAGCGGGTGCGGACGCAGGTTGCCGACATCCACCACGCCGGCGCTGGGGCGCCCCACCAGCTTGACGCGCCAGCCGGTCTTGACCGTCAGCGCGAACTGGTCGCAACTGCTGCCGCAGTCGCGGTCGACCAGCACCGCCACGCGCCGCGGCGCCTTCGGCTCGAAGCGCGCCGGACGCTCGACGCTGACCAGCGCGCCGGGCCTGCCGGCGAAACTGCCCGGGCTGGCCGCGCGCATCGCCGCGATGGCGGGCGCCAGCGCGCTGCGGCAAGCTTCCGGCTCGGCCATCCGGGCGCAGATCGCTTCCTGCGCCCGGATATTCACCGGCGTGGCCAGGTAGTCGAGGCGATGCTCGAGGTAGTCGCCATCCAGCAGCCAGGGCAGCAGGGGCGCGTAGCTCAGGTCCGAACCGCCGCCGTTGCCGCGCACGTCGACGATCCAATAGGCATGGCTTTCCAACTCGGCGCGGTGCGCGTCCAGCAGGGCCTGCAGTGGCGCCCGGTAGCTGTCCTTGAACGATGGCAGCACCAGCAGCAGCGTATCCTTGCCGAGCAGCTTGAGCCGGGGCTGGCGCGCATCGGTCAAGGCGGGCCCGGGGGCCTGCGCGGACGCCAGCTTCGATACCGACAGGTGGCCGGGACGCCAGGCACGCAGATAGGCATCGAGGATGGCGTCGCAGGCCGCCGCGCTTTCCGGGGCCTCCGGCAAGGCCGCGATCTGCGCGCGCGCCGCGCTTAGGGCCGCGTCGATGGCCGGGCCGCGCCGCGCCAGCGCATCGGCGGCGCCACTGTCGTTCAAGGGCAGGAAGGCGGCGAGGTCGTCCAGGTCGGCGCGGCATGCGGCCGGCGCGGATGCCGCGGCGGCAAGGGCGCCCGTGGCGAACATGCCGGACGCCGCCAGCGACAGCAGCCAGTTGCGCAGGAAAGCCATATGCATGCCTTTATTGCAATTTATAAAATGACCATACTACAGCGATTTCTTCCATTTCTGACATTTCGTGTCGCCATTTCAAAAGCCAGCCCCCGCCCCCTCCCCTAGAATGCCCGGATGCCTCTTCGATAAGGATTTCCTCACCATGACGCACCCCTCCCGCAGCGGCGGCCAGATCCTGGTCGACGCCCTCCAGGTCCACGGCGTGGACACCGCCTTCGGCGTTCCCGGCGAAAGCTATCTCGACGTGCTCGACGCGCTGCACGATTCGAACATCCGCTTCGTCATCAACCGCCAGGAGGGCGGCGCGGCGTTCATGGCCGAGGCCTATGGCAAGCTGACCGGCAAGCCCGGCATCTGCTTCGTCACGCGCGGTCCCGGCGCCACCAACGCCTCGATCGGCGTGCACACTGCCTACCAGGATTCGACGCCGATGATCCTGTTCATCGGCCAGGTCGGCACCGACTTCATGGACCGCGAAGCCTTCCAGGAAATCGACTACCGCCGCATGTACGGCCAGATGGCCAAGTGGGTAGCGCAGATCGACCGCGCCGACCGCATTCCCGAATACCTCGCGCGCGCCTTCCAGGTCGCCACCAGCGGCCGTCCGGGCCCGGTGGTGCTGGCGCTGCCGGAAGACATGCTGGTGGCGCAGGCGCAGGTGGCCGACACGCGCCGCTACCAGCCGACCCAGGCCGCGCCTTCCCTCGACCAGATCGCCCAATTGCGCACCATGCTGGCGGAGGCGAAGAAACCGCTGCTGCTGCTGGGCGGCGGCACCTGGAACGAGCAGGCCTGCCTGGATGTCACCCGCTTCGCCGAGGCGAACGCCCTGCCGGTGGCCTGCGCCTTCCGCTTCCAGGACCTGCTCGACAACGCGCATCCGCACTACGCGGGCGACGTCGGCATCGGCATCAACCCCAAGCTGGCCGCGCGCGTACAGGAAGCCGACCTGCTGATCGCCTTCGGCCCGCGCCTGGGCGAGATGACCACCAGCGGCTATGCGCTGCTGTCCGCGCCGGTGCCGCGCCAGCGCCTGGTGCACATCCATCCGGACCCGGAAGAACTGGGCAGCGTCTACCAGGCCGAGCTGATGATCGCCAGCGGCGCCCCGCAGGCGGCGGCGATGCTGGCGGCGATGGCGCCGGTGGACGCCGGCGCCTGGCGCCACACGGTGGCCGAAGCGAAGGCCGAGCTGCTGGCCTGGCAGGAACAGCCGCCGATCTTCAAGGACGGCGCCGCGCCGCTCGACCTGTGGCAGCTGGTGCAGGCGCTGATGGCCGCCCTGCCGCGCGACACCATCATCACCAATGGCGCCGGCAACTACGCCACCTGGGCGCACCGTTTCTGGCGCTATGGCGCGATGCGCACCCAGCTGGCGCCGACCAGCGGCGCGATGGGCTATGCGGTGCCGGCCGGGGTGGCGGCCAAGATCGTCCATCCGGAACGCAGCGTCGTCACCTTCGCCGGCGACGGCGAATTCATGATGACCGGCCAGGAACTGGCGACCGCCGTGCAGTACGGCGCCGGCGTTATCTTCCTGGTCTTCAATAACAGCATGTTCGGCACCATCCGCATGCACCAGGAGCGCAGCTATCCGGGCCGCGTGTCCGGCACCCAGTTGCGCAATCCGGATTTCGCCGCACTGGCGCAGGCCTATGGCGGCCAGGGCGAAGTGGTCGAGACGACCGAGGCCTTCGGCCCGGCGCTGGCGCGCGCGATCGCGTTTGCGCAGGAGCGCAAGCTGCCGGCGCTGATCGAATTGCGCTATGACGGCAACCTGATTACGCCGAATGCGACGCTGGAGACGATCCGGCGCAATGCGGAGACGGAAGCGAAGAAGTAAACGCGTCGCCCCTGCGAAGGCAGGGGCCCAATTTGCGTGCGCGGTGAAGCAGGCGAAATAGGATCCCTGCCTTCGCAGGGATGACGTCGGTTATTGCAGGAATGACGCCGGGTATCGCAGGGATGACGTGGCGGGCGCTAGGGCTTAGATGCCGAGGCTGCTGTCCAGCCCCAGCTCCGCCGGCCATGGCACCGGCGCATCGAAGGCGCTGGACGAGGTGCTTGCAGGCTGGGTCAGGAAGGCGGCGACCAGCGCGATGAATACCCAGACGACGACGTTGCGCAGCGAGGCGGCGGTGCCGTTGGCGGCGTGGTCGCCGGCGATGAGGCGTTTGATGGTGTTGGAAACGTTCACGGCGATCCCTTCGGAAGGCATCTTTTTGCGGATGTTCACAATCTATACCACGCGCCGGGGAATTTCCAGCAAATGGCATATCTGAATTCTGCTGAGCGGTATTCTAGCCACACTATGGCTGAGATGACGCACACCATGCGCGCCACGGCCGGAGCGGGGGCCGCGCGTGCCTGCCCGGCGACGCGGGGAAAGTGTTGCTTGCTCTGGTAGAATACCCGCGACCCATTCCGACATGCCCCAGGCGGGCATGGACACGCAGCACCCTCCCCGACGACACCATGTTTAGTTTCTTCAAAAAGAAAAAACCTGAAGCAGAAACGCCGGCGGCACTCGCGCCGTCCGCGCCCGCGCCCGTGCCGGAAACACCGGCCGAGCAGCCGGGTTTCCTGCGCCGCCTGTTCGGCGCCGATCCGGACGCCGTTCCCGCTCCCGCGCCCGAGGCACCGGAAGCGCCCGCTGCGCCCGTGGCCGAGGAATCCCCGCCGGCGCGCGACGCCAGCAATATCGACCCGGTCGCGGCCAAGGTGGCCGAACAGGCCGCCCTGCTGTCCAGCGGCTACGAAGGCCAGCTCTTCCCCGAAACCGCCGAACGTCCCGGCAACGAATCGGAAAAGAAAACCTCCTGGATGACGCGCCTGAAGGCGGGCCTGGCCAAGACGTCGAACAACCTGTCCCTGCTGTTCGTCGGCGCGCGCATCGACGAAGACCTGTACGAGGAACTCGAGGCGGCGCTCCTGATGTCGGATGCCGGCATGGACGCCACCCAGTTCCTGCTGGACAACTTGCGCCGCAAGGTCAAGGAAGACAAGCTGCTCGACGCCGCCGCCGTCAAGGGCGCGCTGAAAGCGCTGCTGGTCGAGATGCTGCTGCCGCTGGAAAAGCCGCTGGAACTGGGCCGCCACGAGCCGCTGGTGATGATGATCGCCGGCGTCAACGGCGCCGGCAAGACCACCACCATCGGCAAGCTGGCCAAGCACATGCAGCGCCACGAGCAATCGGTGCTGCTGGCCGCCGGCGACACCTTCCGCGCCGCCGCGCGCGAGCAGCTGATGGTCTGGGGCCAGCGCAACAACGTCACCGTGATCTCGCAAGCCTCGGGCGACCCGGCCGCGATCGCCTTCGATGCGGTGCAGTCGGGCAAGGCGCGCGGCGTCGACGTGGTCATGGTCGACACCGCCGGCCGCCTGCCGACCCAGTTGCACCTGATGGAAGAATTGAAGAAGATCAAGCGCGTGATCGGCAAGGGCATGGAGAGCGCGCCGCACGAAGTGCTGCTGGTCATCGACGGCAATACCGGTCAGAACGCCTTGGCCCAGGTCAAGGCCTTCGATGATGCGCTGACCCTGACCGGCCTGGTGATCACCAAGCTGGACGGCACCGCCAAGGGCGGCATCCTGGCGGCCATCGCGCGTACCCGCCCGATCCCGGTCTATTTCATCGGCGTGGGCGAAAAGCTCGAAGACCTGCAACCCTTCAGCGCCGACGAATTCGCCGAAGCGCTGCTGGGATAAGCCTCGATGATCGAATTCCAGTCCGTCTCCAAGCACTATTCCGCCGACGCCATCGCCCTGAGCGAGGTTTCGCTGCACATCGCCAAGGGCGAGCTGGTCTACCTGGCCGGCCCCTCCGGCGCCGGCAAGTCGACGCTGATGAAAATGGTCGCGGCGATCGAGCGTCCGACCTCGGGCCGGGTGATCGTCAGCGGCCACGACGTCGGCCGCCTGAAGAAGGCCGGCGTGCCCTTCCTGCGCCGCAACCTGGGCCTGATCTTCCAGCACCAGCGCCTGCTGAACGACCGCCACATCCTGGCCAACGTGATGCTGCCGCTGATCGTCACCGGCGCGCCCAAGGCCCAGGCCGAGCAGCGCGCCCGCGCCGCCCTCGAGAAGGTCGGCCTGAGCGAGCGCGCCAAGGCGCTGCCGCTGGAACTGTCGGGCGGCGAGCAGCAGCGCGTGGCGATCGCGCGCGCCATCGTCAACCGTCCGCAGATCATCCTGGCCGACGAGCCGACCGCGAACCTCGACCGCGCCGCGGCCGACCGCGTCATCGACGCCCTGCATGCGTTTCACGCCGTCGGCGTGACCGTGGTGATCTCGACCCACGACGAGCAGATCCTCGATAGCGCCGCGCGCGTGATCCGGCTCGAGCATGGACACCTGGTGCATGCTGCGCCTGTGGGGGGTGCGGCATGAATATCTGGTTCCGACAGCACCGCTTCGCCCTCGGCGCCGCCCTCGGCCACCTGCGCAAGGCGCCGGGCAGCTTTTTATTCAACGTGGTGGTGGTGGCGGTGGCCCTGGCCCTGCCTTTCGCCGGCGTGACCCTGCTCGACAACGTCAAGCCGATGGCCGAGCAATTGTCGGTCGATCCCGAGATCAGCCTGTTCCTGAAGGCCGACACCGGGCGCGCCGAAGCCGAGGCGCTGGCGCCCCAGCTCAGGCAGATCCTGCACGGCAGCCGCGCCAAGGTCGATTTCGTGCCGCGCGAGCAGGCGCTGGCCAACCTGAAGGAAAGCAGCGGCCTGTCCGACGTGATCGAGACCCTGGGCGACAATCCGCTGCCGGACAGCTACGTGATGAAGCTGGAAGGCTTCGCCAGCGGCGCCGACGCGGCGCGCGTGGACGGCATCGCCGAACAGCTGCGCGCCCTGCCCGGCGTGGACACCGTGCAGGTGGACTCGGCCTGGGTCAAGCGCCTGGCGGCCCTGCTGGGCGTGCTGCGCCTGGCGCTGCTGCTGCTGGCCATCACGCTGGGTGTGGTGGTGATCGCGGTGGTGTTCAACACCATCCGCCTGCAGGTGCTGACCCAGAAGGACGAGATCGCGGTATCGAAGCTGCTCGGCGCGACCGACAACTTCATCCACCGCCCCTTCTATTACACCGGCGCCCTGCTCGGCCTGTGCGCCGGCGCGGTGGCGCTGGGTGCGGTGGCGCTGGCCTTGCGTCCGCTGAATGCGGCCATCGCCGAATTCGCCCGCCTGTACGCCTCGGACTTCCAGCTCGCCGCCTTGCCGCTGCTGGGCGTGGTGGCCCTGCTGGCGATCAGCGCCGCACTCGGCCTGGTGGGGGCGATGTTGTCGGTGCAGCGGCATCTGGCGCGTCTGCACTGAAGATCGCGGCATCCTGCTTCGCCAGGATGCCGCCTGAAGTTCATCGTCGAAGTATTGATTTTCTGCAGGACATCCCCATATCGTCAGCTGAACCCGTCACTGCTCGCCAGCCAAATCCGGCGGGAATGACGGGTCATCCACCTACAAGGGTAAGTGCGCCAACTCACAGACCTTCGAGCACACGGCTACTAACCTGTCCCCTAAGAGATTTCAAACGATTCGAGCGTTACGTTTGATTTGTATTAAACGTATCACTTGCTCCTGCTCTAAAGTGGAATCGAACTGTCGTTTTTGATTCCTTTGGGCAATACTTTAGTGAAACTTAAACGCGTCGTCAGGAATATGGTGGCTCCTGGCACTCCCTACAAGAGAGTGCTAATATAAGGACTGACTATCGCGGGACATGGATTTGATAGCACAACGTCCACATCCCGCCAAGCCACCCAGTAACGCCTCCGGGGTTCTGGAAATGGCCAAGACGATGCAGTACAGCTTACTACGAGGGAATTAACTATGTCCGCACAATCCGCATTGGTTCCGACCGGCAGCCGTGCTCTGGGACTCGGTTTCACTGGCAATATCGGCAACATCGACGCCTATATCTCGGCGGTCAACCGCCTGCCGATGCTGACCCACGAGGAAGAAGTATCGCTGGCAAAGCGGCTGCGCGACAACGGCGACCTCGACGCCGCCCAGAAACTCGTGTTGTCCCACCTGCGCCTGGTGGTATCGATCGCGCGCGGCTATCTCGGCTACGGCCTGCCGCACGCCGACCTGATCCAGGAAGGCAATATCGGCCTGATGAAGGCCGTCAAGCGCTTCGATCCTAACCAGGGCGTCCGCCTGGTGTCTTACGCCATGCACTGGGTCAAGGCCGAAATGCATGAATACATCCTGAAGAACTGGCGCCTGGTGAAAGTCGCCACGACCAAGGCGCAGCGCAAGCTGTTCTTCAACCTGCGCAGCAACAAGCAGGGCCTGGACGCCATGTCGCCGCAGCAGGTCGATGCCCTGGCCAAGCTGCTCGACGTCAAGCGCGAAGAAGTGATCGAGATGGAAACCCGCCTGTCGGGCCGCGACATCGCCCTGGAAGCGCCGACCGACGACGAAGACGACAAGTTCTCGCCGATTGCCTACCTGTCGTCGGACCAGCAGGAACCGACCAAGGTGCTCGAAGCCGAGGAAGTGGTGCGCCTGCAGTCGGAAGGCCTGGAAACGGCCCTGGGCAAGCTCGATCCGCGTTCGCGCCGCATCGTCGAAGCCCGCTGGCTGGCCAACGACGACGGTTCGGGTGCGACCCTGCATACCCTGGCCGAGGAATTCGGCGTGTCGGCCGAGCGTATCCGCCAGATCGAATCGGCTGCGCTGAAGAAAATGAAAACCTCGCTGGCGGCTTTCGTCTAAGCCTCCCCAGCACCGGCGCCCGCGGGCGCCCACCGAAAGGCGCCTCCGGGCGCCTTTTGTTTTTCACAGAAAAATTCGGGGTCAGAGCACATTTTTTCAAGAATTCGGGGTCAGAGCACTTTTATTGGCAATAGCCTCTAATCAGTCTCGCACGCCGCCACAGCGTTACGTGATCTATATGGCCCTCCCTGCCTGCAGGGTCCGAAACGCCAGCATTATGCCGCTGCGCTATTGCCCCAAAAAGGGCTCTGACCCCGAATTTTCGCGACATGGTGCTCTGACCCCGAATTACCGGATTACGCGGCGTGCGGCGATTGTCATGCGAACAGCATGGGGGTAATATAGGTAGGTAGCCTACCTATATTTAACGATGACAACATTGCACGACGTTACCGTCCTGTCCGAAGACCTGCGTGCTGCCTTCAAGCTCTTGCTACGCGAGATGCGGCGCGATGCCGAACGTCGGGATACCGGGCTGTCGATGCTGCAGACCATCCTGCTGGCCAGCATCGATGACCATCCGGGCATCGGCGTGGCCGAACTGGCGCGCATGCAGCAGGTGCGCAGTCCGACCATGAGCGCGCAGGTCAAGACGCTGGAGACGGCCGGCCTGGTCGCGCGCGCCGCCCCGGATCCGGCCGACCGCCGCCGCGCCGGCCTGGTGCTTACCGGCGCCGGCGAGGAATGCCTGCAGGCACTGCGCAGCCAGCGCCTCGACTGGCTCAGCCAGCGCATTGCCCGCCTCACTCCCGCGCAGGCGCAAGCCCTTGCCGCCGCCATCGAACCGCTCAAGCTGATCGCCCAACCATGACCAACCCGACATTGCAGCAAGACGCCCCGCCCCAGGCTTCCGCTAAAGAGATTCGCGCCGTCTACCTCGCCCTGATGGCCGTGCTGGGCCTGGGCGCGCTCGACCAGAGCATCGTCGCCACCGCCCTGCCGCGCATCGTCGGCGACCTTGGCGGCATCGAGCACCTGTCCTGGGTCGTGACCGCCTATGTGCTGGCGTCCACCGCCACCATGCCCCTGTACGGCAAGCTGGCCGACCAGTACGGCCGCCGGCCGATGGTCTTTACCGCCCTGATCACCTTCCTGGTCGGCTCGGTGCTGTGCGGCCTGGCGCGCGACATGACCGAACTGATCGTGTTCCGCGCGATCCAGGGCCTGGGCTCGGGCGGCTTCATGCCGCTGGCGCAGATCATCATCGCCGACCTCGTCACACCCGCCGAGCGCGCCAAGCGCCAGGGGTCGATCGCGGTCGTGTTCGCCGTTACCAGCGTGCTCGGCCCGGTGTTGGGCGGCATCATGACCGACTGGCTGTCCTGGCACTGGATCTTCTACATCAACCTGCCGGTCGGCGCAGTGGCGTTGTGGGCGATCGCGCATTCCCTGCGCAAGCCGGCGCGCACGCAGGCGCACAGCATCGACTATCTCGGCTCGATCCTGCTGACCGGCACCATCGTCTCGCTGCTGCTGGTGCTGGCGCTGGGCGGCACCGAGTGGCCGTGGGACGCGCCGCAAATCAAGCTGTGTTCGGCGCTGGCCGTGGTGCTGGGCGGCTGGCTGGTATTCCACCTGCGCCGCGCGGCCGAGCCGGTGCTGCCGCCGGACCTGTTCCAGAGCCGCGTGTTCAACGTCGCCAGCATCGTGATGGCGCTGACCTTCATGGGCCTGATGGGTTCGAGCATCTTCTTCCCGCTGTTCTTCCAGCTCGTCATGGGCAGCAGCCCGGCCGATTCTGGCATGCTGACGGTGCCGATGATGATCGGCATGATCCTGGTCTCGACCCTGAACGGCCGCGTGCTCGCGCCGATGAACAAGTACAAGCAGGTGCAGGTGGCCGGCCTGGCGCTGGCGGTGCTGGCCTTCGGCATCCTCGCCTGGGCCATGGACAGCGGCCGCGGCTATTGGACCATCGAACCGGCGATCTTCATGCTGGGCGCCGGCCTGGGCCTGGTGATGCCGAACATGACCATCGTGGTCCAGCACGCACTGCCGCTGGCCCGGCGCGGCGTCGGCACCGCCATGCTGACCTTCTTCCGCTCGCTGGGCGGCCTGCTCGGCGTGACCGGCTCGGGCGCGATCCTGGCGCACCAGCTGCATGCCCACGGCGTCGTCGCGGCGGCCAGCGCCGGCACCGGCGCCGTGCTGGCGCCGGCCATGCGCGACATCTACCGCCATGCGATCGCCAACGTCTTCGGCGCCGGCACGGTGATCGTGCTGGCGGCGCTGCTGCTGATGTGGATGCTGCCGAACGTCTCGATCAACCTCACGTCAAGCCCGACCTCACCCAAAGCTTAATCTGCATAAAACCGGGTCAGGGCCCGATTTGATGTCACGCAAGCGGTGGGGGCGGATGAGCGGGTTTGCTATTATTGGCATAACGCAAATAATCGGAGTGTCGATGAATCCGTCGCGGTGCCTGTCCTGCCTGTTCGCCCTCGTCCTCGTGCCGGTCCTGGCCGGCTGCATCGCCGCGCCGATCCGGTCCGGCAGCTATCCGCTCCGGCCGCAGCAGAGCGTCGAGCTGGCGCCCGATATCACCCTCACCTACGACAGCTTCAGCGACAGCCGCTGCCCGCCGAACGTCCAGTGCGTCTGGGCCGGGCGCCTGGTGCTGCGCTTCCTGGTCGACGGTCCCGGCGGCGCCGAAGAAGTCACGCTCGGCCCCGACCAGCCCGAAGCCGCGCCCAAGGCCTTGCGCGGCGCCCGCCTCGCCCTCGATCCGGCCGCGATCCCGCCGGCGCGCGCCGCCGGCGGCGTGCGGCCAGGCGATGTCATTCCCGTCACGCTCAAGGTCATCGCGCCATGAGCATCCCTGTTCCTTTTTGCTGCCGCCCCCGTCCATGACCACTTCCGCCAAGCGCCTGGCCTGCGGGCTGATTGTTTCCATTGTCCTCGCACCCGCGCTCACGCTGGCCAAAACCCCGGTCGCCACCGGCACCGGCGGCGCTGTCGCGACCATCAGCGAGAAGGCGTCCGCCTCCGCGATGAGCATCCTCAACAAGGGCGGCAATGCCGTCGATGCGGCCGTCGCCGCCGCGGCGACGCTGGGCGTGACCGATCCCTTCAGCTGCGGTATCGGCGGCGGCGGCTTCATGCTCGTCTACCTGGCCAAGGACAAGCGCGTAATCACCATCGACCACCGCGAAACCGCCCCGGCCTCGTTCAGCCCCTCGGTCTTCATGGAAAACGGCAAGCCGCTCGACTTCGATACGACGGTCGCCAGCGGCATCTCGGTCGGCGTGCCGGGCACGGTGCGCGGCTGGCACGAAGCCCTCGAACGCTATGGCACCATGTCCTTCAAGCAGGTGCTGGCGCCGGCGATCCAGGTCGCCACCACGGGTTTCGTGGTCGATGAAAATTTCCACAAATTATTGGCCGGAAATGAAAGAAAATTTCAGCTGTTTTCCACCAGCAGCCGTCTCTATCTAAAAGACGGCAAGGCCCTGCCGACCGGCACCCTGCTGAAGAATCCGGACCTGGCCAAGGCCTACCGCGACATCGCCGCGCGCGGCTACAAGGCCTTCTATAGCGGCCCGATGGCGCAGGCGATCGTGGCGGCGGTGAACCTGCCGCCGGTGCTGGGCGATGCGCATGTGCGCGCCGGCACCATGAGCATGACCGACCTGGCCAACTACGAGGTCCGCATCCGCCAGCCGGTGCGCTCCACCTACCGCGGCTACGACATTTACGGCATGCCCCTGCCCAGCAGCGGCGGTGTGGCGGTGGCCGAGGCCTTGAACATCCTCGAAGGCTACGACCTGAAATCGATGGAGCGCGCCAAGGTCGAGCACCTGTACCTGGAAGCCAGCCGCCTCGCCTTCGCCGACCGCAACGCCTACCTGGCCGATCCGGAATACGTCGACGCCCCGGTCGAGGGCCTGCTGTCGAAGCAGTTCGCGGCCCAGCGCCGCTCGCTGATCCGTCCGGACCGCGCGGCCGCCGTCGTACATGCCGGCGACCCCTTCCTGTACGAAAACGACCAGAGCTTCCCGCTGCGCCCGCAAGCCAACCTGATCATGCGCGAAGGCACCCACACGACCCACCTGGTGGTGTCCGACAAGCAGGGCAATGTGGTGTCCTATACCTTCACGCTGGAGGACTGGGGCGGCAGCGGCATCGTGGTGCCGGGCTACGGCTTCCTGCTGAACAACGAGATGACCGATTTCGACTTCGCCGGCCCGGCGCCGAATATTCCCGAAGCCGGCAAGCGTCCGCGCAGCAGCATGTCGCCGACGCTCGCCTTCAAGGACGGCAAGCCGGCCTTCGCGCTCGGCAGCCCGGGCGGCGCCACCATCATCACGACCGTGCTGCAGACCATCGTCAACCACCTCGACCTCGGCCTGCCGATGGACCAGGCCATCGACGCGCCGCGCCTGTCCCAGCGCAACAGCCGGGAGACCGAGATCGAACCGGGCTTTGCCGGCAGCGCGCAGGCGCAGGCGCTGGAAGGCTTCGGCCACAAGTGGGCGCCGAACCAGGAAGAGATCGGCGCGGCGAATGCCATCATGTTCAATCCGGATGGGACGGTGACGGCGGTCAGCGAAGTGCGCCGTCACGGGATTGGCGCGGCGCTGGTGCAGAAGCGCGCGCACTGAGCCGGTCAGAGGCAAATCTGCCGGCAGCTGCTTGTGTAAAGCATAAATTATGTTGATTTATTTCAACACGTCTCCATATTGAACGCCAGTTCATCATACAGGAGACTTTATGCCGCACATCCAGCTCGCCCAAGCCCGACGCCGGCTTGACCTCATGACCGTACTCGCCCTGTGGCATGAACTTGTCGCCGAATGGCGGCCGGAACAGCCGGCGCCCTTGCGTGCGACGCTGCGACGACGTCATGCCAAGGAGTCGCTGTCGCGCTACCTGCGCAGCAGCGAATGGCTGGAGAACCCCCGGTATGCCGAACGCGCCTGCGGCTTCGATATCATCCTGAGGCTGGTCTCCGGGCAAATCGATACGATGCACGCCACGAATGCCTTCTTCACGCACGCCGATAATGCGCAGTGGTTCGAGCCGGTCGACATGGCCGAGAAAAATGCCAGTGTCAGGGGCGTCAACCTGACTCCGGCAGCGCGCGCTACCTGGGAGAATGCATCGGAGCAGGAGCGCCGGCAGGCGCTGGGGGAAGCGCGCAGGCTGCTCGAGTCCGACATCGAATCCGAGGGCGTGACGGTAGCCCTGCTGCCGGTCCGCGCCATGCCGGCCCCCAGCGCGCAGCCAGCCGCCGCTGTGCGTCCGGCGGCGCCTGCCAGTCGCCAGGACTATCTCGAGGCCCTGGCGCACGACATCCAGCATGCGCCCTTCCAGTCCTTCTACCGCAGGAAGCCCTTCGGCAGCCCCGTCACCGGCTGGGACGAACGCCTGAAAGCCTATTTCTGGCCGCGCCCGGAGCAAGGCTATGCTGCGACGAGTTGCGCCATGCAGGCGATCGGCGCGGATGCACGGCGCCTGGCCAATGCGTTGGCGCATCACGGCGGCTGGACCGCGCAAGAGCAGCGGGAGGCCGTGGAACTCGCCCATGCGATCTTTGCCTGGGGCGGCGTGCCCCAGGACGAGGCCACGGTCACGCCGCACACGGTGCAGCAGGTGTTCCAGGCTGCCATTGGCGACGATGGCGCGGCAGCCGCGCCCATGAATAGCGGCTGGACCAAGGTCGCCGCCTTCGCCACGGCACATGCCGAAGACGATGCGGCGGGCTTGCCCCATGCGATCTGGGACAGCCGCGTGGCCGCATCCATCACCGCCCGGCTCGACATGCTGCTGCCGGCCGATACAGATCCCGGCACGCTGTTTCCCGGCGTGGGTAGCGTGCCGGGACGCGGCGGCTCGCGGCCGCGCAAGTTGTCCCGAACCTGGCCGTCCGGCTATCGGTCGTGGTCGGGCCACGTGGCCGGCAGCCGCACGGTTCGGGAACTGCGCGACGTCCTCAACAAGGGCGCTTACCCGAAGATGCCGCTGCCGGATGGCGGATCAGGCCGGTGGACCACCCGCGGTATCGAAATGGTCCTGTTCATGGACGGTTATTGACGCGGCCGCGCGGGGCCCTCAACCGAGCCGCCCCGCCGGAAACGCCACCGGCGCCGCCAGCATCACCTTCCACCCGTGCCGCACCTGGAGCGCGGCCGCGGCGACGCTGATCGCCACCAGCCACGGCCAGGTCCACAGCGCCAGCGAGCCCGACAGCCAGCCCAGGCCGGCCGCCAGCGCCACTTCGGCCAGCGTCAGCACGCCCAGCAGCACGCCTTTCGACACGCCCAGCTTCGGTGTCCTGGCAAAGTCGCCGAACAGGCTGGCCAGCGCCACCTGGCCGCCCAGGCAGCACACCGCGAACTGGCGCAGCATCAGGTCGGCGCCGCCAAACAGCGTGCCCAGCGCCACGACGGTCAACGTCAGGGCCGCCCATTGCAGCAATGCACCGTGCAGCATGCGCGCGGCCAGGCGCCGGTTCAGCAGCGGCTTGTCGCCGGCCAGCGGCGTCAGCAGCAGCAAGGCCTGCTCGCCGCGGGTACGCTCGACCTGCTGGCGCACCTGGGCGGTGCCGAAGGAGATCATGAAGCCCAGGCCAGACAGGCCGCCCCAGGAAAAGCCGGTGATGAAGTCGCGCGTGGCCGCTTCGCCGCGCACCAGCACGAACGCGAATCCGGCCAGGTGCAGCAGCACCAGCATGGCGATGGTGGAGGTCCACGCGCTCCAGTGCGCCATCGGCCCGAGCGCATGCATCGCCATCCGCGCCGGACGCGGGACGCGGCAGTCGCGGCGCAGGATGGCGGCATACAGGCGCAGCCCCGGCGCCGTCATGAAGCCGTGGCTGTCGCGCGGGGCCGCCAGGCCGGCGTGGCCGCTGCGGCTCATGCGCTTGAGCTGCTCGCCGCGCATGGCCAGGTGGCGGTCGCCGGCGGCCGGATACAGCCGGGACATTGACCAGGCCGCGCCCGCCATCAACAGGCCCGATGTCGCCAGCAGGCCGGCATCGCCGCTCAAGGTTTGCACCAGGGTGGCCGGCAGCACCTGCTTGCTCAGCAGCGGATAAAAGCCCGGCACGACGGTCAGGGCCACCGCCTGCAGGTTGCCCGCGCGCATCAACGCGAAGCCGAGCACGTACATGCCGACCAGCGGAAACACCGGCCACTTGCCGAAGGCCGTCGTGAGCGCCAGCGTCACCAGCAGCCAGCCGCCGAACGCCATCTGCAGCAGGCGGCGGCGCTGGCGCGGCATCAGGCGGGCGTTGGAGGCCGAATTCATCAGCACCGCCGCCGGGACGAACAGCCAGACCCACACCACCGTCATCCAGAAGCCGGCGATGCCGACCAGTATGCGCAGCAACAGCGCGAGCGGCAGCGTATGCTCGCGCACCAGCGAGACGCCGCCGACGATCGGAATCGCGGCCGTCAGCAGCAGCGCGAAACCGTTCAGGAACTTGATGGTGCGCGGATCGCGTTGCAGCGTGCTCACGTTCCAGATGCGGTGCACATCGTGCAGGGCGGCGGCGCTCACCGGGTCACCTCGATGAACAGGTCTTCCAGGCTCAGTTTTTCGATGCGCACGCCCGGCTCGGCCGCCAGGCGCGCGACGGCGCCGCCCTGCTCCTGCACGATCAGGCTGACCATGGCGCCCTCGCGCACGCGCCGCACCTCGCCTTCGAGCTTGCGGTCCGGCAGCATGGTCGCCGGCACCAGCACCCGGCGCGCGCCTTCGATCAGCGCGTCGGTCTGGCCCTGCAGGGCGATCTTGCCGTCGCGCAGGAAGGCCAGATCGAAGGCGACGCGCTCGAGGTCGCTCAAGATATGGGTCGAGAACACCACCGTGGTGCCGCGTTCGATCACGTCGTCGACCAGCTCGCGCAGGAATTCGCGGCGGCCGACCGGGTCCAGCGCCGACACCGGCTCGTCCAGCACCAGCAGGTCGGGATCGTGGGCAAGTGCGCGCACGATGGCCAGGCGCTGCTGCTCGCCGCCCGACATCTTGCGGATCTGCTTGCCGCGCATGAGGGCGTCGAAACCCCAGCGCGACAGCAGGCCCTCGACCTTGGCCGTGTTCCAGCGCGGGTACATGGCCTTGAAATAATCCAGCATCTGGTCCGGCGTGAGCCAGTCGAACAGGTCGGGCTTCTGCGGCACGTAGCCGATGCGCGCGCGCGCCTGCTCGGACAACGCGCCCGAAGCTTCGCCGAACAGCGCTACCCGCCCGCCATCGAGTTCGCGCAGTCCCAGCATGCACTCGAGCAGGGTCGACTTGCCGGCGCCGTTACGGCCCAGCAGGCCGATCACCTGGCCGGGCGCGACCTGCCAGTCGAGACCGTCCAGCACGCGCTGGCTGCCGAAGTGCTTTGATACCGAGGACAACTGGACAAGCGGGGAACTCATGGTTTTTCCTTCAGGATGGTGGCGAACAGGGTAAGGACGGTGTCGGGGTCGAGTTCGAGCTGGCGCGCTTCCAGCGCCGCGCGTTCCAGCGCGGGCCGTAGCAAGGCGGCGCGTTCGAGGGCCGGCGCGGGCGCGGTGCGCTCGGCGACGACCATGCCCAGGCCGCGCCGGCGCGCCAGCACCCCGTCCATCTCCAGCAGGCCATAGGCCTTGGATACGGTCATCGGGTTCAGGGCGAGCGCCTGGGCGATCTCGCGCACCGAGGGCATCTCGTCGCCCGGCTGGAGCTGGCCGGCCGCGGCCAGGCGCCGCACCTGCTCGACGAGCTGGCGGTAGATCGGCTCGGACGATCCGGTGGCGATGGAGAACAGGTGGGCGGTATGGGCTGGCATGCTGTCTACTGTATTAGTTAATTAATACAGTAGATTTAAATGTGGTGGACGTCAAGACATTTTGTGGAAAAAGAGACGCCGTCGCTCCTGCGCAGGCAGGAGCCCAATTGCGCGCGTTTCGACGGCGCCGGCGGACTTGGACCCCTGCCTTCGCAGGGGCGACGGTTTCGCGGTTCGTGGAAATGGAAACACCGTCGCTCCTGCGCAGGC
>Ga0308163_10001335_pt1 | contig 27708 bp, 29 predicted proteins | sample PhyTR1_FD_201037 | JGI IMG/M metagenome (GOLD analysis project Ga0308163, IMG submission 201037) | Phyllosphere microbial communities from UC Gill Tract Community Farm, Albany, California, United States - DLSLT.R1 | ecosystem: Host-associated > Plants > Phyllosphere > Unclassified | place: USA... | reverse complement strand
TGCTCCTGAGGATCAATGTCTTTTGCTAATAAAACTCGAGATTCAGCTCTTAGTTTACGCGCATCAGAAAGTGAGACGGCAGGGTAGGCTCCAAAGCTCTGCTTGGTTCGCTGCTTTGTCAGAGGTCGATAGTAACGGAACTGCCAGAGCTTACTACCACTGGACTTGATTAGCAGAGTAAGCCCGTCACCATCATACAGCTGGTAATCGGCATCTTTAGGTTTGGCGGCTTTGATTTCCGTATCGGTTAACGGCTTGGTTTTTCTTGCCATGGGGAGTCTCCATGCGTTTAGGCCCAACGAAAACAATAGAGCTTTTCGTTGGGCCTATCAATGGGCCTAAAAGGTTCGGATTTAATTAGTTCTCTTCGGACTTCGCGGGACAAATTGAGGGCACAAAAAAGCCCGCAGGGCTTGCGCCGTGCGGGCTCTTAGGACTTCATCGGATGACTCTGGTAATCACCGATGGAGAATTTTGGTGGAGCTGGGGGGATTTGAACCCCCGTCCGAAATTACTACATCCTCGGTACTACATGCTTAGTCAGTCTTTACATTCGCACGCCAGCTGCGGACAGACACGCCACTAACGAACTAGCCTGATTAGTTTTAGCACTTCAGCCCCAGGCAGGACATCCGCGCGATCTCTTTTGGGTTTGACCTCTCTTTATCCCCGTCTTAAGAGCGGAAGCTAGGGAGAGAGGGCTCTTAGCAGGGTATTAAGCTGCTAAAGCGTAGTTTTCGTCGTTTGCGACTATTTTTTTGCGGCTTTTTACGAGGCAAACCGCCCCTCGGCATGCACCTTGGGTTTCGCAAATCCCGTCGAATCCAGAATCAGCCCCAATGTGTTGAACTCAGTATACCAGAACTGCCAATGGAGATGCCAGCCCGGAACGTCAAGTTCTTAAATCACTGTAATCTGTATAAAATTTACGCGGGATTAACGCCCTGCGTGTTTCATGATTCGTGCTTTGTCGACCTGCCATTCACGATCTTTCAGATCTGAACGTTTATCATGCTGTTTCTTACCTTTTGCAACGCCAATTTTGACTTTGCACCAGGCGTTCTTCCAGTACAGCGAGAGCGCAACGACGGTGTAACCTTCACGGTTGATACGTCCGAAAAGGGATTCTAGCTCGCGCTGATTCAGCAGTAGCTTACGGGTGCGAATCGGGTCGCACACGTAGTGGGAAGAGGCGACAGCCAGCGGTGTAAAGTTCGCGCCGAACAGGAAGGCTTCGCCATCAATCAGGATCACATAACTGTCGCTGATATTGGCTTTCCCCGCACGCAGGGATTTAACTTCCCAGCCCTGTAAGGAGAGACCAGCTTCGAATTCTTCTTCAATGAAATATTCATGGCGGGCACGCTTGTTGAGCGCAATGGTGGCCGAGCCAGGTTTATGTACTTTTTTCTTCGTCATAAGTGTCGTAAAACCATAGGTCATCTGATTTCAAAAAGTAACCTCATTGCGACTGCGTCCTGTGAGGTCTAACGCGCTATCTTAGCACGAGATGAGGCCTGCCGTTTTTTTAACAAGGGATAAATGTTATTATTTGTTGGTTGTGTGACCATGGAAAATGCTATGCCTCAGATTAGCCGTACTGCGCTTGTTCCTTTCAGCGTGGAGCAAATGTACCAGTTAGTGAACGACGTTAAGTCCTATCCTCAGTTTATTCCGGGATGTACCGGAAGCCGAGTGCTGGAGGCCGGTCCGACTCAGATGACGGCGGCAGTTGACGTCTCGAAAGCGGGGATCAGCAAAACCTTTACCACCCGTAACACGTTGACCGACAACCAGAGCATTTTGATGCATCTGGTCGATGGCCCGTTCAAAAAGCTGATGGGGGGCTGGAAGTTCACGCCACTGAGTGCTGACGCGTGTCGCATCGAATTCCATTTGGACTTCGAATTTACCAATAAGCTCATAGAGTTGGCGTTTGGCCGAATTTTCAAAGAACTGGCTACGAATATGGTTGAGGCGTTCACTGTCCGCGCGAAAGAGGTTTACAGTGTCGCGTAAGATCGCTGTCGAAGTCGCTTACGCATTACCTGAAAAGCAGTATCTGCAGCAGGTAAAATTGGACGAGGGCGCAACCGTTGAGGAAGCAATCCGAGCATCGGGTTTGCTAGAACTTCGTCGCGACATTGACCTGGCTAAGAACAAAGTCGGTATTTACAGCCGGCCCGTTAAGCTCGGCGATGTGGTGAATGATGGCGATCGCGTTGAGATTTATCGTCCGCTAATTGCTGATCCAAAAGAGCTGCGTCGTCAGCGTGCGGAGAAGACCGGAAAGTAGAATTTCTTTTGCTAACCTCAGCAGAGATAATAAAAAAGGTGCTCATTGAGCACCTTTTTGCATTTTTCGATTCTGAAAACTTACTCTTTGGTGAGAGCAGGTTTGTTGTCAATGTTCGTTAACACACCGCTGCTGTTAAAAGCCAGCGTGAGCGTCTGCTGCGTTACGCCTTCATGACCAGGCTGCTGGCGGAAAACGTAGAACCAGGTATTGGTGCCGAAGGGATCGGACATCATCGGGGTTCCTAATGCATAAGCGACCTGCTGTTGTGTCATACCGACACGAACTTTTGACACATCATTAGGTGTGAGGTAGTTCCCCTGGTTGATGTCAGGACGGTAAACCACTCGCTCCAGAGTGGAACAACCTGCGGTCAACATCAGAAGAACCGCTGCGACAGCGGTCAGCGTTTTACAGCGCATAGTGATTTGATTCCTTTTCGGGCCCGAGCAATACGCGGCTCATATGTTATATGCCGATGATAATAGACCTTGCCCCACTTTGAAACCGGTCTGACGGCGTTTTTGTTGTTCTGTATGACCCTGAGATCCCGAAAAAGTTTATGCAGCCAGCAGTTCTTTGGCGTTTGCGAGCGTATTTCGGGTGACTTCACTACCGCCCAGCAGTCGTGCCAGCTCCTGCAGACGTGCACGTTTATCAAGCGGCTGCATATGCGTTTCTGTCATTTCGCCATCCGTTTCTTTGCTCACAAAGAAATGATGATGCCCACAACCTGCCACCTGCGGAAGGTGAGTGACGCACATCACTTGGGTAGATTCACCCAACTGGCGTAGTAATTTACCCACAACAGCAGCGGTTGGGCCGCTGATCCCGACATCCACTTCATCGAAAATGAGTGCGGGCGTTTCCATTTTACGTGCAGTAATCACCTGGATGGCCAGAGCGATACGGGAAAGTTCACCGCCTGATGCGACTTTCGAGATCGCCTGTAAAGGCTGCCCTGGGTTTGTCGTTACGCGGAACTCAACACGATCTGCACCCTCGGCGGTGAGATGTTGTTCTTCAAATTTAACGTCGATCGCAAAGATACCGTGTGGCATCGATAATACGTGCATGCTGTCGGTAATATGCTGACTCAATTCCTGAGCGTACTGCTGGCGTACCCCATGAAGCTGCTTCGCTGTGGCCAGCGCCTGCTTATGGTGAATATTCGCGGCCAGTGAAAGGGTTTCCAGAGAGTCTGCTTGATCGTCAAGCTGCTGCTGTTCATCCAGTAAAGACTGATGATAATTGGGCAGATCTTCCGGGGTGACGTGGTGTTTACGTGCCAGAGAAATCTGTTTTGAGATGCGCTGTTCAAGTTCAAACAAACGATTCGGATCGAGATCCAGACGCTCACAGTAATGGCGCAGCTCTTCACTGGCTTCAGAAATCTGAATCGCCGCTTCTTCAAGCATTTCCATTACGCTTGAGAGTTTACTGTCTAGCCCCACTAACTCAGTCACCTGTTGGCGAACGCTATACAGCTGGCTTTGCAGGTTGACGTCTTCACCATCGGCCAGCAGATTTAAGGCTTGCTGGCTGGTGGAAATCAGGTGGCCGCTGTTCGCTAGACGTTTGTACTCTTCGTCGATTTGTTCGAATTCGCCCAACTGCGGCTGAAATTCATTGAGTTCTTTGAGCTGATACTCCAGCAGTTCGGCACGCGCTAAACGTTCCTGGCTTTGCTGTTGGTGCTGGGCCAGCTCTCGGCAGCTTTGGTGCCACTGACGATAGTGCTCAGCCATCAGTTGAGTGAGCGAATACTCACCTGCATAGCCGTCGAGAAGGGACTTTTGCTGTTCAGGTTTAATCAATTGCTGATGGGCGTGTTGACCGTGGATTTGGATTAGCAACTGGCCCAGTTCCCGAAGTTGGGAAAGTGGAACCGCAGTGCCGTTGATAAAGCCGCGGGAACGACCATCGCTGCTGATTACGCGGCGAAGTAAACACTCACGTCCATCTTCAAGCTGGTTCGCTTCAAGCCAGCGCAGGGCGGCAGGCGTGTCTTTAAGGGAGAAACGCGCGCAGAGATCTGCGCGGTTTGCGCCTGAGCGGACGATATCGCCTTCGGCACGACCGCCAAGGCACAAGCCGAGCGCATCAATGGCAATAGATTTACCTGCACCGGTTTCACCGGTAATGGCCGTCATTCCGCTCAGGAAGTCGATCTCAAGTTCACGAACAATGGCAAAGTTGCTGATGGTCAGTTGTGCCAGCATAATTGTTTTCCTGTATGAAAAACCATAACTGTATTTTCATACAGTATAAACTGGTTTTTTATACAGTAAAGTGCTGGGTGCAAAAATTAGAATAATTTTTTCGACCAGCCAAGTTTTGAACTTAATGTGTTGAAATAGCTGTAGTCTTTTGGATGGATCAGATTCAAGTGATAGTCGCAACGATGGATTAACACGTCTTCACCTTCCTGGATAGGCAGGGCAATCTGGCTGTCGCAGCTAATTTCGAGATCGTTACGGCGATGTGAAAAGCGCAGTCGGATGGTGCTGCTACTGTTAATCACCAGGGGGCGAGCAGAGAGGGTGTGCGGGAACATGGGGACTAACGTGATCGCGTCCAGCGACGGAGTCAGAATCGGTCCGCCCGCGGAAAGGGAATACGCCGTTGAGCCGGTAGGTGTCGAAATAATTAACCCATCAGAGCGCTGCGAAAAGGCGAAAACTTCGTCGATATAAACTTCAAATTCAATCATATGCGCGACTTTGCCTGGGTGCAGCACAACTTCATTAATCGCCGTGCTGATGCGCTTCTGGCAGTCTTGCTGGCAGACCTGCGCTTCCAGCAGAAAGCGTTTTTCGCTGATATAATGACCATCAAGTACATCAGCAAGCTGTTGATGGGCATTGTCAGGGTCGAGATCGGTCAGAAAACCCAGGTTGCCGCGATTGATACCAATAACCTTAATATCGTAGCGCGCCAGCGTTCGGGCGGCGCCAAGCATATTGCCGTCACCACCGACCACGACCGCGAGATCGGCCTGCTGTCCGATTTCCGCCAGCGTGCCGGTTTTGACATTTTTGAGCTGTAATTCCTGGGCAATTTGCTGCTCAACCATCACTTCATAACCTTTCGCGCACAGCCAGCGATACAGCATTTCATGTGTCGTCAGCGCGGTAGGGTGACGTGGATGTCCGACAATCCCAATACACTTGAAATGATTATTCATTTTCTGGAGGTCCTTGTGCCGAATGATGGTGACAATGTGCTTTGTTCCCTTGAATCCCGGAAACTGATCCCCATAATAAGCGAAGTTAGCGAGATGAATGCAGAAAAAACGCGGAGAAATTCATGAGTAGTAAAGAACAGAAAACGCCTGAGGGGCAAGCCCCTGAAGAAATTATCACGGAACAGCATGAAGAAGTTGAGGCTGTAGAGCCAGACGCTTCTGCTGAGCAGGTGGACCCGCGCGATGAAAAAATTGCGAATCTGGAAGCTCAGTTAACTGAAGCACAGAATCGCGAGCGCGAAGGTGTGCTGCGTGTTAAAGCCGAAATGGAAAACCTGCGTCGCCGTACCGAGCTCGACGTTGAGAAGGCTCATAAATTTGCGCTGGAAAAATTCGTCAATGAGCTGTTGCCGGTGATTGATAGCCTGGATCGCGCGCTGGAAGTGGCAGACAAAGCGAACCCGGATATGACGGCGATGGTTGAAGGTCTTGAACTGACCCTGAAATCCATGCTTGATGTGGTGCGTAAGTTCGGCGTTGAAGTGGTTGCAGAGACAAACGTAGCGCTGGACCCGAACGTTCACCAGGCCATTGCGATGGTTGAGTCAGAAGACGTTGCTGCCGGTAACGTGCTGGCTGTGATGCAGAAAGGCTATACGCTGAATGGCCGCACAATTCGTGCTGCCATGGTCACTGTCGCGAAAGCGAAGGGCTAATCCGTTTCCCCTCTCCCGACGGAGAGGGGATTTCTCATTCTGAGACGCTGTCCCGCAGCGGTTTGACCGGAATGACTTTCACCTGCTTAATCATATTCTCCTGCACATCCAGAATATCAATATCGTACTGGCTGATACGCACGCGCGTTCCGGCAGCCGGGATCTCTTCCAGCACTTCCAGAATCATACCGTTAATCGTGCGCGCGTCCTCTTCCGGCAGGTGCCAGTTAAACGCTTTATTGAGCTCACGGACGTTAGTGCTGCCGTCAATCAACACCGAACCGTCGTTTTGCGGCGTGACTTCTTCTGCCAGTGACGGTGACATGGACGTTGTAAAATCGCCAACGATCTCTTCCAGAATGTCTTCCACGGTAACCAGCCCCTGAATATCGCCATATTCATTCACGACCAGGCCCGCTTTCTTTTTATTTCGCTGGAATTTTACCAGTTGAGTACTGAGTGGTGTTCCCTCCGGTATGACGTAAATCTCATCAGCCGCACGCAGCATCACCTCTTTGGTGAACTCTTTCTTCTCTTGCATGAGCCGCCAGGCTTCACGCACGCGCAGCATGCTGATGGCGTCATCCAGCGAATCACGATAAAGAACGATGCGTCCGTGAGGAGAGTGCGTGAGTTGGCGAACAATCGCTTTCCAGTCATCGTTGATGTCGATACCAACAATTTCATTGCGCGGGACCATGATGTCGTCGACGCTGATCTTTTCCAGGTCCAGTACCGAGAGCAGCATGTCCTGGTGACGGCGGGAAATTTGCGAGCGTGATTCATTCACAAGCGTGCGCAGTTCGTCTTTGCTGAGTGCGCTGCTGATGGTGACATCCGCTTTAATGCCCATTAAGCGCATCAGCAGACGCGTCACTTTGTTGAGCAACCAGACCAGCGGCATCATCAGGATCAGCAACGGTCCCAACAGAAAACTGCTTGGATAGGCCACCTTTTCGGGATAGAGCGCGGCGATGGTTTTTGGCAGCACTTCGGCGAAAACCAGCACCACGAACGTCAGTACGCCGGTGGCAATTGCCACACCTGCGTTGCCGTAAAGACGCATGCCGACGATGGTGCCCAGCGCAGAAGCCAGAATGTTGACCAGATTATTCCCGATCAAGACCAGGCTAATCAGGCGATCAGGCTTGCGTAGTAGCTTTTCAACGCGGCGCGCGGCACGGTTGCCTTGCTTAGCACGATGACGTAACCGGTAGCGGTTTAGCGTCATCATGCCGGTTTCCGAGCCAGAGAAGTAGGCGGAGATGACCACCATGACGATCAGCGTAAAAATCAGCGTGGTGGTTGAGATGTGTTCCAGGGGGAACTCCTTTGTTGCTTAGCTGACGAACTGCTGTATGACGCGGCTACCAAAATAGGCCAGGGTCAAAATGCCAGCGCCTGCGACGTTAAACCAGACGACGCGACGACCGCGCCATCCCTTGTGATAATGGCCCCATAACAGGACAACATAAACAAACCACGCGATGATAGAGAGCACGGCTTTGTCGATGTTCTCAACGCTGAATAAATTCTGCATATAAAACAAACCGGTGCACAGCGTCAGCGTTAGCAGCACCACGCCAATCTGGGTGATGTGAAACATCTTGCGCTCTATCACCATCAGCGGCGGCATTTCCTGGTTGAATACCAACTTTTTGTTTTTAAGCTGGTAGTCAATCCACGCCAGTTGCATGGCATACAATGCGGCAATAATCAGCGTCGCGTAGGAGAAGAGCGACAGTCCGATGTGCACCATCATGCCTGGCGTGGTTTCCAGATGCGTGATGAACTCGTTTGGCACGAAAGTCGCGAAAGCCAGATTGATGAGTGCGAACGCATAGACAATCGGCAGTAACAGCCAGCCGCGATTTTTAGAGGCGACAATAGTCATCACCGTACAAATCATCAGGCTCACCAGCGAACCGACGTTCAGCACGCTCAGATTTTGCACGCTGCCGTCGCCTGGAATAATACGCGATTCCAGGGCAAAGGCATGGCTCACCAGTGCGATCACTGCCGACAAAATAGCCATCCGTCGCCAGCCGCTGTTTTTTTGCAACAGGCCAGGAATGATCAGCGCAAGGCTGAAAGAGTAGGCAACAAGGGCGATCAGTGCGAAAACAGGCATATAGGCGTCGACAGTTGTCTGAATAAGAAAGATAAGCAGTATAACGTTACGTGACGCGTGCTCCAACCGTTGCATAACAACAAAGATGCCTTCATGTTATACTCCGGCAAAATTCTGTGTATGTGTCGCTGTGGCGACCCAACGTTTCTACATCAGGCGAGAGACAATGTTTGATAATTTAACCGATCGTTTGTCGCGCTCGCTGCGCAACATCAGCGGCCGTGGACGACTTACCGAAGACAATGTTAAAGAGACGCTGCGCGAAGTGCGCATGGCGTTACTCGAAGCCGACGTGGCGCTGCCGGTCGTGCGTGAATTCATCAACCGTGTGAAAGAAAAAGCGGTTGGTCATGAAGTGAATAAGAGCCTGACGCCGGGTCAGGAGTTCGTCAAAATCGTGCGCAACGAGCTGGTTGCGGCGATGGGCGAAGAAAATCAGGTTCTGAACCTGGCCGCGCAACCGCCAGCTGTGGTTCTGATGGCCGGTTTGCAGGGTGCGGGTAAAACCACCAGCGTCGGTAAGCTGGGTAAATTCCTGCGCGAGAAGCACAAGAAGAAAGTGCTGGTTGTTTCTGCCGACGTTTATCGCCCTGCGGCGATCAAACAGCTAGAAACCCTAGCGCAGCAGGTTGAGGTCGATTTCTTCCCGTCCGACGTGGCGCAAAAACCGGTTGATATCGTTAATGCCGCGTTGAAAGAAGCCAAACTGAAGTTTTACGACGTGCTGCTGGTGGATACCGCCGGTCGTTTGCACGTTGATGAAGCGATGATGGATGAAATCAAACAGGTTCATGCCGCGATCAATCCGGTAGAAACCCTGTTTGTTGTCGACGCCATGACGGGCCAGGATGCGGCAAATACTGCAAAAGCATTTAATGAAGCGCTGCCGCTGACCGGCGTTGTCCTGACCAAAGTGGACGGCGATGCCCGCGGCGGTGCTGCGCTCTCAATTCGTCATATCACCGGCAAGCCGATTAAGTTCCTCGGCGTGGGTGAGAAGACCGACGCGCTGGAACCTTTCCACCCTGACCGTATTGCGTCACGTATTCTCGGTATGGGCGACGTGCTGTCGCTTATCGAAGATATTGAGAGCAAGGTTGACCGCGCTCAGGCTGAGAAGCTCGCGAGCAAGCTGAAAAAAGGTGACGGTTTTGATTTGACCGACTTCCTGGAACAGCTGCGTCAGATGAAAAACATGGGCGGCATGGCGAGCCTGATGGGCAAGCTGCCGGGCATGGGGCAGATTCCTGACAACGTGAAAGCGCAGATGGATGACAAAGTGCTGGTGCGTATGGAAGCGATCATCAACTCGATGACGCTGAAAGAGCGCGCAAAACCAGAAATCATCAAAGGCTCACGCAAACGCCGTATTGCTGCCGGCTGCGGTATGCAGGTGCAGGACGTTAACCGTCTTCTGAAACAGTTCGACGACATGCAGCGCATGATGAAGAAAATGAAGAAGGGTGGTATGGCGAAAATGATGCGTGGGATGAAAGGGATGATGCCTCCAGGTTTTCCAGGGCGTTAAGTGCTTTAGAGATTGCTTTTTGCCCAAAAATGAGTAAAATTTTCGGGCTTTTAATATGACACTGGGCTCCGTTCCTCGATGGGGCCCAGTGTTTTATTCACACAAGAGGATGTTATGGTAACTATTCGTTTAGCACGTCACGGCGCAAAAAAGCGTCCGTTCTACCAGGTTGTTGTTACTGACAGCCGTAATGCACGCAACGGTCGCTTCATCGAGCGCGTTGGTTTCTTCAACCCGCTGGCTAGCGGTGCAGAAGAAGAAACTCGTCTGGATCTGGATCGTGTCGCTCACTGGGTTGGCCTGGGCGCGACTGTTTCCGACCGCGTTGCTGCGCTGATCAAAGCAGCAAACAAAGCAGCTTAATCTGTCACGGTGGTCATGATGAGCAATAAAGCACCTGTTGAACCGATCGTATTGGGAAAAATGGGTTCTTGCTACGGTATCCGTGGTTGGCTCAGAGTGTTTTCCTCCACTGAAGACGCTGAAAGCATTTTTGATTACCAGCCTTGGTTTATCCAGAAAGGCGGTAAGTGGGAAGAGGTCGAGCTGGAAAGCTGGCGTCGCCACAATCAGGATATCGTGATCAAGCTGAAAGGCGTTGAAGATCGCGATGCTGCGAATCTCCTGACGAATTGCGAAATTGTCGTTGATTCATCGCAGTTGCCAAAGCTTGACGATGGCTACTACTGGAAAGACCTTATGGGTTGCCAGGTAGTAACCACGGAAGGATACGAGCTCGGTAAAGTCATTGATATGATGGAAACCGGCTCAAATGACGTTCTCGTCATTAAGGCAAACCTGAAAGATGCATTTGGCATCAAGGAGCGGTTGGTTCCGTTCCTCGATGGACAGGTTATCAAGAAAGTCGATCTCACTACTCGTACGATTGAAGTAGATTGGGATCCTGGTTTTTAAATTCTCCGGATAAACGGTAAAAGACGGCGCTATGTGGATTGGCATTATCAGCCTGTTTCCTGAAATGTTCCGCGCGATTACTGATTACGGGGTAACTGGCCGGGCAGTAAAAAAAGGCCTGCTGAACATCCAGAGCTGGAGTCCTCGTGACTTCGCGCATGACCGGCACCGTACCGTGGACGAACGTCCTTACGGCGGCGGACCGGGGATGTTAATGATGGTGCAACCCTTGCGGGACGCGATTCATACAGCAAAAGCCGCGGCAGGTGAAGGCGCAAAGGTGATTTATCTGTCACCTCAGGGACGCAAGCTTGATCAAGCGGGCGTGAGCGAACTGGCGACGAATCAGAAACTGATTCTGGTCTGTGGTCGCTATGAGGGCATAGATGAGCGCGTAATTCAGACCGAGATTGACGAAGAATGGTCTATCGGCGATTACGTTCTCAGCGGTGGTGAGTTACCGGCAATGACGCTGATTGACTCTGTAGCCCGGTTCATTCCGGGTGTACTGGGCCATGAAGCATCGGCAACAGAAGATTCTTTTGCCGACGGGTTGCTGGACTGTCCACACTATACTCGTCCTGAAGTGTTAGAAGGGATGGAAGTACCGGCGGTATTACTGTCAGGTAACCATGCCGAGATACGTCGCTGGCGTTTGAAGCAGTCGCTGGGCCGCACCTGGCTTAGAAGACCTGAACTTCTGGAAAACCTGGCTCTGACTGAAGAGCAAGCAAAGTTGCTGGCCGAGTTCAAAAAAGAACACGTACACCAGCAGCATAAACATGATGGGATGGCGTAAGCCCCCAAATATCAGTTTACCCAGGATAAGAGATTAAATTATGAGCAACATTATTAAGCAAATTGAACAAGAGCAGATGAAGCAGGACGTACCTTCATTCCGTCCGGGTGATTCCGTGGAAGTGAAAGTATGGGTTGTTGAAGGTTCCAAAAAACGTCTGCAGGCATTCGAGGGCGTGGTTATCGCTATTCGTAACCGCGGTCTGCACTCTGCATTCACTGTTCGTAAAATTTCTAACGGCGAAGGTGTTGAGCGTGTCTTCCAGACTCACTCTCCAGTAATTGACAGCATTTCTGTTAAACGCCGTGGTGCTGTACGTAAAGCTAAACTGTACTACCTGCGTGAGCGTACTGGTAAGTCTGCTCGTATCAAAGAGCGTCTTAACTAAGATTCGCTTAAGCGACATCCTGATAAAAGGGCTGGCCGAAAGGCCGGCCCTTTTTTATGTAAATCACCTCACGATGTTAACCATCTTTTCATAAATCATTTACAATGCCTCCTCTTCAATGGAGGGCAATTGGATAACGCACTGCATCATTCAGCCTTGAAACGTGCAGCGGCCTGGACCGCGCTGTTTGCGATCCTGCTGATTGTGGTCGCTCCTCTTATCTCCATCTTGCTGCAAAAAGATCCCATGAGCACCATGCCTGGCATGCATCACGATATGAGTGCTATGCCGATGGACGATCATCATGGTGATACCTCGCACTCAATGCCTGTCGATCATGCGGAGGCGTGTGGTTATTGTGTGCTGATGGCGCACGTTCCAGGCATGATTTTGGCTCTGATGGTGCTGCTCAGTGCCGTTTTGCAAAGGCTTAGCATAAAGCCGCCACGCCCGGTGGTGAGCCACTGGCACTACTTCCCCTGGTTGTATCCTGATACGCGCGCGCCGCCGCGATGGACTGCTTTTTCCCGTTAAAAAATAAAACGTACACCTGATTGGGTATGCCGATAACTTTTTACCTGCACAAAGGAAAAGTATGACCACCTGTACTCCGCGCGCAGCATGGGGAAACCTGCTGCGTCGCCTGCATTTTTACATTGGGCTATTTGTCGGCCCATTTATCTTCTTTGCCGCGCTGACCGGAACCTTGTACGTCGCCACGCCGCAGCTTGAAAGCTATATGTATAAGCATGCGTTGTACGCAGAAACGTCCGGTGAACCGCAGTCCTTGGCTGAGCAAATTGCGGTGGCTGAAAAAGCGGTGCATAACGACTTACCTCTTCACGCAGTACGCCCAGGTTTGGTCAGGGGGGAAACCACTCGCGTGATGTTTATCGATCCGCAGCTTGGGCCGTCTGAGCACCGGGCTATTTTTGTCGACCCCGTTAGTCTTGCCATCCGTGGCGATATGACAGTGTACGGAACCAGTGGGATCCTGCCGCTACGCCAGACCATCGACTATCTGCACAGCTCACTGATGCTAGGTGATATTGGCCGTTTATACAGCGAGCTGGCAGCGTCATGGATGTGGATTGCCGCGCTGGGAGGCATTACGCTGTGGTTTTACACTCGCCCAAAACGACGCATCAACAATCGATTCCAGAACCGCCGTCGCGTGCATGTGACGTTAGGTTGGGTACTATTGGGTGGCATGCTGTTGTTTTCCGCCACCGGGCTGACCTGGTCTCAATGGGCGGGTGGAAACGTTGATAAATTGCGCTCTGAAATGGATTGGTTAACGCCTCAGGTCAATACCAAACTGCAGGGGGCGGCGGAAGAGGTCGATCCTCATGCTGAACATCACGGGCATCACAGTGCGATGATGATGCCAGAGATGGCAATGGATCTGACGCTTTTCGACAACGTTCTGCATGCCGCAAGATCAGAGGGTATTGATGCCACTAAACTGGAAATCCGACCGGCAAAAATGGCCGATCAGGCGTGGACCGTGACGGAGATTGATCGTGGCTGGCCGACGCAGGTCGATGCGATCGCTATTGATCCGCATTCCATGAAGATCCTGGATCGTACCCGTTTTGCTGATTTCCCGCTCATGGCAAAGCTGACCCGCTGGGGTGTCGATTTCCACATGGGGATTCTCTTTGGACTGGCAAATCAGCTGGTGTTGATCGCTTTCGGTATCGCTCTGTGCGTGTTGATTGCCTGGGGATATCGAATGTGGTGGATGCGACGCCCAACGCAGTCGGCAAGTAACCCCGTACTGACCCTTTGTCAGTGCTGGCTGGCGTTGCCAGTGAGCGGACGGATTGTCTCGCTCATGATCAGTATTGCGTTGGGGCTGGCAATGCCAGTGATGGGATGCAGTCTGCTGCTCTTTGTGGTCATTGACTGGTTGCGCTGGCGCGCGAAGTCGACGTTATCATTGGCTGAATCAGCAAAGTAATCGGTTAAGGCGTGCTGATCACCACCGCGACACGGCGGTTTTCAGCGCGTCCTTGTGACGTGCTATTGCTGGCAACCGGATATTTTTTGCCTAATCCCTGCGTAGTGAGATTGCTACGCGGGATATTCGCCCCTTTAGCCCAGGCATCAGCCACCACGTTTGCCCGCTTTAACGACAAGGATTCGTTGTAACTCTCTTCACCGTAATTGTCGGTATGTCCATCCATCCGCGCGTGCGTTAAGCCCGTTCCCGCCAGGCGTGAGGCCATCGACTGAATTTGTTGCTCGCTTTCGGCTCTGAGTTGCGACTCATTTTTGCCGAACAAAATTTTGTCAGAGAGACCGAGCGACCAGTCACCGTTCATTTCATTGAAGCCATAAGACTTCATTGCCGCGACTTGTTCGGGTGTGAATTTTCCCTGAGGGGGCGCATGACAGCCCGACAGGAGGGTTGATGCTAATAAAACTGGAGCGAGATATCGCCTGAACATAGCGTATTCCTTTTAAGATATTATTTTTGTGCGCTGGTTTTTCACCAGATACATATTACGGTCGGCTTGCTCCAGTAATGCCTCTACTGAGGTATTTTCCCACGTAAGAGCAAAGCCAATGCTGAGTGACATGTTTGCGGTGTGCCCGTTATGAAGATCGTACGGACGGAGGAATTGCTGCGAAAGGGCGGCACAAAGTTGTTGGACGTCAGTTGCTGAATGGACGCCGTACAGAATCATGGCAAATTCGTCTCCGCCCAGGCGATACGATTGATGACGTTTCGCGCCAAACTCAACCATGCGGTTCGCCACTTCAATCAACACACAATCGCCGGCCGCATGGCCCCATGTGTCGTTAATGAGCTTAAAGTCATCACCATCAAGGAACAGCAGGGCGGAGTTGGTTTGCGCAGAAGAGTCTTTCATCAGTGCCGCAATGCTGTTGCGGAAGGCGGCGCGATTTGCGAGACCGGTCAGAGGGTCATGCATCGCGGTTCGCATCAACTGCGCATTCCTCGCCTGTAGCTTAAGCTGCCACTCTTCCATTTCATCGAGCAGGCTATTAAAGTCCTGGCCGAAGCGATGAAATTCTTCAATACGCTCTTCTTCTACCCGACGCGAAAAGTTGCGATTTGATTTTACGTCATGGACGACATCAGTGATGTTTTGTAGCGCATTCACTATCCCATTATGCAGGGACTGAGTGATAGACAGGGCGACAAAGGCCGCGAAAAGAATACACCCCGTCAGGACGGCAAAAGACATCCAGATGAAGTGGCTGATCAGGCTGTCGCGCGCAGTAATACGCACTTCGCCAATAGCATGACCGTTGTGTAAAACGGGTTGAATCGCGGGTGTGGGGAACAGCCAGCGGCTGACCAGGGTTCCCAGCGCATCAGGATTATCGTCGGGATTCCACGACCAGTGCGCAAAACGTTTACCCTGCACGTCGAGTACTTCGGCTACGGCAAACTGCCCCTGTTTGCCCAACATGGCAAGCGTTTCGGTGGCAGCTGTTGCGTCGTTGAACACCAACGAAGCCTCAAGACTGCGGCTCATCGTGGCGCTGGTTAATTCGAGATTTTTTTGCGCATATTGTTTTAGCGTGACGACTGAGGCAATAGATAATAATAGCCATATCAGGGTCATAGTGATAACGACGCTAATCATACTGATGCGTCTTAACGTTCTTTTAAATGTTGGTCGTGACGTTGAAGTGAATTCCTTATTCATGCTTCTTATTCCGGGCAAGCATTAACACTTCTGGATTGACCCTGACACCACTACGGGATAGTGCATCCAGATTTAGAGAAAATCGAACTGCGTCTTCATTAATTATCAAGCAAAATGCGCTGCCAATAACACATTCAGGATTTTGTTCGGCGATTAATAGCAGCGCTCTTCCCTGATAACGGGTTATTAATTCAAGCTGGCTTGCGGGTGATTCGTTACCAAAATAAATAGCATCGCAAGTGGCATTAAGTGCTTCAGTTGCGCTATGAACAATCAGCGGGCTATAGGGTAAGGGAACGGCCCCACTTTCACTGAGCGCCTGCGTATAGCGTGAAGAGGCAAAAATACAGAGCTTGGGCTGGCCGGAAAGCGAGGGCCAGCGGGTATAACTGACGATTCCAGAGACGATCGCGCGGACTGACTTACCCGTCGACGTTTGCGCTGCGGCGAGAGTTTTCCCTCCGACAGTCAGAAGTATTAGCGCCAGTGTCAGTTGGCATAAAGAGATCGCAAAATAATGTCTCACCCGAAACCGCCGCACCGCTCTGAAATATATATCTCTCAATATTATCCGCAGATTATCATTTTTTACGTGAGTCGTCATTATGTGAAATTGTTGTTCACGGGACTTAAGTAAAATCTAAAGCTGCATTTTGATGTAGTCGGTATGCAATAAGGTCAATTAAGTCTGGAGGATCGCAAACCTTCATCCATTCCTTTTTGCCAGGACTTACGCAATAAATCCGCATTTTCTGCTGTATCGCAACTGGCGGGGAATATTTTCCCGGAGAGACCCCACGCATAGACAAAATCTTCAGTGCATATTCTTTTCTGACCATCTGCATAACCACGCAGATATTCACTGCGATTCACATCGGGGTCGTTAAAGTTATCGGCGAGTGTTTCATTGCTTTTTACCGACGCACCATTCATGGCATCTTCTTTACCGGCAGTAAACCAACTGGTCCCGGTCCAGTCTGGCTGGAAGGTGTAGGGATTGATTTGACAGCCTGTCAAAAGCAGTGCCAGCAGAGCGAAAACCAGTGGGCGCATAGTCATTCTCCTTTTTGTTCAGCATAGCCTGGCGTTTATGAGTTCGACTGTAATTTTATATTTACGGTTATGGCGGGATTATTTTGCAATAAAATGCGTGGTGTAAATTAAAATTTACGGAATTTGGATTGAAATCTTTACTATGTATGGTATTGTGAAGTCGCCTCATTGAGGAAAACACTATCGCAAACGAGCATTACAGGATCGCCATCATGCAAAAAGACGCGCTGAACAACGTACATATTACCGACGAACAGGTTTTGATCACTCCGGATCAGTTAAAGCTGGAGTTCCCCCTGAGTTCTGAGCAAGAAGCGCAAATCGAGCAGTCGCGCCAGACCATCTCTGACATCATTGCCGGTCGCGATCCGCGCCTGCTGGTGGTGTGTGGCCCTTGCTCGATTCACGATCCTGAAACCGCGATTGAATATGCTCGTCGATTTAAAGTGTTAGCCGAAGAGGTCAGCGATAGCCTCTACCTGGTCATGCGCGTCTATTTTGAAAAACCTCGTACCACCGTGGGCTGGAAAGGGTTGATCAACGACCCGCACATGGATGGTTCGTTTGATGTTGAATCCGGCCTGAAGATTGCGCGTCATCTGCTGGTTGAACTGGTCAGCATGGGTCTGCCACTGGCGACTGAAGCGCTCGATCCTAATAGCCCGCAATACCTCGGCGATCTGTTTAGCTGGTCTGCGATTGGTGCACGTACAACCGAATCACAAACCCACCGCGAGATGGCTTCTGGCCTGTCGATGCCGGTCGGTTTTAAAAATGGCACTGACGGTAGTCTGGCTACCGCCATCAACGCCATGCGTGCTGCTGCCATGCCGCACCGCTTTGTCGGCATTAACCAGGCCGGCCAGGTTTGCCTGCTGCAAACTCAGGGTAACCCTGATGGACATGTGATTTTGCGCGGCGGTAAAGCACCGAACTACAGCCCTGCGGATGTGGCGCAGTGTGAAAAAGAGATGGAACAGGCGGGACTGCGTCCGGCTCTGATGGTAGATTGCAGCCATGGTAATTCGAACAAAGATTACCGTCGCCAGCCTGCGGTTGCGGAATCCGTGGTCGCCCAAATTAAAGATGGTAACCGTTCTATTATTGGACTGATGATTGAAAGCAATATCCATGAAGGTAATCAGTCGTCTGAACAGCCGCGCAGTGCCATGAAACACGGTGTATCCGTAACGGACGCCTGTATCAGTTGGGAAGCGACAGACGCTTTGCTGCGTGAGATCCACAAAGATTTGAACGGTCAACTGGCGACGCGTCTGGCTTAAGAGGTTTTTATGGTTGCAGAATTGACCGCACTGCGCGATCAAATTGATGAAGTCGACAAGGCACTGCTGGATCTTCTGGCACGCCGCATGTCGCTGGTTGCTGAAGTCGGCGAAGTGAAAAGCAAATACGGTTTGCCGATTTACGTGCCAGAGCGTGAAGCGTCAATGCTGGCGTCCCGACGCGATGAAGCGCAGTCCATGGGGCTTTCCCCTGATTTGATTGAAGATGTACTGCGTCGCGTGATGCGTGAGTCCTACTCCAGCGAGAACGACAAAGGATTTAAAACCCTGTGTCCGTCATTGCGTCCGGTGGTGATTGTGGGCGGCGGTGGTCAGATGGGACGTCTGTTTGAGAAAATGCTGAAGCTTTCTGGCTACCAGGTGCGCATTCTTGAAAAAGAGGATTGGGCACGCGCGGCAGATTTGATGGCTGATGCGGGCATGGTTATCGTCAGCGTGCCGATTCATGTCACTGAGCAGATTATTGCGAAGCTCCCACCGTTACCGGATGACTGCATTCTGGTTGATCTGGCGTCGGTGAAAAATGGTCCACTCCAGGCGATGCTGACGGCGCACAAAGGCCCGGTATTGGGGTTACACCCAATGTTTGGCCCGGATAGCGGCAGTCTGGCGAAACAGGTGGTGGTGTATTGTGATGGTCGTCAGCCTGAAGCGTATCAGTGGTTCCTGGAACAGATTCAGGTATGGGGGGCGCGTTTACATCGCATCAGTGCTGTTGAACACGATCAGAACATGGCGTTTATTCAGGCGCTGCGCCATTTTGCGACCTTTGCCTATGGTTTGCATCTGGCGGAAGAAAACGTTCAGCTTGAGCAACTGTTGGCGCTTTCGTCACCCATCTACCGTCTTGAACTGGCAATGGTGGGGCGTCTGTTTGCGCAGGATCCACAGCTTTACGCGGATATTATTATGTCGTCAGAGAATAATCTGGCGCTGATCAAACGTTATTACCAGCGTTTTGGTGAGGCTATCGCGTTACTGGAACAAGGCAACAAGCAGGCGTTTATCGACAGTTTCCGTAAGGTCGAGCATTGGTTTGGGGATCACGCGAAACGTTTCCAGACTGAAAGCCGTACTTTGCTGCGCCAGGCGAACGATAGTCGCCAGTAGCCCAGTGATGTATATACTAAAAGCCAGCTTAGCTGGCTTTTTTCATTTGGGGATGGTCATGGTTGAACCACACGTTCTGTTTGATTACACCGGGCATTTACCTGAATGTCCGACCTGGAGCGAGTGCGAGAATGCACTCTATTGGGCGGATATTCTGGAAGGGGAGATTCATCGGTATCATCTCCCAACGGCCGCTCACTCTGTTCTCTCTTTCCACGAAGAAGTTGGATGCTTTGCATTACGCGAGAAGGGCGGTTTTATCGTGGCAATGCGTAACGCTATCTGGCTGGCCGACAAACACGGTTTGCTCCAGCGTAAAGTCTGCGATAACCCTTCCAATCCTCAGTTAGCACGCTTTAACGATGGCGGTACCGATCATCTTGGGCGTTTTTACGCGGGCACATTCTGGGGACCGGGCGATTATAACGGCGCCATGCTGATGCGTATTGATAACGACCTGACGCCTAAAGTTATTCAGTGTGATATCCAGGGGCATAACGGCCTGGCGTTTAGCCCGGACCACAAGTGGATGTTTACCTCGGATACGCCAAATAGCGTGATTTACCGTACGCCTTTAGATGAACACGGTGAGCCGGGTATGCGTGACGACTTTCGCCGGTTTGGTAAGGGAGAGGGCCTGCCTGACGGTGCGGCGATGGACGTTGAAGGGTGCTACTGGAGCGCGCTGTTTGATGGCTGGCGTATTGCGCGTTTTTCACCGCAGGGTGAACAACTGGAAGAATACCGACTGCCGGTGCGTTGTCCGACGATGGTCTGCTTTGGCGGTGATGACATGAAAACGCTGTTTATCACGACGACGCGAGAAAATATGGACGCTGAAGAAGTGGCTAAATACCCACTTTCTGGCGCAATCTTCACCCTGCCAGTCAACGTGGCAGGAATGAAGAAAAGCCTCTTTGTCGAACGTTAGACCGGATCGACCGGCACCACGTTTTCGCCTGGATAACAGCCCAGAACTTTCATTGAGCGGGTGATTTCACCCAGTTCACGCAGGGCTTTCTGCATGGAAGCAGACTCCAGGTTGGCCTGGATATCGAGGTAAAACATCTCTTCCCACGGATTACCATTGATTGGGCGCGACTCCAGCTTGGTCATGATTAAATTGTGATTCCGCAGAACCAGCAGCGCTTCTACCAACGCACCGGCCTGCTGGCCCGTAGCCATAAGCAGCGTTGTTTTGGCGGGTACCTGTTCGGATACGTTAATGGCTTTGCGTGCCAGGACCACGAAGCGGGTGATGTTTTGCGTTTGATTTGCCAGGTTTCGCTCCAGTACCTGTAAGCCATACAGCGCACCGCCAGCTTCGCTACCCAGCGCCGCAACGGTTGGCGAGTTAGCCTGTGCGACTTTCGCCATCGCTGCCGAGGTGCTCTCGGTGTACTCAATTTTCCAGTTCGGGTAACGGTTCAGGAACTGACTGCACTGCTGGAACGGCTGCGGGTGGCTGTATACCGTGTTGACCTGGCTGAGATCGGTTGAACCCGAAACAAGTACGCAATGGTCGATAGGGATATTCAGCTCGCCAACCAGCGACAGACTGGTGTGCTGGAGCAGATCGTAGACATCGTTTATCGCCCCGGAGCTGGTGTTTTCAATCGGGACGACGGCGTAATCAGCTTGCCCGGTTTCGACCTGATTGAAAATATCGGCGAATTTTGCGCAACCGCTCTCAATAAATTCTTCGAAATGACGTGCCGCATACTGGCGTGCTGCAAGATGCGAATACGATCCTTTTGGCCCGAGGAAGGCCACGCGTGCAGAGTGCGGGTTGGTTTGATTCAAATGCTGTTGCAGTAACGCCTGCTGGGTAAGAACGGAATCTTCGATGATGAGCTGAAAAAGGCGAGTGATGTAGTGAGCATCCAGATGATGGGTTTTACCAAGCTGAATCAGGCGTTCCAGCAAATCGCGCTCGCGATCGATGTCCCGCACCGGGCGGTGGGAATCCAGCTTGGCTTTACCCACTTCGACTGCGAGCGCACGGCGCTCGGCCAGCAGCGCCAGTAGTTTCTCGTCCAGCGCGCTGATTTTTACTCGCAGATCCAGTAACGGGTTTTCCGATGTCATAGCGTTGCCTATTTCATTTATTGTTATCATAAAAAAGGCCTCCCGGTTTGGGAGGCCTTGGTGTTCGTCTTCGCATTCTTTATCACACGACGAAACGCCTCCCATTCAGGGGAAGGTAAAAAAGAATGCGAAGAAAAACGGGGTATATTTCATGAATTCATCCTGTGATTGATAGCTCTAAAGTACCTGTACTGTTTTCGTTCTGTCAATAAAAAACGCGCCCGAAGGCGCGTTGGCGGTATACTCAATTTAAAGGATTACTCTTCTTCAACTTCTTCCGCTAAGCTTGCGTCTTTCACCGATGTCGCGGCGCGACGGGCTTCGCCTTTGTGTTGCACTTTATTGAGCTGCCGTTCCAGCTTGTTGATCAAATCGTTGATAGCCGTATACATATCTTCGTGTTTAGCGCTGGCGACCAGATGGCCGTTAGGAGTATTGATAGTTGCATCAGCGGTAAAACCCTTCGGTTCCTTAGACAGAATGATATGCGGGTTAATCAGGTGTGTTTGCCATTTATCCAGTTTGGCGAGACGGTCTGCGACGTGCTGGCGGATTGCCGGAGTAATTTCCATTTGTTTACTGGTAATGTTCATTGTCATAAAAGTTACCTCTTGTCTTTCCGTCTTAGTGATTCCAGCATACCTTTCCCAATGTCAAAATGTGTGATCTAAATCACGTATTTTTGTCACTTTTTGTCAGGGAACCTTTTTTGTGAGCCTCGACAGGAAGACGCGTTTTTTTGCTTGTCGAACTGCGGATTTGAAGCCATAGTTGATAGGATTGGTCGGGGCTACAGCGCCCCAGCAAGCGATGGAATGAATAAAAAAACGGCAGCCCTTGGGCTGCCGTTTTGCATGGCGTAAAGCAATCAGGTATTGCTGCTGTTCGCGGCAATGATCTTCGCTACTTTCTCTGCCTGTGCGTTCATCTGCATCTGGCGGTAGGCATTTTCCATCAGCTTCAGTCCGTCGCGGGTCGCCTGAGTGTCAGGATAATCACGCAACATTCCTTCTACGCGGTTCACGACAGCTACCCATGCACCACGGCGGGTATAGTATTCGGCAACAGAGTATTCATACTTAGCCAGACGATCTTTCAGGAACACCAGACGCTTGGTCGCATCGGTGGTGTACTGACTGTTTGGATAGCCGCGTACCAGTTTTGAGAAATCGTTGAAGGCATCGCGAGCATGTTGCGGGTCGCGGTCGGAACGATCCACACCGAAGAAACCTTGCAGAGCACTGTCATCCAGCGCCATGTTGGTTAGGCCACGCATATACATGACATAATCAATGTTCGGATGAGTTGGGTTCAGACGCATGAAGCGATCGATCGTTGCCTGAGCCAGCGGCAGATCGGCATTTTTGTAGTAGGCATAGATAAGATCTAACTGTACCTGCTGGGAGTAAGGACCAAATGGATAACGATTATCCAGCGCTTCCAGTTGCGTTATGGCCTGTTTCCAGTTACCGTCCTGGAGTTTTTGCTGAGCAGTCGCATAGATTTCATTCGGCGGATTGTCAGGGACCTGTTCATTTGAACCGGAGCAGCCCACCAAAGCTAGGCTCAACGTGGCCGCTGCCACCAGATATTTCATGCGCGTCATGACGTTTTGACTTTCCTCAAATGTTTGTCCGGGAGAATCTCTTTCCTGCTCCCGATTAAGACCAGCTACAATAGCACACTATATTATACGGCAAAGCCGTAAAACCCAACGTTAAACGAAGAAGCAGTCTATGGCACAACGAGTAGAACTCACCGCAACAGTCTCCGAAAATCAGCTCGGTCAACGCTTAGATCAAGCTTTGGCCGAAATGTTCCCTGATTATTCGCGTTCACGCATAAAAGAATGGATTCTTGACCAACGAGTGATGGTCAACGGCAAAGTTTGGGACAAGCCAAAAGAGAAAGTGTTAGGTGGGGAAGTGGTCGCCATCAATGCTGAAATCGATGAAGATGTCCGTTTTGAAGCACAAGATATCCCGCTTACCATTGTCTATGAAGATGATGACATTCTGGTGATCAATAAGCCTCGCGGCCTGGTTGTCCACCCGGGAGCGGGCAATCCTGATGGTACAGTGCTGAATGCGCTGCTCCACTACTATCCGCCGATTACCGATGTGCCGCGTGCAGGCATCGTGCATCGTCTGGATAAAGACACAACCGGTTTGATGGTCGTCGCAAAAACCGTTCCGGCGCAGACGCGTCTGGTGGAATCGTTGCAGCTGCGTGAAATCACCCGTGAATATGAAGCGGTCGCGATTGGTCACATGACCTCAGGCGGTACGGTAGAAGAACCGATCAGCCGTCACCCGACCAAACGCACGCACATGTCAGTGCATCCGATGGGGAAACCCGCGGTAACGCATTACCGCATAATGGAACATTTCCGCATTCATACGCGTTTGCGTTTGCGTCTGGAAACGGGCCGTACTCACCAGATCCGTGTGCACATGTCACACATTACGCATCCGCTGGTGGGCGATCAGGTTTATGGCGGACGCCCGCGTCCACCGAAAGGGGCTTCTGAAGAATTTATCAGCACCCTGCGTAAATTTGATCGTCAGGCTTTGCACGCCACTATGCTGCGTCTGTATCACCCGATTACCGGCATCGAGATGGAATGGCATGCGCCTATTCCTCAGGACATGGTCGAACTTATCGAAGCGATGCGTGCAGATTTTGAAGAGCATAAGGATAAAGTGGACTGGTTATGACCAAACTGATTGTCCCGGCGTGGCCACTACCTAAAGGTGTGGCTGCCTGTAGTTCTACCCGAATCGGCGGCGTGAGTCAGGATGCGTGGGAGTCACTGAATTTAGGTGCGCACTGCGGCGATAATCTTGAGCATGTCGACGAAAACCGCAAGCGGATGTTTGCGGCGGGGCATCTGCCTTCAAAACCGGTTTGGCTTGAGCAGGTGCATGGCACTGACGTATTGAAGTTAACGGGCGAGCCCTATACCTCAAAACGCGCGGATGCTTCCTACAGCAATATTCCCGGGACAGTTTGTGCCGTCATGACTGCCGACTGTTTGCCTGTGCTGTTGTGCAATCAAGCCGGTACAGAGGTTGCAGCAGCGCATGCCGGATGGCGTGGGCTGTGTGCTGGTGTTCTGGAAGAGACCGTGGCATGTTTTGCGGATCGTCCGGAGAACACCATTGCCTGGCTCGGTCCAGCGATCGGCCCACAGGCTTTTGAAGTCGGCCCTGAAGTGCGGGACGCTTTCATTGCAGCAGATGCGCAGGCGGCCAGTGCGTTTCAGATTAAAGGGGATAAATATCTGGCTGATATTTATCAACTGGCTCGCCAGCGCTTAAACAATGTCGGCATCACGCACATCTTCGGCGGTGATCGTTGCACCTTCACAGAAAAGGGTGATTTTTTCTCTTATCGTCGCGACAATACCACTGGTCGTATGGCAAGTTTTATTTGGCTGATATAACCTAAAGAATCAAGACGATCCGGCACGCGCCGTTTTCTTTTCGCATAATTCAGGTCATTAACCTTGAATAATTGAGGGATGACCTCATTTAATCTCCAGTAGCAAAATTGACCTGTTATGGGAGGAGTTATGCGTCTGGATCGTCTTACCAATAAATTCCAGCTTGCTCTCGCCGACGCCCAGTCACTCGCACTGGGGCGCGACAACCAATTTATCGAACCTCTTCATTTAATGAGCGCCTTGCTGAATCAGGAAGGGGGATCGGTACGTCCTTTACTCACGTCTGCTGGCATTAATGCTGGCCAGTTACGCACAGCCATCGATCAGTCACTCGGTCGTTTGCCGCAGGTCGAAGGTACCGGTGGTGACGTTCAGCCATCACAGGAGCTGGTGCGTGTACTCAATCTTTGCGACAAGCTGGCGCAAAAACGTGGAGACAACTTTATTTCGTCAGAACTCTTCGTTCTGGCTGCGCTTGAATCACGCGGCACCCTGACCGATCTGTTGAAATCGGCCGGAGCCACAACCGCCAACGTGAGTCAGGCGATTGATCAAATGCGTGGAGGTGATAGCGTGAACGACCAGGGAGCCGAAGACCAACGTCAGGCTTTGAAGAAATTTACCATTGATCTGACCGAACGCGCCGAACAGGGCAAACTCGATCCGGTCATTGGTCGTGATGAAGAGATTCGTCGAACCATTCAGGTGCTGCAACGCCGTACCAAAAATAACCCGGTGCTGATCGGTGAGCCAGGTGTGGGTAAAACCGCCATCGTCGAAGGTTTGGCGCAGCGAATTGTTAACGGTGAAGTGCCAGAGGGCTTGAAAGGTCGGCGTGTTTTAGCGCTGGACATGGGCTCGCTGGTGGCCGGTGCGAAATACCGTGGTGAATTTGAAGAGCGTCTGAAAGGGGTTCTGAACGATCTGTCGAAACAGGAAGGCAATGTCATTCTGTTCATCGATGAATTACACACCATGGTCGGGGCAGGTAAAGCCGATGGTGCTATGGATGCGGGCAATATGCTCAAACCCGCTCTGGCACGCGGTGAATTGCACTGCGTGGGTGCCACCACGCTTGACGAGTACCGTCAGTATATAGAGAAAGATGCCGCGCTTGAGCGTCGTTTCCAGAAGGTATTTGTCGCCGAGCCGACAGTTGAAGACACCATTGCTATTTTACGCGGCCTGAAAGAGCGCTATGAGTTGCACCATCATGTGCAAATTACTGACCCGGCGATTGTCGCGGCGGCAACGTTGTCGCATCGCTATATTGCCGACAGACAGCTGCCGGATAAAGCCATCGACCTGATTGATGAAGCCGCATCCAGCATCCGTATGCAGATAGACTCTAAACCGGAAGAACTCGACAGGCTGGATCGCCGAATCATTCAGCTCAAGCTGGAACAGCAGGCGCTGAAGAAAGAGTCTGATGAAGCGAGTAAAAAACGCCTTGATATGCTTAATGAGGAACTCGACGACAAAGAGCGCCAGTATTCCGAGTTAGAAGAGGAGTGGAAGGCTGAGAAAGCGTCACTTTCCGGTACGCAGACTATCAAGGCTGAACTTGAGCAAGCCAAAATTGCAATCGAACAGGCTCGTCGCGTAGGCGATCTGGGACGGATGTCAGAGCTGCAGTACGGCAAAATTCCTGAGCTGGAAAAACAGCTCGAGTTTGCCATGCAGTCTGAAGGTAAGACGATGCGGTTGCTGCGTAACAAAGTGACCGATGTCGAAATTGCCGACGTGCTGGCTCGTTGGACCGGTATTCCTGTCGCCCGCATGCTCGAAGGTGAACGCGATAAACTGCTGCGTATGGAACATGATCTCCATCACCGCGTGATTGGTCAGAATGAAGCTGTCGAAGCGGTATCGAATGCCATTCGCCGTAGCCGCGCGGGGTTGTCTGACCCTAATCGTCCTATTGGTTCGTTCCTCTTCCTTGGGCCAACGGGTGTGGGTAAAACGGAATTGTGTAAAGCGTTGGCGAACTTTATGTTTGATAGCGATGACGCGATGGTACGTATCGACATGTCGGAGTTTATGGAGAAACACTCAGTCTCGCGTTTGGTCGGGGCACCTCCGGGATATGTGGGTTATGAAGAAGGCGGCTATCTGACAGAAGCTGTGCGCCGTCGTCCTTATTCCGTCATCCTGCTGGATGAAGTGGAAAAGGCGCATCCGGATGTCTTCAATATTCTGTTGCAGGTATTGGATGATGGTCGACTGACGGATGGGCAGGGGAGAACGGTCGATTTCCGTAATACGGTTATCATTATGACCTCGAACCTGGGTTCTGATTTGATTCAGGAACGATTCGGCGAGCTTGATTACGGTCATATGAAAGATCTGGTAATGGGCGTTGTGAGTCACAGCTTCCGTCCAGAATTCATTAACCGTATAGATGAAGTCGTGGTCTTCCACCCTCTGGGTGAGAAACACATTGCTTCTATTGCTCAGATTCAGTTGCAGCGTTTATATAAACGTCTTGAAGACCGTGGCTATGAAATCCACATCTCTGATGATGCGCTGAAGCTGCTTAGCGAAAATGGTTACGATCCGGTGTATGGCGCTCGACCTTTGAAACGGGCTATCCAGCAGCAGATTGAAAACCCATTGGCACAACAGCTCCTGTCCGGAGAGTTGGTTCCGGGGAAAATCATTCGTCTGGAAGTGAACGAAGACCGAATCGTCGCAGTACAATAAGCCGTAACACACAAAAACGAGTCCATAGGGGCTCGTTTTTGTATGATTATTATCCGTGGTTGTTTATTTAAAAATCAAATCGCCTGGAAAGTAGACGGTTGGAAAATAATTTTCACTTTAGACTTGTCACCTCAGAATAACTCCCTATAATGCGCCTCCACTGACACGGAACAACGGAACACAAGCCGCCGGGTCAGCGGGGTTCAGCGATGAACGCCGGCAGAGAAAAGCGAAAATAAACGCTTGACTCTGAATGAGGAAAACGTATTATACGGGACCTCGCAACGGTGAGCGAAAGCCGCGTTGCACTGCTCTTTAACAATTTATCAGACAATCTGTGTGGGCACTCAAAGTGACAT
>Ga0308163_10001334_pt1 | contig 27712 bp, 31 predicted proteins | sample PhyTR1_FD_201037 | JGI IMG/M metagenome (GOLD analysis project Ga0308163, IMG submission 201037) | Phyllosphere microbial communities from UC Gill Tract Community Farm, Albany, California, United States - DLSLT.R1 | ecosystem: Host-associated > Plants > Phyllosphere > Unclassified | place: USA... | reverse complement strand
ATCCGTAATTTCGTCAGTCTGACGGATAATTACATCCTCACGGCCTTTAATATAGGTTTCAAAGGTAAGTACCGTTAAGCTGTCCATCAGGCGGCTAACTTTTAAGGTCTCTTCAAATAAAATGGTAGGATCAGTCAGTTCATTTTTAAGAATTTCCAGTAAGGTATCTTTAAGGCTCAGGATAAAGTTACCAGTTTCACGGGGTGTAAAACCCTGCTTAGCCCTTAATATAGCTATACCGCTCAGCAATTCATTTACTTCGTCAAAATCGCTCGAAGTACTGTCATTAAGGTTCTCTTCATTTAATGCCTGGATAAATGCATCCAGTAATTCTCCGCTCTGTACCAGCAGGTCCTGATGACTCAGGCCATCAACAGCATAATTGGCAACTGTTGTCTGGTTTTCAATCCATAATTGCAGGATTTGTTGCTTATTTCTTTTAAGTGTATCAGTAGTATTTGTGAACATCGATTCAAATTTGATGTGTAATATTAGCGATTATAATGTTCACATTATAACTATTACCCTATTTAACACTGTATGGATCAAAAAAAGACTGCTTTTTTTAGGCAGTTGATAATAAATCGTTTTCCTCGAACAGACTCTATTCAGCGGAAGTTGATAAATTACCTATAACAGCGATTGGTATTTACAAATATTCATATAATACAAAAGGGCCGTAGCCCCTTTGTATAACTATTATATGTGTGCTTACACTAAGAAACAAGGGTAGCACTAAGACTGATCTCTAAGTTCAGTGCTTTACTCACAGGACAGTTTTCTTTTGCACCTGCAGCAATTTCCTGAAACTGCTCTTCGGTGATACCGTCAATTTTTGCGGTTAATACCAGATCAGAACGGGTAATTACACCATCTTCTAATGATACATTTGATACCGTCTCCAGAGATTCAGGATTAAAGCCAGCCTGTGTCAAATCAAGACTCAGCTTCATGGTAAAACATCCTGCATGGGCAGCTGCAATCAGCTCTTCAGGATTTGTGCCTACACCATCTTCAAACCTGCTTTTGAAAGAATATTGTGTATTGCTTAAGGTTGTACTTTGGGTAGTGATATGACCTTGGCCATCTTTAATGGTTCCGTTCCAAACGGCAGTAGCATTACGTTTCATATTGATTTAAATTTAATAGCTGAATATATCAAATAAAAATCCATACCACCAAACAGACAGCCATAAATCATAAACTTTACAGTTGTCCGGTCAAATTTAAAGCCCTCCGAAAATTACCGACCCGCTCCCCGTAATAAGAATAAGGCATGGAAATAAAAAATCTATTTAGCAGACCTGAAAAGCGATAAATCTGACAGGCAGAAAATTATTATTATTTAAAAATCATCTATATTCGGTCGAAATTAACGCAATCGTGAAGAAAGACGAGAAGATATTAGAAATGAGCCAGCTGATGTGGGAAAATGCTGTCCCGCATCTCTCTGTAGATAGTGTAATATTTGGCTTTCACCAAGGCCAGCTTAAAGTGTTGCTGCTCAGAATGGCAGCTAATCAGGTGTGGCTGTTGCCAGGGGGATATATCTATAAAAATGAAAGTGTGCATGATGCTGCCCACCGTGTACTGAAAGAGCGTACCGGGGCAGAAAGAATTTACCTGCAGGATTTCGGAATATTTGGAGAGCTGAACCGGTCTGAAGACTTTTTTAAAGAATACGAAGACGGGCTTTGGCACAAGCAGCGTTTCATATCGGCTGGCTTTTATGCCCTGGTAGATTATACTCAGGTTAAACTCAGCATAGATTCTTTCAGTGATCAATGTGAGTGGAAAAATATTGACGATCTTCCCCCAATGGGTATGGACCACCGCAGAATCCTTGATGCCGGCTTAAGCGTATTAAGACAGCAGCTCAGTTATAAACCTATCGGTATGAACCTGCTTCCGGAAAGGTTCACTATCTCAGAATTACAGCACCTCTACGAAACTATTTTAGGCAGAGAGCTAAACCGTGGTAACTTCTACCGCCGTATAATGCGCTTTGATATCCTGATCAAACATCCTGATCAGCGTAAAGGCGGGGCGCATAAATCACCCAACCTTTACAGCTTTGATCCTGTTAAATACGAGGAATCTCTCAAGGGTACAGACTGGTAACCGGATTATTTCCAGCCACCACCTAAAGCACGATACAGATTAACTACTGCCTGCAGTTTCTGCAGGCGGTCGCTCACACCATTAAGCTGTGCCGCCAGCAAACTTTGTTCTGAAGTGAGTACATCGGTATAGTTGGTTGCCGAACTGTAGCGTAACAGCTCCTGCGTAAAATCCACAGCTTTTTTCAAAGCCTCTATCTGCTTAGTCCGTGCATCGGTTTTATCTGTTGCCGCCTGGTAAGCATATAAAGCATCAGACACTTCCTGCCCTGCAACTAATAAGCTCTGTTGAAAATTGTTTAGCGCCTGGGCCTGCAGAGATTGTGCTGTTGCCAGTCGCTGCCTGTTTAAACCCTGATTAAATATCGGCTGCGTTAATCCGCCTACAATGTTATAAAAGATACTCTTATCAAAGATATCCTTCAATTGAAGAGCTGATAAACCACCACTTGCAGTCAGCGTTAAAGAGGGATAGAAATAGGTTCTGGCTACATTGGTATTTTCAAAAGCAGCGCGCAGCGCATATTCCGACTGCTGCACATCCGGACGGTTCTGCAGCAGTTGTGCAGGTACACCTATGGCCAGATCTGCAGGGCTTCGCTGCTCCGCCAAAGTGCTCCGATCTATTGGTCCCGGAGCCTGGGCAAGAAGAATACTCAGTGCATTTTCCGTTTCCCTGATATCCTGGTTCAGATCTGGTATAGTAACTTCTGTAGCATATCTGCTCGCTTCACTTTGTACTACTGCTGCCCCATTTACCACGGCACTCTCTTTCAGCAATTTCAGTGCTTCGGTATTTGCAATCCTGCTTTTCAAGGTCTCTCTAGTAATAGCAAGTTGCTGATCTAAGGCCAGCAGCCTAAAATAGTTGTTGGCAATATCAGCAATCAGCTGTGTTTGTATAGCCCTTTTCGCTGCGTCAGTACTGAGGTAGCTGGCCAGGGCAGATCTCTTGGCGCTGCTCAGCTTACCCCAGACGTCGGCCTCCCATGTAGTGCTCAATGATAGCCTATACGTGTTTGTTAAGGTGTTAATATTAATCCCTGCCGGAAAGTTTAATCCAGCCTGGCTTTGTTTAGCCCGGGTATATTCGGCAGAAGCATTTAACGAAGGCAATAATGCCAGTTTGCTTTGCCTTAAAGTTGCCTGCGCCTGTACTATATTTTCTATTGCATTCTTCAGGTTTAAATTGCGCTCCAGCCCTCTCTGTATCAAAGCCTGTAATTTTATGTCCTGAAACACTGATTGCCAGGGCATAGTTGCCATAGTCAGTGAATCGGCATTAGCAGGGTCGCGATATAAACCCTCCACCTGCACATCTGGTCTCTTATATGTCTTGGTAATACCACAGGCGCTGAATAGTGAAACGCTTGCCAGCAATATAAAGACCTGTTTGTTATATCTTGTAATCATTTTTTCTTGTTCTATATTGATTATACAGCTACGCTTTGGGCGATTCGATCAGCTTATGTTCCTCCGCGCCCTCAATCCTTTTTTGCTCTTCAGTCAATTCTTCTTCATCGTCGTCATCATACCCGTTTTTAGCCGGCCCACTAATTTTTTCCTGTAAACTCTGGAAGATGATAAACAAGACAGGTATGGCAAATACCCCGAGAATGGTTCCTATAAGCATCCCTCCAACCGCACCAGTACCAATAGAACGGTTACCAGTTGCGCCTGCACCGCTTGAAAACATCAGTGGCACTAATCCGAAAATAAAAGCAAAAGAGGTCATCAGAATCGGACGTAGTCGTGCTACCGCACCCTCAATGGCCGACTGCAAAATAGGCATGCCGTTCCTTCGCCTGTCCAGTGCAAACTCTACAATTAAAATCCCGTTCTTAGCCAGCAGGCCAATGAGCATGATCAGTGAAATCTGCAGATAGATATTACTGTTCAGCTTAAATACTATAGAGAAAAGATACGCTCCTGCTAATCCAAAAGGAATAGCCAGCAATACCGCAAAAGGAAGTATATAACTTTCATATTGCGCACTTAGGAGGAAGTATACAAAGATAAGACAGAGGACAAATATAAAGACTGTTTCAGAACCTGAGGCCAGCTCCTCACGGGTCAGGCCAGAAAAATCATAACCATATCCGGCAGGCAATTGCTGCGCTGCAACTTCCTGAATTGCTTTTATAGCATCACCTGTGCTGTATCCAACATTTGGTGCCCCCGTAATGGCTATAGAGCTGAACAGGTTGAAACGTGAAATTGATTCCGGACCAAATACCCTCTTCAGAGATACAAATTCCGTAATAGGTGCCATATTTCCCTCCGCATTCCTTACAAATATTTTGTTAAGGCCCTCCGGGTTTTTACGGTATTCTGATGATGCCTGCACCATTACCCTGTACTGCTTTCCATATTTATTAAAGTTTGAGGCATATAAACCACCATAATATCCCTGCATGGTAGACAGAACTGCATTAACAGACACCCCAGCCTCTTTACATTTTTCAAGATTGATATCCATCATGTATTGCGGGAAGTTTGGATTAAAAGAAGTGGTACCATATTGTATTTCAGGGCGCTGCGCCAGCTTGGCCAAAAATTCATTGTTTACCTTAAAAAACTCCGCAGTGCTGTGTCCGCCTTTATCCTGTAACTGGAACTCAAAACCTCCGCTCTGTCCAAAGCCGCTGATTGTTGGCGGAGAAATAAAGAAAATACTCGCTTCGCGGATTCCGCTGGTCTTGGCAAAAAGTTCTGCTATAACATCATTTACAGAGCGGTCGCGCTCATCCCACTTCTTTAGCCGCACAATGACCATACTGTACGCACTACCAGCACCAGCAATAAAGTTTTGCCCCACAATACGCAATGTATTATTTACTTCAGGAATAGTATGTGCTATACTATCCACCCGCTTGGCTATTTCCGTAGAGCGCTCCATAGATGAAGATGGAGGAAGTGAAATATTCGCAAATAATGTTCCCTGATCTTCTGAAGGAACGAAAGCAGAAGGTGTGGTTTTCATCATGTAAAACAAACCTCCCCCCGCAACTATGATGGCTACAACTACAATCCATTTTTTTACCGATAAAAACTCTACAGACCGCTTATAGTTATTAGTAATGCGGTCAAAGCCCACATTGAATGCCGTGTAGAAACGTTGCAGAAATGTTTTGTGCTTGTGATCATCCTTATGCGGTTTCAGTAATAGCGCACATAAGGCCGGACTTAAAGTTAACGCATTAATTGCCGATAAGATAATGGCCACGGCAAGCGTAACGCCAAATTGTTTGTAAAAAACCCCGGTAGATCCTGTAATGAAAGTAACCGGTATAAATACCGCCGCCATTACCAGTGTAATTGATATAATTGCGCCAGATATCTCATCCATTGCATCAACTGTGGCTTTCTTTGCAGATTTATAACCATTGTCAAGCTTGGCATGCACTGCCTCCACTACCACAATCGCGTCATCCACCACAATACCGATGGCCAGTACCAGCGCAAAAAGTGTAAGTAAGTTAATAGTAAAGCCAAATAAATTGAGGAAGAAGAAGGTACCTACAATTGCCACAGGGACGGCAATTGCCGGAACCAGCGTAGATCTGAAATCCTGCAGAAAAATAAATACCACAATAAAGACCAGGATAAAAGCTTCCACCAGTGTATGGATTACCTTTTCAATCGAAGCATCAAGGTTTTCATTTACGTCTACCAGATATGTAAACTTCACTCCTTTCGGAAAGCTCCTTGCAGCTTCTTCAATAATCTTTTTAGAGTTATTGATTACATCACGCGCATTAGATCCCGGCGTCTGGCTGATTGCCATACCTACGGCTTCCTTCCCATTCGTACTGATGGTAGCAGTATATGTTAATGACCCAAGCTCTACTTTGGCCACATCTTTAAGTCGCAGTACCTGACCCTGACCAACAGATTTGATAATTATATCACCAAATTCCTGAGGGGTAGTAAGACGACCCTTGTATTTGATCACGTATTGAAAAGCCTGGTCACCATTTTCACCAAACTTACCCGGCGCCGCTTCAATATTCTGTTCTGCCAGTGCCGCAGAAATATCACTCGGGATCAGTTTATACTGCTGCATAATATCCGGCTTTAGCCAGATCCGCATAGAATAATCCTTTGATCCGAAAACAGTTGCATCTCCTACACCTGTAACCCTCTGGATAGCCGGTACCAGGTTTATCTTCGCGTAATTCTGCAAGAAAGTCTGATCATAGGCTTTATCTTCACTGTAAAGGGAGAAAATCAACAGGTTACTGCTCTGGCTTTTAGTTACCGTTACCCCTGCCTGCGTTACTTCAGAAGGCAGTAAACTGGTTGCCCTGGATACCCTGTTCTGCACGTTTACCGCAGCAAGATCAGGGTTGGTCCCCACCTTAAAGAAGATCTTGATACTCGCTGCCCCGTCGTTGGTAGCGGTAGAGGTCATATAGGTCATGTTCTCCACACCATTGATCTGCTCTTCAAGAGGGATGATAATACTTTTTAATACTACGTCCGCGTTCGCACCGGTATAGGAGGCAGAAACGTTTACCGTAGGGGGTGCAATATCAGGATATTGCGCAATAGGCAATGAAGTTAGCCCCAGCACTCCCAGGATCACAATAATCACGGAGATTACTGTAGAGAGCACTGGTCTTTGTATGAATATTTTGAACATCTTTCTTATTTTAAATCAGCATAAACGGTTTCAGCATTCTGCGCACTCGCTTTAATCTGCGTCCCGTCTTTTAATGAAGAAACTCCCTCCAGTACAATCTGGTCCCCGGCCTTTAATCCACTCTCCACTACATAGAACTTACCAGCAGTATTTTCCCTTACGGTAAGGTTTACATTTTTTGTCTTGCCATCCTTATCTACTACTACAGCAAACATTTTATCCTGTAATTCAAAGGTGGCACTCTGAGGCACCAGGATTACATCTTTCAGATCATTAGGAATCCTGACTGTAGCGCTGCTTCCTGATCGGATCACCCCTTTAGGGTTAGAAAAACGGGCCCTGATATTGGCCGTTCCTGTAGCAGTATTGATCAGTCCGTTTACTGTTTCAATTTTACCCTGTTCATTATACAATGATCCATCAGCTAACAACAAAGATACCTTTGGCAATGAAGCCAGTTTTTTCGCGAAGCTGGTGCCGGTACTGTCTTTGGTGAAGGCAAGCAGCAGCTTTTCATTCAGGGCAAAGTAGGCGTATACATTTCCTATGCTTGATACCGTAGTAAGGGGATCAGTGGTAGACGAATTTACCAAACTTCCCAGACGAAAAGGTATAGAACCTACTACGCCGTTTACCGGACTCGTTACCGTGGTATAGCCGAGGTTCACCCGGGCGTTCACCAATGCGGCACGGGCCTGCGCCAGGCCGGCCAATGCAGACTCATAAATAAATTGCGCCGATTCCAGCTCATACTTGCTGATGATATCCTTTTCAACCAAAGGCTTAACTTTAACTACAGCCAGCTTCGCGGTACTCACCTCTGCCTGCGCGGTTTTAATGCCTGCCTGCGCGGTTCTCACCGCCTGTTCATATTGCGGGTCATTAATCTTGAACAATGGCTGTCCGGTTTTTACTACCGCTCCTTCGTCCACATATATCTTTTCAATATATCCTTCTATGCGTGGTCGGATTTCAATATTCTGCTGACCCTGAATACTGGCCGGAAAATCTGTATTTAATGTTGCAGAGCGGTTCTCCAGGGTGAGCACTTTATATTCTTTTACTTGTGCGGCTGCACCTGCCTGCGCAGCTTTGTCGTCTTTGCCGCCGCAAGAGGCGAAGGTTAATCCTGTAAGAAGCAGGAGTCCGATCTGTAATTTACTTTTCATATAATCTGAGTGTTCCGTTTATTCTGTTTATTTGGGTGTTATGTATATTATTTAAATATAGCGGCTTTGATCTTGCCCCTTCAAGAACCGCGGGTTGAACATATACCATGCCACTGCAGCCCGGATTATGTAATATCTACGGTACATATGGCCGGGCATTTATTCAAATGAAGCGATTACATGCGGTAAGTAAAAATGTAATAGACGGGCAGCCCGAAGCCGCCGACGAAGAGCAGAGCACAGCCGTTCAAAATACTAGAAAAAAAGCCGCTTCAATCAGGCAATCGGGATGAGCCGCGATTATCAGTTCTTCATTAATTTCGGGATCAGCAGTTTATTCCAGATGGCATAACCTGTACCGTTCATATGCAGCATGTCTGATTTAAATAATCCCGGCTGCATCTTTCCGTCTTTATCCAGCATGGGTTTGTAGATATCTATAAATGTTGTGTTCTTCTCCCCTCTCAGGAAGGTGCTGATCAGCTGGTTTGCTTTAATAGCCTTATCCTGCAGCTGAATTCTTGATGGTGATCCCTTTATGGCCAGGTACAGCAATGGTGTTGCAGGCAGCTTGGTCCGCAGGTGTACATAAAGCTTTTTAAAAGCGGTAAAAACTGTTTCTGCATCTGGCGCCTTCAACAGATCATTCTCTCCCACATATAATACAACCTGTTTAGGATGATAAGGAAAAGCGATATCTTCAAGATAACGGTCAATATCTTCTGTCACGGCCCCACCTATTCCCCTGTTCAGTACCGTAAAGTCTTTAAAACTCTTACTGAAATCTACCCAGAGCCGGATAGAAGAACTTCCTATAAAAAGAATCGGCTCCTCAGGAGGTGCATAAATCCGGTCATATGCCTTTATGGTCTGTATATCATTATAGAAGGGAGCCTGCTGCTCCTGTGCAGAACTCCTGCAGGAAAATAAGCATACGAATGCTCCGGTATACAGGGTAGATTTGATTAGATTAAACATCAGTAATTAATAATAAATAGAAATTTAAAACTAAGCTATAACTCTTTTACGTCAATCATTATTCTGTCATTTTAGTGTAAGGGAAAGAGCTAATATTTCATGTTATCTTACATTTGACCGTTAAGCCAATATAGTCAGTATAAAATACTAAAAACAATTCAGTCCATTTTATGCTTTCATATTAAAGCACGATATGATTGTGATTTAAATTATATTTGGCCGCATCAAATTTAAAGAATGGATCCCAACACAGAAAATCCGAACGTACAGCCTACTAAATATTTGATATCCAAGAAACTGGACGCTTTCTTTTTCAGCATATATCATGTATACCAGTTTATCCTTCGCTTTTTCAGGGAAGTGTTTATGCCCCCATACGAGTTCAAAGAGATTATCCACCAATGTTATGAGGTAGGTTACAAGTCCCTGCCCCTGATTTCACTTACAGGTTTTATCACTGGGGTGGTATTTACAAATCAAAGCCGGCCGTCATTAGCCAACTTCGGCGCCACCTCCTGGTTACCTTCGCTCATATCCATTGCTATTGTACGTGCACTTGCCCCTTTGGTAACTGCACTGATTGCTGCCGGAAAGGTGGGGTCCAATATGGGTGCAGAACTTGGTTCAATGAAAGTTACCGAGCAGATAGACGCCATGGAAGTATCTGCTACCAACCCTTTTAAATATCTCGTGGTAAGCCGGGTTCTGGCTACTACCTTTATGATCCCATTGCTGGTTATGTATACCGCCTTTGTGGCACTGATGGGCGCTTTCTTAAGTGTACACACCAATGAGCAAACGAGTTTTGCCATGTTCTTTTCGCAGGTATTTGATTCGCTTAGTTTCCTCGATCTTTTCTCTACCAGTTTTAAATCTACGGTTTTTGGCTTCACCATCGGCCTTGTAGGCTGTTATCATGGTTATAATTCTACAAAAGGTACTGAAGGTGTGGGTAAAGCAGCAAACAGCGCTGTGGTTGCGGCCATGTTCCTGATCTTTGTGGAAGAAATAGTCATCGTTGCCATTGTAAATGCCTTCCGTTAACAGAAAATATGCAAAAGCAATATAAAGAAATAGACCATTCACAGCCCATCATTTCTATCCGGGGCCTGCAAAAAGCTTTTGGCGACCTGCATGTGTTACGTGGTGTAGACCTTGATGTATTTCGCGGGGAAAACCTCGTTGTACTTGGTCGTTCCGGCACAGGAAAGTCAGTACTGATCAAAATCATTTCCGGTTTACTGCTGCCAGATCAGGGTATGGTTAACGTACTCGGTCAGGAAGTAGCAGAGCTTCCATCAAAAGAACTCATGGCTTTGCGTCTGAAAGTAGGTTTTTCCTTTCAGAACAGTGCCCTGTATGATAGTATGACGGTTAGACAGAACCTGGAGTTCCCGCTGGTCCGTAATTCCAGAAACCTGAGCCGACAGCAGATCAATGCTGAAGTCGAAGATGTGCTAGATGCGGTGGGGTTATCCCAAACTATTGAACAGATGCCCTCAGAACTTTCCGGCGGACAGCGCAAGCGTATCGGTATTGCACGTACCTTGATCCTGCGACCGGAAATTATGCTTTATGATGAGCCAACGGCCGGATTAGACCCTATTACCTGTATAGAAATCAATAACCTGATCAACGAGGTGCAGGAAAAATATAAAACAACATCTATTATTATTACGCACGATTTAACCTGTGCCAAAGAAACTGGCGACAGAATTGCTATGCTACTGGACGGGCAGTTTGCTTTCAAGGGAACCTTCGAAGAGGTTTTCTCCAGCAAAGACGAACGTGTACAATCTTTTTACAATTATAATTTCACAGATTAAATGAGCGCTTCAGAAAACAAAAGATCAGTCATCGTAGGTATATTTATCTTTATCGGACTTATCATCTTCATAGCCGGGGTGCTAACACTGGGCGGCAAGCAAAAACGTTTTGTCAGCAGCATCACTCTTACAGCAGTTTTTAATAATGTAAACGGTATCCAGGCCGGAAACAATGTCTTCTTTTCAGGAGTAAAAATCGGAACGGTAAGCAAGGTTAAATTTACCGATGCAGCACAGGTTGAAGTTACCTTACATATTGAAGAAGCATCCCAGAGGTTTATTCATAAGAATGCAATGGCTAAACTTAGTTCCGAAGGTTTTATCGGAAACAAGATGATCGAAATCCTTGCTGGTACGGCCGATGCCCCAGTAGTACAGGATGGCGACAGGTTACAGATTGCGCAGGCATTAGCACCAGAAGATATCATGAAAACCCTTCAGGATAATAATAAGAATATCCTTGCTATTACGTCAGACTTCAAACAGGTAAGTAAGGAAGTTCTGAATGGCAAAGGTGCGTTAGGTGCGCTGTTAACCGATTCATTGATGGCTAACAGGCTTCGTCAGATGACCGTTAACCTCGAGAATGCTTCTGCAACTACTGCCCGGGTAACCAGCGCGGTTTCTCAGTATACCTCCAAACTGAATAATAAAGGTACTCTTGCTACAGAGCTGTTAACAGATACAACAGTATTCAGCAACCTTAAATCTGCAGTTAAAAGTTTACAGGTTACTGCTTCTACTGCTTCAGAAATGACTAGCAATTTAAAAGCAACCACCAATAAACTGAACTCAGATAAAAATGCAGTGGGTGTTCTGTTAAATGATGAGGTAACTGGTGCACGTTTGAAAAGTACCGTCAGCAATCTGGAATCCAGCACTAAAAAACTGGATGAAAACATGGAGGCACTGCAGCATAACTTCCTGTTAAGAGGGTTTTTCCGTAAAAAAGAGAAAGCAGCCGCTAAAGAGAAAGAAAAAGCAGCAGAGCAACAGCAGCAGCAATAAATCTATATAAGGAGAGTATTGACATAATTAGTAATACCATTCGATCTCTCCTTTTAAAGGTATCTCAGCCACCAATAGTTATGCTCTGCTTTATAGGTCTTAAACCACAAGCAAGGTTTATAAAGCACAGCAAATACAAAGATCCAGATCAGGTACACCACTGGCAAACTAAAGCCAAATACCTGTGGCCTGAAAAGAAAAGGTATCTGTACTATCTCTTCCAGACTCCTTCCAGTTGCAAAAAAGGCTATTACCAGCAGTGTGTGCAACAGATAGAAATGCAGGATATAATAAAAAAAGGGAACCGATCCATATACCGATAAGATACGGGAGATCCGGTTCCGGGCATTTTCAATTAAGGCCAGTGCAATCAGTGCGGGACCGATTGTAATGCAGAAATACAGCAGACTTGGCGGGTATTTACTTACATTTAAGAAAGACAATGCCGTTTGCCAGCCCTGCGGATAGGTTTTCCATAAAGCGGTATCACCGTAACCATTATTAAGGCGAAGCAAAACAAACATCAGCAACAGAAATGCACCGGTAATCAGCAATGATCTTTTTCGATGAAGTGCCGGATAAACTTTTTGATACCAGGCACCAATACTGTAACCTAGAAACATGATCCCGGTCCAGGGCAGAATGGCATAAAATACCCCCACCATATGTGTCTCGTTTAGAGGTACAACATATCCAGCTGCTGTAAACAATACCTTCATCCAAACAGCTCCGGCGCCGGTTTGTGGCAGGTGCATATAATCCAGATAGTTATGCCCTCCTACCAGCAGAAGGCCCAACAAGAGCACCAGCTGATAAGATACCCGCCGTAATATGGCGAGCAGTATTATGCTCCAGCCAATCACCCAGATCACCTGCAGGATTACAAAGTTATAAAGTGGATTAAAGGTCAGCCCAAGCGTTACTATGACTAGTTCCACTACTATCAGCCATGCGCCTCTTTTTAACAGGAATACAGTGGCAGCCCGAGGTGTTTTATTTTGCGCAGAGAGATATACGGACAGGCCCGAAAGAAAGACAAATACAGGAGCGCAAAAATGAGTTACCCAGCGGGTGAAAAAGAGCACTCCACTTGTGGTAGCTGGATTAAGGGGGTCGGTCGTCATCGCAGACTCATGAAAATAATCACGCGTATGGTCAAGCGCCATAATAATCATTACCAAACCGCGCAATATATCTATTGAATTGATCCTGTTAATTTTTTCCATAAATGCCTCCCTTGTACAAGATACGAAACGGAGGACAAATAAAAAAGCGGTTATACCCTGAGGCACAACCGCTATATAATAGATTTTGCTGATTAATATCCTGTGTTTTTTCAGCAGGTTATTGTTCAGCCCAGTTTCTAATTAAAAACGCTTAACAGATTTAAGAAAACTATGCTTCTTTGTACTCGATATCATTAACATGTTTATCGATTTCCCATCTTCCGGTACCAGCTTCGCCAATTACATCAAACAGCTCAAGAGCACGTCTTGCTTTGTATTCCTCTTCACGTTGTTCTTTAAAGAACCAGTTCAGGAATTCAACAGTTACATAATCTTGTTCCTTATAGCAATTTGCAGCAATGTTTTTCAAAGACTGGGTAACACTGATTTCAGCTTCCAGTGCATCTTCAAAAACTTCCCTGAAAGAGTTATATTCAATTTTGATATTGGTTACTTCAGGAGAGATTGCGCTACCACCCATATCCAATACATATTTATATATCTTTAGCTGGTGCATTCTTTCTTCTTCAGCCTGTTTAAAGAAGTAATCAGCTGAGTAATCAAAACCATTACTATCACACCAGGATGCCATAGCTAAATATGTAGATGAAGACTGAGCTTCTTTTTTTATTTGTTGATTTAAAAGTGCTTCAACCTCGGTAGAGAGTAAAGACTGTTCACGGATCATATCTTTCATATGCTTAATATTAAATTAGCGTCTGTTATTCTATAACAAAAGTAATGCTATAAATTAACAATGCATTATTTACGTGAAATATGGAAAGATTCTAATTCTAAAGAAGCTAATAAGTGACCCTATATACCCTGTCATGCACTATTTTGTTTAACTCCAGCATTACGAAGGTCCCTTCAAGCAATTCTTTGAAGGCAATGATCTCCATGAAGTTAAGTACATAAAACTGGTCACATGCACAGATGAAAACAATTTCAAGGTCTGCAGACAGTTCAGATTTCATCAATAACGCTTCAATGTCTATTGCGTAAACTACTTTCTTCAGCCGCATCATGCAGCGGTAATCAAACCTGGCCACTTTACCTGCAAAATCAACGTACCAGCATTTTTCTCGGTCCGACTGGAAAACAGATCCTTTAGCAGTCTGGAAAACTTCTACAAAATCAACAGAAGGTAGGGTAGCGGTTTTTTGCATTTAAACTATTGCGTTTATTGATACGCAAATATTCAAATTATTTAGACTGGATACAAACAAAATCTGAAAATAATTAGAACAATTTTAAACAAGCCCTCAAAACCGTGTTTAAACAATATTAAAGGGCCATGGAGGGAGATCCCGTAAGGGCCCTTTAATTCGACTTTTACTAGCAACTAGCTGGTAATTATCTGCAACAGCTTATATACTGATCAAGAATAATATATATGAACCGGCTTTAGATGACCTGCTCTAGTTATTCACTGTTTCTTCAAAGGCTGTTGATGTAGCCAGACTCTCCCATTTATCCATATCGTTCTGTACCAGCAGGATTTTCTTGTCAGCCATGTCATAAGCATCCCTTCCCAGGAACAGGTGCAGCGCCGGAGCTTCCTGCTGTGCCATTTCAATCATAACAGCGGCAGCTTTTTCCGGATCTCCCGGTTGGTTACCATCAATACCATTCTGATGCGCTTTCTGCGATTCGCGTACATCTGCATACGCTGCAATTTCATTTGCCGGTACGGCCAGTGATCCGGAAGTAAGGAAGTTTGTCCTGAAATAACCTGGCTGCACTACAGTTACATTTACTCCAAAGGCCTTTGCTTCTGCCGCCAGAGATTCCGATAATCCTACTACCGCAAATTTGGTAGCGCAATAGATACCAAAACCAGGAAAGCCACCAAAGAAACCACCGATTGATGAAATGTTAAAGATGTGGCCAAAACGCTGACGCCTTAGGATAGGCATGACACTGCGGATCACATTTAAGGTACCAAACACATTTACTTCAAAGTTATCCCTTGATTCTTTGTCAGACAATTCTTCCAGACTGCCCAGCAGCCCGTATCCTGCATTGTTCACTACTACATCCAGTCGGCTCCATGCTGAAATCACGCTGTCAACAGATGCCTGTACACTTTTTTCGCTGGTCAGGTCTACTGCCAGCGGAAGGAAGTTTTCATGCTCCCCTACTGCAGATTTAAGATCTTCCAGACTTCTTGAGGTTGCTGCAACGCGGTTACCGGCAGCTAATAATTGTTTTACTAAACTTAATCCCAGGCCTTTTGATGCGCCTGTGATATACCATACTTTGTCCTGAGCTTTCATAATGTTAATTTTATTCTACAAATTTATATACTATGCGGCCCCTCAGATTGCAGTTTTCAAGCTAATGATTACGAATATCAAACATTCCTGAATGAGCCCGGTGTATATGCTGTTTGCTTCTTAAAGAAGTTATTAAAATGTGCGGCTTCTTCAAATCCCAGGCAATAGCCAATTTCTGAAACATTCCAGTCCGTATGTTTCAATAGGGATTTTGCTTCTGCCAGCAGACGCTGTGTAATGATATCAGTAGTGGTTTTACCCGTTGTTTCTTTTACCGAACGGTTCAGGTGGTTTACATGCACAGCCAGTTTTTCTGCAAAATCCTTGGCAGAACGCATGGAGAAACGCTGAGATGGAGTCTCTATCGGAAACTGACGTTCCAGCAATTCCGTGAATACTGCTGTGATCCTCGACTTGGCATCAGGATGCTGGAAAAGGTTTACTGCCGGCTGCGATTTCAGCGCATAATGCCTCAGCTCTGTAACGTAATTCCGCAGCAGATCATACTTAAATACATAGTCAGACTCTATCTCTTCCAGCATCTTTTCAAAGATCGCCGAGACCACTTCTTCCTGTGTTTCGTTCAATGGGTAAGCAGGCTTTCCTCCAGGTGTAAACATAGGCAGGTCGTTCAGTCCGCCCCTGATCTTTTCGGTAAAAAAAGCGTCTGTAAAAATACAGAAGTAACCCGATGTGTTGTCGCCCGAGAGCGACTGGAAGGTATAAGGTACATTAGGGTTAAAGAACATCAGGGTTGTGCCTTTGATCACTATACTTTTATCTGCATAGTGATACAGGTTTTCTCCTCTGATGAGGCTGACCTTATAGAAGTCCCTCCGGGTATAAGCCACAGGTTTGGCATTCGGACCAATACAGTCTTCGAGGCGGAATACGTTAAAATGCCCCACCCCTTCCTGCAGGGTCTGCGGAACTTTCTGAAATTTGTCCTGATAAAAATCCGCAAGTGTTTGTGGCTTCTCCATAATCCAATTTAGTTATAATCCGTTGAAGATGAAAGACCTGCCAGTGTATTTATTTCTTCTGTAAGAATTTCAATTTTGGCACTGGCCCTGTTTTTAGCATCTGTACCCATAAACAAACGCAACGGAGGCTGCTCCATATTGGCAAGATCTATAAATACCTGAGCCGCTTTTTCAGGATCCCCTGCCTGTGTTCCGTTCATCGTATCATATCTCGCATGCGAGGCTGTCACTGCCTGATATTCTTCAAGTTTGTTTGCGGCATAAACCAGTGAATCAGCAGTCAGGAATTCCGTTCTGAATGCCCCCGGCATCACTACAGTTACCTTTACACCAAATTCCTTAACATCATCCGCCAACACTTCAGACAATCCTACTATAGCGAATTTTGTAGCAGCATAGATAGACCATCCGGTGCCCGCTGCGAATCCTGCGATGGAAGAAATATTTATAATGTGGCCAGATTTCTGAGCACGCAGATAAGGCATCACGTTCCTGATAACATTCAGGGTACCAAACACGTTTACATCGAAACTGCTTCTTGTTTCATCATCAGTCAGTTCCTCAATGGCACCGCCTATACCGTAACCTGCATTATTTACAATTACATCTACAGAATGAAAGATCTGCACTGTTTTTTCCAGAGATTCTTTTACACTTTCATCCCTGGTGAGGTCAACTTCCAGCGGAAGGAAGTTCTTCGATTCTACATTTACTGCAGCAATCAATTGTTTCAGGTTTCTTGAAGTTGCAGCAACTTTGTTCCCTTCATCTAATAATTTTTTCACCAGGGCCAATCCAAGACCTTTAGACGCACCAGTGATGTACCATACTTTTTGCGTATTCATATGTAATAGTTTTTGTTCAACAAAATTAAGGCATAAAAGGGACGAATGGTTACTGTAATCAAACTAATGATTGCAAAATTCAAACATTGTAGGACTAATATTTCGAGTACATAGTTTGAACTCAGTAATTCCGGGGCGATTTGAGAAGTTGTTCGTGGCTTTCTGTTTCAACACAGCTCAGAGAGATTAGCACAAACAGCTAAAATCCAAAAAAATCTGTTTCATTATGAGCATGTTAAACGAATGTTTGTGCCCCTGTGTTGCAGAAACGAAGATAATTTGTACTTTTGTCGCGGAGAGTTGGCAGAGTGGTCGATTGCGGCAGTCTTGAAAACTGTTGATGTGTAACAGCATCCGCGGGTTCGAATCCCCCACTCTCCGCCAAGGTATAAACAAAATACACAATGACGCTTTAAACTTATGTTTAAGGCGTTTTTTGTTTATAGCCCCTAGTAAAATCACACAATTTTTCGCAGTATAAGGTGCCCCAGCAGGTGCCCTTTTAAACCCGCACCACCGGGGCACCTTAATCCTTGTAAGTTACTGACAATCGAAATGTTCAATACTTAAACATCTTGACAACAGTAACGCAATGAACTAAATTTATTCACATAAATCTATTGCGATGAACAAGAAACTAGGGTTATTTTTCTTCCTTAAAAAATCAAAAATCAATGCCAATGGCTTAGTACCAATCTATTTACGTATCACGATTGCGGGCTTACGCACAGATATTTCTTCCAAACGTTTTATTGATCCGGCTAAATGGAACAACCTAAGCCAGAAGGTAACCGGAACTAGGGAAGAAGTACGAAGCATCAATTCAAGCCTGAAAGCATTAGAGATTAAAACCTATAAGGATTTGGGGAAATGACTGACAAAAAACTATCTATTACCTCTTCCAGCCTCAAATCGTTTATGCTCAACGAAGGGGTTCAGCCTATCTTTGTGCCTGAAAAAACGATTCTAGGTGTTTTCAAAACCCACAATTCAGAAATGAAATCTCTAATAGGCAAAAGTTTTGCCGTAGGTACATTGCAAAGATATGAAACCAGCTACAGCCATACCGCAGATCTCATCAGATGGAAGTATCAAACAGATGATCTTCCATTGAACAGAATTGACCATGAATTTGTGACTTCCTACGACTATTACCTGCGGAGTGTCCGAAGTTGCGCCAATAACTCAACCGTCAAATACATCAAAAATTTTAAAAAGATCGTTTTAATCCGCCTTGCAAATGCTTGGATTGAAAAGAATCCTTTTCTATTATATAAGGTAAAGCTTAAAAAAGTGGTGAGGGAATTTTTAAACATGGACGAGATACAGCGCATTGCAGACCACGATTTCAAATTTAACAGACTTAGCCAGGTACGGGACATATTCTTATTCTGTTGTTTTACGGGGCTTGCTTATGCCGATGTGATGAAGCTCAAAAAAACCGAGATCGTGACCGATGACAAAGCAGAAAAATGGATCAGTACATACAGGGAAAAGACAAAAACACAGGTTAAAGCACCATTATTAAAAACTGCTTTGGATATTCTGGAAAAATACAAAGAGCATCCGCTTTGCGCAGACCACCTTCGTGTATTACCTGTATCCAGTAATCAAAAGACCAACAACTACCTGAAAGAGATTGCTACAGCTTGTGAGATCGATAAAGAACTTACTTTTCATATAGCAAGGCATACTTTTGCCACTACTGTAACACTTGCAAACGGTGTGCCTATTGAATCGGTCAGCAAGATGTTAGGCCATACCGATATTAAGACCACACAGCATTATGCTAAAATCCTTGATTTAAAACTATCTCAGGATATGGCATTGCTTAAAATTAAACTTTCAGATATACATTCTAATGCCGAATCAAAAGATATTAGATCTTAAACTGAAGAAAATATTTATATCTTCGACTGAATTAACAGGCTCCAATTATTAATAACCGAATCACTGGCCTTTAGTTTGATACAAACTAACTATAATTGTGTATTAAAAACCACAAAAAAAGATGCCCATAATGAACTGAATTTCATTGTATTAAAATTATATTTAATTAAAATATTTTTATATCTTTGCTATCCCAAAAAAAACGTATCCAAAATATGCCTACAAAAAAACAGTTATATTCGGTGTGGGAATCTCAGTTTGAGTTCTTCGGTGGTTCGGGACAACCAAAACAAAATTACGAAGGTAGTTCTGAAGATAATGGATTGGCATCTTTAAAAAGAAATGATACTCCAATTATTCCTCAAAATCTGTCAGCCGTTTTGGATGGAGAAAAAATAGGTACGGTATCTTGGAATACAGAGACAAATGACATAAATATTCTCGTTTCCAAAAAATAGTGAATTTCCTCTCTCGATTCTTTATGGTAATAGAAGGGCAAAACGATGCCTATCCAAATTACCACAGTGCAAAGGTACACCTTGTTATAGAAGATCCATCCAATCTCTTCTATCATAATTCTTTCATTTGTAGCCCTATTTTTCCACTTGTGGACAAAGGTTATCAACATCTTCCAGAAATTAAAGAAGGTACAAGAATTACATTTTTAATGGTACCTTCTATATTACCTACTTTTTTTGATTTGCAGAATCTTCCTGATACTGGTAATAAAATGTTTTTTTCACTTGGTCTTGCAAATTTAATTATTATCGAGCAAGATAACGATGACAAATTTTCATTATCTGTTATAGCCAATCTTAAGAATAAAGGTAATCTTACTGCAACAGAATCTTGGTTAATCGACAAAAATAATCATATATCCACATCCTTAAATAGCAGTTCTCCGCAACATATACTTCATCATGTAAATGCTGGGGCTGAACATTGCGGAGTTGTTCTTTCTTCTAAGCTTTCTCTACACCTAAAATTTGCGGTCTCAGAATATATTATTTCTGTAAATAAACTTATAACCGCCTCTAAGAAATTTAGCCCACATTATTTTGAAAAGCATTTAAAAACGATTCAGGTCGCTAATGAGTTAATTTATGACCTTTCTTTTTTAAATCTAGACTTTAGCTTTACCCCAACAGAGGCATTATTAAATTCTCTTGGTGTAGCATCTAAAGAAGAAGCAATAAAGCTTTTAGAATCACAAACACCGCTTGCAAAAGTCGAGGAATTGATCAACGATAAACATGGGATGATTATCCAATTCAATTCTTCTCTTTCCTATATTTATAGTCAAGCTTATTCCGGCACTTTTCCGATTTTCGACCATATAGGAATCGTTAGGCGACATTCGTTATTAGGGTTGGGAAGTGCTATTGGTTCGCTTTTCGAATTGTTGTTACAATTGGAATCTGCACTTGTAAAACTCCCATTTGAAAGCATAATCGATACATCTTATGGTACTTCGTTTGTTCCAGATAATTTTTTAACACATATTTTAGATCCTTCAACCTTTAATTCTGAACTATGGAAGAAAGATAAAGTGAGACCTCAGGTTGTGGGAGTTGACTTAAATAAAAGTTCAGACCAAGCTTTGCCAGAAGATTTTTATAATAGACTTTCTTTTTTTAGTGGTAGACTTGGTTTTAGAGAATACGAATTCAGCGCGACTGCAGCCATTCAGGTGGTTGTGGAATCACATACACTCCCGTGGCACATTATAAATTATACCCATGAGATTATTCATAACCATGTTCGTATATTGCTGAACCAATTGCTTCTTGTTGCAAACTCCAATCGTAATAACCAGACTTATGAAAACTGGTTGACATATTATACAAATAATATTCGAACGATTTTTAAAGGAAGCTATACAGCAAGTGCTGCGACAAATCTTACCTATCGTGATTACTTTATCACTGTGTTATTAAAGTTTATTCTTAACAGCCAACATTATGGATCATTAAGTTATGCTAGTAATAAGAAAACTGTAAACGATATGCGGGCGGATCCAGATAAAAAAATTGATTATCTGCTTCCTGCTGCTGATAAGATAAAAGACTTGATCAAACTTTATTATAAAGATGTGACTGAGATTTTTGTACATACTATCGATTACTGTTACATTTATAACCAACAGCCTAAAACCTATCTCACTTCGATTTGGACATCATGGTCTACAATTCCCGCAGTCATAAATGATCTTAAGCAGTATATCGTCCGTTCAATGATTATTGTCGGACTTTCTACGTCAGGTCTGGTAAATAACCGCTTTGAACAGACCCTTTTACAATTTAAGGCGTTGGTGGCGGAAATGAAAGATCTTCGAAAAACAGTTGTATTCGATCGTATCTTAAATGTCTTATCTGATAGTGAAGAGGTTATGGATTTGCGTTTTAGATTTTATAATTGTATAATTGTTGGAGACTTAGTTTATAACTTTTTTATCGGACGGTTAGAAGGACATCTGGATAATCAGGATTTAAACGTATTTCCAGCTGGACTTAAAGATGAAAACGAAAATCCTATTTCTTATTATATTAAAACAAATTCTTTTGAGGGTCAGCCCATCAGGAGTAAAGTACGTTTTTTACTTGATCAACTAGGAAGAGAAGTATTTAAAGAAAAAGTTGAGGAGGGAGATGATCTAGTTGAAAGAACATCGGCATGGTTATTATTATTATTAAGTTCAAATGAAGAACAATGATTGAATCTGTAATATCCTCATCTCACCATTTTTATGTAATTTACATAGAAGCATCTGGTATACATTCTGTAAATGACCTTTTAGATTTCATAAAAGAGGATAAAGATGTAAATAAGGTACACTTTATCGATGACCAAAATAAGTTTTATTACCATGCACAAATACAACTAAATTATGCCCTTGGTAGTGAAAATATATTACAGCAAAATAAGGCTGGAGTCAAAAATGGAAAGCAGTACTATTGGTACGATTTATACTTAGGTGAAGTCCATCTTGATGGAAAGAAATATTTTTTTCTATGTTATCCATATAATAGGATCGGCAAAATTTTGGATGAATACTTCACAGCGAGTAAACTTTCTAAGAAAGTGCTCAAACCAGACGTCAATATAGTTCTTGATTACATGAAAAATCGTGGTATCTCAGGTTTAACTAAAACAGAGATAGAAGGGTTCCTAGTAGATATTACCAAATACTCTGCGGAAATTAAAGAAGAAATTCATGCAAATCGAATAAACATAATAGGCAATGACCCACTGAATTCTCGAGTATTCGACTTGTTAAGCCAAGATGATCAAATTAGTATTGAAGCACTTTCTTTACGCCTAAAATGTGTTGATCAAAACCAAGGTACAGTGGAGCTAGCTTTTGATCGACTTGGCAACTTCCGATTCTGGCTTAAGAGAGATGCTCAGAGCAAAGTAATGCCAATACTCCCAATCAGCATGCAGTTTTTTACAGAAATAAAAGCTTTAAAAGAAAGTTCTTATATAAACTCCTTTACACTTTTGGAAGATGAGCAATAGTTACGGATTTGATTTAAATGACTATTATAATCAAGAAGATGAGATAATTCAATTAGGGGCAAAATATCTCAATTTTGGCCATATGGGACTTTTACTAGGCGCGGGCGCATCAATGGCGCTTAATTTGCCAAGCTGGACTGTATTAGTCATGGAAATATGTAAATTAACTGGAGTTCCATTTGACGAAAAGAAGAAATATTCAAATCAGGAACTGAAAGAAATTATTGATGATGTAAAAGAGAAGGTTGGAGAAAGCCAAGCATATTTAAACTTAGTAAAGTCAGCACTATATAACGGCGTAAACTTCGATTTTGGATTGGCTAAAATGCCGTTATTGATTGCACTTTCTGCGCTCATTATTGGTAAACGAAGAGGAAATGTGGAAACCATCTTCACATATAATTTCGATAGCGTATTGGAATGGTATTTAAAAACACTTGGCTTGATGGCAAGAGTCATCACGAAAAAAGATCTTTTGCTTAAAAGTTGTGATGTCTCCATTACGCATATTCATGGATATTTACCACAAAATGATGCTCTGGGAGAAAATTCTGATTTTTTGATATTCAGTAATGAAGAATTTGTTGATAGAATGATGAGCGCAAATGACTACTGGAAAGATTCATTTATGGATTTTTTTAGAAAGCACACATTTCTTACTGTCGGTATGTCCCCGGGCTCGCTTATTGATGATGTAATTCCTTATCTAAGACAAACTAATATTTGGTATAATAGAGAATCAATTAATAGACAGCATCCATATGGCATTGCTATTTTAACTCAAAGTTCTTTTAACGAAAAGCAAAAGGATAAATTAATTAGCAACGGAATAATTCCTCATTATGTAGAGCGAGATTCTATACCCGAATTTATTTTTAAAATTGTTCAAGCTGCGGGTGCAGCTAGTTAATTTTTCAAACAAAAACTATCTGGGCTAAATTTTAATAACTTTTGTGTTGGCAATTTAGGTGTACACAGATTTATTAACGCCTCTATACTTATTGCATTTAATATTTCATCGCTTTTTTATTAAATGGAAGTTTGGCAGTCGCCGTACTTTCTTTTACCATATGCTCTAAATGAAGGCTGCAAGGATTCTCTGGCTATCTTATATTCTCTTTCCTAGTAAAATGCTCAAAAATAGGGCTGCCGAAGTTCATGCCGGCTACACTACTGTGAACCTGACCTAGAGATAACAATATGTCCCACAGAGAACATTGTTATCTTTACATATCGTTAACTTAAAGCATGTTACTAATTATGAAAGGAACTTCTTATTTTAAACTCCGCTCACCATTTAATTTTACCCCGCACCCTTACGAAATTGGCAACCTCTTCTTTTACAACAAGAAACTGGAAAATAATTTCTTTTTTAATAAGCTCAATGAAATACCGGAAGACGAATACCGGCCTTATTTTTATTTTCATCTTGAACATTTCCTATCAAGCCACACAGGACAAGAAAGAAAATTCGTTGAACATTTGTTAAAAATTACAACGCATCGCATTGAACACTATAGGCTGAAAGATATATACCGTGATGCGGAAAATACCTTAGACAATCTGTATGTGCTGGATGCTTTCAAAGAAGTGCTCATTGATTTAGATGAATGGAATATCCATAAATCACTCGAAATGCAATTAGCTGAAAAAGATATTGAAATTGCCACCTATAAAACAGAAATCAAGGCACTTACGGATAAATTAAAGGAAAGTAAAGAATTTGATGTTGACAGTAAAATAAGGATTGTACAAGGTTTTCACCAGACCTTAATTCACCTCTTCGTCCAAATGCAAGACCTTGAACTGCAGACGGCCGGAAGCTCTGCAAATCACAATGACAAAGTGCATGGTATAAGATGATTTCAAAATACTTTCAAAACGGAGAAAAAAACATCCCTGTTAATACCGTACGCAATTATTTCCCTGCTGAAAAAGATATTGCATTAATCAAGGACATTGACGAAAAGTACAAAATATTTTAAATCATTCTAAAACCGAACGAATAACCCCGCCCCTGTTCGCTCACTGAATATGACCAAACACCCGGTTTGGTCATTATGACCATCCCTTTAGCCCTCACCTTTGTCGAAGCAATATTGCTACAAATTAAAGAAGAGAGGAGCCTATGTCAGTAGAAATCATCACCAAAAATGACCTTGAAAAGTTCAAAGATGAATTGGTCAAAGAACTTGTAGAAAAACTTATCCCGCTAAAGTCGGAGCCGAAGAATTGGCTGAAAAATTCTGATGTACGCAAATTATTGTCCGTCTCATTGGGCACCCTGCAAAACCTGCGTATCAATGGAACCCTGCGTTTTACCAAAATCGGGGTAACTACGTATTATAAAGCGGAGGACGTGGAAAAAATGTTGGCTGACGGTTACGGATCTTAAAAGCTATGGGAATTGAAACACCAATGAACGACTTTTTTGAAAAAGCCATCAGGGATAAACGGATACTCATTTCACATATCAGCCTTTTTGCCGCCATCTGTAGGTGCTGGCATAAAGGGGATTTGTACACCCGATAGCCGTAACCCGCAGGCAACTTATGCTCCTGTCAAAAATTGCATCTTTTGCCACTTACCATAAGTGCATGAAAGAGCTTGACAGTTATGGCTATCTCAGTTATTCACCTTCTTACAAACCTTCCGGGAGCCTGATATACTGGACTGAAAATGATCCTAAACAGCAAGACAAATAATCTAAAAAGTCATAGTAAAAATGGCAGTCACAAATTTCAGGGAGACATACATTCTAAGGGAAGAGTAAGGAGCGAGTTAATGTTTTTGCTATACAAAAACCCTCGATTTTCCCCGTTTGGGAAAATTGGGGGTTGCTCCCGGTGGTCAGCCTTGAAGAATTTAGAAAGGAGAAAAAAAGGATGCAATCAACAGACGAAAATAAAATGCCTGCAAAAAGACGGTTGCCCGGCAGACCAAAAAAAGGAATCAAAAGGACTGAAATCCTAATGATCAGGCTAACCCCTACCGAGCGATTACTGATCGAGGATAAATCTAAAAAGGCGGGAATGAAATCAAGCGAATGGTTTAGGAAGGTGGCAAAAGGTGCAGGTATTGTACCCCGCTTTTCTAACGAGGAAACGGGATGGTTTAGAATGATCGCAGGGCTTGCCAACAACCTTAACCAGCTCACACATTTGGCTCACGTTGAGGGGCCGTTATCATTGTCCGCCAAATGCAGGACAATGATAACCCAGATCGGAGAACTGATACTTAAAATTAGCAAACATGGTCGGTAAACCAATCACAGGAAAAAGCTTTGGCGGTTGCGTCCGCTATGTAGTAGATAAGAAAGATGCAGTTGTCCTGGATGCGGGTGGGGTACGCATGCAAGACGCCAATTCAATAACCCAGGATTTTAACCTGCAAAGAAAAACCAGACCGGGATTAGGTAAAGCCGTAGGGCATTTGGTTTTAAGTTGGAGTAAGGAGGATTTACCAAAGTTAAGTTCTGCTATCATGGTAGAACGTGCTAAGAGTACAGGGAAAAAATGAATATTCGTAATACGCAATATGTAATGGTGAGGCATTATGATGGGAATAATCCGCATCTCCACGTCATTTATAACCGGGTAGACAATAACGGAAATACCATTTCAGATAATAACAGCTATGGAGGGAACATTAAAGCCTGTAAGAAATTACCTTAAAATATGGTTACCATTTAGGCAAAGGCAAAAGAACAGGTTAACCGTCAGGCATTGAAAGGAATGGAGAAATTAAGGTATGAACTGTATGATGCCATTAAATCAGCGGCCAAACAGTCTTTGAACTGGAAAGGCTTAGAAAGCATTTTACAGCCCAAAGGGATACAGATTGACTACAAATTGCGTAGCGGTACAAATGAGGTGCAGGGCATTTCTTTTGAGAAGGACGGGTTTAAAATGAAAGGCTCCGCTGTTGACCGGGCATTTAGCTATAGTAATTTAAGTGCGAGGCTCCATTTCAACCAGCAAAGGGAACAGAGTCATTTCACGCACTTTTCAGAAAATAGACCGTCAGTCCAACACCAACAGGCATTTATTACAGATTATCAGCACGACAACCATTCTGCTTTCAGCGATGGTAAAAACCTGCTTGAAATCTTACTAAGCCCGGAATTTGAACCTGTGCAATCTGCCCCACAGGACGATGCCAAAATATTCAGGAAGAAAAAGAAAAAACCCGGACAAGAAAATGATTATGAACAATCTAACGGAATAAGCCGATGAACACACAGGAAATACAGGAACAGCTACAGGACAATCAGGAACTCACCATCAAATTTGGGGAAAGAATGAACAGCGCCGAAAAAACACTAACTACAGTGATGGAAATCAAAGATTATACCCAACAGCTTGATGAGTTAAAAGAGCTGATGACCAAAAACATTGAGCAGGACAAAACTGCTCCCATTAGAGAAGAAATCGGCAAACTTGCAATTGCCACCCAAAATCTCGCCGTTATCTTTCAGTAGATTATCAAAAGACAGGAAACCTTTTTCAGGGATTTTCCTAATGAAATGAAAATTAAACTACTGCACCGTTTTGAAGATAAGACGAAAGGGTTTATCATTGGTGCGCTGTCTTTATTTACTCTATCAGCGATATTAACAGGCATTTGCTTGCACCTATGGAGGGATAATAGCGAGATGAGGGATAATGATACAAAATTTAGAATGGTGCGCCAGATATCGCCAAACATAGCCCATAGAGCCGAGACACTGAACCACTCCGACCCCGAGGGAATGGAAAAGAAAACAAAACAATTGGAAGCCGAACAACTTGCACTCGCAGCAGCCGAGGCAGCAGCTAAAGAGGTATTGGAGAAAGCGATACAGGCTAAAAAAGAAGCCAAACAATTGAAGCAGAGAAAAGGCAAATTACGGACATTATTTTAATTGAAATCTTATAGAAACAAACGTGAATGAGATTAACAGGAAAACTATCCAAGCAAAACCCCGTTAATCTCAATTCAATTAGTTTTTAGATGAAACATCTCATTTTGTAAATGAGATACTTTAAGCTATGATTTGTATTTTAAAATGCATTGTATTAAAACATGAAAGGAGAAAACACAGATCATCACAATTGCTGAGACTGTAAAGTGAACTGTGTCAACTCTAGAATATAGAGTTAAAATAAGTAATTTAGTACCACTTAGGACACAATGAAAAGTAAAGAACCATTTGATTTTGAGCGCTTCAAAAATGAGGCAATGG
>Ga0308163_10001332_pt1 | contig 27736 bp, 15 predicted proteins | sample PhyTR1_FD_201037 | JGI IMG/M metagenome (GOLD analysis project Ga0308163, IMG submission 201037) | Phyllosphere microbial communities from UC Gill Tract Community Farm, Albany, California, United States - DLSLT.R1 | ecosystem: Host-associated > Plants > Phyllosphere > Unclassified | place: USA... | reverse complement strand
AAAAAGCAGATCCATCTACACCGGTACAGGCAGGTGTGCATTACATTGCTGCCGTAGCAAGTGGTACTCCGGGAAAAGACGGAAAATACATCAACAGAATGGGTGATAAACAAATCGATTCTGTGATAAAAATTGCCAAGATGCACAATGGTATTGTTTTCCTTGACCTTCAGGTTGCATTGAGCAATATCAAAGACGAGCTGCCAAGAATTGAGAAATACCTTAAAATGCCGCAGGTAAATCTCGGTATTGACCCTGAGTTTTCCATGAAGAACGGTGCAAGACCCGGAACCAAAATCGGAACCTATGATGCTGATGATATCAACTATTGCTCTCAGTACCTGGTTAACCTGATCAAAAAATATAACCTTCCTCCAAAAGTATTTACCGTTCACCGCTTCACCAAGAAAATGGTAACAAACTACCAGAACATTAAATTACATCCTGAAGTTCAGATTGTAATGCACATGGATGGATGGGGTGAGCCGGATCTTAAAATCGGTACTTACCGTTACTTTATCCAGAATGAACCTGTACAGTTTACCGGTTTCAAATTATTCTATAAAAACGATATCAAAAAAGCACCGCACAGAATGATGACTCCTGAGGAGTTAATGAAGCTGAAACCTGCTCCGATCTATATTCAATACCAATAAGAAATTCATTTTATACCAGAGAGGGCTGTATTCTTACCGGATACAGCCCTTTTTATTTAAATCTTAATCCTGATCGCCTCGTATCTTTTAAAAATCAGCGACACTGGATCAAATTGCCCATTTAGTAATAAGCTAGCTCATTGAAGGGAAGGAAATTCCCTTGATTTTCCTGAACAGCTCTACGGCATAAATGTCTGTCATACCGGAAACAAAATCAAGAACGCACTGGATTTTGGTATAGGCATCGGTTTCTTTTGTCAGAAACTGCTTTGGGATCAGTTCAACAAGCTTTTTATGATACTTTGAGTCATTCTGCAGGTACGCAGGAATAAACTCTTCCAGCAGGCCTCCCATTACCTGGTAGCCCGCCACCTCGATCTGTACTACAGAAGAATAATTGTAGATCTTTTTAATGGAGATCCTTTCAATATCTTTCATTGTCGCCAGGAACGGCTCATCAATAACATCCATCAGGCTCTGGTTGAAATCACCACAGAGAATCGTTTCCTGAAACTGATAAAACACTTTGGAGCACTGTCCAATTAACGTACTGATAGACTTAGCCCGCATAAGGGTAATCTTTGCATCGTCATCTTCCATATCTGCCAGTCGTGCAGATAACTTCACATCATTACATAAGGGCAACAGCAGTCTCTCCACCTCAGGGTAGGAAAGGATCTTTAAGCGGTGCGCGTCTTCCAGGTCAATGATATTATAACAGATATCATCCGCTGCTTCTACGAGGTATACAAGCGGATGGCGTTTATAAACCATTGGATCGTCCTGCACTTTAATGAGGTCCATTTCAACAGCTATTTTTTCAAAGCCGCTTTGTTCAGATTGAAAAAATCCATATTTTTTGGTGTAGATATTCTTCTTGTTATTCGCTAAAGACGCACACGGGTATTTTGCAATAGAAGCCAGCGTTGCATATGTCAAAGCAAAGCCTCCTGTACCTTTTCCTGCAAAGGGATGTGTAAGAATCCGCAGGGCATTGGCATTTCCTTCAAAATTGATCAGGTCCTGCCATTGTGCGGCGTTCACCTGATCCTTGTATATTTTGCCTTCCCCTGTTGTAAAGTAGTGCGAAATCGCAGATTCTCCCGAGTGACCGAATGCCGGGTTTCCCAGGTCATGCGCCAGACAGGCTGATGCAATAATATTACCTACTTCAACGAGCAGCGGGCAACGCTCATCAATCTCAGGATCAGCTTCCTTCATTTTGTTGTAAAAGATTGTTCCCAATGAGCGCCCTACACTTGCCACCTCAAGGCTATGTGTTAACCTGTTATGTACAAAGACGCTGCCCGGCAAGGGGAATACCTGTGTTTTATTCTGTAACCTTCTGAATGGCGAAGAGAAAATGATCCGGTCATAATCCCGCTGAAATTCTGAACGCGCTTCTTTCTGATTGCCTGCAAACCTATCTTCGTTTCCCCAGCGTTTAGCCGACAGTAAATTTTCCCAGTTCATATCTATTTATAATAATCGGATCATGTTTGATCAGTTTTCAAAGATGGTGAAATTACTCATCTTTTGATTAAAGCCAGCCGAAGGAATAAGTGGAAATATATGATTTACGCTACCGGGATGAATATCCTAATAATGACTTGGCAAAGCACACGGACACCAAATATCTTGTAAAAGAATACATTCCCGAGATTTCGCTGAAATATGACTGGCTATTTAAAGAATGCTGCAATGCCAGATAAAGAAACTATATTGTGCACAACGCGGTTGCTCAGTCAGCAAAAAAATATTTAGAAGAAATTAAAAACAGAACTAATAAACAGGATTTTTTCAACACCTTTTTCGTTATCTAATAAAAATTAAATAATTTGGGGGATGCAAGATTTCCCTCTATACTTTGAATTAGGCTGGCAGCACATTTTAGACTGGAAAGGATATGACCATATTCTTTTTGTAATGGTTTTATGTGGCACCTACCTGCTGTCTGACTGGAGAAAAGTCCTCATTCTCGTTACCGCATTTACTGTAGGTCACAGCATTACGCTGGCGCTAAGTGTATTCAAACTTATTCATGTCAATACAGGCTTAATAGAGTTTCTGATCCCGGTAACGATACTGATTACCGCTTCAGCAAACATAATTGCAGGAAAATCTAAGCCCAAAGGAATGCAGTTAAAATATATCCTGGCGCTGTTCTTCGGCTTGATACACGGTCTGGGTTTCTCCAATTACCTGAACAGCATTTTAGGAAAGAGCACAAGCATAGTTGCAGAGTTATTTGCCTTCAACGTTGGCCTTGAGGTTGGCCAGATCATTATCGTGATCAGCATCCTGCTCGTTTCCTTTATCCTGATTAATATATTCAAGATCAAAAGATGGGACTGGAATTTCTTCCTGTCCTCCGCAATCTTTGGAATTTCCTTTGTAATGGCAGCAGAGCGATGGCCCCACCTGTTCGGTTAGAACAAGCCCAGCTGCCCGGTATCATCAATATCTATATCGTCAGGATTGGTGATCTCTAATTTGATATCTTTTTTAGGTTTGGCTTCTTTGGTTACCTTGCTCTTTGCAACGTCAGATTTTTTCTTTTCTGCAACAGGTTTAACAGGTTTCCGGGCTGGTTGTGCTGCATCTTCTTTTTCAAGAGCAATCTCTGCACGAATAACCTCTGCGGGAGCAACTACGGCAGGCTGAGGCGCAACTTCTGCAACAGGTTCTTCTTCTGTTACAAATTCTTCTTCGTTTACTGCTTCATCCTTATCAGCCGGATCCCGCAAACCTTGCTCTTGAGTACTATCTGCAGCAATAACCTCTGCGACTTCGTAAACATCCTCTGCGGCGTCTTCAACACTCTCATCAACATTAGAATCTCCTGTTTGGACAAAGTCATCCGGTGCAGTCAAAGTCTGAAAAACTTCATCCGATGGATTACTATCAGAATCACCGGAAGCGCCACTATTCTCAGCAGCCCCCTCATTATCCTCAGATTGAGAACTATCTTCACTAAGGGCTTCCTCTAATCCTGGCCCGATCTCCTCATTGTTACTGATCCTGATCTCCTTAACGTCATGCTGGCTTAAACGGTTACCGTTGGCCCTGATGCCTTTTACATCAATAAATTCTGAAAGCACTATCTCTATGGTTTCAGGGATCTGTGTTTTGCCCTTAAGCACATCCACTGTAAGCATCGCAGCAGGATTACTTGTCAGGTACAAAAACTTCGATCCTGTCTCCTCAGAGATCAGCGTCTGTTTTCGGCCAACAGCAATAGCTTCAAAAACGAAGCGTTTAATAAAATAGTTTTTGGCTTTTCCTTCAAACTGAACAACAGCAAAAGGTTTTTCCGGATCAAACTTCTGGATCAGGAGTAAGTCGGCATCAAAATGGTTGCTGAGTTCAAAAGAACTCAGTTCGTACCAGCCTTCCCTGTGTACCTGCAGGATCTTATCGTCCCCGTCAAACTCACCCAGGTATTTGCCTCTGCCATCCACGTTAAGCCTTCTCAGCAGCTCATCATACCATATTTTTAAACCGGACAAAGTAGATACCCCTTTGCTCTTCAGCAAGATCTTTTTCACCGGATATTTTGATACAATATTTCCCTGTGAAGCCCTGCCTTTGATAGCTATATCTGCAAAGTCTACATCGAACTGCAGTTTCTTTAACTTGGTATGCGGTTTCAGCACTACCGTAATAATCTCGGCCTCCCCATTCGGGTTAGGTGTAAAGTACAATATTTTGGAGCCTTTACTTCCTTTGGTCAGATCGTATTCCTTATCCCGGGTAACCCCCATCACAGCGAAACGCTTGATGTAAGAAACCCCGCTTGCACCATCCTTGTAGATCAAATTATAAATCGTCCGCTCATCTCCTTTTTTAAAGACATGTGCATAAATGATCCCTTTGCCTACAAAGGTCTTGTCGGCCACCTTGGTAATAATACATTTTCCATCTTCCCTGAAAACGATGATCTCATCCAGGTCAGAGCAATCGGCCACAAATTCATCCTTTTTCAGGCCCGTTCCGATAAAACCGTCTTCACGGTTCAGGTAAAGTTTCACATTTGCCAGGGCAACTTTAGAAGCCTCCACCCTGTCGAACAGCCTGATTTCGGTTTTACGTTCCCTGCCTTTCCCGTATTTGTCTTTCAGACGCTGGTACCAGGCAATAGCGTAATCGGTCAGGTGTTTCAAATGGTTTTTCACCACTTTGATTTCATCAGACAGCGCCTTCATCTGATCATCCGCTTTTTTTACATCAAAACGGGTGATGCTGCTCATTGGTTTATCAATCAGCTTTTTAAAATCCTCGGCTAAGATATCCCTGTACAACTGTTCCCTGAATGGGGCGAATAATCCGTTTAATACCTTCACTACCATCTCAAAATTAGTTGAGTTTTCGTAGTCGGCATTCTTATACATCCCTTCCTGAATAAAAATCTTGAGTAAAGAGCTGAAGAATATTTTTTCCTGAAGTTCGTGCAGTTTGATTTCAAGTTCCTGTTTCAGCAGGTCTTTGGTATTCTGCGTATTCTGCATCAGAATATCGTTAACACTCAAAAACTGGGGTTTGTCATCCTTGATGATACAGGTATTCGGAGAGATAGATACTTCGCATGAAGTAAATGCGTACAGTGCATCGATGGTCACATCAGGCGAGATACCTGGTGCAAGCTGGATGACGATCTCTACATTCGCTGCTGTATTATCTTCTATTTTCTTGATTTTGATTTTGCCCTTATCATTAGCAGACAGGATGCTGTCGATCACAGAACCAGTGGTGGTGCTATACGGTATTTCTGTAATAACCAGGGTTTTTTTATCTTTCTCAGTAATCTTTGCACGCACGCGCACTTTTCCCCCACGCATTCCTTCATTGTACGCAGAAAAATCAGCCATACCTCCGGTAAAGAAATCCGGAAGGATATTCGGGCGGTTGCCCTGCAGGATTTCGATAGAAGCATCCAGCAATTCAATAAAATTATGCGGCATCACCTTCGTAGCCAAACCTACAGCAATCCCCTCAGCACCCTGTGCAAGCAGCAGGGGGAACTTTACAGGCAGTGTAAGCGGCTCGTTGTTACGTCCGTCATAACTCAGCTGCCAGATTGTAGTATCTGAGTTAAAAACTACTTCGTTCGCAAATTTTGATAATCGCGCTTCGATATAACGTGGTGCCGCAGCGCTGTCGCCCGTAACCGGATCTCCCCAGTTACCCTGGCAATCGATCAGCAGATCTTTTTGTCCGATCTGGACCATAGCGTCACCAATAGAAGCATCTCCGTGCGGGTGGTACTTCATGGTATTTCCGATGACATTGGCAGCTTTATTGAAACGTCCGTCATCCATCTCCTTCAGCGAGTGCATAATTCTACGCTGAACCGGCTTGAGGCCGTCGTTAATATGGGGTACTGCCCGGTCTAAAATTACATAAGAGGCATAATCGAGGAACCAGTTTTCGTAAAGTCCGTTGATAGGAATTACGGTATGTTTTGTCTCTTCGTTTATGTTATTATCTAATTCGTCGCTCATTAAGAAAGGATTTGTATGGTGTAAATATAAGTCATCCCGTTATATTTTAAGAACACAATTTCCTAACAGTTGTCAACTTTCAGGCGCTCCTCTACAAATACAAATGGCAGCAGGTTTTTCACTCCTTTAACTTTCAATATTTTGCCATCGATACAGTAGAACAATACATCGATTTCTTTATCCTGTTTCTTTTCAAATTCTGCCATAACCTGCAAACATGACCCGCAGCAGGTTACCGGTTGTTCTATCTTGAAATTATCGGTATGGGCAGTGATCACCATGCTTTCGATTACCGCATGAGGGTAAGCAGCACCAACAGTGAACAGGGCCACACGTTCGGCACAAAGCCCGGATGGATAAGCTACGTTTTCCTGATTGCTGCCGGTAATTACTTTGCCATCTGAAAGCTGTACGGCAGCAGCTACTTTAAAATTAGAGTATGGGGAGTAAGAAGTAACAAGTGCTGCTTCCGCTTTTTTGCAGAGCAACTGATCTTCATCTGTTAGTTCACTGAAATGATCGTAGGCTTCGTATGAAACAGAGAAATTGAGTTTGTTTATCATTGGCTTGGTATAGCGGGGGTACAAAGGTACACTGTTTATCGGTAATACCTGAGCTAAGGGGAATTATGTGTCAAATGCACAAAGGGCTGGTAAGTGGATGTATACTGATTTCTGATGACTTGCCGCGCCCTTCTTTCACAGAAGAATGCCTGCGCATTCTGGATTACAGCGCTATAAAAAGGTCTTAAGTACGCTCCGACTGCGCTATTTTATGAGATATAGCGCAGTCGGAGCGCATTTATCTGCTTCGCATAGCGTTCTGGCCAGGAAGCTGTATCCAAACTGCGCAGCAGTAACACCCTATCAGGAAATCTTTCCGAAGATTTTCAAAATTTTGCTATATCCAACAAAATTTAAAATTCGTTAAACAAATTCAATCATCACTTGTAATATAATGTGTTGAAACAGCCGGTGGCATGGTTTTAGTGATTGTCTCGAAAGTGTAATCTTTACCAAACAATATATCCATTGAATAAATACGTACGCAAAAGTCTAAAGGTCATTTTATGGATTGTTGCCAGCATTATCATGCTGGTGATCCTTATTGCTGTGGCCCTTAATATTCCGGCAGTTCAGAACTTCGTGAAAGACAAGGCTATATCTTATCTGAAAAACAAAACGCATACTGAAGTCAGCCTGGAAAGCGTAAAGATCGCCCTCCCCAAAGATGTAGTACTGAATAAGTTTTACATGGAGGACAAAAAAGGAGATACATTATTGTATGCCCAAAAACTATCTGTTGATATCAGTCTGATGAAATTGCTCAGCAACAAAATAGAAATCAACAACATAGAGCTGGAAAAAATCAGGGCTAACGTTACCCGCATCAATCCCGACACTACGTATAACTTCTCTTTCCTTGTGGATGCGTTCATGTCAGAACAGAAAAAACCTGATGCCGAAGTAGATAAAGACACCACTTCTACCATGAAGTTCTCTATCAACAAAATCAGCTTTAAAGATATTGGAATTGTTTACCGGGATGATGTTGCAGGTAACGATGTAAGTGTAAAACTGGGAGAATTCGAAACCAATATCAAGGATTTCGATATGGACAAGCAGCACTACGTCATCAAAAACCTGTCCTTAAAAAACACCACTTTAAAATATCTGCAGCAGAAACCGCTTACCCAGCTAACGGCGCAAATACAAAAAAGTTTAGATACTGCTACTGCGGTTGCCGGAAAGCTCCCTCTTGTAGAAGTACAGGACGTAGCTTTTAACAATGTAAAAATCAAATATGATGATATGCTGTCTGACACCCGTGCAGATTTAAACATCAATGAACTTACTTTAACAAAACTGTTTGCCGATCTCACCAAACTGGACATCAAGCTGGACGATGCAACTTTAAACAAATCTGATATCCTGTTTGCCTTCAAACCAGCAGCTCCTGTTAAGGGTGCCGCAGCTGATACAGTAACAGCAAAACCATCCGCTATGGCGGTACTGGTGAGCAAGCTGAACCTTGCAGATAACAATATACAATTTGATAATCTTGCCGTAAAACCTATTGCCAGAGGCATGGATTTCAACCACCTCAGGATCAAAGGACTTGGTCTGGGAGCAGAAGACCTGTCTTACAGCGCTGCCGGTATCAAAGTAAATGTAAAAAGTGGAACGCTGAAAGAGAAAAGTGGCTTTGAAGTCAGCAAGCTGCAGGGGGATGTGATTTATAATGATAAAATGGTGAAGCTGAGCAACCTCGTCTTCAAAACCCCGAATACCAATATTGAGAACAATACAGAACTGAATTATACTTCACTGGAAGACCTCACAAAACATCCGGAACGTGTGAAATTGTCCCTGCAGGTGAAGAACACTACACTTGGATTAAAAGATGCTACCTATTTCAGTGATGCCCTTCCTGCAAATTACCGGAACGAAAAGATCAGAGTGACAGCAAAAGTGAATGGTTATATGAATAACCTTTCTATTCCCCAGTTACAGATCAGCGGATTGAAAAGCACCCGTATAGATGTAGGCGGCACAGTAAAAGGATTACCTGATGCAAACAAGGCTTACCTGGATCTGAATATCAAGAGGTTCTCCATGACCAAAAACGATCTGCTGGTGCTCATTCCTAAAAAATCCCTGCCTGCAAATATTACCCTTCCGAATACTATTGCGGCCAATGGTAAGTTTAAAGGCTCAATGACCAACTTTAATACGGGCTTTAATATCAATACAGATATGGGTTCGGCAAAACTGCTGGCAACTATGAAGGGGCCAAAAGGAAAAGAAAGTTATACAGCAAATATAGCCCTGAATAATTTCAATGTTGGCCGTCTGATAAAAATGCAGCCGCAACTGGGCAGAATTACCGTGAAAGCCAATGTAACCGGCCAGGGTCTGGATGCCAAAACTGCTGCTGCTAAGATAAACGGACAGCTGATCAGTGCGTATTACAATAAATACACTTACAGGAACCTTTTACTGAGCGGAACTTATGCTGCACAGAAACTGAACATTAAAAGCAGCATGGCCGACAGCAATGCTAACTTCAGCCTTACTGCTTTTGTAAACATGGCGGGTAAATATCCTGCTGTAAAGGCTAACCTCGACCTGAAACAGGTGGACCTGCAGAAACTCAACTTTAGCCCTACAGAATTCAGGATGGCCGGAACAGTTAAAGCTGATATTAAAACTGCTGATGCGGATTACCTGAATGGTGATGTAAGCATCAGGGGGCTGCAGCTTGTCAAAGAAGGACAAAAGATCAATGTAGACACAATAGATATCCATTCTGAAGCTACTGCAACAAACAACCTGCTTACGCTGAAATCAGAATTACTGAGCGCCAGAGTGGATGGCAAATACCAGCTCACAAATTTAGCTGCTGCAATGACCAATCAGATCAATAAATACTACAAATATGGCGTAGTTACTAAAGTCCCTGATCAGCGTTTCAGGTTTAGTGTAAAAATTTACAACCCAAAATTCATCAGGGACTTTGTACCGGCACTGACAACCTTCTCCCCTTCTTATATGAACGGGATCATCGATACAAAGAAAGACAGCTTAAAGATTAATGCCTGGTTCCCTCAGGTTGTTTATGGTGACTACAAGGTTGATAGTACAAGATTAACCGTAGACAACTCTGACAACCGCCTTTTCTACAAACTACTGGTAGGTCATATCCAAAGCCCTTCCATCGCATTATACGGTACAGAGCTTAGCGGAATTGTATCCAATAACCTCTTGAACATTGACCTGATCCTCCGGGACAGAAAACTGAATGACAGATATGTACTGGGCGGAACGTTCAAATCACTGGGCGAAGACTTCCAGTTCAAGTTCGATCCCAAAAGGATCCTGCTGGATTACGAAAGATGGTCTGTTTCGCAGGATAACTATATTCAGTTTGGCAAGTCGGGCGTCCTGGCCAATCAGTTTAACCTGAGCCAGGGAACGCAGTTATTAAGTATTAACAGCGTAAACACCACGCCAAATTCTCCGCTTAAGGTAGAATTCAAGGACTTCAGAATAGAAACGCTTACAAAATTTGCAGAACAGGACAGCGCACTTGTAGGCGGTTTGATCAATGGTACTGTGGATGTAAGTGATTTGATGGGCAGCCCTAAGTTCACGGCCAACATGACGATAGACAGGCTGCGTTACCAGAAAGATCAGCTTGGAACATTGCGTGTGGCGGTCAATAACAATACACCAAACGCCTACGAAACAAATATCGCCTTAACAGGTGTCCATGAGCTAAGGCTAAATGGGTTTTATTATACTAACGATCCCGCGAATGCGCTTGATTTAACACTGAATGTAGATAAGATAGACCTTAAAGCACTGGAGAGTGTTTCCATGGGCCAGATCAAAAATGGCTCAGGAACAATCACGGGTGCACTGACAGTTAAAGGTGCTATTGCTGCTCCAAAGGTTCTGGGGGATGTGAAATTCAACCAGGCGGCTTTTACGGCTACCTATGTTGATTCATACTTCAGAATGCCGAATGAAACCATCAGCTTTACCCCTCAGGGTGTAAATTTCAATAACTTTACCATCATTGATTCGCTGAACAAAAAAGCCACCATCAACGGGGGCGTACTTACTACAGACTACACGAACTTTAAGTTCAACATGGACATCAAAACGGAAACTTTCCGCGTGATGAATTCCACTGCACTGGACAATGACATGATCTACGGAACTGTATTCCTCACCAGTAATATCAAGGTACGGGGCGATATGAACCAGCCGGATGTAAACATGAATGTCAAGGTAGAAAAGGGTACGAAGTTCTTCTTTGCCCTGCCGGCAGACGATCCATCTGTGATTGATCAGGAAGGTATAGTACAATTTATCGATGCAGATGCGCCACCATTTAACGGGCAGAAAGCACTGCGCACAGACAGCATCAGCAAAGCTCCTGTGAAAGGCATTAACCTGACAGCGAAACTGGAAGTTGACCCGGAAGCTGAACTGAATGTGGTGGTGGATCCTGCAAATGGCGATGCCCTTAAAGTGAAAGGTGATGCTGACCTGACGGCTACAATGGACCCGAGTGGAAAAATCAGCCTGACGGGACGTTATGAGATCAAAGACGGATCATATAACTTATCTGTTGGCCCGCTCGGTAAAAAAGAATTTAAACTGGTTTCCGGAAGTACAATTGTATGGACAGGCGACCCGATGTCTGCAAATGTGAATTTAACTGCCTTATACGAAGTTAATGCTGCGCCTATCGATTTACTGGGTGATCCTTCACAAATTGAGGCCAAGACTAAACTTCCGTTCCAGGTCTACCTGACTATGAAGGGGGAACTGTTAAAACCTGTCATCTCTTTCAGGCTTGACCTTCCGGAAAATGAACGTGGCGCTTTGAGTGGTACAGTTTATACGAAATTGCAAAACGTTAACAGGAATGAGAGTGAACTGAACAAGCAGGTATTTGCCTTGCTCGCACTGGGCAGATTTATAGCCAATAATCCTTTCGAAAGTCTTGCCGGCGGTGGAGGTGGCGTATCTACGCTTGCAAGGTCCAGTGTGAGTAAATTATTGACCGAGCAACTGAATAACCTTGCTTCAGATTTGATTAAGGGTGTGGATATTAATTTTGGTGTCAACTCATCTGAAGATTATTCAACGGGCTCATTACAGCAAAAAACCGACCTTGAAATCGGGGTGTCGAAAAAATTACTCAGTGACAGGTTAACAGTAACTGTAGGTAGCAGTTTCGGACTTGAAGGGCCACAGGCTCCCGGACAAAGCTCTACGAATATTGCAGGAAATGTAAACGTAGAATATGCGCTCTCGAAAGATGGTAAATATCGCTTAAGAGCTTACAGGCGTAACCAGAACGAGGGAGTTATCGAAGGCCAGATCATCGAAACAGGATTGGGATTTGCCCTGGTGGTGGATTACAATAAATTTAGGGAGATCTTCCATAAAAGATCAAGAAGAATCAGAGAAAATCAAGAACAGAAGCCTACAAATGAAAAAACTAATTAAACCCAGCTTACTCGTATTCGTATGTTTAGTATGGGCTGCCTGCAGCAACACTAAATATCTTAAACCCGGTCAGAAATTGTACACGGGAGCTGAGGTTGTGATCAATCCTGATTCTTCAGCTAAAATTGATAACCAAAAGGATGTAAAAAGTGATCTTGAGTCTAAAGCGAGACCAAGGCCCAATAAATCAATCTTTGGCCTCAGACCAAAATTATATATATACAATCTTGCAGGAGAGCCTAAAAAACCGAAAGGGTTTAAACACTGGCTGAGAACTAAAGTTGGTGAACCACCTGTCTTACTGACAGAGGTAAAACTGAAAACCAACGATGCGATCATGACAAGTTTCCTTATCAGTCAGGGTTACTTACAGAATGTAGTTACCGGCGATACAGTTACCAAAGAGAAAACAGGAAAAGCTGTCTACACGGTGAATACAGGAATCCGCTATAAAATTAAGAGCGTGACTTTCCCTAAAGACACAGGTAACCTTACCAGGGTAATCAATGAAAAGCAGGCAAATTCGGTACTTAAAGTTGGCAATTACTATGACCTTGATGCATTTAAAAATGAACGTATCCGGATAGATAATGACCTGAAAGAACGTGGATACTTCTATTTTAGTCCTGACTACCTCATCCTTCAGGTGGATAGTACAATTGGTAAGAATCTGGTAGACATTACTGTCAAGGTGAAAGATATTGCACCTGACGCAGGATTAAAACCTTATACCATTAAAAACATAAATATCTATCCCAGTTACTCACTGAGGAGAGACAGTGTGCTCAGGAAACTGACGCCAACGGAATTTCATGATTTTAAAATCTATGACAACCGGAATACTTTTAAACCAAAGATATTTGACCGTCTGGTATTTTTCAAGAAAGACGAATTGTATAACAGGACAGACCATAACCAGTCCCTCAACAGGATGGTAAATATAAATGCGTTCCAGGACGTGAGAGCTGAATTTTTACCACTGGACAGTTTCAAAAATGACCAGCTGGACCTGAACATTTATCTCACTCCCCTGAAAAAAAATTCCCTGACCTTTGGTGTAACCGGAACAAGCAAATCCAATAACTTCGTTGGTTCGGAGGTTAAAGTTACCCAGACCACCAGGAACCTTTTCAGAGGTGCAGAGCAATTGGATGTCAGTGTTAGCGGAGGGTTCGAGACGCAGGTGAGTGGTCAGCAAACCCAGAACCTTAACTCCTACTCCTTCACTGCAGAAGGCAAATTAACCTTCCCGCAGTTTATTGTTCCATTTTACAAGCCAACAAGCACAAACGCATTCATACCTAAAACTATTACTTCGCTTTCCTATCAGTTACTGAGCCGGGGATCGCTGTATAAACTCAACTCGTTCAAGGCAGAATTTGGTTACAACTGGAAAGAAAATAAGTACAAAGAACATACTTTCAATCCGATCTCTGTCAATTATGTACAGCCGAACCTTCCTGCTGATTCCAACAGGCGCAGACGCCTGTTCGACTCTATCCCGGGCCTTCGCTATACATTGGAAAAACAGTTTATCATTGGAAGTAACTACAGTTTCACCTATACCAACCAGATGGAAGAGAACAGGCGAAACAACGTTTACTTTAACGGAAGCTTAGAAACGGGCGGAAATCTCTGGGGTGCCTTTGTTCCAAAAGACAATGCAGGAGAAAGATCCATTTTTAATGTACCATTAACCCAGTTTGTAAGGTTAGAAACAGATTTGAGAGATTTCTATAAGATTACGAGGAATGTTACCTGGGCAAACCGGCTGAACCTGGGCTATGGTTATGCATATGGAAACAGCAGTTCATTGCCTTTTGTGCGCCAGTTTTTTGCAGGGGGAAGTAATGATATCCGGGCATTCCCGGCCAGGGCATTAGGTCCCGGTACATATAAGGTCGATCCAAACCAGTCTTTTGCCGATCAGGGAGGAGATATCAAAGCGATGCTGAACACTGAATTAAGATTTAAGCTGGTAAGTATTCTATATGGAGCTGTGTTTGTGGATGCAGGAAATATATGGCTGCGCAAGGAGGATTTGGGCACACCCGCAACTGCTACTGACGCTGCGATCCCGGGACGACCAGGATCTGGCTTTAAACTTAGCAGAGCGCTTAGTGAGATGGCAGTAGGTACAGGAGCTGGATTACGTGTAGATGCTACCATCTTCGTGATCCGTCTTGATGTGGCATTCCCGATCAGGAAACCTTACTTACCTGAAGGTGACAGATGGGTGCTGGATAAAGTCGCATTTGGAAGCAGTACCTGGAGAAGCGACAACCTTGTTTACAATATTGGTATCGGATATCCATTTTAAAGAACAACATGAAATTAGCACATAAATTAAGACACTTCTTTATCGCGCTATATCACCTTTTCGTTGCAGCAGGGAAAGGGTTTATAGAAGACCGTATTACTAAATTGAGCGCAGCGCTTGCCTACTATACCATTTTTGCCCTTACACCGCTGATCATTATCATTATTGCAGCAGCAAGCATATTTTTTAGTCACAAGCTTAATCCCGGTACCGAATTATTCAGTCAGATTAGTGAGATGGTTGGACGGGATGCGGCAAAACAGCTGCAGGGATTTGTAGAAAATGCCAATCTTACCGGTAAAAGTACTATCGGACTGATTATTGGTATTGTAACCCTTATCATTGGTTCCACAGCTATATTTATAGAAATACAGGATAGTATCAATATCATCTGGAAGGTGAAAGCCATTCCAAAAACGGGCTGGAAGAAAATGCTTATCAACCGTTTGCTCTCCTTTTCCCTGATTATTTCAATGGGCTTTCTGCTATTGGTATCACTGGTGATCAACAGTGTTGTTGTAGCCATGGGTTCTAAACTTGGCTATGTTCTGAACAATTCTAAATTTGGTGAAGCTATCCCTTTAGCCAGCGACACCACTACCCTGATCATCTATATACTGAACAACGCAATTACCCTTGCAGCAGTTACAGCAGTATTTACTACTATATTTAAAGTATTGCCTGATGTAGACCTGAAATGGAAATCGGCGATAATAGGCGCGCTCTTTACCGCCCTTTTGTTCAGTCTTGGTAAATACCTCATTGGTATCTACATTGAAAAAGGAAACCCGGGCTCTGCATTTGGCGCGGCCAGTTCAATAATTGTGATTCTCCTGTGGATCTACTATACTTCGATTATCCTGTATTTCGGTGCAGAATTTACCCAGGCCTATGCAGAGAAATATGACGGAGGGATCAGGCCAAGCAAGTATGCGGTACATACACAGATTACCATTGTGGAAGAAAAAGTGGATGTACTGCCACCGCAGCACCCTGAAGAAACAAAAGCAGAACCAACCACTTAGGTTGATTCTGCTTTCTTAATATTTTATGCATTCGCAGCCTAAGCCGATTCTGCAATTTCTACAATATCCTCGGAAACCGCAGCTGTAGCTGCTTCTGAATCTGCAGACACAAGTTCTTCAATTGTATCTTTCTCTATTCTCAGGTTTCTGATAATATGCTGTTGCCTGTCGGGTGTGTTTTTGCCCATGTAATATTCAAGCAGGTTTTTGATCGTCTGGTCCTTCAGGATTACCGGATCAAGACGGATATCCTTTCCGATAAACAATCCGAACTCATCCGGCGAGATTTCACCCAGTCCCTTGAATCGTGTGATCTCAGGTTTGCTGCCCAGTTTGGTAATCGCGTTTCTGCGTTCTTCGTCACTGTAACAATAGATCGTTTCTTTTTTGTTCCTTACCCTAAACAGCGGTGTCTGCAGGATATAAACATGTCCTGCCCTTACCAGGTCGGGGAAAAACTGCAGAAAGAAAGTCATCATCAGCAACCTGATGTGCATACCGTCAACGTCGGCATCAGTTGCAATTACGATATTGTTGTAATGCAGCCCATCCAGTCCGTCTTCGATATTCAGCGCGTGCTGCAGCAGGTTGAACTCTTCGTTCTCATAAACCACCTTTTTGGTCAGCTCATAACAATTCAGCGGTTTACCTTTCAAACTGAAAACAGCCTGGCAGTCTACGTCCCTTGATTTGGTGATTGATCCGGATGCTGAATCTCCCTCGGTGATAAACAGCGTAGTTTCGTAACGCTTATCATGGGTACTATTGAAATGCACCTTACAGTCCCTCAGCTTTTTGTTGTGCAGGGATGCTTTTTTTGCCCGGTCGTTCGCCAGTTTTTTAATACCCGCAATATCTTTACGTTCGCGCTCGGATTGCAGGATCCGTTTCAGCAATGCATCAGCAACATCCGTATGTTTGTGCAGGTAGTCATCCAGTTCTTTTTTCACAAAGTCGTTGATAAAAGTACGGACTGACGGTCCATCTGGTCCCATGTTCTGGGAACCCAGTTTGGTTTTGGTCTGCGACTCGAATACCGGTTCCTGCACACGTACAGAAATCGCAGCAATGATCGAAGCCCTGATGTCTGAGGCTTCGTATTCTTTTTTATAAAACTCACGTATGGTTTTTACCACTGCTTCCCTGAATGCCGCCTGGTGTGTTCCACCCTGCGTGGTATGCTGTCCGTTTACAAAAGAATGGTAATCTTCACCATATTGCTGTCCGTGGGTCATTGCTATTTCGATATCATTCCCTTTCAGGTGGATGATCGGATAGCGGATGTTTTCTACGTCGGCCACTTTATGCAGCAGGTCGTAAAGGCCACGCTCAGAAAAATATTTCTGGTTGTTGAAATTAACGGTTAAGCCTGTGTTCAGGAACACGTAGTTCCAGATCATGCTTTCTACAAAATCAGGGATATAATGGTAATTTCTAAAGATGCTCTCATCCGGGTAAAAGGTAATGGCTGTACCATTCCGTTGTGTGGTATCAATAACAGGATGATCAATAACGATCTCCCCTCTTGAGAATTCTACTTTCTTGGTTTTTCCGTCACGGTAAGACTGTACCACAAAGTTGGTAGACAGTGCGTTTACCGCCTTTGTACCTACTCCGTTCAATCCTACAGATTTCTGAAAGGCGTTACTGTCGTATTTACCTCCAGTGTTAATTTTCGATACACAGTCGATCACCTTCCCTAAAGGAATGCCCCTTCCGTAATCCCGTACATTTACCTTGGAATCAGAAACAGTAATATCGATTGTCCTGCCGGAACCCATGACAAACTCATCAATTGAGTTATCCATAATTTCTTTGAGTAATACGTAGATACCGTCATCCTGAGCAGAGCCGTCACCTAACTTTCCGATATACATACCAGGTCGTAACCTGATGTGTTCCTTCCAGTCGAGCGACCGTATACTGTCATCGTTATAAATTGGTTCTGCCATAAATATTTAGAATATCACCAAATTTAAGGAAATATGCGTGTTTACGGACATACAATTTTCAACAAATGCACAATTTAGCTACAAACAGTAGCAAATTTGCTAACTGATCCCTGCTCCGTTTATGTCTGTACTCAGGATTTCGCTCATGTAATCAAAAAACGGAAGCATACGCTTATACACCTGCGCCGCATCCTTTACAAATGAAGCACTTAGGACTTCTTCGTCTGTAAAGCTCCTGACTAGCAGAAACTGCTTGTAGCGCAATAAGGCGATTGCTTCGTGATCACGGTCGAAACCTTTTGGTGTTGTTTTCAGCTGTTCCCCTCTGAGGGTTCCAAATGTTTCCCTGAAAGGCTTACCAAGTACTATTTTATTCAGGGCGGAGGGATCGGCCGCAATTTCCTCACGTATACGCTTTAAATCCTCTGCATTAGGATTCTGGAACCCTCCCGCAATAAAAGTATTACCTGGCTCAATGCGAAAATAATATCCTCCCCTGCGGTGCCTGCCTGAACGGGAAAAATGGCCGTTGAAATAATGTTTGTACGGAATTTTTTCTTTAGAAAACCTGGTATCGCGGTAAATACGGCTGAGGCTTTTCTTTCCTGAGAGGGTCTCGATCACATCCTGTGTATTCAGTTCCGCTATCAATCCCTCAGCAAAAGTTTCTATGTATGCCTGCTGCTCCAGAAATTCATCTTTGTGATCATTAAACCATTCCCGGTTGTTGTTCAGTTTCAGGGATTTTAAAAATTCAAGGCTTGAGGCCGGGATCTGTAATGGCGACTTGGGCATATGCAATACTAATTTTAGTGTTCCAATCTTAACCTATTTATTTCATAGAATGTTTACATTTAATTCATGTCAATGTCAAAACCCCTCGTAACCGGACTGATGTCTTACGGAATGTCCGGAAAGGTCTTCCATGCCCCATTTTTAGCATGCAACCCCGGTTTTATTTTTAAAGCTGTAGTTGAACGCAGTGTTAAGACCGCAGCATTAAAGTACCCCGGATTGCTGAGCTACAATACTGTGGATGAACTGCTTGCCGATGATGAAATTGAATTGATCGTAGTCAATACACCTAATTATACCCATTACGACTTTGCCGTACGTGCATTGCATGCAGGAAAACATGTGCTGATTGAAAAACCTGCGGCCGTGACCAGTGCAGAAGTAGTGAGGTTGTTTGCGCTTGCAGGGGAACTTAATCTCAAAGTGATGATCTATCAGAACCGCAGGTACAACAGTGATTTCCTGGCAGTGAAAAATGTGATAGAAAGTGGTATGCTTGGAAAGCTGATAGAAATTCATTTCAGAATAGACCGCTACCGTATGGCAATCGGGACTAAACATTTTAAGGAAAGCAAAGAAGTACCAGGCAACGGCCTGATGTATGACCTGGGCTCTCATTTGATTGATGGGGCAATCTGTATACTGGGTAAACCGCTGAGTTATACAAAAACTACTGCTGCACACCGAACGGGTTCTGAGGTAGATGATTACTTCCATTTTCATCTGCGGTACCCCAATCAGCTGAATGTGTATTTAACCTCCGGCCTGCTCATCGCTGAACCAGAAGCCGGGTTTGTGCTGCACGGCACATCGGGCAGTTTTATAAAGATGCGGACGGATGTTCAGGAAGCACAACTGGCTCAGAACATGCTGCCAGTGGATGAAGGGTTTGGCATAGAACCCGAAGGCAGCGAAGGCAAGCTGGTGATTATCGATGCAGAGAACAATAAACATATAGAACGCCTGATAGCTCCAGATGGCGCTTACAACGAATTATTCAACGCGGTATTTCACACAGTTCGCGATAACGCTTCCTTTCCGGTGACCGAAGAACAAATAATCTGGCAGCTGGAGATGCTGGAAAGTTAAATCCCCTTGTATAATTAGTTTATGGTTAATCTGAGAGACATTGGTTCAATCCCCTTCAAAGAATTGCAGATCCTTGCTGATAATGCTGAGATCGCAAAAAACCTTCGGGATGCTTTTCCTCATCCCTATACAACAGAAGATGCCAGGAACTTCTTAAATCTGGCTGAAAAGGGAGTACTTGGCCATGCCTTCGGCATTTTCGCGGGGGAAACTTTCATTGGTGTCGGCAGCGTCGTTCCGCAACATGATGTTTATAGACTAAATGGAGAAATTGGTTACTGGCTTGGCGAACCACACTGGGGCAAAGGTTATGCTACCGCAGCAGTTAAACTCCTGACAAAATATGCTTTTGAGGACTTGCAGCTTTTCAGGATTTTTGCCGGTGTATTTGCATATAATCCTGCTTCAATGAAGGTGCTTGAAAAAAACGGATATAAACTGGAAGCTGTACTCAGGTCATCGCTTATTAAAAACGGGAGAATTACAGATGAATATTTATATTCGGTTATTCAACCAAATTACTCTGATATGGAACACACAATCAAAAACGGAATTACCATAGAGACCACAATCAATGCTCCCGTAGAAAAGGTCTGGGAATTGTGGAACGCGCCGGAACACATTACCAGGTGGTGCGCAGCATCGCCCGACTGGCATGCTCCGTATGCAGAAAATGATATTCGTGAGGGTGGCCGGTTCAAGACAACAATGGCTGCGAGAGACGAGAGTTTTAGTTTCGATTTCTCCGGCACTTACACCGGCGTAAAACAGAATGAGCTGATTGAGTACACACTGGATGACGACAGAAAGGTGAAAATAACTTTCATCAGCACAGCCGAAGGCACAAAGGTAACAGAGATCTTCGAACCCGAAGGTACCAACCCGATTGAGATGCAGCAGGGAGGATGGCAGGCTATTCTCGATCAATTTAAGAAATATACAGAATCGGCCGTCTGATCCATTTTTTATTCATTTCCTTTGTTATTTTTGTAGGAAAACCATCTACCCTCAATGCCTGTGAAAGAGCTGCCGTTAAGGAAAGAAATTGCGTACGCAGCGGGAATGATGGGATGGAGCACAATGACAAACATTATTATTGTCATGCTGCCTTACTTCTACCTGCCACCCAATAACTCGGGGCTTAAACCGCTGGTGCCGCAGTTGCTGGTCTTTGGTGCTTTCAATATTCTTTCGCTTATCGCAGCTTCGGGCAGACTGTTCGATGCGTTCTACGATCCCTTTATTGCTTCGGTTAGTGACGGAAGCGACCATCCGGATGGCAGAAGAATCCCGATTATGCGGTATGCAATTCTTCCTGCCCTGGTCTTTTGCGGGTTGGTCTTTCGTCCGCTGCAAATTGAAGAAAGCACTTCAAATGCCTGGTGGCTAACGCTGATGCTGGTCTGCTTTTTCATGTCGGTCACTACCTATATTATCCCCTACAATGCATTGCTCGCCGAGATGGCACATACTACTGAAAAGAAAGTGAAACTCTCCACTTTTCAGCAGGTGGGTTTTGTGATGGGTATGATCATGTCGGCATTAACAAATAACTTTGCCGACCTGATCCAGGAGATTTTTCATGTACAGCAGCGTATGGAGGCTTTGCAATACACGATTTACGGATTAAGTATCTTCTCAGGTATCGCAATGGCCCTTCCTGTTCTCTTCATCAAAGAAAGGAACTACAGCGAAGGAAAACCCACACACGTAGCCCTTGTACCTGCAATCAAAAGCACTTTCAGAAATAAGAATTTCAAGTATTACCTGATATCAGACTTCTCTTATTATACTGCATTGAGTATCATTTCAAGCGGATTATTATATTTTGTAACCGTACTTTTAAAACTTCCGGAATCCAACGGGGGGATGTTCATGGGAATTATGGTGGTGCTTTCCCTGCTCTTTTATCCTTTTATCAATTACGGTGCTAAACGTTTTGGGCGTAAGGCACTGGTGATTGCTGCCTTTGCAGTGCTCAGTCTGATCTTTGTAACCATCTATTCTCTTGGCCAGCTGCCCTTTCATCCACGTGTACAGATGTTTATCCTGGTCACCTTCGCTTCTTTCCCGCTCGCTGCACTCGGGATTTTGCCGAATGCAATCCTGGCAGATATTGCGCAAAAGGACACCGAAGAAACAGGAGAAAATCATGAAGGGATGTTTTTTGCAGTGAAATATCTCTTTGTCAAACTGGGCCAAACGCTGGGTATTGCCATATTTGCTATGCTCACGGTTTATGGAAAAGATCCCGGAAACGACTTCGGGCTTCGTTTAAACGGCGTTGTGGGCTTTGTTCTCTGCATCGTGGCCCTCCTGTTTTTCAGCCGTTTTAAAGAAGAGCAATAGTTACAGAACTTATCGTATCTTTGTATCAAATAAATTAAAATTCATACACATTGTTATTCGAAGAATTAAACCTGATTGAGCCTATCTTAAAAGCGCTGCAAGCAGAGGGTTATACTAACCCAACCCCCATACAAGAACAATCAATTCCTACCATATTAACCAGCAGAGACTTACTTGGTTGTGCGCAAACTGGTACCGGTAAAACGGCCGCTTTTGCTATTCCGATGCTGCAGCTGCTGAATAAAGAGCATGCAAATGCTAAAGGGCCTAAACCTATCAGGGCACTGGTATTAACGCCAACGCGTGAACTTGCCATCCAGATTGAAGAAAGTTTTAAGGCTTACGGTAAGAACCTGCCACTGCGTCACCTGGTGATCTTTGGTGGTGTTGGTCAGAAATCACAGACAGATGCTTTACACCGTGGCGTAGATATCCTGATCGCTACGCCGGGCAGATTGCTCGACCTTATGAACCAGGGTTTCATTAACCTGAAGGATGTTGAGATCTTTGTACTGGATGAAGCCGACAGGATGCTGGACATGGGCTTTATCCATGATGTAAAGAAAACAATAGCCAAGCTGCCCGTAAAAAGACAGACGCTGTTTTTCTCTGCAACTATGCCTCCTGAAATTCAGAAACTTGCCAATACGATCCTGACCGATCCGCTGAAGGTTGAAGTTACCCCTGTATCTTCAACAGCTGAAAAAATTGAGCAGTCGATCTACTACGTAGACAAAAATGACAAGAAAAACCTGCTGATCCATATCTTAAAAGATAAGACGATCGCAACGGCACTGGTTTTTACACGTACCAAACATGGTGCAGACCGCATTGTTAAGGACCTCATTAAAGTGGGTGTAAAAGCAGAAGCTATTCACGGTAATAAATCGCAGAATGCACGTCAGCGCGCTTTAACCAACTTTAAAGATAAAACTACCCGTATTCTGGTTGCTACAGATATCGCCGCAAGGGGTATTGATGTTGATGAACTTACCCATGTCATCAACTATGAACTGCCAAACGTGCCTGAAACTTATGTTCACAGGATCGGACGTACCGGCCGTGCAGGTAACAGCGGGATCTCTTTCTCTTTCTGTGACGGAGAGGAAAAAGAATACCTGGATGATATTGAAAAACTGATTGCCATTAAAATACCTGTACAGGAAGATCATCCTTATGCAATGAGCTGGCAGAGCCTGATGTCTGGCGCCGCAGCGGCAAAAGCAAAAGGTAAAAGCAAGCCTTCAAGAGGCGGACGCCCGGAAAGAACTGAACATAAACCAAACCTGAGCGGTGCCAGAAAACCAGCAGGAAATGGTGGAGGTGGTAACCGCAGGTTCAATAATTCAAGACCAAAAGCGAAAACAGATTAATCTGCTTCCGTGTTTTCATACAGAGCCCTGGTGTAATCACATCAGGGCTTTTTTTATCCCCTGCCATTTCTCATTCCGCCGCCGCCCTTACCGCCGCGCATAGCGCTGGCACCTGGAAAACTCTGAAGTCTCCAGTTCAGGCTCAGGAGGAAGTAACGGGTAACCTGGTTGCTCCTGCTCTCAGTGATGGAATTATCTGAAATAGTTCTGTTCACGTTGTTGCCCTGGTTCAGCAGGTCATGTCCTTCCAGTTTGATACTGCCTTTCCTGTTAAAAAAAGTCTTCTCCATGTATCCCCCGATCAGCAGCGGGTTTCTGCCCGGAATGGCATAGCCCTGATTGATAGTTTTGGAGGTAGTAACACCCGCATTTAAGCTCTTCAAAATGAACGTTTTCGCATCTGCGTTAAACAGCCAGGTCTGGATGATATTGGAATTGGAGGAGGCCAGCGAGTACACGTTGCTTTTGTAATTGTAAGCTGCACTGGTAGTAAACATCAGCCATTTTTCGTTTATCCGCAGAGACAGTGCCTGGCTCAGCCCCAATCCCTTTCCAAAGTTTTTGATGTTATCGGCAAAGGATACGCGGTGATTATAGCTGACTCCGCCTTTGGCTTCGATATTGAATTTCTTTCCGGAGAGTGGCAGCGACCAGTGATAATTACTCCCAAAATTATAGTTGCCGCCAGTGTTCAGGTAGCGGGTTTCCTGCTTCAGGCTGTTCAGGGTATCACGGATCAGTACAGTATTGCTTACAACCTGATCCTGCACTGCCGTAGCCCTTACTGAAATTTGCAATGTACTTCCGTTATCCAGACTCACTGAGCGGTAACTTAAATTCACTGTGTGGTTGAAGGAAGCTTTCAGATCAGGATTTCCGATGATCACGTTCTGGAGATTCCGGGTATCAGCTACCGGCTGCAGCTGGTTAAAATCCGGAGCATTACTGTTACCACTGTAAACCAGGCTGAAGGTAGTTTTTGGGGAGGGGGTATAATCAAACCTGGCTAAGGGCGATATGTTAAATCCGGTTCTGCTGATCTTGTCTGCACGACCTTCATAAGCCCCGGTGAGCACATTTGGCTGCCCCGTCACACCAACACTGTAATTGAGTGTTTTAGCGGTATAACGGTAATTCAATCCGATGGTATGCGTACTGAAAGAAGAGGTGTACTTGTTACTGAGCGAATCTACCCTTCTGAATTCATCCATATCATCCCTCACATTGGTCACCAGTGCATTACTTGTATGGGTATATGAATACAGATAGCTAAAGTCTATACCCTTTTTTACCAGAGAGTCCAATGGATCTCCCAGCGGTTCAGTATATGTCAGTGTTGCATTGACATTGCGCATGCGGTTACGTGTATCTACCAGCTGGTTCCGCAAAGAATCTTTTACCAGCAGATCACTCTCAGGATCATAATAACCAATCCTGTTGCTCTGGTCCTGTATAGAGTTACTTATCGTATTTCCGGCTGTAATACCTACTGATACTGTCCTTCCGGGCTTATTTTTGAAATGACGGGCTATGTTGAAATCTGCATTGAGATTTGGACTGTGCTGATCAGAGTGATTACCATTCAGCAGATCCTGATGAATAACTCCGGTTTGCTTAGATGAGGTCAATGCATCGTTTAGAGAGTTGTTTACAGCACCACGGATGCTTCCCTGCATAAAATTCTCGCCCTCTGCGGATTGTACTCCCAGATCAAAGTTATGGTTGGCCCCCTTACTCTCGCTCTGGGAGGAGGATTCGTTATAAATCGTTCCAAGGGAGTTAACGGTCTGGATATAATTCTGCTGGTTAAGTTCAGTCCTGTTGCGCTGGAAATTATAGTTTCCGTGAACTGTTGTACTTTTACCCAGCTTATCCCTGAAAGTAAATCCCGTATTGGTGGAATTATTGATGCCGGTACCTGTATTGGTATTACTGGCCTTCGCGTTTACCCCCAGTTGTTTATCATCTCTCCAGATATTTGCATTGAGGCCGGCAGAATAGCGGTCGTTCGTTCCGGCACTCAGACCTGCATTACCGAATGTGCCCCTGTTGCGTTTGTCTTTCAGAACAAGGTTCAGCATTTTCTGTGGTTCCCCGCTTCTAACGCCTGTAAAGTTGGCCTTATCTCCGTAGTCATCGATCACCTGGAGTTTGTCTACAATCCCGGCAGGCAACTGCGAAATAAAATCCTTTACATTGCTGGTGAAGAAATCTTTCCCGTTAACGCGCAGTTTGGTCATTTCCTTACCGGCACTCGTCACGTTGCCATCCTTATCTATTTCCACACCGGGCAACTGTTTCAGCAGTTCATCTACATTATCGCCTTCCCGTACAGTATAGGCTGCTGCATTAAATTCTACAGTATCCTTCATCAGCCGCATAGGAATAATTTTAGCTTTAACGACTACTTCAGCAAGCTGGTTTGACGCATCCTTTAAAATCAGTGCAGCTAATGCCTGTTCATTACCTTTAGCAGAAAGTGTAAAATCTCTGCTGGCAGGCAGGTAGCCCACACCCCTGACCAATACAGATACTAACGGAGATGAAGATTGTGCTGGCCTTTTAACAGTAAAGCTGAATTTACCCACAGAGTCCGTACTGGAGTTCAGTGTATCCTTCCCAGTTATCAAACGTACGTTTGCTCCCGGAATCCCGGTTTTAACAGTATCCTGTACAATTCCGCTTAGCCTGACAATGGACTGGCCCCGGGCAGCTCCCATGAAAAACAGGCAAAACAGCAGCAATAACAGGGAACCGGTCTTTGTATTCAAAATTGATTGTAATAATTGGCAACAGCGCTTAACTTACGTGATTGCACATTTGCATTACACATAATTTCTGCTAAGATAACGATGATTATGAGGAATTAACAAAAAAAGGCTTCCTCGCGGAAACCTTCTCTACTATTGGTGGTGTGTGTTTTACAGTTTATCAGTTATATGTGTTATATACGTTCTTTTATAAGCTCTGGTTTGCTTCAAATTTTAAACCTGGCAAATCATTTTACACTGTTCTACAGCGCTGGCAATCTTTACCATCTAATTGTTTTTCTTAAATAAATAGTGGCACACCATCCATTCATTTCCTTTCCTGTAGCCAAACATTTCGGCACAGGCGATATAAAACAGGCGCCAGTATACCCAGCATTTCAGAGCCTGATCCTTGCCATAGGTCTGTTCAAAAATGGGCATGATCTCCTGTTCGTATTTGTCCATGTTGCTCAGCCAGGCTTCAGCAGTTTTGGAATAGTTCATCCCGTTTATTACCCAGAGTTTATCAATAGTCAGGTCGTCATTAAAATAGGTAAGCAAGTGTTTTGATGGCATCATACCACCGGTAAAAAAGTATTTGCCCATCCAGTCTGTTTCATCTTTTACCTCAAACTTGTAGGCAAGGGTTTCGTGGGTAATAGTATGGACGAACAACTTGCCGTTATCTTTCAGAAATCCCTTCACTTTGCTGAGCAGCATTTTGTAATTGCGCATGTGCTCAAACATCTCCACAGAAACCACCCTGTCAAAATGCTGCAGGATCTGGAAGGTATTCATATCTGCGGTGATCACAGTCAGGTTGCTGAGACTTCTGTCTCTGGCAATCTGATCGATATAGGCTTTCTGTGTACTGGAGGTAGTTATAACTGTGAGCCTGCTTTCAGGATACTTGGCTGCCATAAACAGGGACAATGAACCCCATCCGCATCCCAGTTCAAGAATATCCTGACCATTTTGCAGATCGGCACGCTGGCAGGTCAGCTCCAGCATATCCTCCTCCGAAGTATCTATATCGTTTACGCCGGCTCTCCAGTATCCCGAAGAATATTTGAGATGTTTGCCCAGGCAATACTGGTAAAACTGTGCAGGCACTTCATAATGTTGCCTGTTTGCGTCAGCAGTATTTATTGCAATGGGAGAATTTCTAAGTTCCTCCAGTAAATCATTAAAGCGTTGCTGCTGTACTTCGGCATCCCCGGCAATCACATGATTTAAACGTTGTCTGATCAGGAAGCGAACGGCCACCCGCAGAATAAAATCGGGTATTTTATTTTGTTCTATTAAACTATCGTACCACATACAGGATTGTAATCAGTATAATTTGAGTTTCTGCTATACCTTCACCGGTTTTAAGAAAATGTGACTTTAAGAACGGAAATCAGCTTTATACTTTTCTGATTCTGATGATATGCAGCCAGTGCATCACCTTCATCAGCGGATAGGTAGGATCAAATTCAAACCATCTGGAAGCAAAATTGGGACTGTTGGGCTTTTTGTGGTGGTTATTCTGGAACAGCTCACCCATCATCAGAAAATCCAATGGAAGTGAGTTTTTACTATGGTCATTGTTGTCGTGATTTGAATATCCATATTTATGTCCGCACCAGTTTACGATAGCACCATGCAATGGGCCCATCAGGAAATGGACCGGCAACAACAGGAACATCCACCATGCCGTAGCAAAGGTTACATAGAACCAGATGTAAAAGCTGATAAAAATCAATCGTGTTACCCATGAATCGCCAATACGGTCGATAAGAGGCCATGAAGGATATTTATCACGGAACTGCTCCTCAGGCTCTTCATTGTATTTGGCATAATTGAGATAGATATTTTTTGTCTGGATCATCATCCCCCATACATCTTTTACAAAATGCGG
>Ga0308163_10001331_pt1 | contig 27786 bp, 24 predicted proteins | sample PhyTR1_FD_201037 | JGI IMG/M metagenome (GOLD analysis project Ga0308163, IMG submission 201037) | Phyllosphere microbial communities from UC Gill Tract Community Farm, Albany, California, United States - DLSLT.R1 | ecosystem: Host-associated > Plants > Phyllosphere > Unclassified | place: USA... | reverse complement strand
CGGCCCGAGGATCGGGTCGACGCCCTGGAACTTGGCGAACGGGAAGATCGCTTCCTTGACCGAGTAGTAGTCCGGCACGATTTCCTTGGTGGCGCCCTGCTCGGCCAGGGTCTTGCCGGCCATGCAGCGCGCGGCGATCTTGGCCAGCGCCATGCCGGTGGCCTTGGACACGAACGGCACGGTGCGCGAGGCACGCGGGTTCACTTCCAGCAGGTACACGATGTCCTCGCCGTTTTCGCCGGCCTGGATCGCGAACTGGGTGTTCATCAGGCCGACCACGTTCAGGGCCTTGGCCAGCTCCACCACCTGGCGACGCAGCTCGGCCTGGGTGTCAGCCGACAGCGAGTACGGCGGCAGCGAGCAGGACGAATCGCCCGAATGCACGCCAGCTTCTTCGATGTGCTCCATCACGCCGCCGATCAGCACGTTGCCGTCCTTGTCGGCAATGATGTCCACGTCCACTTCCACCGCGTTGTCCAGGAAGCGGTCCAGCAGCACCGGCGAATCGTTGGACACCTTCACCGCGTCACGCACGTAGCGGGCCAGGTCGGATTCGCCGTACACGATTTCCATCGCGCGGCCGCCCAGCACGTAGCTCGGGCGCACCACCAGCGGGTAGCCGATCTCGCGCGCCAGCAGCAGGGCTTCCTGGTCGTTGCGCGCGATGCGGTTCGGCGGCTGCTTCAGGCCCAGCTTGTCCACCAGCTGCTGGAAGCGCTCGCGGTCTTCGGCCAGGTCGATGGAGTCCGGCGAGGTGCCGATCACCGGCACGCCGTTGGCTTCCAGCCCGCGCGCCAGCTTCAGCGGGGTCTGGCCGCCGTACTGCACGATCACGCCCTTCGGCTGTTCGAGCTCGACGATCTCCAGCACGTCTTCCAGCGTCAGCGGCTCGAAGTACAGGCGATCGGAGGTGTCGTAATCGGTGGAGACGGTTTCCGGGTTGCAGTTGACCATGATGGTTTCATAACCATCCTCGCGCAGTGCCAGGGCCGCGTGCACGCAGCAGTAGTCGAACTCGATGCCCTGGCCGATGCGGTTCGGACCGCCGCCCAGGATCATGATCTTGTCGCGGTTGCTCGGCGCGGCCTCGCACTCGTCCTCGTAGGTCGAGTACAGGTACGCGGTGCTGGTGCCGAACTCGGCGGCGCAGGAGTCCACGCGCTTGTACACCGGGCGCACCTTGTGCGCACGGCGCAGCGCGCGCACGGCCGCTTCATTGGTACCGGTCAGTTCGGCCAGGCGGGCGTCGGAGAAACCGGCGCGCTTGAGCTTGCGCAGGCGTGCGCCGTCCAGTGCGTCGATGCCATCGGCCGTGACCTGTGCTTCGGCCTGGATGATCTCTTCGATCTGGTCCAGGAACCACGGGTCGATGTGCGACAGCGCGAACACGTCTTCCACGCTGAAGCCGGCACGGAACGCGTCACCCACGAAGAACAGACGCTCCGGGCCCGGGGCCTTGAGCTCGCGCTTGAGGGTGGTGATGTCGTCTTCGTTGGCCAGGTCCAGGCCGGTCGGGTCCAGCCCGATCTTGCCGGTTTCCAGGCCACGCAGGGCCTTCTGCAGCGATTCCTGGAAGGTGCGGCCCATCGCCATCACCTCGCCCACCGACTTCATCTGGGTGGTCAGGCGCGCATCGGCGGCCGGGAACTTCTCGAAGGCGAAGCGCGGAATCTTGGTGACAACGTAGTCGATCGACGGCTCGAACGACGCCGGGGTCAGGCCGCCGGTGATCTCGTTCTTCAATTCGTCCAGGGTGTAACCGACCGCCAGCTTGGCGGCGACCTTGGCGATCGGGAAGCCGGTGGCCTTGGAGGCCAGCGCCGACGAACGCGACACGCGCGGGTTCATCTCGATCACCACCACGCGGCCGGTGGTCGGGCTGATGCCGAACTGCACGTTCGAGCCGCCGGTGTCCACGCCGATCTTGCGCAGCACGGCGATGGAGGCATCGCGCAGGCGCTGGTATTCCTTGTCGGTCAGGGTCTGGGCCGGGGCCACGGTGATCGAGTCACCGGTGTGCACGCCCATCGGGTCCAGGTTCTCGATCGAGCAGACGATGATGCAGTTGTCGGCGGTGTCGCGCACCACCTCCATCTCGAATTCCTTCCAGCCCAGCACCGACTCTTCCACCAGCACTTCGGTGGTCGGCGACAGTTCCAGGCCGCGGGTCACGATATCGACCAGCTCTTCGCGGTTGTAGGCGATGCCGCCGCCGCTGCCGCCCAGGGTGAAGCTGGGACGGATGATGGTCGGGTAGCCGACGCGGGTCTGGATGTCGATCGCTTCTTCCAGCGTGTGCGCCACCGCGGCGGACGGGCACTCCAGGCCGATCTCGCCCATGGCCACGCGGAACAGCTCGCGGTCTTCGGCCATGCGGATCGCATCGCGCTTGGCGCCGATCAGTTCAACGTTGTACTTCTCGAGCACGCCGTTGTCGGCCAGGTCCAGCGCGCAGTTGATCGGCTCGATGTAGACGGCGTCGGCCATCTCCGGGTCGGTCATGATCGTGGCCGGATTGCTGTTGACCAGCACCACGCGATACCCCTCGTCACGCAGCGCCTTGCAGGCCTGCGCGCCGGAGTAGTCGAACTCACAGGCCTGGCCGATGACGATCGGGCCAGCACCGATGATGAGGATGGTTTTAAGGTCAGTGCGCTTGGGCATTGTCTTCTCTAAGTCAGTACAGCGTGTCGGGGTGATCGCACGCTGTCGATCAGGAAACTTCCGGGGGTGCAGCGCCGCGCCAAGGGCTGCGGCACTGCAGGGACTCGCGTTCCGTCGCGATGCCGCCGGGGGCGCCGGCGGCGGCGGATCAGGCCTTGGCCTGCGCCATCAGGGTCACGAAACGGTCGAACAGCGGCGCCACGTCGTGCGGACCCGGCGAGGCTTCCGGATGGCCCTGGAACGAGAACGCCGGCACGTCGGTGCGTGCGATGCCCTGGTTGGTGCCATCGAACAGCGAGCGGTGGGTCACGCGCAGGGTGGCCGGCAGCGTGGCTTCATCCACCGCGAAGCCATGGTTCTGCGAGGTGATCATCACCCGGCCATCGTCGAGGTCCTGCACCGGGTGGTTCGCGCCGTGGTGGCCATGGCCCATCTTGACCGTCTTGGCACCGGAGGCCAGCGCCAGCAGCTGGTGGCCCAGGCAGATGCCGAACACCGGCAGCTTCTTGTCCAGGAACACCTTGATCGCCTCGATCGCGTAGTCGCACGGTTCCGGGTCGCCCGGGCCGTTGGACAGGAACACGCCGTCCGGGTTCATCGCCAGCACGTCGGCGGCCGGGGTCTGCGCCGGCACCACGGTGATGTCGCAGCCACGCTCGGCCAGCATGCGCAGGATGTTGAGCTTTGCGCCGAAGTCGTAGGCCACCACCTTGAACCTGGGTGCGGCGCTGACGAACTCGTTGTTGTCCAGGTTCAGCTGGCCTTCGGTCCACGGGTAGGCCTTGTCGGTGCTCACCACCTTGGCCAAATCCATGCCCTTCAGGCCGGGGAACTTGCGTGCCGCTTCCAGGGCCGTGTCCACATTGATGCCGTCACCGGCCATCAGCGCACCGTTCTGGGCGCCGCGCTCGCGCAGGATGCGGGTCAGCTTGCGGGTGTCGATGCCGGAAATGGCCACCACGCCGCGCTGCAGCAGCCAGTCCTGCAGCGACACCTGGCTGCGCCAGTTGCTGGGACGGCGCGGCACGTCGCGCACGATCAGACCCGCCGACCACACCTTGTGGGCTTCGTCGTCCTGGTCGGTCATGCCGGTGTTGCCGATATGCGGGTAGGTCAGCGTGACCATCTGCCGGGCGTAGGAAGGATCAGTCAGCACTTCCTGATAACCGGTCATGGCGGTGTTGAACACCACCTCGCCGACGGACAGGCCGGGCGCGCCTACGGATTCGCCCTCGAATACGGTGCCGTCTTCGAGGACGAGGATTGCGGCTTGGGTCACGGAGATCTCACTTTGGCTACCGATGGGGGCACCGAAGTCACGCCTGCGCTCCACGAAAAAGCGGCTGCAAAAAAGCGCGGACTGCGGTGCGGGACCGGTCCGGCTGTCGTGATTCGGCGAGCGGGAATTGTAAAGGCAAGGGGGCTGCGGCGCCAGCGTTTACATGCATGCGCTGACGTACGGGCGCAATCACCGCGCCCGGGGTTCAGCCATCGCGCCGCTTCCGGCCCCGCTGGGCCGGTCGGCCCGGGTGGGCTGGCCGGCTTATTCAGCCAGCGCGTTCAGCCAGCAACGGCGGGCGTGGCACCGGCCAGCAGGTCGCGGACCCGGTAGCTGCCGGGCGCGCGGCCGGCCAGCTGAGTGGCGGCAAACAGCGCGCCGCGGGCGAAGATGTCCCGGTTGGTGGCGCGGTGGGTCAACTCGATGCGCTCGCCCAGCCCGGTGAACTGAACCAGGTGCTCGCCTACGATGTCCCCGGCGCGCAGGCTGGCGTAGTGCGGGTCTGCCCCACCCTTCTGCGCCGCGGCACCGAGCGTCAGCGCGGTCCCGGAGGGCGCGTCCTGCTTGTGCACGTGGTGCGACTCGACGATGTCGCAGTTCCAGCCGGCCAGCGCCGCCGCGGCGCGCTCGACCAGCTCGTCCAGTACCGCCACGCCCAGGCTGAAGTTCGACGCCCATACCAGCGGGATGCCGGCGGCCGCTTGGATCAGCGCCTGGCGTTGCGCCTCGCTGATGCCGGTGGTGCCCGACACCAGCCCGGCACCCCGTTCGACGCACAGTGCCAGGACCGGATCGAAGCCTTCGGGCAGGCTGAAGTCGATCGCCACGTCGAACGTGGGCGCACCGGCCAGTTCACTGCTGGCGAAATGCGGCACACCGTCCACCACGCGTTGCGCCGGCGACCGGCGGGTCACCGCGGCAACGATCTGCAGGGAAGGATTCTCGGCGGCGAGCCGCAGCAGGGCCTGGCCCATGCGTCCGGACGCGCCGTGGATGAGCAAACGAAGAGGGGGAGTGGTCATGCCCGCAGGCTAGCGATGCGCGCAGGCCTGCACAAGGGGAAATGCCGCGCACATCCCCGCCGGCGCGATGCAACGGCACCAGACCGTTGTCGCGCCGCCCCGCCCGCTCCCGCTTGCCACCCTGTGCACCTGCTTTTTCCAGGCCTTCGCCCATGCAGCTTTCGCAGCAATGTGTTGTTGTCACCGGCGACACGGTGCGCGACTGACATGCGCATTTCCGAGGTGGCCCGGCGCAGCGGCGCCAGCCAGAAAGCGATCCGCCTGTACGAGGCGCGTGGCCTGCTGGCCGCGGTGCCGCGCATCAACCGGTACCGCGACTACAGCGAACAGGACCTCAACCTGGTGCTGTTGATCCGTCAGGCGCTGGTACTGGGCTTCCGACTGGCCGATGTGGCTGCGTTGCGACGGCCCGACGGAAGCATCGACTGGGACCGGGTGCAGGCCTTGCTGGCGTCACGCCAGCGCGCGGTGCGCGCCGACCTTGCGCGGCTGCGGCAGCTGGACAGCGCCTTGACCGACCTGCGTGCCGAGGTGGCCGTTCTGGCCGCCGACGGCCACAGCGGCCCGCTCGATGCCTGCCTCGCCCAGGGCGCGTGCGCGGCCGCTTGACTCTGCCCCATGGGGCAGACCGTAGCCTGCACCGCCCGGCAACGAGCGCCCGCATGTCCCGATCCATCGTCATCCTGCTTGGCCACCCCGACCGCGATAGCCTGTGCGGTGCGCTGGCCGAGCGGTACCAACACGCCGCGCTCGCCGCCGGCCACCCGGTGCAGCTGTTCGCGCTGGGCGAGATCGACTTCGACCCGATCCTGCGCCACGGCTACCGCCAGATCCAGCCGCTGGAGCCGGGGCTGGAGCGGATCAACGCCGCCATCGCCGGCTGCGAGCATCTGGTCCTGGTGTATCCCACCTGGTGGGGCGGCATGCCGGCGTTGCTCAAAGGTTTCTTCGACCGCGCCTTCCTGCCTGGCGTTGCCTTCCGGTACCGCGCCGATTCGGTGTGGTGGGACCGCCTGCTGGCCGGACGCAACGCACGGGTGATCACAACCCTGGACACCCCGCCTTGGTACTACCGCTGGGTCTACCGCATGCCGGGGCACCAGCAGATCCGGCGGACGATCCTTGAATTCTGCGGCATCCGGCCGGTGAAGATAAGCGGCTTCGGGCCGGTGCGCAGCGCCTCCGCGGCGCAGCGCGAGGCCTGGCTGAAGCAGGCCGAGCAGCTGGGCCGTCAGGCCCGCTGACCCGCCGTAGCGCCGGGCTCTGCCCGGCTTGCGTCAGATCACCGCAGCATTGGCCGAAGAGCAGCCGGGCAGAGCCCGGCTCTACGTGGCTTGTGCCAGATCGCCGCGCGAATGATCGAAGTGCATCCCCGCAGCGGCTTGTGCCAGATCGCCGCGCGAACGATCGAAGTGCACCCCGTATCGCCGGGCTCTGCCCGGCTTGCGTCACATCACCGCACCATTGGCCGAAGAGCAGCCGGGCAGAGCCCGGCGCTACGGGGCTTGCGTCAGTGCTGTTTCGGGGTGCTCGGGCCGCAGCTGTCGCAGCCGCCACACGCGCCACCGCCGCCGCTGGCCGGGGGCGCGATTCTCCGCCCCAGTGCCTGAAGCCAGGCGGCGCGCTGCGGCTTCACCAGCCCCAGCGCGATCGCCCCACGCGCCTTGCGCACGGTGCCGGGGAACTGCTTCTTCAGCACCACCCAGGCACTGACCATGACGATCAGCACCACCACGACGTACTGCAGCAGCAGGCCGGTGCTCATTAGCCGCCGCCCAGTGCCACGGTCACCTGGTAGGTGACCAGCGCGGCAACATACGCCGCCGCGAACAGGTAGACGGTGGCAAAGCCCACCTGCTTCCACGAGTTGGTTTCACGCTTGATCGTGGCCAGCGTGGAAATGCACATCGGCGCATAGATGAACCACACCAGCAGCGACAGGCCGGTGGCCAGCGACCACCCATGGGCCACCACCGGGGTCAGCGCCTGGATCGCCGCATCGTCGTCGGCGGCGGACAGCGCATAGATCGTGGCCAGCGAGGACACCGCCACTTCACGCGCGCCCATGCCCGGGATCAGGGCAATGCAGATCTGCCAGTTGAAGCCCAGTGGCGCGAAGATCGTGGTCATCGCATGACCGATCTGGCCGGCAAAGCTGTAGTCGATGGCCGGCATGGTCGCGTTGGCCGGGGCCGCCGGGAACTTCAGCAGCACCCACAGCAGGATGGTCAGCGACAGGATGATGCCGCCCACGCGCTTGAGGAAAATCATGCCGCGCTCATACAGGCCCACGGCCAGGTCGCGCGGGTGCGGGATGCGGTAGGACGGCAGCTCCAGCATCAGCGGGTGCTCGCTCTTGTCGCGGCGCCACTTCTTCATCACCCACGACATCACCAGCGCGCTGAGGATGCCGGCCATATACAGGCCAAACAGCACCAGCCCCTGCTGGCTGACAAAGCCCCACAGGGTTTTGGCCGGAATGAACGCGCCGATCAGCAGCGCATACACCGGCAGCCGCGCCGAGCAGGTCATCAGCGGCGCCACCAGAATGGTCGCCAGGCGGTCGCGGGGGTCCTGGATGCTGCGGGTGGCCATGATGCCCGGCACCGCGCAGGCGAAGCTGGACAACAGCGGGATGAACGAGCGCCCGGACAACCCTGCGGCGGCCATCATGCGATCCAGCAGGAACGCCGCGCGCGGTAGATAGCCCGATTCTTCCAGGGCCAGGATGAAGGCGAACAGGATCAGGATCTGCGGCAGGAACACCACCACCCCGCCGACGCCGGCAATGATGCCGTCGGTGATCAGGCTGGTCAGCGGGCCTTCGGGCAGCACCGCGGCCACGTTCTCGCCCAGCCAGCCGAAGCCGGCTTCGATACCGTCCATCAGCGGCGTGGCCCAGGCGAACACTGCCTGGAAGATCAGGAACATCACCACCACCAGGGTGATCAGCCCGAACACCGGGTGCAGCAGCCAGCGGTCCAGCGCATCGTCGATCTTCGCGGTGCGGGTGGGCATGCTGACCGACGCGGCCAGGATGCCGCGCACCTGCGCGTGGTAGTCCGCCGCCGCGTCCGGCACCGCCACGGGCGCCTGCAGGTGCGGCACCATCGCGTCCAGCCGCGCGACCAGCGCCTGGGCACCGTTGCGGCGCACCGCCACGGTTTCCACCACCGGCACGCCGAGCGCCTGTTCCAGCGCCGGCACGTCGATCTTGATGCCCCGGCGCTCGGCCGCGTCCACCATGTTCAGCGCCACGATCATCGGCTTGCCCAGCTCGCGCAGTTCCAGCGCGAAGCGCAGGTGCAGGCGCAGGTTGGTGGCGTCGATCACGCACAGCAGCACATCCGGCGCGGCCTCGCCCGGGTAGAAGCCCCGGCACAGGTCGCGGGTAATCGCTTCGTCCAGGCTGGCCGGCTGCAGGCTGTAGGCGCCCGGCAGGTCGAGCACGGCGAACTCACGGCCGGATGGCGCACGCAGGCGGCCTTCCTTGCGCTCGACGGTCACGCCGGTGTAGTTGGCCACCTTCTGGCGGCTGCCGGTGAGCTGGTTGAACAGCGCGGTCTTGCCGCTGTTGGGGTTGCCGACCAGCGCCACGCGCAGGGTTGCGGTCGCCGCGTTCATGCCGGCACCCCGACGGGCAACGCGGTCACTTGGACACGCCGGGCCTCGCTGCAGCGCAGGGCAAAGCGGGTAAACCCGACCTGTACCAGCAGCGGCTCACCGCCCACCGGACCACGGGCGACCAGACGCACATCTTCACCCTTGACGAAGCCCAGCTCCTTGAGCCGGCGGGCGATGGCATCGTTGGCGTGTAGTTCCTGCACCGATTCCACCAGGGCGGAGCTGTGCAGGGGCAGATCGGACAGCGTCACGGAGCGCCTTGTGGTTGATAGGAATGGTTATCAATTCTAGCATCGCCGCGTCGCGTGATGGCCGCTGCCCCATGGCCCGCTATGATCTGTACATGTATGGAGCAACCACAGGTCCCCTGCCCCCATGAGTGATGCATTACGGATAGAACGCAGCGCCTCGGTGCTGACGCTGTGGCTGAACCGCCCCACCCTGCACAACGCCTTCGACGCAGCCCTGATCGCCCAGCTCACCGCAGCGTTGGAGGCGGCCGGCCGTGACGAACAGGTCCGCGCGGTGGTGCTGGCCGGCCAAGGCGCGTCGTTTTCGGCGGGCGCGGACATGCAGTGGATGCGCGGCATGGCCGCCGCCAGCGAGGAAGACAACCGCGAGGATTCGCTGGCCCTGGCGCGGCTGATGCGCACCCTGGACGAACTGCCCAAGCCCACCATCGCACGGGTCCAGGGTGCCGCCTTCGGTGGCGGGGTGGGCCTGGTGGCCTGCTGCGACATCGCCATTGCCAGCACCGCCGCCCGCTTCGGGCTGACCGAAAGCCGGCTGGGCCTGCTGCCGGCGGTGATTTCCCCCTACGTGATCGACGCGATCGGCCCGCGCCAGGCCCGCCGCTGGTTTGCCACCGGCGAGCATTTCGATGCCGAGACCGCGCTGCGGATCGGCCTGGTACACCAGCTGATCGAACCTGAACGGATCGACGAGGCGGTCCAGCGCCAGCTGGGCCTGCTGGACAAGGCCGGCCCGGTGGCCTCGGCTTCGGCCAAGGAACTGGTGCGCCGGGTCAGCGTAGGTCGCGACCGAGATACGCTGGACCGCGACAACGCCGCGCTGATCGCGCGCCTGCGGGTGTCGGCCGAGGGCCAGGAGGGACTGGGCGCCTTCCTGCACAAGCGCGCCCCGCATTGGGTCACCCAGGACTGAGGACACGCACATGCTTGACCACATCGGGATCCGCTGCGCCGACTTCACGCGCAGCCTGTCGTTCTTCCAGCAGGCCCTGGCCCCGCTGGGCATCACGGTGGTGATGCAGGTCAGTGCCGAACAGACCGGCGACCATGACCATGCCGGCTTCGGCCGCACCGGCAAGCCGGACTTCTGGATCGGCAACGCCCCCGGCGCCCACGGCAGCGTGCACGTGGCCTTCAGTGCCGACAACCGCGAGGCGGTGGATGCATTCCACCGCGCCGCACTCGCCGCCGGTGGCCAGGACAATGGCGCCCCGGGCAACCGCGAGTACTACCACCCGAATTACTACGGGGCGTTCGTGCTCGACCCGGACGGCAACAACATCGAAGCGGTCTGCCACCGCCCCGTCTGAGCGCCCCGGTCGCCCCCGACGACCGCGATCCTTCCGCGGGCTGGCCGCTTTGTCGCCCAGCCCGCGTATCCCCCTTTCGTGGCCCGCCGGGGAACGCGGGCCACCCTCTTTCCCCTGGTATCCCTGTGACCCGACCCCTGCCCCTTCTGCAGCCTGCTGTGCGCCGTCCCGTACGCCGGGAGGCCTGCCATGGATGATGTCGTCCGCATCGTCGAAGTCGGCCCGCGCGACGGCCTGCAGAACGAAGCCCAGCCGGTGGCCACCGCCGACAAGATCGAACTGATCCGGCAGCTGTCCCTGACCGGCCTGCGCACCATCGAAGCCACCAGCTTCGTCAGCCCGCGCTGGGTGCCGCAACTGGCCGACGCCGCCGAGGTCTACGCCGGCATCGAGCGCCGCCCCGGCATCGCCTACCCGGTGTTGGTGCCCAACGAACAGGGCTACGACCGTGCCCGCGCCGTGGGCGTTTCGGAAGTGGCGGTGTTCACCGCCGCCTCGGAAACCTTCAACCGCACCAACACCAACGCCGGCATCGACGAATCGCTGGCGCGCTTCGCCCCGATCCTCGAACGCGCCAAGGCCGACGGGGTCAAGGTGCGCGGCTACGTCTCCACCGTGCTCGGCTGCCCCTACCAGGGCGAGGTGGCGGTCAGCGAGGTGGTGCGGGTTGCGCGCGCCCTGCACGAAATGGGCTGTTACGAAATCTCGCTGGGCGACACCATCGGCGTGGGTACCCCGCGCAAGGCGCGCGCGATGCTGCACGCGGTCGCCACCGAACTGCCGATGTCGGCGCTGGCCGTGCATTTCCACGACACCTACGGCCAGGCACTGGCCAACATCGACGCGTGCCTGGAAGAAGGCGTGCGCGTGGTGGACTCGGCCGTGTCCGGCGCCGGCGGCTGCCCGTACGCGAAGGGCGCCAGCGGCAATGTGGCCAGCGAAGACGTGGTGTACCTGCTGCACGGGATCGGCATGCGCACCGGCATCGACCTGCAGGCGCTGGCCGCGACCGGCCGCTGGCTGGCGGCGCGGCTGGGCCGCGAAACCGGCAGCAAGGCCGGCAAGGCGCTGGCGGCCACATGAGCCGCCGCGGCCCGCGCCGGAACGTTGCGGTCGGTGACCATCTCACCGCCCACGTTCACGCGCTGGCCGCCATGGATCGTGCGCTGGCCAGTCCGCCGGCCGAAGCCGACCTGCACACCCTGCTGCGGGAGGTGCAGCAGGCGCTGCAGGAGGCGATGGATGATCGCCAGCTGGCGCTGCGCCGGTATGCCGCACTGTTCGATGCCGTGCCGGACCCGGTCAGCATCCTCAGCGAAACGGGCGTGGTGCTGGACCTCAACAAGGCCGGCGTGCGCGCCTACGGCCGCCCGCGCGAGGACATCGTCGGGAAGCCGATCGAACTGCTCAATCCGGACCTGCCCAACGACCACCTGGACCCGGTGTGGGAAGCGCTGCACCGGGGCGAAACCTACGTCATCGAAGTGACCAACATGCGCGGCGACGGCAGCCGCTTTCCGGTGGAGGTGCACTCGGCCGGCTTCGAGCACCAGGGCGAGCATTGCATCGTGGCGGTGGCGCGCGACCTGAGCAGCCGCTGGCAGGCAGAATCGCGCTACCGGCTGCTGATGGAGTCGATCGACAAAGGCGTGGTCCTGTTCGACAGCCACCTGCGCGTGGTCTCGGCGAACCCGGCCGCGCACCGCATCCTGGGCACCGCCGGCAACGGCGGCAGCCTGCAGGCGATGCTGGCCCCGGACGACTGGATCTGCGTGGACGAACACGGCCACCCGCTCACCCGCGAGCAATGGCCGGCGGCAGTGTCGCTGCGTACCGGCCGGATCATCCGCAGCACCATCGTCGGGCTGTACCACCGCCCACGCGGCCGCATGATCTGGATCTCCACCACCAACGTGCCGGTGTTCGGCACCGGCCGCGACTGCCCGGACCACGTCTTCGGCATGTTCAGCGACATCACCGAACTCAAGCGCACCAATGCGCTGTTCGACCGCGCCCAGTCGCTGGCACACATCGGCGGCTGGGAGTGGGACCGCGGCCTGCAGCGGCTGTACCTTACCGACGAGGCCAACCGCATCCTCGGCCAGGAGCTGCCCCTGTACGACATGGCGCACCTGCTGGAATGCCTGCGCGTGGACGACCGCTCGCAGCTGCAGCAGGCGCTGCTGGACGTGATCGACAAGCAGGCGCCGTTCGAACTGGAGCTGCAGGGCCAGCGCAGCGACGGCCATTCGTTCTGGGTGCGCATGATCGGCGAGGCCGAAGCGGGCGACGTGGATGCCGCGCGCATCGCCGGCACCGTGCAGGACATCACCGCGCGCAAGCAGGCCGAGGAAACCCTGCGCATCCAGGCCCGTACCGACCCGCTCACCGGCATCATGAACCGCGATGCGGTGCTCAACGACCTGGCCGCACGCGTGGCCAACCCGACCCATTGCCGGGTGGCGGTGCTGTACATCGACTTGGACCGGTTCAAGACCGTCAACGATCTGCTGGGCCACAACGCCGGCGACGAACTGCTGATCGACGCCACCCGCCGCATCGCCACCGCGATCGGCACCGAAGGGCTGCTGGCGCGCTTCGGCGGCGACGAGTTCCTGGTGGTCTGCGACACCCGCGACCAGGCCAACCAGCCCGAGCGCCTGGCCGAGGCGATCACGCGCGGGTTCAGCACCCCGTTCCGCTTCGGCAGCGACGAATTCGCGGTCACCACCAGCATCGGCATCGCCCGCGCGCCGCAGGACGGGCTGCGCCCGCAGCAGCTGATCCAGAACGCCGACATCGCCATGTACGACTGCAAGCGCCGCACCCGCAACGGCTGGCAGGTGTTTTCACCGGAACTGGCGCAGCGCCAGCACGACCGCCTGCAGATCGAAAGCCGCCTGCACCGCGCGCTGGACGACGATGAGTTCCACCTGGTCTACCAGCCGCAGGTCAGCCTGCACGATGGCCGCATGGTGGCTGCCGAGGCCCTGATCCGCTGGCGCAACTCGCAGCTGGGCGAACTGCGCCCGGACATCTTCATTGCACATGCCGAAAGCACCGGCGACATCGTGCGGATCGGCTTGTGGGTACTGCGCGAGGCCTGCCGCCAGGTGCGCCAGTGGCAGGATGCCGGGCTGGGCATCGTGCGGGTGGCGGTGAATGTGTCCTACCGGCAGTTCGTCGGCGAGGATTTGGCCCGCCACGTGCGTCAGGTGCTGGACGAGTTCGGCCTGCCCGGCAGCGCGCTGGAGCTGGAGTTCACCGAGCGGGTGCTGATCGAGGACGCGCCGGACACCCTGCAGACCTTCGCGCGCCTGCGCGACATGGGCGTGCAGCTGACCATCGACGACTTCGGCGAAGGCTACAGCGCGCTGAACTACCTGCGCCGGCTGCCGATCCACGGGCTGAAGCTGAGCCAGCTGTTCGCCGAGGGCGTGCCGGGCAACCGCTCCGACGAAGCAGTGTGCGAGGCGGTCTGCGGCATCGCCCGCAGCCTGGGACTGGGGCTGGTCGCCGAGGGGATCGAATCGGAGCCGCAGCGGCGTTTCCTGCAGGCGCTGGGGGTGACGGTCGGGCAAGGGTTCCTGTTCGCGCCCGGGCTGGCGCCGGATGAATTCGCCCGGCGCCTGACACCCCGCCACTGAGCCCGGCGCGCAGCGCACAACAGCGGCACCCCCGGCTTCCGTTAGAATCGGCGGTTCCTGATCCAGCGGAACCTTGCGATGCAGCTGTCTTCTGTCCGTGCCGTCATCACCGGTGGCGTCTCCGGCCTCGGCCTGTCCGTGGCCCAGTTCCTGGTTGCCCAGGGCGGCAAGGTCGCCCTGTTCGATCTCAATGACGACAAGGGCGCGGCCGCCGTGTCTGCGCTTGGCGCCGACAACGCGCGCTACTTTACCACCAACGTCAGCGACGAGGCGGCCGTGGCCGCGCAGATCGATGCCGCACACGACTTCCTGGGCGGCCTGAATGTCGCCATCAGCTGCGCGGGCGTCCTCGGTGCCGGCCGCGTGCTGGGCAAGGAGGCGCCGATGCCGCTGGCCAACTTCCAGACCACGGTGATGGTCAACCTGGTGGGCAGCTTCAACGTCGCCAAGGCCGCGGCCAACCGCATGCAGCACAACACCCCCGGCGACGACGGCGAGCGCGGGGTGATCATCAACACCGCCAGCGTGGCCGCCTACGAGGGCCAGATCGGCCAGGCCGCGTATTCGGCGTCCAAGGGCGGCGTGGTCAGCATGACTCTGCCGATGGCACGCGAGCTGTCGCGCTTCGGCATCCGTGTGATGACCATCGCCCCGGGCATCTTCTGGACCCCGATGGTCGATGGCATGCCGCCGGCCGTGCAGGAATCGCTGGCCGCTTCGATTCCGTTCCCGCCGCGCCTGGGCAAGCCGGACGATTTCGCCGGCCTGGTCGGCCATATCCTGGGCAACACCTACTTGAACAGCGAAACCATCCGCCTGGACGGTGGCGTGCGCCTGGCGCCGAAGTAAACACATACCCATCCCGCCGGGCGCCCGGAATGGCACCCTGACCTCTCACGAACCGACCTTCATTCCATGAAAGCCAACGACATCAAGAAAGGCAACGTCGTCGAATACAACAACGGCGTCTACCAGATCCGCGACATCGAGCGCAGCTCGCCGCAGGGTCGCGGCGGCAACGTCCGCTTCCGCTTCATCATGTACAGCGTGCCGGGCGGCAACAAGCTCGATGCCAGCTTCGATGCCGACGACAACCTGCCCGAAGTCGAACTGCTGCGCCGCCAGTCCACCTATTCCTACAAGGACGGCGACGCGTTCGTGTTCCTGGACGACGAGGACTACACCCCGTACATGGTCGACGCGGAAGTGCTGGGCGATGACGCCGGGTACATCACCGATGGCCTGACCGGCATCTACGTGCAGGTGATCGACGAGACCCCGGTGGGCGTGCAGCTGCCGACCAGCGTGGTACTGGAAGTGGTCGAAACCCCGCCGGAAATGAAGGGCGGCACCGCCACCAAGCGCCCGAAGCCGGCCAAGCTCAGCACCGGCATTGAAATCATGGTGCCCGAGTACATCGCCAACGGCGAGCGCGTGCTGGTCAACACCGCCACCGGTGAGTTCGCCGGTCGTGCCGACTAGTCGGTAAAGCTGTCCCAAACGGGTAGAGCTGACCCAAACAGGTAGAGCTGACCGTTGGTCAGCTGCTTCTGCTTCCGATGCCAACAACGCAGCCGACCAACGGTCGGCTCTACCCTGCAAAACCAAGCCGACCAACGGTCGGCTCTACCCTGCAACGTCCAGCCGACCAACGGTCGGCTTTACGGCTTTACGGCTTGGCGGCCAGGGCCGGGGCCCCGGCAAAATCACCACAGCCGTGGTACTGGCGGGCGCCCACGGTCAACATCGCCGTGGCGCCGAACGCCTGCCCGCTCATATCGTCCTGGCACACGGTGCGCTGGAACGTCAGCTTCACCGGCGTGCCGTCTGCGGCCTTGCCCGACCAGCCATCCTTGCCCTGGGTGGGCGCTGCGATCTCCAGCGTGCGCTGCCCGTAGTCGGTTTCCACGCGCAGGTGCGGCGTGGCGCCAGCGGCCACTTCGGCCAACCAGCCCGGCTCGTTGCCCGTGGCCCGGAAGCCGGCCGCGGTGGCGTCCTGCGCGGTCGGCAGCGGCGCTGCAGCGCCCTGTTCACCACTGCCCGTGCAGCTGCGATCCGGCTCGCCCTTCAACTGCAACGTGCCTTCGGTGGTGCCCTGGGTCCAGAAGACATTGCCCTGCCCGTCACCGTAGCGCGCACCGGACGCCGCCGGTTCCGATGCCATCGGGTAGGTGCGACCTTCCACCACCACGCTGGCCGAATCCTGGCCGCGGTAGGTGGCCTGCACGGCGACGTCGCCACACCGGAAGGCGTAGCTGCGTTCATCGGAGGTGGCGGCGGCCATGGGCGGTGGCGCCTCGCCCGCACCCGCGTCGCCGGCGGTGCCCTCAGCGCGTTGCGCGGGCTGGCAGGCGCTCAGGCCGGTGGCGATGACCAGGCTGAAAAGCCACGGGGATGCACGCATGTTGGACTCCTTGCGGTTGTTGCGATCAGCCAACCATCCTAGCCCGCCGTCTGAAGCAGGAGGTGAAGCAGCCCTGACTCCACTGGCTGCAGCACCGGTTCAGCGCTCGCGTGACGGCAGCAGTCCGATCGACAGCAGGTGCACCCCGGCCGCGTTCGATGCACTCGCCCATACCCGCAACAGGCGCAGTCTGAGCGCGTGTTCGCCAGCCGTGTCGGCATAGCGCAGGTGTACGTCACTGGAGACCAGTGTCAGCTGTCCGCACACCAACCGCTCCACCGCGGCCTGCTCACGCAGGGTGATCCGCAGCTGTCCGGTCGACCACGCCGTAAGGCAGGGATGGGCGCCCAGCGACTGCCCTGCCCCGTCGCTGAAGAACAACGACGGCGAAAGCCAGGCCTGCAGCGCGTCCACGTCCTGCGCCAACAGCAGCTGCAGCACCTGTGCCTCGGCGGTGGCGATGGTGTTTTCAAGCACGGTAGTGCTCATGTCATTCCTCCCGGCGTCGCCGCCATGGCCAGCGCCAGCGGCGTGCGCCCTGCACCAGTACGTAGAACAGCGGCACGAAGAACACCGCCAGCACGGTGGCGGTCAACATCCCGCCAAAGACCCCGGTGCCGATCGCGTGCTGGGTTTCGGCCGATGCACCGGTGGCCAGCATCAATGGCACCACGCCCAGCGCGAATGCCAGCGAGGTCATCAGGATCGGCCGCAGCCGCAGCCGTGCCGCCTCGATCGCGGCCTCGACCAGACCGTGCCCCTGCAGCTGCAGCTGGCGCGCGAACTCCACGATCAGGATCGCGTTCTTGGCCGACAGCCCGATCACGGTGATCATCCCGACCTTGAAGAACACATCGTTGGGCAACCCGCGCATCAGCACCGCCGCCACCGCGCCCAGCAGGCCCAGTGGCACCACCAGCAACACCGCCGCCGGGATCGACCAGCTTTCATACAGCGCGGCCAGCACCAGGAACACCACCAGCATCGACAGCAGCATCAGCCACGGCGCCTGCGCACCGGAGGCGCGCTCCTGCAGCGACTGCCCGGTCCAGGCCAGCGCGAAACCGGCCGGCAGCTGCCGCGCCAGCCGTTCCATCTCGGCCATGGCCTGGCCGCTGGACGCGCCCGCTGCCGCATTGCCGGACAGGCACAGCGACGGGAAGCCCTGGTAGCGTTCCAGCTGCAACGGCGTCTGCGACCACACCGGGGTGACCAGTTCGGCCAGCGCCACCATGCCGCCCTTGGCGTTGCGCACGTGCAGCTTGAGCACGTCCTCCACCTGCATGCGGTGCGGTGCGTCGGCCTGCACGATCACCTGCTGCAGGCGACCGGCATTGGGGAAATCGTTGACGTACTGCGAGCCCATCGCCGCCGATAGCGTGTCGCTGATCGCACTGAAGCCAACACCCATGGCCTGCGCCTTGTGCCGGTCGATCTCCAGCCGCACGGTGCTGCCCGAGGGCAGGCCTTCGGCGTGCACGTCGCGCAGCAGCGGGCTGGCCGCGGCCAGCGCCAGCAACTGCTGTTGTGCGGCCTGCAGCTGCGCCTGGCTCTGGCCGGTGCGCGCCTGCAGGCGCAGGTCGAACCCGGACGAGGTGCCCAGGCTGTCGATCGCCGGCGGGGTCACCACGAGCACCCGCCCTTCCGGCGCGGCGGCCATGGCCTGCTGCGCGCGTTCCACCTCGTCGGCCACGGTGGCACCGGCGCGGGCTCCCCAATCGTTGAGCATGGTGTAGGCCATGGCCGCGTTCGGCCCCGACCCGGCGAAGCTGTAGCCCATGATCGCCTGGTTGGAGGCGATGCCCGGGCGCGCGGCAATGTGCGCTTCATAGCGTTGCATCACCTCCAGGGTGCGTTCGGCGGTGGCGTCGGCCGGCAGCTGTATGGAGGTCATGAAGTAGCCCTGGTCCTCTTCGGGCAGGAAGGCGCCGGGCAGCAGGTGCAGGCCCAACCCCAACGCCACCACGAGCGCGGCGAACACGGCCATGCTGCGTCCGCCGCGCTGCAGGATGCGCACCACCCGTCCCTGGTAGCCGCGGGTCATGCGCGCCATGCCGCGGTTGAACGCGCCGAAGAAGCCACCGCGCCTGTGGTGGCCACGCGTGCTCGGCTTGAGCAGCGTGGCGCACAGCGCGGGGGTGAGGGTCAGCGCCAGCAACGCCGAGAACAGGATCGACACCGCCATGGCCAGGCTGAACTGACGGTAGATCGCGCCCACCGAACCATCCGCAAGCGCCATCGGAATGAACACCGCGGTGAGCACCAGGGTGATGCCGATCACCGCGCCGGTAAGCTCTTTCATCGCCTTGGCGGTGGCCTCGCGTGGCGGCAGGCCTTCTTCGGCCATGATCCGCTCGACGCCTTCCACCACCACGATGGCATCGTCGACGATGATGCCGATCGCCAGGACCATGCCGAACATGGTCAGCACGTTAATCGAGAAGCCGGCCGCGAGCATCACCGCGAAGGTGCCCAGCAGCGCGATCGGCGCCACGATGGCCGGGATGAGCGTGTAGCGGATGTTCTGCAGGAACAGGTACATCACCGCGAACACCAGCACCATCGCTTCGATGAGGGTGATGAGCACTTTCTGGATCGAGATCGCCACGAACGGCGCGGTGTCGAACGGCACCGTGGCGTGCATGCCCGCCGGCAGGGTGGGTTCGAGTTCGGCCATGCGCGCGTACCGCGCCGGCCACTTTCACGGCATTGGCCCCGGGCGACAGCTGGATGGCCGCCGCGGTGGCCGGCGCGCCGTTCTCGCGGGTGGACCACGCATAGCTTTCGGCGCCCAGCTCGACCCGGGCCACGTCACCAATGACCACGCGGGAGCCATCCGGATTAGCACGGAGCACGATGGCGGCGAACGCCTCGGGCGTACTCAACTGGCCTTCCACGGTGAGCGGAATGGTGACCCGCTGGCCTGGCACCGCCGGGAAATCGCCGACCCGGCCGGGGGCGATCTGCGCGTTCTGTTCGCTGATCGCGGTGGTCAGATCACCCAGGGTCAGGCGGTAGGCCACCAGCTGCGCCGGGTCCACCCAGATGCGCATCGCACGTTCGGCACCGAACAGCTGCACGCGGCCAACGCCCTCGATACGCCGCAGTTCTTCGACGATGTTGCGCGCCATGTAGTCGCTCAGGGCCACTTCGTCCAGGCGGCCATCGGTGGAGCGCAGTCCGACCAGCATCAGGAAGCCCGAATCGGCGGCCTCCACGCCCAGCCCGTTCTGGCGCACCGCCTGCGGCAGCCGCGATTCGATCGCCTTGATGCGATTCTGGACGTCCACCTGGGCCAGCTCCGGATCGGTGCCCGGGCGGAACGTGGCGGTAATGGAGGCCTCGCCCGAGGTATCGGTGGACGAGGAGAAGTACAGCAGGTGCTTGACCCCGGACAGCTCGCGCTCGATCAGCCCGACCACGGCATCGTTCATGGTCTGCGCCGACGCCCGGGGATAGCTGGCATAGATGCTGATACTGGGCGGCGCAACGCTGGGATAGCGCTCGATCGCCAGGCGCGGAATGGCCAACGCACCGGCCAGCACCACGAAAATAGCCAGCACCCACGCAAACACCGGGCGCTCAATGAAAAACTGCGGCATGCAACATCCTCTCGCCCTCGCACCGCGGCGAAAGCAGCCGGTGCAGTGGCATCGTCATCCACAAAAAATAGTCTTCGTCGTACTCGATCAAAGGCACACAGCAAGGCAACGGCGTCAGGTGTGCACCTGTGCTGGATTGGCTGGTGGGGGTGGGTTGGCGGGACACGCTGCAAGTCCCGTGAATTCACCCACCCCGGCCCAGCCAGAGACCAGGTGCTAAAAGCAGCTTTTGCCCTAGTGCGAGCCAACGGCCTTCTTGGCAGTAGCAGTGGCAACAGCAGCCGGCTGCCAAGGCCTGCAGCCCATGGCTCACCACGTACTGCCGGCCCACCTGCCCATCCACCTCGATCGTCCGGATCACCGCCTTGCCCTCCTTCCCTACCACCCACGCATACGACTGCCCGCCCGTACTCCGCAGCACCGACTGCTGCGGCACCAGCAACGCACCCACCTGCACCCCGCGCGGCACCCGCGCCCGCACGAACATCCCCGGCAGCAACCGCCGCGCCGGGTTGTCCACCACGATCCGCAACACAATGTCGCCCGTCTCCGCGTCCACGTTGATCCCCGAAAACAGCATCCGCCCCTGCTCCGCATACGGCGTCCCGCCCGTACCCAGCAACGTCACCGGCAAACCCTTCGCCGCATCCAGCTGACCGGCCACCACCGCACGCTGAATACCCTCCAGCATCGACGCCGGCTGCCGCACATCCACGTACACCTGGTCCAACTGCTGCACCACCGCCATCGGCGTCGCATCGCTTGCCGTCACCAGCGCCCCTTCGGTCACCAATGCCTCATCGATACGCCCCGCGATCGGCGACGCCACCGTCGCATAGCGCAGATCCAGCTGCCGCCGCGCCAGTGTCGCGCGCGCCTGCGCCACATCCGCCACCGCCTGCTGGTGCTCGGCATGCGCATCGTCACGCGCCTGCTGGCTCACCGCCTGCGCCGCCGCCAATGAGCCCAGCCGCGCCGACTGCACCTGCGTCCGCACCACCGCCGCCTCACTGCGCTGCAGCAACGCCCGCGCACTGTCCACCTCCGCCTGGAACGCCGCCGGGTCGATCTGGAACAGCGGCGTACCCGCCTCCACCTCCGCCCCCTGCGCGAACAACCGCCGCTGCACGATCCCGCCCACCTGCGCGCGGATCTGCGCCGTACGCACCGCGGCCACCCGGCCCGGCAACTCATCGTCACGCTGCACCGTCGCAGGCGAAAGCGACACCACGGTCACCTCCGGCACCGCTACCGGCGCCACCTCGTCCTTGGCACATCCCGCAAGCATGACCGCAAGCACCGCCCATACAGCGGTTTGAATCCTGTTGGTTTTCATCAGCAGCACAGGGCCGCACGCGCGGCCAGAATCATGGATGGCGAAGTCTGCGGCGCCTGCGTGGGGTTTCGATGGAGGAACTGTGGAGATACGATGGAGCACAAGCACCTTCTGGCCCTGCCCCCGCATGCACGCCACCGATTCGCCCAGCGCCGCCGCGCACTGGGACCGCTCGCTCAACGCGCTGGTCCTGATCGTCGAAGACGAACCGGAAATCGCCGACATCGTGGCCGCCTACCTGCATCGCGAAGGCCTGCGCACGGTGCGCGCGCAGGACGGCATCGGCGCCTTGGCCATGCACCGCAGCGCCCGCCCCGACCTGATCCTGCTCGCCGTACAGATGACCGGCATGGACGGCTGGAACGTCCTCAACACCGTCCGCCAGCGCGGCGACACGCCGGTCATCATGCTCACCGCCCTGGACCAGGACCTGGACAAGCTCACCGCGCTGCGCATGGGCGCCGACGACTACGTCGTCAAACCGTTCAACCCGGCCGAAGGCCGCCCGCGTGCGCGCCGTCCTGCGCCGCACGCTCAATGCGCGTGGCCGGGCCAAACCCGGCATCCTGCGCGTCGGCAGACTGGTGATCGACCCCGAAACCCACGCCGTCCACGTCGAGGGCGACGGCTACAGCCATGAACTGCTGCTCACCCTGACCGAGTACAAACTGCTGCACTGCATGGCACTGGCCCCGTCACGGATCTTCAGCCGCAGCGAACTCATGCACGAGTGCCTGCCCGAGAGCGAAGCCCTGGAGCGCACCGTGGACAGCCATGTCAGCAAGCTGCGGCGCAAGCTCGACGACGTGGGCCTGGGCAACGTGCCGGCCAGCGTGCGCGGCGTGGGCTACCGGCTGGCGGCCGACCACTGATGCGCCGCCCGGGCCTGAGCCGGCACATCGTGGTATCGATGTCGCTGATGGTGCTGGCGGTGATCGTGATGGTGATCCTCAGCTCCTACCTGCTATATGCGGTGCTGGTGAATTTCTACCCCTACGCCGAGGAACCCACCGGCTGGGCCCCCACCGGCCCCGAGCTGGTGTGGATGGCCGCGGTCACCCTGCTCGGGCTGGCCGTGGCCGTGCCTGCCTCGGTGCGGCTGTCGCAGCGCATCCTGACCCCACTCAACTCGGTGGTGGACAGCATCGGCAAGCTGGCCGGCGGCGACCTCGGCGCGCGCGCCGCCGCCAGCGACCGCTCGCTGGGCGAAGTGGCGCTGCTGGTGGACGACTTCAACGCCATGGCCCGCCGCCTGCAGAACATGGATGCCGACCGGGTCATGTGGCACGCCGCCATCGCCCACGAATTGCGCACCCCGGTGACGATCCTGCGCGGCCGCCTGCAGGGCCTGGCCGAGGGCGTGTTCCAGCCTGATGAAGCGCAGTTCCGCAGCCTACTGGCCCAGGTTGAAGGCCTGTCCCGGCTGATCGAAGACCTGCGCGTGCTCAGTCTGGCCGACAGCGCCCGGCTCGACGTACGCCGCGCGCGCAGCGACGTGGTGCATGAAGTCCATTCGGTGATGACCCTGGTCAACCCCGGCTTCCGCAGCGGCGGTTTCGTGCTGGAACTGGAAACCTCGCGCGAGGAGCATCCGGCCCACTGCGATCCCACCCGCGTGCGCCAGGCCCTGATGGCGCTGTTGGAGAATGCGCGCCGCTACGCCACGCCGGGGCGCGTGCGCATCGCCGTGCATGACACCGCCACCCACGTGCAGGTCTCCATCGACGATGAGGGCCCGGGCATCGACCCCGCCCTGAGCGCCCACATCTTCGACCCGTTCATGCGTGGCGATGGCTCGCGTTCGCGCCAGCGCGGCGGCAGCGGGCTGGGCCTGGCGGTGGTCAAGGCCATCGCCGATGCCCATGGCGGCCGCGTCTCGTGCACCGCCAGCGCGCTCGGCGGCGCACGCTTCGTCATCGAACTGCCGCGCCAGTAGCGGTTTCCTCGCGCGCCAGGGTACGCATGCGCGCGCCCAGCCGGTCCAGGTTGTCCTCGATGGTGACCAGTTCCTGCTGCTGTGCCGCCGGCAGGCGCGCCCGCAGCTGCTGTTGCAGCTGCTGCCAGGCCGGTACGCCGCGGGCGCTGATGGCTGCGGTAGATGCCGCTGCGGCGGCCCGCTCGCTGCCCAGCGGCAGGCCGTAGCCGCCGGCCGGTAGCAGCGCCGCCGGACTGACCAGCTGGCCGGTGTCGTGCAGCAGCGCCATCAAGGTGTCGCGCGCCGGGTCGGTGCCGTGTGCGGGGTTGCCCAGGGTGCGCTTGAGCTGGTCGCGCGCGCGCAGTTCTTCGCGTTGGCGTGCTGCCTGTTCCAGCAGCAGCAACGCGGCCGTGGCACGCAGCCCCCCCTGATCCAGCCACGGCGCCCGCTGTGCTGCCGGACGCAGCAGCCATGCGGTCACCTCGGGGGTGCCCAGCGGCAGTTCACGCCGCGCCACCTCGAACAGCTGCTGGTAGTGATCCTTCGCCGAGGCGAAATAGTAGCCCTGGCGGGTCGCCTCTGCGCGGTTCTGCAGGACGGTGGGATCGGCTCGCCCTTCTCGCGTCAGGCGCGTCAGCAGGCCACGCGGGGTGATGCGGTTCAGGCCGGGCGTGGCCCAGGCCGGCACGCCTTCCTGCAGCAGCTTGCCGGTTTCCACCGCGCAGTTGTTGCTCACGAACAGGTACTTGCCGTCATAGCTCCAGTGCACCTGGGCCGCGCGCTCGAGCAGGCTGGCAATCTCGCCGGGCTGCAGACGCAGCGGCACCGACGACAGCCCGCGCAGTTCCAGCTGGGTGTACTCGTTGATCACCTGGTTCAGTGGCAGCACGAACAGGCGCGACGGATACGACCCGGAGAGCCCGCGCCAACTGGAAATCTGCACATCGCCGACAAATGCGCGGAACGACAACACCCGGTGGTACGACAGGTCCATCCTGCAGGCCGGCCCCGGCGCGCGGCCCGGTGCGCAGATCACCAGCCGCAGCATGCTATGGCCCCAGCGGCTCATCAGCTGGTCGTTGCCCTCGGCGAGCAGGTAGTCGACCGCGTATACGCGGGCGGGGTCCACCTGCAGCAGCGATGCGGCGCCGGACGCGTCGTCGGCCTGTACCAACGGCAGGCGTGCGTCGCAGTCGGCCGCGTGCCCGCTGGCACCGATCTGCGCGGTGAACCAGGCATGCAATGCCGGGCGACGGCAGGCATACGCCGGGTCGAGCACGAAATGCTCGGCGTTGACCGCCAGGTATTCCGCCGGGCTGGTCCGCTCGTAAGCGTCGGGGCTGCGCGTGCTGAAATGATTGCCGGTGCGGCCCAGCCGCCAGGGGCGCTGCTGCCAGCCACTGAGGTCGCGCCATCGCGCGGTCTGCGACCAGCCCCCGCCCGGGCCGCGGTCCAGCACATGGGCCAGTTCATGAATCAGCGCGGCCTGCAGCGCGCGCGGCAGTGGCTCACCCGCGCGTACGTCAGCCAGCAGGTCACGGCGCAGGGTGATCGCGCCACGGCGGGTGCGGCCATGCACGTGGTCGGGAAGCGTGGACGACCAGCGCACCCGTACCGGGCGATCAAAACGGGCCTGCCAGGCGGCAGGCACTACGTGCTGCACGTCCTGCAGCGCGCGTTCGGCGGCCAGGATCTGCTGCCCATCGAGTCCGTCCGGCTGCAGCTCGAACTGCAGTTCGGCTTGCGCGAAGGGACTGGCCAACAGCGCCGCCAGGGCCGCCCAACGCCAGCGGCGGGCCCGGCGACGCGCCTGCATCAGCGTGCCAGCAGGGTCCGGGCCAGCGCCAGGTCGCTGGCATCACGCTGCGCGGCATCGTGTTCGCGCAGGTGCAGCAGGGCCGCTTCCAGGCGGGCGCCGCGGATGGCACCGTCGCTGGCGACGAACGCCGCCGCGTCTTCGCGCGCATCCAGCACGATCTTGTCATCGTCCGAGCTGGACGAACCGGCCGACGAGGCACCGGAGGCGGAGCCAGCGGACGAGCCGGCGAAACTGGAGGCCAGCGCGGGCAACGGCAGGGCAAGGGCGGCAAGAAGCAGGATCGGACGCATCGTCATGGTGTCGTTCGAAGTGGGAAAGCGCAGAGCGTATAGCCTGTGTGAAGACCTGTCGCGTCCTAGAGGTCGAACAGCTTGCCGGGATTCAGCAGCCCTTGGGGATCAAACGCTCGTTTGACCGCTTTCATCAAAGCGATTTCCGGTGCACTGCGGGTGCTGTCCAGGTATCCCTTTTTGACCAGCCCGATGCCGTGTTCGGCCGAGATGCTGCCGTCGAACCGGGCCAGCACCTGCGCCAGCAACTTGGTGACGTGTTCGCACTGGGCCAGGAATTCCGCGTCTTCGGTGCCATCAGGCTTGAGCACGTTGATGTGCAGGTTGCCGTCGCCGATGTGGCCGAACCAGACCACATCGAAGTGCGGATACGCCTGCCCGATCAGCGCCTGGGTTTCGGCCATGAACGCGGGCATCGCCGAGATTCGCACCGACACATCGTTCTTGTACGGCTTGTAACGCGCCACCGCCTCGGTGATGCCTTCGCGCAGGCGCCACAGCTGTGCGGCCTGCGCATCGCTGGCACTGACCACCCCATCGCTGACCCAACCCTGCTCCATGCAGGCCTCGAACGCCGCCATCGCGGCGGCCTCCTGGGCCTCGTCGCCGGCTGCGAATTCGGTGACCACGTAGAACGGGTGCACCTGCTCGAACGGCGCCTGCGCACCGTGCGCAAGCACGTGTTCCAGCGCGCGGTCGGTAAAGAATTCAAAGGCCTGCAGCTGCATCCGCTCACGGAACGCGGCGAACACCTGCATCAGTACCTCGAAGCTGGGCAGTGCCAGCAGCATCACGTTGCTGGCCGGCGGCGGATCGGTCAGCCGCAGCGTCGCTTCGACGATGACGCCCAGGGTGCCTTCGGAGGCGATCAGCAGCTGGCGGAAATCGTAGCCGCTGGAATTCTTGATCAGGCCCTTGTTGAGCTCCAGCAGCTCGCCACTGGCGGTGACCACCTTCAACCCGGCGATCCACTCGCGGGTATTGCCGTAGCGGATCACGCGGATGCCGCCGGCGTTGGTGGCGATGTTGCCGCCGATCGAGCAGGAGCCCCGCGCGGCGAAGTCCACCGGATAGATCAGCCCGTGTTCCAGCGCCGCGTTGTGCACCGCCTCCAGCGCCATACCCGCCTGTACGGTCAGAGTGCGGTTCACCGGATCGAAGGCCAGCGGCTTGTTCATCCGCTCCAGGCTGAGCACCAGCTCGCCGTGCGCAGCCACCGCGCCTCCGGACAGGCCAGTGCGGCCGCCCGAGGGCACCACGGCCACCTGGTGCGTGCTCGCCCAGCGCAGGATCGCCTGCACCTCCTCCACGCTGCCTGGCAGGGCGATCGCCAGGGGTGCCGGGGTCCAGCGCCGGGTCCAGTCGCGCCCGTAATGCTCCAGGTCGGCCGGTTCGGTCGTGAGCCGCAGCCCGGGGCAGTCCTGCAACAGCGAAGAAAGGCGCGGGTCGGTCATGGCGGCACGGCAGGACAAGGGAATTCCCAAGCGTAGCAGACACCCCGGAGGGCTTGGCCGCCGGCGTCCGGTTGCGCGTGTCAACGGATGCATCTGAAACCATCGCCGCGCCGATTGGCGCACTGCACAATCCCCCGCCCGTTCTGGCATAGTTGGGCGCTCCCGCCCTACAGCTGCGCCCCGCCCATGTCGCCGAAGAAGACCTCGTTCCCGAAGCAGGATATCCGCGTGCTGTTGCTGGAGGGGGTGAGCCAGACCGCGATCGACGTGTTCACCGCCGCCGGCTATTCGCAGATCGAACTGCACAGCAAGGCGCTGCCGGAGGACGAGTTGAAGGCACGCATTGCCGAAGCGCACATCGTCGGCATCCGCTCGCGTACCCAGCTCAGCGCCGACGTGCTGGCCAACGCCAAGCGCCTGATGGCGGTAGGCTGCTTCTGCATCGGCACCAACCAGGTCGACCTGGACGCGGCCGAAGTGGCCGGCATCCCGGTGTTCAACGCGCCCTACTCCAACACCCGCAGCGTGGCCGAACTGGTCATCGCCGAAGCGATCATGCTCACCCGTGGCATCCCGCAGAAGAATGCCGAATGCCATCGCGGCGGCTGGTCCAAATCCGCCGCCGGCAGCCACGAAGTGCGCGGCAAGACGCTGGGCATCATCGGCTATGGCCATATCGGCACCCAGGTGGGCGTGATGGCCGAAGCCATGGGCATGCAGGTGATCTTCCACGACGTGGAAACCAAGCTGTCGCTGGGCAATGCCTGCGCGGCGATCAGCCTGGACGACCTGCTGTCGCGTGCGGACATTGTCACCGTGCACGTGCCGGAAACCCCGGCCACGCAGTGGATGATCGGCGCCGAACAGCTGGCCCGCATGCGCCCCGGCGCGCACCTGATCAATGCCGCACGCGGCACCGTGGTCGATATCGACGCGCTGGATGCGGCCCTGCATGCGGGCCACATCGGGGGCGCGGCACTGGACGTGTTCCCGATCGAGCCCAAGGGCAACGGCGATGCCTTCGTGTCGCCGCTGACCGCGCACGACAACGTGATCCTGACCCCGCACGTGGGCGGCAGCACGCTGGAGGCGCAGGACAACATCGGCGTTGAAGTGGCGGCCAAGCTGGTGCGCTACAGCGACAACGGCAGCACCCTGTCGGCGGTCAA
>Ga0308163_10001327_pt1 | contig 27926 bp, 23 predicted proteins | sample PhyTR1_FD_201037 | JGI IMG/M metagenome (GOLD analysis project Ga0308163, IMG submission 201037) | Phyllosphere microbial communities from UC Gill Tract Community Farm, Albany, California, United States - DLSLT.R1 | ecosystem: Host-associated > Plants > Phyllosphere > Unclassified | place: USA... | reverse complement strand
CAAGCCCGCGAGCGCCTGATCGAATGGCAAGGCGAACCCGCCTATTTCGCGCCGTTCGACATCGAGCTGGCTCGCATCCCGCTCGAACCAGCCACGCGTGTCGCCGAGGCGATGGCGTGGCTCACGATCGCTGATACCGATCGAGGCAAATCCCCGGTCGCGTATCACACCGCGCTGCTCGCCCACGGTCGCCTGCGCGTCGATGACATCCGAAAGATCCGATCATGACCTTCACCCGACGCGACGCCTTCACCACGCTCGGCGCAGCCGGCGCGTTGCTCGTCCCCGGACAGGCGCCCGCCAGAACTGCAGCCAAGACGCCCGTGCCCGACTGGCGCCGCGGTCTGGATAACCAGCGTATCGCCGATCTGGGCGACGGCCGCTTCCTGAACCCGGTGATGGCCGGCGATCGGCCCGATCCTGCGATCCTCAAGGACGGGTCGGACTATTACATGACCTTCTCCAGTTTCGATTCCTATCCGGGGCTCGTCATCTGGCACTCGCGCGATCTGGTGAATTGGCAACCGATCGGCCCGGCGCTCACGCGCAACATCGGATCCGTCTGGGCGGTCAGCCTCGAGAAGCATGACGGCCGCTACTTCCTCTACATACCCGTGAAAGCCGAGCCGAACTCGATCTGGGTGATCCACGCCGATCGCATCGAAGGCCCGTGGAGCGATCCGGTAGACCTCGGCCTGCACAAGCATATCGACCCGTGCCACATCGTCGGCGAGGACGGCAGTCGCTGGCTCTTCCTGTCGGGCGGGGACCGCATCCGCCTCGCCGCCGACGGCCTTTCGACAGTCGGTGCGGTCGAGCACGTCTATGATCCGTGGCGCTATCCCGAGGACTGGATCGTCGAGGGGTTCTCGCCGGAGGGGCCCAAGATCGTCCGCCACGGCGGCTGGTTCTACCTCATCACCGCGGTGGGCGGTACCGCCGGACCGCCGACTGGCCATATGGTGATCGCAGCGCGCTCCCGCTCGATTCATGGCCCGTGGCAGGATTGCCCAGCCAACCCGATCGTCCGCACCACCGACACGGCCGAACGCTGGTGGTCGCGGGGCCACGCCTCGCTGGTCGAAGGGCCGGCAGGCGACTGGTGGGCACTCTATCACGGGTTCGAGAATGGCTATTGGACTCTCGGACGCCAGACGCTGCTCGATCCCGTGGAATGGACCACCGACGGCTGGTTCCGCATGAAGGGCGGCGACCTGTCGAAGCCGCTTGCGAAACCGAAGGGCGGCACCGCGGTCCCGCACGGCCAGCTGCTCTCGGACAATTTCGAGACACTCGCGCTCGGGACGAAATGGAGCTTCTTCCGCCCCCGCCCCGACGAGGCGAAACGCACGTCTGTCTCCGGCAAAACCCTGACGCTGACTGCGAGCGGTACTGCGCCGGTAGACTCCTCCCCGCTTCTGCTGATCGCAGGCGACACGCGCTACCAATTCGAATGCGACGTAGAGATCGATCCCGGCGCCACCGCCGGATTGATCCTGTTCTACGACGACAAGCTCTATTGCGGGCTCGGCTTCGACGGCGACCGGTTCGTCACTCACCAATATGGCGCTGAACGTGGCCGTCCCACGAACTCGCATGGCCGTTCGATGCGGATCCGCGTGACCAACGATCGGCATATCGTCACGTACGACACCAGCGGCGACGGCGGCCGGACGTGGCACCGGTTCGATCGCGGGATGGAGGTGTCGGGCTACCACCACAATGTTCGCGGCGGTTTCCTGATGCTGCGACCGGGATTGTACGCGGCGGGAAAAGGTGCAGCGCGCTTCCGAAATTTCCGGTTCTCTGCTATCTGATTCTGGATACTCGCCGGTCCTCTCGATCGCGCGCCTGCGTGCCTGCCGCGCGTCCAAATCCTCGGGGAGTCCGGTTTGCAGATTGTGACCTTGTGCCTGTTCCTGTTGCTCGCCGTCGTGGTGAGCGGCATCGCGTCGCGCATGCTGCCGTCGGCGCTGCCGCGTCCGCTCGTACAGATCGCGCTCGGCGCACTCATCGGCATGGTCGCGCATGTCCGGGTCGAACTCGATCCCGAACTCTTCTTCCTGCTGCTCGTGCCGCCGCTCCTGTTCCTCGACGGCTGGCGCATTCCCAAGGACGAACTCTTTCGCGATCGCGGAGCGGTGTTGGGGCTCGCATTGGGGCTCGTCTTCCTCACCGTTCTAGGCATGGGCTTGTTCGTGCACTGGCTGATACCGGCGATGCCGCTCGGCGTCGCGTTCGCGCTCGCGGCGGTGGTGTCGCCGACCGATCCTATCGCCGTCTCCGCGGTCGCCCAGAACGCGCCGATTCCGAAGCGGATGATGCATATCCTCGAAGGCGAGGCGTTGCTGAACGACGCGTCTGGCCTGGTCTGCGTCCGCTTTGCGATCGCCGCCGTACTGACCGGCACCTTCTCGTTCGCCGATGCCGCCGCGACCTTCGCGTGGATGGCGATCGCGGGCGTCGCGATCGGCGTCGGCGTCGCGCTCGGCATCGTCGCGACCAAGAGTGCTTTCGCACGCCGGTTTGGCGACGAGGCCGGCTCGAACATCCTCGTCAGCTTGTTGATCCCGTTCGCCGCCTATCTACTGGCCGAACACATCCACGCGTCTGGCGTTCTTGCTGCCGCCGCGGCTGGTATCGCGATGACCTTTACCGACGCGACCACGGCGGTCGCCGCCGGAACGCGCATCCGCAGGCGCGCGGTGTGGGACATGCTGCAGTTCACCTTGAACGGCGTGATCTTTGTGCTGCTCGGCGAGCAACTGCCCGAGGTGTTCGTTCGCGCCCGCGACACCGTTACGTCGACCGGGCATGTCAGCCCGTGGTGGTTGGCCGTCTATGTCATTGCCGTCGTCGCCGGGTTGGCGATCCTTCGCTACGGCTGGGTCTGGGTTTCACTTCAGTTCACGCTGCTCCGAGCACGGCGGCGCAACGATACGACTGCGGGCGAAAGTCCGCCACGGCGCATCATCGCGGCGATGTCGTGCGCTGGCGCGCGTGGTGCCATTACCTTGGCAGGCGCGCTTACGCTCCCGTTGAGCCTCGCCGACGGTACGCCCTTCCCGGCGCGCGATCTCGTCATCTTCCTTGCGTCGGGTGTCATCCTGTCGTCGCTCGTCATTGCCGCCGTCGCGCTGCCATTGCTGCTACGGGGCCTCAGCCTGCCGCCCGAAACCGGCATTGGTGCTGCGCGCGATCAGGCTCGGCTGGTCGCGGCCAACGCAGCGATCGCCGAACTCGACCGCGTCCAGCATCGGATGGCCCAGGGGCGCGACGATCCCGATCGCTTCACCGATGTCGCGGCGCGCTTGATGGACCAGTACCGCGAACGCATCGACAGCCTGTCGTCGCGGCCGGAGGACCACGCACGACAGGGCGACGTCAAGATCGAACGGGACATGCGGCTTGCGGCGGTGCGTGCGGAGCGCAACGCGATCTTCGATCTTGCACGACGCCGGGAAATTGGCGTCGAACTAGCGGAGCAACTCGGGCGCGAACTCGACCTGATCGATGCACGGTTGTCGCGGCAGGGCTTGGCTTAACGGGAGCGAAATAGCGCCCCGTCCGTCCGTGTGACTGAAACCGACGGGGCGCTGAAGGTACGCGTTACTTGGGCGATGCCTCTGCCCTGCGCTATGCCGTTCGAAGGTGAATTAGAAATGAACGAGGTGCCCCGCCCGTCCGTGCGACACTCTCGTATCCGGGCAGGGCACCGAGGACGCAGCGCCCTTCGGCAGCGCGTCACTGTCACTCAAGCTAGCAGGCGGCGGCGAAGTTAGAAGCGCAGTCCATCACGGGAAAGCCTCGCTTTGCCCCATATTTGTTCCGATGATCATGTTGCTGAAGTGTGCAAGACGGACTCAGGTTTCGGGCCTGCCGGGCAACTTAACTTGGCGCAATGCTGTAATCATTTTTCGCGCGCCGGGCGGAGCAACGCGCAGGAACAGATCGAACAGATCGTCGTCGTCGAACGCGTCGACATCCATACCGATCGGAAGTGCGATCACCTGACGGCTGCGGGCACCCGGCTGTGCCTCCAGGACGATCGTCCGCCACGCCATGCCAACGGGGGGCTGGCCATCGACGTCGCTGAACTCGCCTACCACCATATTGCGGATCCGCAGTCGGCGGTCTGGTCGCTTGAGAAACCAGGATGCGTCCCCCGCCGTCGCAATCTCCACCGCCAGTATCTTGCCGCTCATCTCAGTCGTCCATCCGCTTACGCTGTTCGGAGCTAGGTGTTGCCATATTGCCGCAGAGGCAAGCGCTATCTGGCTCGGTCGGAACGCGGCTATTGATAATAGTTATCAAAAACATTAGCGGGGCGCGATAACGTAAAGGGAATCATATGACACGTCGTCTTGGCATCGCCATCCTGCTGGGCTCCGCGGCTTTCACCGCCGCGCCGGGCTATGCGCAGACTTTGCACGAAGACGCCTCGGACGTGATCGTCGTGACCGGACAGCATCCGCGAGACCAGGCGTCCTCCGGGACCAAGACCGATACGCCGCTCGCCGAGACGCCGCAGTCGATCACCGTCATCACCGCCGATGATATTGCCGGACGCAGTTTGCAGAACCTCAACCAGGCGCTGCGTTTCGTCGCGGGCGTGACCCCGGAAACCCGGGGGTCGAGTGGCGAAGTCTATGACCAGTTCAAACTGCGCGGCTTCGATGCCCCCGTCTATCTCGACGGCCTGAAGCAGTTCGGCAGCCCGTCCGGCTACGCGGTGCCGCAGGTCGACGTCTCCCGGCTCGACCGGATCGAAGTCATCAAGGGCCCCGCATCGGTATTGTACGGCCAGTCGAGCCCCGGCGGCCTTGTCGCGGAGTCGAGCAAGCTCCCGCTCGACCAGGCGCTCTACGGCGCGATCAGCGGCACCTATGGCAACTACGATCTTTATCGCGTCGATGCCGATATCGGTGGCCGAGCGGGCGAAGGCGTCCTCTGGCGGATCAACGGCAGTGCGAACGGTGCCGACACGCAGCAGAAGTTCGGCAAGCGCGAGCGCCAGACGATCTCGGGTGCAGTAACGGCGGGTGCGGGCAGCTCGACCAGCTTCACGCTGCTCGGCGCCTATTCGCATGATCCATACAACGGCGATTACGGGGTGTTCCCCGCCAGCGGCACGTTGCTCGCCAACCCCAACGGCAAGCTGCCGACCAGCTTCGACGGCGGCGAGGCCGGCAACCGCTTCAGCCGTGAGCAGGCTGCGCTTACCTACATCTTCCGTCACGATTTCGGTGGCGGCTGGGCGTTCCGCTCGTCGGGTCGCTATCAATATGTGAAGTCGGCGCTCGGGCTCATCTATACCGCAGGCGGCCTCGACACGAGCGACCCGACGCAGCAGACCTTCAGCCGCGCATCCTATGCGACCCGCGAGCAGCTCAACAATTGGACGTTCGACAACCAGCTCTCCGGCACCGTCCAGACCGGCCCGATCAAGCACACGCTCCTGTTCGGCGTAGACCGCCAGGTTGCGCACTCGCGCGAGCTTGCAGCGTTCGGCGTCGCGCCCCCCCTTAACGGCTTTGCCCCGGTCTACGGTACGGTGACTGTCCCGACGACCCCGGAACAGATCGGCGGCCAGTTCGCGATCGATGTGCAGCAGCGTCAGCAGGGCGTCTACGCACAGGACCAGATGGCGCTGGGCGACCTTCGCGTAGTCTTGAGCGGGCGGCAGGATTGGGCGCGTGCGCATCAGGACGGGCGTGACGCCAAGCACGACGAGAAGTTCACGTATCGCGCAGCCGCACTTTATACGCTGCCGTTCGGTCTTGCGCCGTACGTCAGCTATTCGACGTCGTTCGAGCAGCAGGCGAGTCCGATCACGCAGAGCAACGGCCAGCCCGGGCTGGCAGACCCATCGCTCGGCAAGCAGATCGAGGCCGGTGCGAAGTTCAGCATTCCGGGAACGCAGATCCTGCTGTCCGGTGCATGGTTCCGTATCGACCAGACCAACGTCCTGACGTCGACACCCAATTTCAGCGTTTCGCGGCAGACCGGCGGCGTTCGTTCGCAGGGTGTCGAGTTCGAGGGGAGTGCTCCCCTGCCCTACGGCTTCAACGCGCGCGTCGCGTTCAGCCGGCAGCGCGTCAAGGTTACCAGCGATGCCGACGATCCGGCTCGTGTCGGCCGCGGGCTCGAAACCGTGGGACGTGGCGGGACGTCAGCCTATCTCGACTGGGCGCCACGCAGTGGTGGCCTCGAAGGGCTGACGATCGGCGGTGCGGTGCGTCACGTCGATCAGGTCTATGCAGGCGTAACGCCTGGCGAGACCGCGGGTCGTAACAGCCCGTCCTACACCGTTTATGACGCGCTGATCCGCTACGACCTGGAGAAGTTCGCGCCCTCACTGCGGGGCCTCAGCCTCGCCGTCAACGGAGCCAATATCTTCGACAAAAAGTATCTGACGTCGTGCTTCGCCAACTATAACTGGTGCTGGTACGGCAACCGCCGGACCGTGCAGGCGACGATCGGCTACCGTTTCTGAGTTGACGGCCTTGCCGCGATCGATGCCGTTCCGCGGTATCGATCGCGGTAGCGCCGACTGTTCTCGGGATCAGGCGACCTGGACGCTCGCTCGCATTATGCAGGTCCGATGATGCCGATCCTCTACAGCTTCCGACGGTGCCCCTACGCGATGCGCGCACGGCTCGCGATTGCGGCGAACGACCGTCGTGTCGAACTGCGCGAGATCGTCTTGCGGGACAAGCCGGCGGCGATGCTCGACGCGTCGCCCAAGGGAACCGTGCCGGTGCTGGTGCTGCCGGACGGGACGGTGATCGACCAGAGCCTCGACATCATGCGCTGGGCCTGTGCGAACACTGGCGACGCCGAGTGGCCGACCGGTAGCGACGCCGCACTGATCGCGACGAACGACGGCGCCTTCAAACACCATCTCGACCGCTACAAATATGCCGATCGCTACGGCGACGATCCGATCGAGCACCGCGATGCGGCTACCGTGCTGCTCCGCGATCTGGACGAGAGGTTGCGTGCTAGCGGTAGTCTCGGCACCAGCCCGGAGTCGATGACCGATCTCGCGATCATGCCGTTCGTCCGCCAGTTCGCGCAGACCGATCGATCCTATTTCGACGGACTGCCGTTCAAGCGACTGCATGCGTGGCTGGCAATGCATCTCGGGTCGGCGTTGTTCGCTCGGGTCATGATACGCCCGGCGCCTTGGCAATTGAGCGATCCTCCGATGATATTCCCGACAACGACGGACGCGCAGTAGGAGGCCCCGGCAAGACCGAGACCCCCTGCCCGCGTCAGAAGCCGACGCTGATCGTCCCGAACACCTGGCGGGGTGCGACCGGGAACTGGTTGAAAGTCCCGCTCGCCGCGCCGATGCTGAGCGTCGAGGCGGCGCGCTTGTTCGTGATGTTGGTGACGTTGAGGCTGACCGTCGCCGTCTTGACGACCTCCCCTTCCGACAGCGGCACGCGCGCGGCAATGCGGCCGGACAGCGTGAAGTAGGACGGCACCGACAGGTCGTTGGTATAGGTCGCGAACCGCTTGCCGATATAGTCGCCGACGAGTTGCGCGTCGAAGATGTCGTAATTGGCCGATGCGGTGAACTTGTTAAGCCAGTCGGGGCTGCCCGGCACTTTCTTGCCCGCCGTGGCGACGGTGCTCGTCCCGCTGATGTAGTTCTCCTCGTAGCGCGAGTTGTTGTACGACAGCGCATCGTAGAACGAGAAGTGCGAGCCGAACCGGAACGTGCCCGCGATGTCGAACCCGTCGGTCTTCACCGCACCGACGTTCTGCAGGATCGCCGCGCCGCTGACGACTGCGGTCACCACCGGGTTCGGGCTGATCCCGAGCAGGCGGTCGCTAAAGTCGACGTGATAGACGCTGATCTGGCCATCGAAGCCGGTGAGCGGGCCAAGGTTCAGCGAATGGTGCGAGCGCAAGCCCGCCTCATAGGTCCAGCTCGTTTCCGGCTCGACATCCTGCTTGAACAGGTCGAACGCCGCCTGGCTGCCGAGTGCGAACGGCGACAATCCGGCGGCGGCACTCGTCTGGAACTGGCGGATGTTCTTCTGGACGTTGACGAATACCTGTTCGTTGTCGGTCGCATCCCACAACGCACCAAGCTGTGGCAAAAAGTATTTGTGCGTGTCGATCTTGCCGACCGGCAGCGCAACCGAGCCGGTGAACGAGCCCGGGATCGGCTGCGTCGGGACGCGCTGCGACGCGTTCTGGAAGGTGCTCTTGACGCCGCCCTGGATCGTGAGCGTCGGCAAGACCTTCCAGCTGTCCTGAATGTGCGCCTGGTATTCGTCGACGCGGACTTCGCTGTGATATTGCGTGATCAGCGGCGTCAGTTCTTCGCGCGGACGCTGGTAGGGCGTGCTCGGATCGTTGACCGGGAACGGATACCAGCGGCGATACGCGGACGAGCTCTGATGCTCGTACCAAGCGCCGAACTCGACATGATGCGCGCCGAGATCGAGCGCGACAGTGGAGACGAGGCCACCGCGGTCGATCCGGTATTCTGTCGTGCGCGTCGCGAGGCCCGAGCCGCCGAACACCTGGGCGAGGTTCTGGCCCGGATAGTAGAACGAGAACAGCTTGGGCAGACCGGCGACGTCGATCGGACCGCCGATGACGCCGACGCCGTCATTGTGATGATAATAGGCCTGGTTTGAGAACGTGACCTTGTCGCTGACGTTCCAGTCGTATTTGACGTAGCCGAGATAGTCGGTGCGCGCCGCGACGCCGTAGTAATTGCGGTAGTTCGACCCGTCCGCCTTGTACGCGCCGGAGTTGAGATAGGTCAGCATCTCGTTAAAATTGGGATAGACGAACGGGCGTACATACGGCGCGGTTGCCTGCGTCGCGGTCGTGATGACGGTCGAATCCTCGTTCGGCTCGGTCTTGTCCGAGAACGCACCGTAGAGCGTCAGCTTGCCGTTCGAATCATCGTGGACGAACTTAGCGTTGGCCTGATAGCCGCCCTGGATACCGTTGAAATCCCATGCCTTCGCCTTCTGCCGCGAGCCCGAGATATAGAACGCGTTGCCGTTGCCCAGATCTCCGCTGTCGATCCGCGCGAACAGTCGCGAGGTAGAATGGCTGCCGAGCGTCTGGTCGACCTGGACGCCCATGTCCTTTCGTGGATCGCTCGAGAAGGTATCGATCGTACCGCCCAGATTGCTGGTCGATGCGGTCCCGAGATCGCCCGCGCCGCTGGCCAGCGTCACGCGCGAGACGTTCTCCGAGATGATCGCACGTTGCGGCGACAGGCCGTTGTAGTTGCCGTAATTCTGATCGCCGAGCGGCAGGCCGTCGAGCGTGTAGCCGAGCTGCTGCGCGTTGAAGCCGTGCACGAACAGCGAAATGTTCTGCTCGTTGTTGCCCCACGGATCGGCGGTCAGGAAGGTAACGCCCGGCAGCGTCTGCAACGCCTTCAACGGGCTCACGCCGGGAAGGATCTTCTGCATGTCGACGCCACTGACCTGCGTCACCGATCGCGTATTCGCGCCGGTAACGACGATCGTATCATCCTGCCCGGCGGGCGGGGTTGCTGGATCGGCGGGATCGATCATCGGAGCAGGCGAACCCGGCTCCGCGTCCTTGGCAACCAGCGACTGCGCCGTTGCGGTGACTGGCACGCCGACCACGACAAAACCGATAGCGCCGCACAACAGCCTCGCGGCCGTACGAGAAAACATCGTCATTCTTGAAAACCCCTAGCGAGATCGATCGATCGTCACTCCCGGGGCTGCGCCTATTGGCACGGCGAGACAGTCGGATGACCGATACGCTACAGATTTAATATGGTGCGGTGCAGCGGTCCAAAAGGCCGCTGCACCGCCGCCGCATTACTTCGCAGTCGCCGTCAGGCCGCGGTCGTCGAGCATCGGGCCGATATCGGGGTCCTTTCCGTAGAACGCCTTGAACATCGGACCGTAATCCTCGGTATGGCCCTTCGACAGGATCATGTCGCGGAAGCGCTGGCCGTTCGCGCGCGTCAGCCCGCCATGCGCCATGAACCACGCATACGCATCGTTATCGAGCATCTGCGTCCACAGATACGCATAGTAGCCGGCAGCATAACCACCCGCCCAGATGTGCGCGAAATAGCTCGTGCGATAGCGCGGCGGCACGTCCTTCGTGTCCAGTCCCATCGAGTTCAGCGCTTTGGTCTCGAACGCGTCCACATCCTGCGGCCCGGCCGACGCCGGCAGCGAATGCCAGTCCTGGTCGAGCGTCGCCGCCGCCACCAGCTCACCCAGTTCATACCCCTGGTTGAACTTCGCCGCGTTCTTGATCTTCGTGACAAGCGCCTGCGGCATCACCGCACCGGTGCGGTAATCCTTGGCGTAGTTCGCGAACACCTTGGGATCGAGCGCCCAATGCTCGTTGAACTGCGACGGGAATTCGACCCAGTCGCGTGCGGTGTTTGTGCCCGACACCAAAGGATAGGTCTGGTTCGCGAACAGCCCGTGCAGCGCATGGCCGAACTCGTGGAACATCGTCGTCACGTCGTCGAACGTGATCAGCGCAGGCTGGCCCGGCGCGGGCTTGGTGAAGTTGCCGACGTTATAGACGACCGGCTTGGTCTTCAGCAGCTTCGACTGGCCGACGAAGTTCGACATCCACGCGCCGCCCGCCTTGTTGTCGCGCTTCCAGTAATCGAAATACATCAGCCCCAGCTCGGAGCCGTCCTTGTCGTAGACGGTGAACACGCGGATGTCCGGCTGATAGGTAGGGATATCGCGGCGTTCCTTGAAGGTGACGCCGTAGAGCTGGTTCGCCGCGAAGAACACGCCGTCGGTCAGCACGCGCGAAATCTCGAAATACGGCTTCAACTCGTTCTGGTCGAGGTCGTACTTGGCTTTCCGCACCTTGTCCGAATAGAAATCCCAGTCCGACGGCGCGAGCGGGAAGGACGCGCCGGTCGCGTTGATCGTCTTCTGCAATTCGGCCGCTTCGCGACGCTGCTCGGCCGCCGTCGCGGGGACGAGCTGCGTCATGAAGCCCTTCGCCGCGGCCGGGGTCTTCGCCATCTGGTCGTAGAGCGAATAGGCGGCATAGTTCGGATAGTCGAGCAACTGTGCCTTCTGTGCGCGCAGCTGCGCGATCTTCTGGATCAGCGCACGCGTATCGTTCGCGTCGCCGCGCTGCGACCGGTTCCAGCTCTTCTCGAACAGCGCCGCGCGGGTCGCGCGATCGGACAGCGAGGCGAGCGCCGGCTGCTGCGTCGTGTTCTGCAGCGACAGCACGTACTTGCCGGGCATCCCCCGCTCCTTCGCGCCCTCCGCCGCTGCGGCGACTTCCGCATCGCTCAGACCGGCGAGCTTGGCCTTGTCGTCCACCACCAGCGCGCCCGCCTTGGTGCCGGCCAGCAGCTTCTGCTGGAAGTCGGTCGTCGCGGTCGAGATCTGCGTGTTGAGCAGGCGCAGCTTAGCCTTGTCGGCGTCGTTCAGCTGTGCGCCGGCGTGGAGGAAGTCGCTGTGATAGATCTCAAGGACCTGCTTCTGCTCGGCATCGAGACCTAGCGAGTCCTTCTTTGCGTAGAGCGCCTGGACGCGCGCGAAGAGCGTCGGATCGAGATAGATCGCGTCGCTGTGCTGGGCGAGCTTGGGCGCCTCGGCAGACCGTACCGCGTCGAGCGCGTCGTTGGTGTTCGCCTGCGACACGCCGAAGAATGCCTGGCTCGCGCGGTCGAGCGTGCGGCCCGAGCGCTCCATCGCCTCGATCGTGTTGGCGAAGGTCGGGGCCGCGGGGTTGTTGGCGATCGCCTTCATCTCGGCGATCTGCTCCGCCATGCCCTGCTCGAGCGCGGGCTGGTAATCGGTGTCCTTGATCTGGTCGAAGCGCGGCGCCTGGAACGGCAGCGTGCTGGGCACGGTCAGCGGATTGACGCGCGACGGTTTGGCGGGGGTTTGCGCAGAGGCGGCGCTGGCTATGCAGCACAGGATGGCGGCGGAACGAAGCAGGCTGGAACGCGACATTGACGACTCACAATGGCAGGAGTGATGCCCCTATCCTTGCCCTGCCGCAGCCCTTGTTACAATCGGTTAGCAAACCACCGGGTTGAGCGCTTGCGCTGCCGCCCGCTCGCAGGCAGTAGGCGGTCAAACCCCAGGAGTTCCGACATGGCAAATACCCTCGAAATCGATCAGGCGAGCGTCGTCGACAACGATATCCAGAAGCAGATCGAATTTTCCGGCGAGTTCGACGGCGACGAATATGAGTTCGCGGTCAAGTACGCGGTTCTGAAGGAGCTGAGCGGCGACGAACCCGAGGACGACGGCATCGAGCTGTTCAACCGCTTCAACGACGACATCGTTGATGCCTGCCTCGCGGCCATCGAGCGCAAGCCGAATGCATCGACGATCATCGTCGACGAAGACGACCTCGAATAATCAGCACTTTAGCTGCGATCGGCGCGGTCTCGAACGCGCCGATCGCCTCTTTCGAGCGCACTCAGTCGCCGGTCACGAACCGCCGGATACGGGTCGAGTAGCGACTGCCGACCAACAGCGTCACGCCGAACAGCATCGACGCTCCCCATATCGCCGCGAAGGCGAATATGACGATCTTCATCATGGCCGGCCTCCAAACCTGTTTCGTCGAGCGGCGCTTACGTCGGGGAATTCGGATATTGGCTGAACGCGGCGGCAATCGGAGGTTCAGGTTAACCTGAGTTATCCGACCAACGTGGTACGGCGTAGAAGATAGATGTCCATGATCCAGCCATGCTGCTCTCGAAGGCTGGCACGGGTTTCGATGATCGCAGCGGCGACGTCGTCCAGCGGGCCCGCAATCAATTTCTGATGCGCCATTCCCAGATACGCTCCCCACCATATCGAGATGTCGGGCGCGTCCAGCGTCTGGAACGCGCAATCGCCGTCGAGCATGACCGCGATGGTATCGACGCCTTGGGGCCACCCCCCTGCCCGCAACCGTCGTCCCGTCGTGATCAGCACCGGGGCGCCGACGCTGTTCAACGGTATCGCATGTCCTGCGGTTAGCGCCTGCAGACTGGTGATCCCGGGTTCGACCGTGACGGTCATCGCCAAACCGTCCGCGCGCAGCCGATCGGCGATGCGTATTGTGCTGTCGTACAGCGAAGGATCTCCCCATACGAGCAGCGCAAGACGGCCGCCGTTCGGCAAGTATTGCGCGATCTCGCCCCTCCAGGCCGCCGCGATCGCGTCGTGCCATTGACCGACTGCGCTCAGATACGGCGCGGCTGGGTCGCGTTCGGGCAGGTCGAACTCGACGACGCGGGTAGCGCCGGTCAGGACGTCTGCGCAGATGGTGCGGCGAAGGTCGATCAGGTCGGACTTCGCATCGTCCTTGCGTGGGAGGAGGATCAGGTCCGCGGCGTTCATCGCGGCGATCGCGGCGCGCGTGAGGTGATCGGGGTTGCCGGTGCCGATGCCGATCAAATGGAGGTCGATCATTCCTCGCCCTCGGAGTCCATCAGCGGACCGTAGAGAATGAGCGCGGGTTTGCTCGAGAAGCCTGCCTCCAGTTGCGCGGCGAGTTTAACGATCGTCGAGCGCGTCAGGGACTGGTCGGGGTGGCCGACATTCTCTGCCATGAGCGTCGGCGTATCCGGCGAAAGTCCATGCTCGATCAGCGATGCAGCCAGCGCGGGGAACGTGCGCTTAGGCATGAACACCACTGTCGTCGCTTCGGCATCGGCGAGCGCGGCCATGTTGCGCTGTTCGGGCAGGTCGCCGGTGACGTCGTGGCCGGTGACGAACTGGACTCGGCGGGCGCTGAGCCTCCGGGTAAGCGGGATCTGCGCGGCGGCCGCGGCGGCGCTCGCGGCGCTGATACCGGGGATGATCTCGAACGCTATCCCCGCGGCTTTCAGCGCTAAGATCTCCTCCTCAAGGCGACCGAACATACCCGCATCGCCGGACTTGAGGCGAACGACGCGGATACCGGTCTGGGCATACTCGACCAGCAGTTTGGAGACGTGCGCCTGGCTCGGCGATGGACGACCTGCGCGTTTGCCGACTGCGACGAGGTCGGCACCGGGGCGGACATGCCCCAGGACCGCGCCGGACGACAGGTCGTCGAACAAGACCGCGTCCGCTGCCTGCAACCGCGATACCGCCTTCAACGTCAGGAGTTCCGGGTCGCCGGGACCGGAGCCGACGAACGAGACGAAACCGGTCATGGATTGGCAGCGATCATGTGGAAGAAACTGCCCGATACGCGGCCGCGATACGAGCCGGTTTCGGGGACCGCGTTGCCTTCTGCGTCGGTGACGTGTGCGAGCGCGGCGTCGGGCTGGTCGAGGATCGTGGAGTAGTGGAACTCGTGGCCGGTGAGCGATGCGCCGGTCGCCACGCCGCCCATCGGCGCGAGCAAGGTCGCGCTACGGTAGCCGAGATGCATCTTCCGCTGGGCATAGCTGGTGACGAGGCCGAGCAGTCCCGCCATCCGGTGGCGAACCCCGTCCGCGTCGATGAGCGCCTCGCCGAGCGCCATGTAGCCGCCGCACTCGCCGTGGACCGGGCGGGTCCTCGCGAATTCGGTCAGCCCTGCCTGGAACCGGTGGGCTTCGGCGAGCTTGCCCGCGTGCAGTTCGGGATAGCCGCCCGGGAGCCAGACCAGATCGGCGTCCGCTGCGGGAGCCTCGTCGGCCAGCGGAGAGAAGGGCAGGATTTCGGCACCCGCGCGCCGCCAGCCTTCGAGGACGTGGGCGTAGGTGAACGAGAAGGCCGCGTCCTGCGCTAGCGCGATGCGCTGTGCCGGGGGGCGGATCCAGTTAGGCGCGCTTGCCGGTCTGGTGCTGGACGTCGCGGCGTCGCGGAGTGCGGGGATATCGATATGCGCGCTGAGGAAGCTGGCATATTCGGCGATCCGTGCGTCGAGATCCGGATGCTCGACCGCCTGCACCAGCCCAAGATGGCGTTCGGGAAGCTTCAGGTCGCCGCGCCGTGGCAACGCGCCGAACACCCGGATGCCGACCGCGTCCATGCCGCTGCGGGCGAGGCGTTCGTGGCGGGGGCTGGCGACGCGGTTGAGGATCACGCCGGCGATCCGCACGCTGGGATCGTAACGGCTGAAGCCGAGCGCGGTAGCGGCGGCGGACTGTGCCTGTCCGGAAACGTCGATCACCAGAACGACCGGCCAACCCATCCGGCGGGCGATGTCGGCGCTGGCACCGTTGCCGGTTGCACCCAGTTTCGCGACCCCATCAAACAGGCCCATCGAGCCCTCCGCAAGCGCAAAGTCCGCATCGTCGGCTTTACCAGCAAGGGTGTCGAGCATCGTCGCAGACATCGACCAGCTGTCGAGGTTGAACGATGCGCGACCGCTGGCAGCGCGATGGAAAGCCGGGTCGATATAGTCGGGGCCACTCTTGAACGGCTGCACCGCAACGCCGTCGTCACGGAGTGCGCGGAGGAAGCCGAGCATGACGGTGGTCTTGCCGGTGCCCGATGCGGGCGCGGCGACCATTAGGCCAGGCGTCACGCCTCCCCTCCAGCGAACTTCGAGTCCGCCGATTGTGGCCGGAAGCGGCGGTCATAGCTTACCGCATACAGGCTGCTCTCGGCGAAATCCTGCGCGGCAAGCGCTTGGCCGATGAGGATCAGTGCAGTGCGATCGGGTTTGCCCGCTACGGCGTCGGCGATCGTCGCTAGCGTGGCCCGCACGATCTGCTGGTCCGGCCAGCTTGCTCGCCAGACGATCGCTACTGGGCAATCGGTACCGTAGAACGGCGTGAGGTCCGCGATCAACTGCGCCAAGTTGTGCACCGACAGATGGATCGCGAGCGTGGCCCCGGTCGCGGCGAACGCGGCCAGGGTCTCGGCGGGCGGCATCGTGCTGGCGCGGCCCGGCGTGCGCGTCAACACCACTGACTGCGCGAGTTCCGGAAGCGTCAATTCAACCTCCAGCGCGGCGGCGGCGGCGGCGAAGGCTGGTACGCCGGGCGTGATCGTGAACGTGATGTTGAGCGCGCGGAGACGGCGGAGTTGCTCGCCCATCGCCGACCAGATCGACAGGTCGCCGGAGTGGAGCCGGGCTACGTCCTGGCCGGCGTCGTGCGCGGTCTGGATCTCGGCGATGATCTCGTCGAGCGACAAGGGCGCAGTGTTGACGATGCGCGCGCCCGGCGGACAATGATCGAGCATCGCCGCAGGAATAAGCGAGCCCGCGTAGAGACATACGGGCGATTCGGCGATCCGGTCGCGCCCGCGGAGTGTAAGCAGGTCGGGCGCGCCTGGGCCTGCGCCGATGAAGTGGACGGTCATGCGAATCCTTCTGCGATGGCGCACGTCGCCATGCGATCCTGGGAAATGTAGCGCGGTGTCAGCAACCGCGCGCCGGGTCCTGCCGCAGCGAGTGCGCAAGCTTCGGCGACGCTGCCGGTCTGGCGTATCTTCAGGCTAAAAGCCGACTTGGTGGCCGTTTGTGCAGCGCGTAGCGCATCTGAATCGATAGCGACCAGGAGCAGATCCATCGCCTCGGCGAGCCGTTCGACCAGCGGAGTCTTGTCGCGGGGGGTGGCAAGCCGCGTGACTTGCACCTGGCCGTGCTGCGCGCTGGCAAGCGCATCTTGCAGCGATGCCAACGTGGCCCCCGCGCGGAACCCGAAGCCAGCGACGATCACAGCGTGACGCTCCATTGAACGACCGGATAGCTCGCGCGCCAGCCGCGTCGTGTGCCGAGCGGGGTGGCTTCCGACAGTTCTACGCGCAGCAGGGTGCCGCCCTTCAGACCATGCCAGCGCGACAACAACGCCTCGGATTCGAGTGTCACTGCGTTGGCGACCAGGCGTGCGCCAATCGGCAGCTTGGCCCACAATATTTCGAGCAAGGCTTCGGAGAGCCCACCGCCGACGAAGACCGCATCTGGTGCCGCGTGACCTTCGAGTACCTCCGGTGCACGGCCCCGGATCACACGAAGTCGATCGACGCCCAGGGCTGCAGCGTTGCTCTCGGCTCGGCTGGCGCGGATGGGGTCGGCTTCGAAGGCGGTGGCATGCGTCGATGGATGAGCGAGCAACCATTCGATGCCGATCGAGCCAGAGCCCGCGCCGATGTCCCACAGCGTCTCGCCGGGCTTTGGGGCAAGCGCGGACAATGTCAGCGCGCGAACCGGGCGCTTGGTAAGCTGGCCGTCATGATCGAACCATGTGTCCGGCAGGCCGGATGTGCGAGGCACAACCTTGCCCTCCCCCGCGAAGACGATCCCGACCGCGACGGGATGCACGATGTCGTCATCATCGAGATCGGCTGCTGCGATGTCGCGAACACGCTCGCGCGGCCCGCCGAGCGCTTCGAGAATGTGCAGGCGCGATTGCCCGAAGCCGAGGTCGGAGAGATACCGTGCCAATCCGGCAACCGCTGCGCCGTCACGGACCAGCACGATCGCACGTCGACCCGGTACGACATGCTTACGGATTCGGGCAAAAGGTGCGGCGTGGAGACCCAGGCAACTGGTCTCCTCGATAGGCCAGCCAAGGCGCGAGGCGGCGAGACCGAATGTCGAGGGCGCGGGGTGCGCTACCCATTCGCCGGGATCGAGGTGGCGCGTGATCGACGTACCCGCGCCGAACCAGAACGGATCGCCGGACACGAGCATCGCGACGCGCTTTCCCCGGTGCGCGAGCAGGTGCGGTATCCCGTCGCCGAACGGGACTGGCCAGGGTTCGACCGCGCTCATAAGGTCCGGGAGCAACGCGAGGTGGCGGGTGGCGCCAGTCACGAGTTCGGCTTGCGCCAATGCGGCCTTCGCCGACGCGAACAGGCCATTCACACCGTCTTCGCCTATACCGATGATCGTCAGCCAGGGAGTGTCAGCCATGTCGAACATCCTGGTGCTGGGCGGCACGACCGAGGCTAGCGCGCTTGCCGCGGCGCTGGCTGCGCGGGGCAACGATGCGGTGCTGAGCTATGCCGGACGCGTTGCCGAACCGAAAGCGCAACCGATCCCGGTGCGCATCGGCGGTTTTGGCGGCGTCGAGGGGCTTGTCCGCTATCTGAGCGAACATCGCGTGACGCGTCTGGTCGACGCGACGCACCCCTTCGCGGCCCGGATGAGCGCGAACGCGGTCGTCGCGGCGGAGCGGGCCGGTGTCGCGCATATCGCACTGACGCGGCCGGCTTGGTTGCCGGTCGCGGGCGATCGGTGGACGCGCGTGGCCGATATCGATGCTGCGGTTGCGGCGCTGAACGGGCCGCCGCGGCGTGTGATGCTGGCGCTGGGGCGGATGCACGTCGACGCGTTCGCGGAGCAGGCGCAGCATGACTATCTGCTGCGGTTCGTCGATGTGCCCGACCAGCCGCCGGGGTTGCCGCGTCATCATCTCGTGGTCGATCGCGGACCGTTCGATGTCGAGGGCGATCGGCAGCTGATGGCGTCGCACGGCATCGAAGTCGTAGTCTGCAAGAATGCCGGCGGCACGGGGGCGTCGGCCAAACTGCATGCGGCGCGCGCGCTTGGCCTCTCGGTAATCATGATCGATCGCCCTGCCCTGCCCGCTCGACGCGAGGTGCACGCGGTGGCGGATGTGATGCGTTGGCTCGATCATGGCGCCGACCGGGGGGTGTAGAGGATCGGTCCCGCCGGGCGATCGATAACGCGCGTAAGGCTGGAGCCGATGATGATCATCGTCCGCATGTCCGCCATGTCCGCGCGGGCTTCGGTAAGGGGCACGATGCGCAGCGTTTCCTCGGGTGTCGAGACCGCGCGGGCGAACAGGACGGGGCGGTCGTCGGCGCAGGTTTCGCGGAGAATTTCGAAGACCCGGATCAGGCCGTCGGGGCGCGCCTTCGATCGCGGATTGTAGAAAGCGATCGCGAAGTCGGCTTCGGCGGCGAGGCGCACGCGGCGTTCGATCACGCCCCACGGTTTCAGGTTATCCGACAGATTGATCGCGCAGAAATCATGCCCGAGCGGTGCGCCGGCACGTGCACTGGCGGCGAGCATCGCGGTGATGCCGGGGAGGACGCGGATATCGATGTCGCGCCATTCCGTCGGACCGGCTTCGAGGGCTTCGAACACTGCCGCCGCCATTGCGAACACGCCAGGATCGCCAGAGGATACCACGACCACGCGGTGGCCTTGGGCTGCGAGTTGGAGTGCATCCGTGGCGCGGTCGAGTTCGACGCGGTTGTCTGTGGGATGGAGCGTAAGGCCCTCGCGCGGAGCGACGCGCGCGACATAGGGGATGTAGCCGATGACGTCGGTCGCGTCCGCGAGCGCCGCGGTGACTTCGGGGGTCACGAGCGCTTCGTCGCCGGGGCCGAGGCCGGCGATGGCGAGCCAGCCGGTCACGGCCGCCGCCCCTGCCCGTGGATCAGCAGGATCGAGAAATAGGGCGTGATCGCCTCCGCATCGCACAGCCTGGTCACGCGCTGATCGGCCATCGCAGCGTATTCGACCAGCCATGCCTCGGCCTCGCGCCCCGCGGCGGCGACCGCGCGGCGGAGCTTGGCGAGGTGGCGGCCGATCTTCATCACCACCAGCGCGTCGGTGTCGCGGATGCGGCGGACGAGGTCGTCTTCGGGGAGCGTGCCCATCAGGACGGTCAGGACGTCGTCGCCCCAGGTGATCGGCGCACCGCTGGCCGTCCATGCGCCGGACATGCCCGTGATGCCGGGCACGACCTTCACCGGCGCGATCGTCTGAAGGCGGGTGTAGAGGTGCATGAACGAACCATAGAAGAACGGGTCGCCTTCGCAGAGGACCACGACATCCTCGCCTGCGTTTGCAAGCGTTGCGAGGCGGTCGATGCAGGTGGCGTAGAAAGCGGACAAACAGTCGTTGTAGCGCGGGTCCGAGACCGGGATCTCGGTGGTGACCGGGTATTCCATCGGGAACTCGATCACGTCGTCGCGGAGCATGCCGTCGACGATCTTTCGCGCCTGGCCGGGGCGACCGGCCTTGCGGAAATACGCGATGTGGCGCGCGCCGCGGACGAGGCGGTCCGAGCGAACGCTCATCAGGTCCTGCGCGCCGGGGCCCAAGCCGACGCCGTGGATCGTGCCCCCAGGTCGTACGGGTGTCATTCGGTGCCGCTCGCAAGCGCGTTGATCGCGGCGACGGTGATCGCGCTGCCGCCCATCCGGCCCTCGACGACGACGCAAGGCACGGGCTGGTCGACCCACAGCGCCGCCTTGGATTCGATCGCGCCGACGAAACCGACCGGGCAGCCGATGATCGCCGCGGGACGCGGGCAATCGGGGTCTTCGAGCATGTTGAGCAGGTGGAACAACGCGGTCGGCGCGTTGCCGATCGCGACGACGGCACCGGCGAGATGCGGACGCCAGAACTCGAGCGCGGCGGCCGAGCGCGTGTTGCCCATCGTCCGTGCGAGATCGAGGGTTTCAGGTGCGTGGAGCGTGCAGACGATGCGGTTGTCGGCGGGCAATCTGGCCTTCGTGATGCCTTCGGTGACCATGCGAGCGTCGCAGAGGATCGGAGCGCCGGTCTGAAGTGCGCGACGAGCCTCGCTGGCGAACGTTGGCGTGAAGCGGATGTGCTGCGCCAGGCCGACGAGCCCGGCGGCGTGGATCATGCGGACCGCGACGGGCTCCTCCTCGGGCGAGAAGCGGGCGAGGTCGGCTTCGGCGCGGATCATCGCGAAGGACTGGCGGTAGATCGCCGCGCCGTCGGTTTCATAGGCGTACGGCATTCAGGCGGCTCCGAACTGGGCGAGGATCTGCGCGACGTCGAGGCCTGCGCGGGAGGGTGGTGCGCCGGCACGCGCATCGAACGCGAGGTCGTAGCGGCCTTCACGGCCGGTGAGCGTGACGTCGGCGGGGGCGGCGCGCGCGCATCCCTTGGCGCAGCCGGAGACGTGGAGGTGGCCGGTGATGTGCGGCGCCAGGCGTAGGGCGAGCGCGCGCGTCTCGACACTGCCCTGCGGACAGGCTGGCGCACCGACGCAGGCGTCCGCGTGAAGCGTTGGCGAGGCGGGGTCGGTGATGAAATCGACCGGGTCGAGCTCAACCAGGAGCCCCGCGTCGGCTTCGCAGATTGCGATATGCCAAGGGGTAATGCGGATCGCTTTAATTGCTCGCTCGGTGTCGACGTAGCGTGCCAGCGCGCTTGCTGCGATCCGACCGAAGGGCAGGCCTAGCGAGAGTCCGAGGGAATGCTGTCCGACGTGAAGCGGTCGCGCGCTTGCGGCAGGAGGAGTTGTTGGGGCTGCCCAATCCGGGAGAGGCGCGCCGTGGCGTACCATGCGGCCACTGGCGGTGCCGCCGCTGTCGACGAACCAGTGCGCGAGTGCGATCAACCGATCGACTTTGGCGCCGGGCAATACTGGCGTGCCAAGGGTCCGGCCGTCTGCGCGGAGGATAAGCGTTCCAGACTCAGCGCGCTCGATACGGAAGTCGGCGGGGGCGTCTTGTAACACCGGCGCTACGCCAGCGTCGATCGCGAAGCCTATTTTGCCGGGGAGTTCGGGCAAGTCCGCCAGACGCGCGCGCAAGTGTTCGGCGATGCGGTGGGTGTCGTCGCCTGCCCGCCATTCCGGCGCGACGAGGATGTTCGCGCGCGCTTCCCGGATCGGATCGGGATCGATGAGGCCGAGGTCGAGCAGCGTGTCGATCAATGGACGCCAGCTTTCCTCGCGGACGCCGCGGATCTGGAGGTTCGCGCGGCTGGTGAGGTCGATCAGGCCGTTGCCGTGCGCCGTCGCCGCGTCGCACAGGCCGAGCGTTTGCTTCCGGGTCAGGCGACCGAGCGGTGGGCGGACGCGGACCAACAGGCCGTCGCCGGCCATCATCGGGCGCCATGCGTCGGGGCACCAGCCTTTGACGGCAAATGCGGTCATGCCGGCAGGTCCAGCGCTGCGAGGATCGAGTTGCGGCGGGTCGGCCAGAGGTCGGCTGCGTGGAGTGCTGCGAAACGCGCCTGCATCGCCGTGAGCGCGCCGGGGTTGGCTTCGGCGAGGAAGGCGTGGACGTCGTCGCGGCCCAGCGTGGCGTCGTAATAGAGGTCGATCAGTTCTGGACGGACCGCGCTGGCGAGGTGCGCGAAGGCGCCGAGGTGATCGAGCGTGGCGGCGATCTCGGCCCCGCCGCGGAAGCCGTGGCGCATCATGCCGTCGACCCAGGCCGGATGTGCCGCGCGGGCGTGGACGACGCGGGCGATCTCCTCGTTGAGCGCGCGGGCCTTGGCGTGGTTCGGATCGCGTGCGTCGAGATGGTAGAGCGTGGCGCTGCCCCCCGCGGCCGCCTGTGCGGCGGCAAAGCCGGCCTCGTGCGCGGCGTAGTCGGCGGCGAGTAAAAGATCGGTTTCGGGCAGGTCCTGGACGTGGACGAAGGCATCGGCGGCGGCGACGCGGTCGCGGATGCCGACGGGGTCGAACGTGTCCTGGCCCCCTTCACCATCGGCGTCGAGCGCGTGGCTGGAGGCGGACAGCCACGCTTGGCCGGCGGTCAGGCGCGCTTCCGGCGTGTAGGTCTCGGCCGCGTCGCCCATGCTGAGGCCGTAGCGGCCGGGTTCGGGGCCGTAGACGCGTGCGGAGGATGGCTTGCCGACGAACGGGTTCCAGTCCTGCGGTTCATCGCGTGCGCCTAAGGCTCGAACGGTCTGGCCGAACATCGTGCAGAGCGTCGGGAAGGCGTCGCGGAACAGGCCGGATACGCGCAGGGTGACGTCGATGCGGGGGCGGTCGAAGTTGGCGAGCGGGAGGATCTCGACACCCGTCACGCGGTCGGATTGCATGTCCCATACCGGTTCCGCGCCGAGCAGGTGGAGCGCCATCGCGAATTCCTCGCCCGCGGTGCGCATCGTCGCCGATGCCCATAGGTCGACGACGAGGTTGCGCGGGTAGTCGCCGTGATCCTGGAGGTGGCGGCGGACCAGTTCGTCGGCGAGCTTGACGCCTTGGGTATGGGCGGCGCGGGAGGGGACCGCGCGGGGATCGGTGGTGTAGAGGTTGCGGCCGGTCGGGAGGACGTCGGCGCGGCCTCGCCACGGGGAGCCGGAGGGGCCGGACGCGACGCGTTTGCCTTGGAGCGCCGACAGGAGCCCGGCGCGTTCGGCATCGCCTTGCTCGCCGCGGCCGTAGATGTGGAGGCCGTCGCCATACTGGCTCTCCTTCACGTCGCAGACGAAGGTGTCGATGCGGGTGATCGCGTCGGCTTCGGACTGCGCGTCGTCGAGGCCCAGCGTTGCGGCGAGGCCGGTAGCGCTGGCTTCGTCGCGGATGTCGCGTTGCAGGCGGTCGCGGCGGGCTGGATCGAGGCCGTCGGCGTTGGAGAATTCGTCGAGCAGCGCTTCGAGGCGGCCGAGGCCTGCGCCGGTGCGCGTGTGTTCGAGCGGTGGCGGGACGTGGCCGAGCGTGACCGCACCGATGCGGCGTTTGGCTTGGGCGGCCTCGCCGGGATCGTTGACGATGAACGGGTAGATGACGGGCATGGCACCGGTGAGCGCTTCGGGCCAGCAGTTGTCGGATAGCGCGACCGACTTGCCGGGCAGCCATTCGAGCGTGCCGTGCGCGCCGACATGGACCAGCGCGTCGGTGCCTCGCGAGCGGAGCCACAGGTAGAAGGCGACATAGGCGTGGCAGGGGCAGCGGGAGAGGTCGTGATACTCTTCCGCGCGTTGCTCGGTTCGGCCGCGTTCGGGTTGGAGCGCGACGAGCGCGCCGCCTTGGTCGATCGCGGTGAACGTGAAGTCTTCCGTTGGGTCGCCCCAGCTTTCCTGAAGGTCTTTTTGCAGGGTTTCGGGGAGGTGCGCGAGGGCTTTGCGGTACTCGGCGAGCGGCCAGTGAATGCGTGAGGTCGCGAGATCAGTTGCGTCGGGGGTGATCGCGTAGCCGGCTTCGGTGAGGTCGGCGAGGATCGCTTGTGTGGAGGCTAGCGCGTCGAGACCGACGGCGTGCGCCATCTGGTACGTCTTGCCGGGGTAGGTCGAGAGGATGATCGCGATGCGGTGGTCGGCGACGGGTTTGCTGGCGAGGTTTGTCCACGCTTCGATCCTTGCGGCGATGGCGGTGATGCGGGCTGGGTCGGCGCGGTGTTCGCGGCGGGTGTATCCGAGGTCGCCGTCCCTCGCCGCAGCCTCCTTGAAGCTGGCGACGCCGGCGAAGAGGCGGCCGTCCACTTCGGGGAGGACGACGTGCATCGCAAGATCGGCGGGTGACAAGCCTCGGGTCGCGCCGATCCAAGCCGCGCGGTCGGAGGTCGCTAGCGCGATCTGGAATACGGGGACGTTGGCGCCATCCAATGGCGTGGTGTCGGTAGCGCCGCGTGCGGAGAAGGCGGTGGCGTTGACGATCGCGGCGGGGTTCAGAGCCTCGACCCAGCGTTTCATCCAGCCGGCTGCGTCGGGCGCTTTGAGCGAGGGTGCGAAGAGGCCGATGACGTCGAAGCCCCGGGCGGTCAGTTCGGCGTGAAGCGCTTCGATCGGGTGGAGGTCCGCGGCCGTCAGGTACGAGCGGTAGAAGACGATCAGGATGCGGGGGCGTGTCGCGTTCAGTTGGAAGGCAGCTGGGCACGTCACGCCGTCATGCGGCTGCCAGCCGCCGACGTCGGCGATCGCGCGGACGCCGGTGACCGGGCCGGCGTAGATGCCTGCCGCGAGCGCGAACTGGGCCAGCGCTGCCTGCGCTGCGACCGCGCCGCCGGTGTCGCAGAGATGGGCCAGGCGGCGGAGCGTCGAGAGCGGGATCGTCGAGGCGGCGTCCAGGCGTGTGTCGATGCGGCCGTCTGCGGCGAGGACGGCTAGCGCGATGCCGTTCTCCCGCGCGAGGTTTTCGACCTGTTGCAGGCCATAGCTCCAGTAGGACCGCCCGCCGATCAGCCGGATCAGGATGCCCTTCGCGCCCGCCAGCGTCTGCTCGACATAGGTGTCGACCGAGAGCGGGTGCTGGAGCGCGGTCAGGTTCGCGAGGCGTAGCGACGGCAATCGGCTACCGGCTGCGTCCGCACGTTTCCAGCCCGCGGCGAACGCGCCGAGGTCACCGTCGGAGAAGGAAAGGACGACGAGATCCGCAGGGGATTGGGCGAGGTCCTGCGGGACCGCGCTTTCCTCCAGCCCGTGGGTCTCGCGGAAGACGACGTGCATCGTGGGCCTCAGCCGTCCAGCGCGGCCTTGATGCGGGCCTCGTCGATCCGGTCGTGCTCGGCGATGACCACGAGTTGCGTGCGGCGCGGTTCGTCGGCACGCCAAGGGCGGTCGTACTGCGTACGGACGCGCGCGCCGACCGCCTGGACGAGCAAGCGCATCGGCTTGCCGGTGACGGCGGCATAGCCCTTTACGCGGAGGATGTCGGCGCTGCGGGCGAGTGCCTCGATCTTTGCGGTGAGGTCCGTCGGGTCGGCGATCTCGCCAAGCTCAACGACGACGCTGTCGAAATCGTCATGCTCGTGATCGTCCTCGCCGTCGTGATGCGAGGGGCGGCTGGCGATATCGTCCTCGGCCGCGGCGTTAAGGCCGAGGATCACGCGGGGATCTATGATGCCGTCGGTCAGGTCGATCACCGGGAGCGGGCGTGCGGACTCCGCGGCGATGACGGCGCGTGCCTTGGCGACGCCTTCCGGGCCGGCGAGATCGACCTTGGTCAGGAGCACCAGATCGGCGCAGGCGAGCTGATCCTCGAACACTTCCGAGAGCGGCGTCTCGTGATCGACGCTGGGGTCGGCGGCGCGCTGGGCTTGGAGCGCGGCCACGTCGGGGGCGAAGCGGCCCGCGGCAACGGCTTCCGCATCGGCGAGCGCGATGACGCCGTCGACGGTGATGCGCGAGCGGATCGCTGGCCAGTCGAACGCCTTCAGCAGCGGCTTGGGCAGCGCTAGGCCGGAGGTTTCGATCAGGATGTGATCGGGGCGCGGGTCGAGCGCGAGGAGCGCCTCGACGGTCGGGATGAAATCATCCGCCACGGTGCAGCAGATGCAGCCGTTCGCCAGTTCAATCACGTTCTCCGCCGGGCAATCGGGGATCGCACAGCCCTTCAGAATATCGCCGTCGATGCCGAGCGTGCCGAATTCGTTGACGACGACGGCGAGACGACGGCCGTTCGCGTTGCGGATCAGGTGGCTGATGAGCGTGGTCTTGCCGGCTCCGAGAAAGCCGGTGACGATCGTGACGGGGACCTTTGAAAGATCGGGCATTGGTATTCTCCTGCGAGCACACGCACGCACGACCATAGGGCCGCACGCGTTCGTCGCTCAGACGGAGTACCGTGCCGCGACCATCCCCTGGATCGTAGCAAGAGCGACCGTTGCGCTGGCAGGTCTCCTGGCTCGCGGGTCGAGGCTCGACGTACGCCTTCCCAGGTTTCCCCAGTGGCTGCCCTTCTCGTGAAGGGCGTGTGCGTCTCGCTCACCGCTTACAGTTGCAGGGACAGCCGCGGCATTGGGAGAGACTCCCGCACCGCATTCCCATTCAAGCCCCGAAGGGCACCGGCGCGATCTGTGAGGTTCGGTGAAACCGAACCTCGGGGGTTGGTTAGAGCAGTTTGGCGGGGCTGCCAATTCGCATATCGGTAGTTTTCGATGCTCCCCCGCGATGGGGAGGTGGCTGGCAGTTGCCAGACGGAGGGGGAGGACACGGAACAAACGTGATCGCCGTCCTCCCCCTCCGTCGCTTCGCGCCACCTCCCCCTGGCGGGGGAGGATCGAGAGCGCGTCGAGCTCGGGGAACAGAGGAGCTAGCTTATCCGTGCACGACTTCGATCTCGTCGAAGCGTTTCCAACGGTAGATCGCGAAGCTCAGCACCCAGCAGAGCACGAACAGGCCGATGATCGCGAAGCCGAGGCCGTTGAAGTTCTCGCCGAGCGCCGTTGCGACGTCCCATATGCCGCCGGTGAAGCCGAGCTTCGATCCGAGCAGCGCCAGCGTCTCGATCCCGCCGATCGCGATCGCGACGATCGCGGAGATCAAGGTGATAGTGATATTGTAGTAGAGCTTGCGGATCGGCTTCACGAACGCCCATTCATAGGCACCGAGCATGACCACGCCGTCCGCGGTATCGACCAGCGCCATGCCGGTCGCGAACAGTACCGGAAGCACGAGGACGACACCGATTGAGAGACCGTCGGCGGCCTGGCTGGCAGAGAGGCCAAGGATCGCGACCTCTGTAGCCGTGTCGAAACCGAGTCCGAACAGGAAGCCGAGTGGCGCCATGTGCCAGCTCCGTGTGACCAGCCGGAACATCGGCCGGAACAGCCGCGCGAGCAGGCCGCGGTTGCCAAGGAGGAGGTCGAGGTCCTCCTCGACATAGGTGCCGCCGCCGCGGACATGGCCGAAGGTACGCCAGACCGAGCGCAGGATGATCAGGTTCATCGCCGCGATCGTGAACAGGAAGACGGCGGAAATAACGGTCGCGATGACGCCGCCGACCTGCTTGAACGCCTCGAACTGCGAGAGCGCGTTGGCGGTGAGCGCGATCGCGACGGCGGCGATCAGCACGATCCCCGAATGCCCGATCGCGAACCAGAAGCCGACCGCGATCGGGCGCTGGCCGTCCTGCATCAGCTTGCGCGTCACATTGTCGATTGCCGCGATGTGATCGGCGTCGACAGCATGGCGCAGTCCCAGTCCCCAGGCCAGCAACGCCGTGCCGAGCATCAGGGGTTGCGCGTGGAACAGCGAGAACGCCCAGCACCATGCGGCAATGTTGGCCGCGACCAGCCCTGCGAACATCCAGCCGATGCGCTTTCGTGTCGACCCCCGCGTCGGTCGTTCCATCGTCAAAGTCGTCATGCACAAACCCCGCAGCGTCCGACGAGGACCGGGGCCTGCCGCGAACGGCCGGGCCGTGCGACGACCGGACGCCATGAGCGGCCGACGCACGACGCCGATGCGGCCCCCGCCACATGGTCGTCGCTCAGCAGTGTCACGCGGCGGCGTTCACCGTGCCTCGGCCACCCCCTGGACCGGGACAAGAGCGACCAGACGCCGGCAGGTCTCCTGGCTCGCGGGTCAAAGCTCCTCGCCACGCCTTCCCAGGTCGTCGACCCAGTGGCTGC
>Ga0308163_10001326_pt1 | contig 27945 bp, 25 predicted proteins | sample PhyTR1_FD_201037 | JGI IMG/M metagenome (GOLD analysis project Ga0308163, IMG submission 201037) | Phyllosphere microbial communities from UC Gill Tract Community Farm, Albany, California, United States - DLSLT.R1 | ecosystem: Host-associated > Plants > Phyllosphere > Unclassified | place: USA... | reverse complement strand
GCCTCGGGGCCGTCGCCCACGGTGACGTCGGAGATGGTGAGCTCTGCGGGGGCCGGGCCGTCGACGGGCTCGACCTCGGGCTTGGTGGTGTCGGTCATGGATCCAGTCAAGCAGATCCGCGCCGGGCGTCCGTCAGTGCGCGTGCGTGTGCGCCTCGGCGGCCCGGCGCAGCTCGGCGATGGCGGACTCGGGGTCGCCGCCGCGGAAGACGCCGGAGCCGGAGACGAACGTGTCCGCGCCGGCCTCGGCCGCGCGGCCGATGGTCTCGACGTCGATGCCGCCGTCGACCTGCAGCCACACGTCGTTCCCGGACTCGCGGAGGCGCGAACGGAGGGCGCGGAGCTTCGGCATGGTCTCGGGCATGAAGGACTGGCCGCCGAAGCCGGGCTCGACCGTCATCACGAGCACCTGGTCGAACTCGTGGAGGAGGTCGAGGTAGTCGTCGACCGGGGTGCCGGGCTTCAGCGCGATGCCCGCGCGCGCGCCGATCTCGCGGAGGCGGCGGGCGAGCGCGACGGGCTCGCGCGTGGCCTCGGCGTGGAAGGTGACGCTCGCGGCGCCCGCCTCCGCGAAGCCGGGGGCCCAGCGGTCGACGTCGTCGATCATCAGGTGGATGTCGAGCGGGACCGGGGTCACCTGCTGGAGGCGCTCCACCATCGGCAGGCCGAAGGTGAGGTTCGGCACGAAGTGGTTGTCCATGATGTCGACGTGCACGAGGTCGGCCGTGGCGAGGCGCTGGATCTCGCGCTCCAGGTTCGCGAAGTCGGCGGACAGGATGCTCGGTTCGATGCGGACGGGCATGCTCCCGACCCTACCGGCGGGTCAGCAGGGCGATGAACATGGCGTCCGTGCCGTGCCGGTGCGGCCAGAGCTGCACGCTGGATCCGAGGGTCCCCGCGTCGGGGTCGGCCGCCGGCAGCTCGAGGTCGCCGTCGGCCACCTCCTGCAGCACCGCGCGCGTGTCGAGCGCGGTCACGTCGGCGTGGCGCTGGAGCGCGGCCTGCACGATGGCGCGGGTCTCGGCGAGGTGCGGCGAGCACGTGACGTAGGCGAGGATCCCGCCGGGCGCGAGCGCGCCGATCGCCGAGTCGATGAGGCCGGCCTGGAGGGCGCCGAGGCCCGCGACGTCGCGCGGGGTCTTCCGCCAGCGGGCCTCGGGCCGGCGGCGGAGGGCGCCGAGGCCGCTGCACGGGGCGTCGAGCAGGATCCGGTCGAAGGCGCCCGGGTGCTCCTCCCCCACGGTCGTGCCGTCGGCCTCCCACACCTCGGTGTCGCCGGGGACGGCGCGGAGGGCGTCGCGGACGAGGCCGGCGCGGGCGGGGACGAGCTCGTTGGCGGTGAGCAGGGCGCCGGAGCGGCCCGCCTCGGCGGCGAGGAGAGCCGCCTTGCCGCCGGGTCCCGCGCAGAGGTCGAGCCAGCGCTCGCCGGGGGCGACGGGCCGGGCGCGGCTGAGCGCGAGGGCGGCGAGCTGGGAGCCCTCATCCTGCACGCGGACGCGGCCCTCGGCGACGCCGGGCGCATCCATCGGGTCGCCGCCCTCCAGGTACGCGCCGACCGGCGAGAAGGCGGCCGGCTGCTCGCCGGTCTCCGCGACGGTCGCGAGGCCGGGCAGCGCGACGAGGCTGACGGCGGGCGCGGCGTTGTCGGCGCGGAGCAGGTCCTCGAGCTCGTCGGCGCGGCCCTCGCGGGCGAGCGCCTGGCGGAGGGCGCGCAGCACCCAGAGCGGGTGGGAGTGCTCGAGGGCGAGCCGCTCGTCGTCGCTCGCGGCGCTGTCGAGCACGCGCTGCCGCCACTCGGCCGGCTCCGAGCGGGTGATGGTGCGGAGGACGCCGTTGACGAAGCCCGTGGCGGAGCGGGATCCGACCGCGCGGGCCATGTCGACGCCCTCGTTGACGGCGGCGTGCGTGGCGACGCGCATGCTGAGGAGCTGGTGGACGGAGAGGCGGAGCACGTCGAGGATCGGCGCGTCGATCGCCGTGACGGGGCGACCGGCGGCCAGCTCGATCACGCGGTCGTAGTACCCGGACATGCGGAGCGTGCCGTAGGTCAGCTCGGTGGCGAGCGCGGCGTCCTGGGCACTCAGGGCCGCGCGGCGGATCTTCACGGGCAGCAGCAGGTTCGCGTACGCGTCCGACTCGCGGACCGCGCTGACGACCTCGTACGCGACGCGGCGCGCGGGGCTCACGGTGGCGGGACCGCCGACGTCGGGGCGGGCGCTGCCCGCGGGGCGGCGTCCGCGGGGGCGGCGGGAGGCGGATCCGGTGCTGTCGCTCATCGTGCGCTGACGTCCTTCCTGGTGACGCCCCGCCACCGGTCGACGGCGGGGGATCCGGTGCTGTCGCTCATCGTGCGCTGACGTCCTTCCTCGTGACGCCCCGCCACCGGTCGACGGCGGGAGATCCGGTGCTGTCGCTCATCGTGCGCTGACGTCCTTCCTGGTGACGCCCCGCCACCAGTCCGCGGCGGGCATGGCGCTCTTCCCGGCCGGCTGCACCTGGATGAGCTCGACGGGGTGGCTGGCGGTGCCGACGGCGACGCGGCCGTCGAGGGAGGCGATCGCGCCGGGCGCGAGCGGGGCGGCGTCGTGCAACGCGGCCGCGCGGTGGACCTTCAGGCGCACGTCCTCCACGGACGTGTGCGCGCCGGGCTCGGGCGTGACGCCGCGGATCCGCGCGAGCACCTCCTCCGCGGGCCGCGCCCAGTCGATCCGGCCGTCGTCGATGGTCGTCTTCGGGGCGAGCGTGGGCTCGCCCTCCTGCGGTGTCGCGACCGCGGTGCCGGCGCCGATCGCGTCGACCGTGCGGCCGAGCAGCACGGCGCCCTGCACCGCGAGCGCGTCGAGCACGTGACCGGCCGTCTCGTGGTCGCCCGTGGGCCGCTCCTCCCTCGCGAAGACCGGTCCGGTGTCCATGCCGCGCTCCAGCTGGAAGACGCTCGCGCCCGTGACGCGCTCCCCCGCCATGATCGAGCGCTGCACGGGCGCCGCGCCGCGCCACCTCGGCAGCAGGGAGAAGTGCAGGTTGATCCAGCCCTTCGCGGGCGTCGACAGCAGCGGCTCGCGGACCAGGCCGCCGTAGGCGACGATGACGCCGAGGTCGGCGTGTGCCTCCGCGATGCGCGCGGTGGCGTCGTCGTCGAGCCGGTTCACGCGGAGCGTCGGGATGCCGAGCCGCTCGGCCTCGGCGGCGACGGGCGACGGGGTGAGCACGCGCTTCCGGCCGAGCGGCGCGTCGGCGCGCGTGACGACGAGCGCGACCTCGTGGTCGGACGCCGCGAGCAGCTGGAGCGAGGGCACGGCCGCGAGGGGCGTGCCGGCGAAGACGAGTCTCATTGCGGAGTCCTCTCGGGACGGCGTGCGGGTGGTCGGGGCGGGCGGAGGCGGCCGGGCGCCGGGGCGACGCGGCCGGGCGCGCGGGCCGGGCGGTGGCGCCGGATCAGAACAGCCCCGTGTCGTCGAACCGTACACGGAGCGGGACGGTGGGCCGGAACCCGGTGCGGCCCGCGACGGGCTTGCGGCGGCTGGAGGCGTTGCGCACGACGGCCGCCCGGAGCTCCCGCGCCGCGTCCGGGCCGCGGGCGTAGTCGAGCCGGACGATGGCGCGCACGCGGCCCTGCTCGGTGGACACGGGACCCAGCACGTCGACCCCCTCGATCCCGTCGAGCCGCTCCACCGCCGCGCCGACCGCGTCCGGCAGCCCCTCCACGCTCGCGGCGCGCACGGCGGGCGGGAAGCGCAGGGCACGCCGCTCGAGCAGCTCCTCGTGCGCGTACCTGGCCTGCTGCCAGGTGGCCAGCGCCCGGGCCACCTGCCCGCCGACGCCCACGAGCATGACGGGCGCGCGCGGGGCAGCGAGGGCGGCCGCGTTCGACCACTGGCGGAGCACGTCCTCGCCCACCCGCAGGCTCTCGCGCGCGAGCATCCGCTCGCCGTCGAGCAGCAGGATCGCGCGGTAGCCGCCCGCGGCGACGGGCTCGGCGCCGCGGGTCGCGACGACGAGCCGGGACTCCGCGTCCACCTCCTGCACCTGGCGCTCGCCGTCGGCGACGACCACGTGCACGCCGGGGAAGGCGCGGCCGAGCTCCTCGGCGGTGCGGCCCGCGCCGATGGTGACGAGGCGCAGCTCGTCGGATCCGCAGTTGGTGCACGTCCAGTCGCCCGCCAGGTGGCCGCACCAGCCGCACGTGGGCGTGCTCGTGGCGGTCGACATGCCGAGGGGCCCGGTGCAGACCGTGCAGCGCGCGGCCTGGCGGCACGCGCGGCAGGCGACGAGCGGCGCGTAGCCCGGGCGGGCGACCTGGATCAGGACGGGCCCGTGCTCCACCGCGTCCTTGGCGGCGCGCCAGGCGCCCGAGGGGATCCGCGCCTGCCGCGCGAAGCCCTCGTCGCCCGTCTGCGACGTGGTCGGGATGACGCGCGGCGGCCGGTTCACCGCGGGCGAGACGCTCCCCAGGTGGCCGATCGCGACGAGCCGCTCGACCTCCGTGCTCCGCGAGTGCGCGAGGAGGACGAGCGCCGTCCCCTGCTGCTGCGTGCGGAGGAGCGCCACGTCGCGGGCGTGCGCGTAGGGGCTGAGCGGCTCGGCGTGCAGCGGGTCGCCCTCGTCCCACAGCGCGAGGAGGCCGAGGCGCGCGGCGGGCGCGTAGACGGCCGAGCGGTTGCCGACGACGATGCGCGGATCCGCGCCCAGCCCCTGGAGGAAGGAGCGGTACCGGTCGGGTCCGGACTGGCGCGCGTCGGTCCGGACGACGGATCCGGCGGGCGCGTGCGCCTGGAGGGCCGCCTCCAGCTGGTCCTGGTCGCGGTAGTCGGGCACGACGAGGATGCTGCTGCGCCCCGACGCGAGCACCCGGACGGCGGCCTGCGCGAGCGTCACCGCCCAGCGGCCCGCCCACGCGCCGCCCGGCAGCTCGACGACCTCGGGGATGGCGTCGACGGCCGCGCGGCCGGACGCGTCGACCACGGCGTCGAGCGAGCCGGGGGCGTAGCCGTCGATGGGCGGGAGGGCGGCGGCCTCGCCCGCGAGCGGTGCGGGGTCCGGATCGACATCGGGGGCCGCGTCAGCGGTACCGGCAGCAGCGCCAGCGCCGGCAGCGGCGTCAGCGGCGTCAGCGCCCTCCCCCGGAGCGGCGCCGGCCCGGCCGCCGTCGTCCGTCGCCGCGAGGGCCGCGAGGTGCGCCTTCTCCACGCGCACCTGGCGTGGCGGCACGGCGAGGCGGATCACGTCGGACGCCGTGCCCGCCTGGCGGTCGGCGACGGCGCGCGCGAGCGCCCAGATCTCCGGCCGCAGCACGGGCAGCGGCGACACGACCTGCTCGACCTCGCTGAGCGCGCCGTCGTAGCCCTGCCCGTCGCCGGCCTCGATGACGTAGCCGTCGGCCACGCGCCCCGCCGAGCGCAGGGGCACGCGCACGCGCACCCCGGGGACGCACGTCGCGCGCAGCGCCTCGGGCACCGCGTAGTCGAACAGCCGGTCGAGCTGCGGCAGCGGCGAGTCGACCATGACCCGCACCACGGGAGGCCGCGCACCGGCGTCCGCGGGCGTGCCGGAGGCCGCGCCGGGCAGGGTCTCCCCCGCCGTCATCGCGCGCCCCCGGTCACGGCGCGACCCGTGCGGGTGGGCGCGTCAGAGCCCCGCGGCGCTCTGCAGGTCGGCGACACGGTCGAGCGCCTCCCACGTGAAGTCCGGCAGCTCGCGCCCGAAGTGCCCGTAGGCGGCGGTCTGCGCGTAGATGGGGCGGAGAAGGTCGAGCTCGGCGACGATGGCGCCCGGCCGCAGGTCGAACGTCTCGCGGATGGCGCGCACGATGCGCTCCTCGGGCACGTGCGCCGTGCCGAACGTCTCGACGTAGAGCCCGACGGGCGCGGCCTTGCCGATCGCGTACGCGACCTGCACCTCGAGCCGGTCGGCGAGCCCCGCGGCGACCGCGTTCTTCGCGACCCAGCGCATGGCGTACGCGGCGCTGCGGTCGACCTTCGACGGGTCCTTGCCGCTGAACGCGCCGCCGCCGTGCCGGCTGAAGCCGCCGTACGTGTCGACGATGATCTTGCGGCCGGTCAGCCCGGCGTCGCCCTTCGGCCCGCCGATCTCGAACTTGCCGGTGGGGTTGATGAGCATGGTCGCGTCGCGCGAGTCGAGCTCGATGCCGATCTCCGCGGCCTGGGCGAGCACCGGGCGGATGACGTGCTCCTCGACCTCGCGGCGGAGGTCGTCCTGGGAGACCTGGGGCCCGTGCTGCGTCGACAGCACGACGGTGTCGACCGTGCGGGGCACGAGCCCCTCGTAGCCGATGGTGACCTGCGTCTTGCCGTCGGGCCGCAGGTACGACAGCTCGCCCGAGTGGCGCACGGCCGCGAGGCGCTCGGCGAGCCGGTGCGCGAGGTAGATCGGCAGCGGCAGGAAGACGGGGGTGTCGCGCGACGCGTACCCGAACATGAGGCCCTGGTCGCCGGCGCCCTGGAGGTCGTGCGCGTCGGTGGACGCGGATCCCGAGCGCGACTCGTACGAGCGGTCGACGCCCTGCGCGATGTCGGGTGACTGCGCGCCGATGGACACGGTGACGCCGCAGTTGCTGCCGTCGAAGCCGACCTCGGAGGAGTCGTAGCCGATGTCCCGGATGCGGTCGCGCACGATCTGCGGGATGTCGACGTACCCGGAGGTGGTGACCTCGCCCGCGACGTGCACGAGGCCCGTGGTGACGAGCGTCTCGACGGCCGCCCGGCTCGTCGGGTCCTGTGCCAGGAGCGCGTCGAGGATGCTGTCCGAGATCTGGTCGCAGATCTTGTCGGGGTGGCCCTCGGTGACGGACTCGGAGGTGAACAGGCGCAGATCGGTCACAGAGGATCTCCAGGGGGATCGCGTGGCGCCCGCCTGATGCTGCCGCGGAGTCGCTACCGCGGAGTCGGCAGACCCACTACGTCGAGAATTCGATGGGCGACCTGCTCCTTGGAGCCGGAGGCCTCGGCAAGTGTATCGCCGCCGTGCGCGAGCACCGTGATCGTGTTGCCGTCTGTGGCGAACCCCTCGGACCACCCGACCCTGTTGAGGACGAGCAGGTCGCAGCCCTTGCGGGCGAGCTTCGCGCGGCCGATGCGCAGCAGCTCCTCCGGATCCCGCTCGGTCTCCGCCGCGAAGCCCACGACGACGCGGCGCGTGCCGTCCGCGCGGGGCACGGCGGCGTCGGCGGCGAGCCGCTGGAGCACGTCGGGGTTCCGCACGAGCTCGACGGCGAGCGACTCCCCCGCCTCGTCCTTCTTGATCTTGCCCTCGGACACCCGCACCGGCCGGTAGTCGGCGACGGCCGCGGCCATGATGACCACGTCGGCGCCGTCGGCCTCGCGGACCATCGCGTCGGACAGCTCGAGCGCGGTCGACACGGGCACCACGCGGACGCCCGCGGGAGCTGCCACCTCGAGGTGCGCGGCCACCAGCACCACGTCGGCACCGCGGTCGCGCGCGGCCGCGGCGAGGGCGACGCCCTGCCGGCCGGAGGAGCGGTTGCCGAGGAAGCGCACGGGATCCAGGGGCTCGCGCGTGCCGCCGGCGGAGACGAGGACGCGGCGGCCCGCGAGGTCGCGGCCGCCGGGGCGCACGGCGGCGAGGGCGGCGGCGATCACGTCCTCCACCTCGGCCATGCGGCCGGGTCCGGAGTCGGTGCCCGTGAGGCGGCCCGACGTGGGGCCGACGAGGGTCGCGCCGCGGGAGCGGAGGAGGGCCGCGTTCGCCTGCGTCGCCGGGTGCTGCCACATCTCGGTGTGCATCGCGGGGGCGACGACGAGGGGCGCGCGGCTGGCGAGGATCGTGGTGCCGAGCAGGTCGTCCGAGAGCCCGAGGGCCATCGACGCGAGCGTGTGCGCCGTGGCCGGGGCGACGACGATGAGGTCGGCCTTCTGGCCGAGCGCCACGTGGCGGACCTCGGAGACCCCGTCGTAGAGGTCGCTCGTGACGGGGTTGCGGCTCACGGCCTCGAGCGTGGGCTTGCCGACGAAGCGGAGCGCGGCCTCGGTGGGCACGACGTGCACGTCATGGCCGAGGAGCACGAGGCCCCGGACCACGCCGACGGCCTTGTAGGCCGCGATGCCGCCCGTGATGCCCACGACGACCATCACGCGGCGGCGCTCCGGGGCTCGATGCCGGGGAGGGCGCGCGGCGGACGGTCGGCGGGGGTCATCCGGGACGACGGGCGGCTAGGAGGCCGCGGGCTCCACGATGGGCGTGGCGACGAGCTTGTCCTCGTTGATCTCGTGCATGGCGACCGAGAGGGGCTTGTCGTCGATGGTGGAGTCGACGAGCGGTCCGACGTTGTCGAACAGGCTGCCCTCGTGCAGGTCGGCGTAGTAGTCGTTGATCTGGCGGGCCCGCTTGGAGGCGAAGATCACGAGCGCGTACTTCGAGTCGACCTTCGAGAGGAGCTCGTCGATGGGCGGGTCGATGATGCCCTGGGTCTTGTCAACCATGGATGTGCCGCTTCCTCATTGCATGGAAGAAGGCCGCACTGGTCCGTGTCATGGACCGACGGCCTTCCGGGATCTCATCAAGTCTACGACCTCGCGCGCCGCCTCCGCGACATCGCGGTTGACGACGAGGTGGTCGAACTCGTCCTGGGCGGCCAGCTCGACCTTCGCGGTGTCCAGCCTGCGCTGCTGCTCCTCGGGTCCCTCGGTGCCGCGACCGACCAGGCGGCGCACGAGCTCCTCCCAGGTGGGCGGCAGCAGGAACACGAGCCGCGCCTCGGGCATCGCGGCCTTCACCTGGCGCGCGCCCTGGATGTCGATCTCCAGCAGCACGCTGCGGCCCTCGGCCAGCGCGACGTCGATGGGCGCGCGCGGCGTGCCGTAGCGGTGCGCGTTGTGCACCGTCGCCCACTCGAGGAGCTCGTGCTCATCGACCATGCGGTCGAACTCCGCGTCGGACACGAAGTAGTAGTTGACGCCCTCGACCTCGCCCGGCCGGGGCGCGCGCGTGGTGGCGGAGACGGAGAGGAGCACGTCGGGCTCGTTCTCGCGGATGAAGGTGGAGACGGTGCCCTTGCCGACGGCCGTGGGACCGGCGAGCACGACGAGGCGGCTGGGCTCCACGATCTGCTTGGCGGCCTGCCACTCCTCGAGAAAGCGGGTGAGGCGCACGCGCTGGTGCACGCCGAGGCCGCCGAGGCGCTTGGCGGTGGAGATGCCGAGCTCGCCGAGGATCCGCTCGAGCTTGGTGGGGCCGATGTTCGGGATGCTCGTGAGGAACTCGGTGACGCGGAGCGTGGCCTCGGCGCGCCGGGCCGGGTCCGCGGATGCGTCGAGCACGCCGAGCGGCGTGCGCTCCCCCGTGACGATGTCGTGCTTCACCTCGGCGCGAGCCCGACGTGCGGCGACCGCGGCCTGGGAGGCGGCGACGCGGTCGACCTCGGGTGGTTCGGGCCTCATGGGAGCGCCTCTCTGAGTCGGCCGGCGTGGTCGGTGACGGCCTCCGCGACACGCCGTGGCCCTGCCGCGAGGATACTCCGGGACGCGCTCGCGACCACAACGCCGGCGGCCGGACCGAACAGCTTCCGGACATCGCCGAGGAGCGCCCCCTGGTGGCCGAAGCCGGGCGCGAGGATCGGCGTGCGGGTGAGGCGCGCCAGGTCGAGGCCCGCCTCGGCGGCGTCGACGGTCGCCCCGACGACGAGGCCGAAGGCGCCGGGATCCGCGGACGGGTCGCCGGTCGGGCCGTTGGCGGCGACGGCGGCGTCCTGGATCGCGCGGGCGACCGTGCGGTCGGCGGGCGCGGATCCGTCGCCCGGGAGCACCGCGCGCTGGAGGTCGCGCGCCTCCGGGTTGGAGGTGGCGGCGAGCACGAACACGCCCGCGCCCCAGGCGCCCGCGGCGGCGCGCACGCCGTCCAGGGATCCGACGCCCGTGTAGGCGGTGAGGGTCACGGCGTCCGCGCGCAGCGGGCTGTCGGGCGCGAGCCAGGCGGCGCCGTAGGCGTCCACCGTGGAGCCGATGTCGCCGCGCTTGGCATCCGCGATCACGAGGAGGCCGGCGTCGCGCGCGGCGGCGAGCACGCGCTCGAGCGCGACGTAGCCGGCGGATCCGTGGCGCTCGAAGAACGCGACCTGCGGCTTCACGATGCCCGCGCGCCCGGCGGTCGCCTCCACGACGCGCAGCCCGAACTCCTCGAGGCCGCGCGCGTCGTCGGCGAGGCCCCACGCGTCGAGCAGAGACCGGTGCGGGTCGATGCCGACGCAGAGGTGCCCGTGCTCCCGGAAGGTGCGCGCGAGGCGCGCGCCGAACGGCGGGGCGACCATGGCCGCCCTGCCGTCGGCGGTCGTCACCTGCGGGCCTCGCGGGCGATCGCGTAGTCCTGCAGGCTCGTGACGTCGAACCCGGCGCGGATGGCGTCGAACGACGCGACCGCCGCCGTGAGCTGCGCGATGGTCGTGAACAGCGCCTTGTCCGCCGCGACGGCCGCCGCGCGGATCTCGTAGCCGTCCGCGCGGGCGGTGCGGCCCGAGGGCGTGTTGATGACCACGTCCACCTCGTCGCGGTTGATGAGGTCGACGATCGACGGCGAGTCGCCCGCGGCGGGCTCCTCGCTGTACTTGCGGACGACGCGCGTCTGGATCCCGTTGCGGCTGAGGATCTCCGCCGTGCCCGCGGTGGCGAGCACCTCGAAGCCGAGCTGCTGGAGGCGGAGCACCGGCAGCACGATCGAGCGCTTGTCGCGGTCGGCGACCGAGACGAACACCGTGCCCGAGAGCGGGAGGCCGCCGAACGCCGCCTCCTGGCTCTTGGCGAACGCCCGCGGGAAGTCGCGGTCGATGCCCATGACCTCGCCGGTGGAGCGCATCTCCGGCCCGAGCACGGAGTCGACGATGAGGCCGTCCTTCGTGCGGAACCGCTTGAAGGGCAGCACGGCCTCCTTCACGGCGACGGGCGAGTCCATCGGCACGTCGGATCCGTCGCGCTCGGGCAGCAGGCCCGACGCCTTGAGCTCCTGGATGGACGTGCCGACCATGACGAGCGACGCGGCCTTCGCGAGCGGGATGCCGAGCGCCTTGGAGACGAACGGCACCGTGCGGCTCGCGCGCGGGTTCGCCTCGAGCACGTAGAGCACGCCCGCGCCGATCGCGAACTGCACGTTGAGGAGGCCGCGGACGCCCACGCCCTCGGCGATGGCGCGCGTGGCGTCGACGACCTGCTGGATCTGGCCGCGGCCGAGGGTCACGGGCGGGAGCGTGCAGCTCGAGTCGCCCGAGTGGATCCCGGCCTCCTCGATGTGCTCCATGACGCCGCCGACGTAGAGCTCGGTGCCGTCGTAGATGGCGTCGATGTCGATCTCGATGGCGTCGTCGAGGAACCGGTCGATGAGGAGGGGCTTGCCCGCGCCGATGATGCCCTGGTCGGCCATGCGCAGGAAGTAGTCGTGCAGCGTGGGGGTGTCGAAGACGATCTCCATGCCGCGGCCGCCGAGCACGTAGCTCGGGCGGACGAGCACGGGGTAGCCGATCCCCTCCGCGACGACCACGGCCTCGTCGATCGCCGTGGCCGTGCCGTTCCGCGGCGCCACGAGACCGGCGGCGTCGAGGATCCCGGAGAACAGGCCCCGCTCCTCCGCGAGGTCGATGGCCGACGGGCTGGTGCCGAGGATCGGGACGCCCGCGGCCTCGAGGCCCTTGGCGAGCCCCAGCGCGGTCTGGCCGCCGAGCTGCACGACGACGCCGACGAGCTCGCCCGCCTGCTGCTCCGCGTGCACGATCTCGAGCACGTCCTCGAGCGTGAGCGGCTCGAAGTAGAGCCGGTCGCTCGTGTCGTAGTCGGTCGAGACCGTCTCCGGGTTGCAGTTGATCATGATCGTCTCGAAGCCCGCGTCGGACAGCGCGAAGGACGCGTGCACGCACGAGTAGTCGAACTCGATGCCCTGGCCGATGCGGTTCGGGCCCGAGCCCAGGATGATCACCTTGCGGCGGTCGGTCGCGACGACCTCGGTCTCGGAGTCGTAGCTGGAGTAGTGGTACGGCGTGAGGGCGGGGAACTCGCCCGCGCACGTGTCGACCGTCTTGAACACGGGCCGGATGCCGGCCGCGTGGCGCGCGTCGCGCACCTCCTGCTCCGTGAGGCCGCGGATCTCGGCGATCTGCGCGTCCGAGAAGCCGTGGTCCTTCGCCTCGCGCAGCGTGAGGGCGTCGAGCTCCTCCGCGTCGCGCACGGCGTCCGCGACCTCGTTGATGAGCACGATCTGGTCGATGAACCAGGGGTCGATCTTCGTGGCGTCGAAGACCTGCTCGGCGGTCGCGCCCGCGCGCAGCGCCTGCTGCACCGTGACGATGCGGCCGTCCGTGGGCGTGCGGCTCACCTCGAGCAGCTCGTCGACCGAGCGCTCCTCCGCGCCCCAGTGGAACGAGGATCCGCGCTTCTCGAGCGAGCGCAGCGCCTTCTGCAGCGCGGTGGAGTAGTTGCGGCCGATGGCCATGGCCTCGCCGACCGACTTCATGGTCGTGGTGAGCTCGGCGTCGGCGGCCGGGAACTTCTCGAACGCGAACCGCGGCACCTTCACGACCACGTAGTCGAGCGTCGGCTCGAAGCTCGCGGGCGTGACCTTGGTGATGTCGTTCGGGATCTCGTCGAGCCGGTAGCCGATGGCGAGCTTGGCCGCGATCTTCGCGATGGGGAAGCCCGTGGCCTTCGACGCGAGCGCGCTCGAGCGGGAGACGCGGGGGTTCATCTCGATGACGATGAGGCGGCCGTCGGCCGGGTCCACCGCGAACTGGATGTTGCAGCCGCCCGTGTCGACGCCCACCCGCCGGATGATGTCGATGCCGATGTCGCGCATGTGCTGGTACTCGCGGTCGGTGAGCGTGAGCGCGGGGGCGACCGTGATCGAGTCGCCCGTGTGCACGCCGACCGGGTCGACGTTCTCGATGGAGCAGACGACGACCGTGTTGTCGGCGTGGTCGCGCATGAGCTCGAGCTCGTACTCCTTCCAGCCGAGGATCGACTCCTCGAGGAGCACCTCGGTGGTCGGGCTCGACTGCAGGCCGTCGGCGACCATGCGCTCGAGCTCCTGGCGCGTGTGCGCGAAGCCGGAACCGAGGCCGCCCATGGTGAACGAGGGGCGGATCACGAGCGGGTAGCCGAGGTCCTCGGCGAACTCCACGGCCTGCTCCAGCGTCTGGGCGACGTGCGAGCGGGCCACGTCGGCGCCGGACTCGATGACGAGGTCCTTGAAGAGCTGGCGGTCCTCGCCCTTCTGGATGGCCTCGACCTTCGCGCCGATGAGCTCCACGCCGTGCTTGGCGAGGATGCCGAGCTCGTCGAGCCGGATGGCGGCGTTCAGCGCCGTCTGGCCGCCGAGGGTGGGGAGCACCGCGTCGGGCCGCTCCTTGATGATGATCTTCTCGAGCACCTCGCTCGTGATCGGCTCGATGTACGTCGCGTCGGCGAAGCCCGGGTCGGTCATGATCGTGGCGGGGTTCGAGTTCACGAGGATGACGCGCACGCCCTCCTCGCGGAGCACGCGGCAGGCCTGCGTGCCCGAGTAGTCGAACTCGGCGGCCTGGCCGATGACGATCGGCCCGGAGCCGATGACGAGGACGCTGTTGATGTCGTCGCGCTTGGGCATTACACGGTCTCCTGGGGGGTCGCGGCGGATGCGGGGGCGTCGCCCGCGGCGTGGATCAGCTCGATGAACCGGTCGAAGAGGTACGACGAGTCGTGGGGACCCGCGGCCGCCTCCGGGTGGTACTGCACGGAGAAGGCGGGGATGTCGAGGCAGTTGAGCCCCTCGACCACCTGGTCGTTGAGCGAGACGTGGCTGACCTCCGCGCGGCCGAAGCCCGCGGGGCTCTCGACGGGGCCGTCGAGCGGCGCGGAGACCGCGAAGCCGTGGTTCTGGCTCGTGATCTCGACGCGGCCGGTCCGGCGGTCGAGCACGGGCTGGTTGATCCCGCGGTGGCCGAACGGCAGCTTGTAGGTGTCGAAGCCGAGGGCGCGGCCGAGGAGCTGGTTGCCGAAGCAGATCCCGAAGAACGGGATGCCCTTGCGGAGCACGTCCTGCAGCAGCTCCACGTGGTACTGCGAGGCCTCCGGGTCGCCGGGGCCGTTGGAGTAGAAGACGGCCGTGGGCGCGAGCTCGGCGAGCTCCTCGGTGGTGATCGTCTGCGGCACCACGTGCACGTCGAGGCCGCGCGCCGCGAGGTGCTTCACCGTCGCGGTCTTGATGCCGAGGTCGAGCACCGCGACGGATCCGATGCGCGTCCCCACGGCCGGGATCGTGTACGTCTCCGGCGTGGAGACCTCGGCGGAGAGGTTGCGGCCCGCCATGTCGGGCGCCCGCCGGACCTGCGCGAGCTGCTCCTCGTCGCCGAGCGCGAAGGCCGCGCCGGAGAAGACACCCGCGCGCATGGCGCCCTCGTCGCGGATCCGGCGGGTGACGGCGCGCGTGTCGATGCCCGAGATGCCGACGACGCCCTGCGCGACGAGGTCGTCCTCCAGGGTGCGCTGCGAGCGGAAGTTGGAGACCACGCGGGAGGGGTCGCGGACGACGTAGCCGGCCACCCAGATGCGACGGGACTCCATGTCGTCGTCGTTCATGCCGGTGTTGCCGATGTGCGGCGCGGTCTGGAGCACGATCTGGCCCGCGTAGGACGGGTCGGTGATCGTCTCCTGGTAGCCGGTCATGCCGGTGGCGAAGACGGCCTCGCCGAGCGTGGTGCCGCGGGCGCCGTACGCGCGTCCGACGTACCTCCGTCCGTCCTCGAGTACCAGGACCGCCGGTTCGTGTCGGGCCATGTCGCTCACTTCCCTTCGTTGTCGTCGTCGTGCGCGGGGCGGGGGATCTGCTGGAGGGCCTCGACGAGCGCGGGCTTCTCGCGCGGGTCGATGACCCGGAGGTACGTGTCGACCGAGGTGCCGGCGGCCGCGTCGAGGAGCCAGGTGACGGCCACGAGGCCGCCCTCCTCCACGACGCGGTCGATCGCGTAGGTCGCGAGCCCGGATCCGGTGATGCGGTCGGAGGGAACGAGCACCTCGCGCTCGCCGTCGATCGCGAGCACCAGGCCGACCGGATGGATCCGCGCGGCCGCGCGTCCCCGGAACCCGAGGGGCGCGACCGTCAGCCGGTCGAGCGGCTGGCCGGCCGTGGTCGTGGCGACGTAGAGCACGTCGACCTCCAGGCTCGGCTCCCCGAGGCCGGCGGGCGGCCGGGGCGGCTCGGGCAGCGCGCGCTGGCGGCGGCGGCGCGCGCGCCAGCCCAGCACCATGAGCGCGAGCAGGAGGACGAGGAGCGCGATCACGGTGAGCGCGGGTCCCGTGCGGTCGCTCATGCTCGGGCCGCCGTGGCGTCGGCCGCCGCGTCGCGGGCGTCGGCGTCGGCCCGGTCGCGGAGGACCGCGGCGCGCGCCACGGTCGCGGGATCGACGAGCGCGCCGTCGAGCACGGTCGGGTAGCCGCGGTGGAGCGTGGCGACGACCCGTCCGGGCAGCGTCATCTCCAGGTACGGCGAGTTGCCGCTGAGGCCGCCGAGGTCGCCCGGGCCGAAGACGCGCGAGGCCGTCGGGTCGTACAGCGTGATGTCGGCCGGGGCGCCCACCTCGAGCGCGTGCCCGTGCTCGGCGAGGCGGCCGATGCGCGCGGGCGCGTGCGACATGACGCGCGCGACGCCGGCCCAGTCGATCAGGCCCGTGTCGACCATGGCGAGCTGCACCACCGACAGCGCCGACTCGAGGCCGACCATCCCGAACGCGGCGGCGTCCCACTCGCAGTCCTTGGCCTCGGTGGGGTGCGGCGCGTGGTCGGTGGCGACGACGTCGATCGTGCCGTCGGCGAGCGCGGCGCGGAGGGCCTCGACGTCCGCGCGGCGGCGGAGCGGCGGGTTGACCTTGTAGCGCGCGTCGTAGCCGGCCACGAGGTCCTCGGTGAGGAGCAGGTGGTGCGGCGTGACCTCGGCGGTCACGTCGACGCCGCGGGCCTTGGCCCAGCGGATCACGTCGACCGAGCCGGCGGTGGAGACGTGGCAGACGTGCAGGCGGGACCCGACGTGCTCGGCGAGCAGCACGTCGCGCGCGATGATCGACTCCTCGGCCACCGCGGGCCAACCCGTGATGCCGAGCTCGCCGGACAGCTCGCCCTCGTTCATGGTGGCGCCCTCGGTGAGGCGCGGGTCCTGCGCGTGCTGCGCGATGACGCCGTCGAACGCCTTCACGTACTCGAGCGCGCGGCGCATGAGCAGCGGATCCGAGACGCACTTCCCGTCGTCGGAGAAGACGCGGACGGCGGCGCGGCTGGAGGCCATCGCGCCGATCTCCGCCATCGACTCCCCCGCGAGGCCGACCGACACGGCGCCGATGGGGCGCACGGTCGCGTAGCCGGCCGCGTCGCCGAGGGCCTTGACCTGCTCGACCACGCCCGCGGTGTCCTGCACGGGCATCGTGTTCGCCATCGCGAACACCGCGGTGAAGCCGCCGAGGGCCGCGGCGCGCGAGCCCGTGAGCACGGTCTCGCTCTGCTCGTAGCCGGGCTCGCGCAGGTGCACGTGCAGGTCGACGAGGCCGGGCAGGGCCACGAGGCCGTCCGCCTCGATGACGCGCGCGCCCGCGGGGGCGTCGAGGTCGACGCCGATCGCGCGGATGCGCCCGTCGGCGACGAGGATGTCGGCGCGCTCGCCGGAGGGCAGCGTCGCGCCGCGGACCAGCGTCTGGTCGTGGATCGTGTCGTTCTGGGTCATCGGTCGGCCTTCCCGTCGCCGGACAGCAGGAGGTAGAGGACGGCCATGCGCACCGAGACGCCGTTGGCGACCTGCTCGCGCACCGTGGACCTCTCCGAGTCGGCGGCGGCGGCGGATATCTCGAGCCCGCGGTTCATCGGCCCCGGGTGCATGACGATCGTATCGGGCCCGAGGAGCGCGAGCCGCGCGTCGTCGAGGCCCCAGATGCGCGCGTACTCGCGCGGGTTCGGGAAGAAGGCGGCGCGCATGCGCTCGGCCTGGATCCGCAGCATCATCACCGCGTCGGGCTTCCCCTCTCGCAGGGCCGCGTCGAGGTCGTAGCGCACGGTGACGGGCCACGATCCGACGCCCACCGGCACGAGCGTGGGCGGCGCGACGAGCGTGACCTCCGCGCCGAGCGTCGTGAGGAGCCACGCGTTCGAGCGGGCGACGCGCGAGTGCAGCACGTCGCCGACGATGACGACGCGCGTGCCGTCGAGGCCCTTCCCCCGCGCGGCGGATCCGTGCAGCCGACGGCGGATCGTGAACGCGTCGAGCAGCGCCTGCGTGGGGTGCTCGTGCGTGCCGTCGCCCGCGTTGACGATGCCCGCGTCGATCCAGCCGCTGCCGGCGAGCGTGTGCGGCGCGCCGGAGGACGGGTGGCGGACGACCACGCCGTCGGCGCCCATCGCCTGGAGCGTCTGCGCGGTGTCCTTGAGGCTCTCGCCCTTCGAGACGCTCGAGCCCTTGGCGCTGAAGTTGATGACGTCGGCCGACAGGCGCTTGGCGGCGGCCTCGAAGGAGATGCGCGTGCGGGTCGAGTCCTCGAAGAAGAGGTTGACGACCGTGCGCCCGCGGAGCGCGGGGGTCTTCTTGATCTCGCGCGTGCCGACGTCGGCCATGTCCTCGGCGACGTCGAGGATGTGGACCGCCTCGTCCAGGGACAGGTCGCGGGTGGAGAGCAGGTGCCTCATGGGGTCGCCCCCTCGTCGTCGGGACCCTGGATCGTGACGGCGTCCTCGCCGTCGATCTCGTCGAGCCGCACGAAGATCCGCTCGGCGAGGCTCGACGGCAGGTTCTTGCCCACGAAGTCGGCCCGGATCGGGAGCTCGCGGTGACCCCGGTCGACGAGCGCGGCGAGCCGCACGGCCGTGGGGCGGCCGAGGTCGCCGATGGCGTCGAGGGCCGCGCGCACGGTGCGGCCGGAGAAGAGCACGTCGTCCACCAGCACGACCGTGCGGCCGTCGACGCCGCCGGCGGGCAGGCGCGTGGGGGCGGGGGCGCGGGTGGGGTTCCGCTGGAGGTCGTCGCGGTACATCGTCACGTCGAGCGAGCCCACCAGGTCGGCGGGGGCGTCGGGCTCGAGGCGGGCGATGATCCGGCCGATCCGCTCGGCGAGGACGGTGCCGCGGGTCGGGATGCCGAGGAGCAGCAGGCCGGCGGGGCCGCGGTTCGACTCGAGGATCTCGTGGGCGATGCGCGTGAGCGCACGGGTGATGTCAGAGGGCTGCAGCACGACGCGCTGAGGCAATCCGACCTCCTTCCCCGCCTCTCGGGACGGATGTTAAAGGTGGTCTGTTCCGCCGGTCACTCTAGCGGGTGTCGGCCCGTCGGTCACCGTCACGCCGCGCGGGTGCGGTCCCGGCGCTCGGGCAGCGCCACGAATCCCGCCGAGCGGTACGTCGCGACGGCGCCGCGGAGGTCACTCGGCGTGCACACGAGGGCCGCCGAGGAGCCGAGCTCGCGCAACGCTTCCGCTGCTGCGCGGCAGACTGCTCAGCCGTGGCCCTTCCCGCGCTGGTCCGCGCGCACGCCCATCGGCTCGAGGAGGCCAGGCCGCCCCTGCCCTGCCGACCAGACCGTGACTCCCGCCACGGGCACCCCGTCGGGGTCGCGGCCGAGGAGGCACACCATCGACGCCGTATCGGCACCTGTCTCGCGACGGGCGGTGACGCCGGACGCCATGGTCGCCCACTGCGCGTCGGTGAAGGTCGCGTTGGCCCACGCGGACCGGTGGACGGCCGTGAACGCGGAAGAGGCACCGGGCACGACGCGCTCGACGCGGAGCCCGCCCGGGATCCGAACGGGCTCGGAGAGATCGAGCACCAGGGGGGTCCACGCCTCGCCCGCCGACCAGCCGGAGGTGGCGAGGGCCGCGTCGAGTGCCGTGCCCGCGGGGATCTCGACGGATGCCCGACCGACGGGCAGCACCCCGGCCTCGGGGTCCGCGATGTCCGCCCGCACGACGTCGGCGAGCGCCGGGTCCGACCACCGTTGCGGCGCCACCGTCGTCCGGAGGAGGCCAGGCCCGTCGAGGAACCCGATCGCCACGATCCGGCCGTCGTCGCGCCAGACGCGGAGCGCGTCGGCGACCGCACGCGACCCGTGCCGCTCCGCCCAGCCGATGTCGCCCGGGTGGAGCTGAACGGGCGCATCGTCGCGCTGCCATCGCCGGAGCGCGTCCACGACAGGACCGAGCTCGTCCGGACCGGGGGAAGTGAGGACGATGGACATGTCCTCATCCCATCACCCGGGCGACGCCAGGACCACCCCTCGGAGCACGGTCCCCGGCTCGACGGGCCGCGGTGTCCGTCAGCGGGAGGCGTCGAGCACCGCGCGGATCCTGCCGATCACGGCGGCGTCCTGCAGGCTCGTGGCGTCGCCGAGCATCCGGCCCTCCACGAGGTCGGCGAGGAGGCGGCGCATGATCTTGCCCGAGCGCGTCTTGGGCATGTCCGGCACGGCGACGATCCGGCGCGGCTTCGCCACCGGCCCGATCGCGCGCGCGACGTGCGTCGTGAGGACCGGCCCCAGCTCCGCGGCGAGCGCCGCCCAGCCGTCGGCGTCGTCGTCCGCGGGGCGGTCGTCGCCGCGCGGGACGACGAACGCGACCACGCGCTGGCCGGTGAGCTCGTCGGCCACGCCCGTGACGCCGGCCTCGCCCACGCGCGGGTGCGCGACGAGCGCCGACTCGATCTCGATGGTCGAGAGCCGGTGGCCGGACACGTTGACGACCTCGTCGATCCGGCCCTGCAGCGCCACGTCGCCGTCGGCGTCGCGCCGCGCCCCGTCGCCCGCGAGGAACCAGCCGCGGTCGGCGAACCGCTCCCAGTACGCGCTCCGGTAGCGATCGGGGTCGCCCCACACGGTGCGGGCCATGCCGGGCCATGGGCGCTGGATCACGAGCAGCCCGGCCTCGCCGTCCGCGGCGGGCTCGCCGTCGTCGTCGACCACGTCCACCCGGAAGCCGGGCAGCGCGCGGCCGGCGGCACCGGGCTTCAACGTCGCGACGCCGGGCAGCGGCGCGATGACCGCGGCCCCCGTCTCGGACTGCCACCACGTGTCGACGACGGGCGCGCGCCCTCCCCCGATCTCGCGGTGGAACCAGCGCCACGCGGCGGGGTTGATCGCCTCCCCCACGGACCCCAGCAGGCGGATGCTCGACAGGTCGTGCCCGGTGACGCCCTCGGGGTGCCAGCTCATGAGCGAGCGGATCAGCGTGGGCGCCGTGTAGTACGTGGTGACCCCGTACCGCTCGATGATCTCGAGGTGCCGCCCGCGGTGGGGCGTGTCGGGCGTGCCCTCGTAGATCACCTGCGTGAGCCCGTTGGAGAGCGGCCCGTAGATCTCGTAGGTGTGGGCGGTGACCCAGGCGAGGTCGGCCGTGCACCAGTGCACGTCGTCGGGCTTGGCGTCGAAGTGGGCCCAGTGCGCCCACGACGCGTGCGTGAGGTAGCCGCCGCTCGTGTGCACCAGGCCCTTGGGGCGGCCGGTGGTGCCGGACGTGTAGATGATGAAGAGCGGGTGCTCGGCGTCGAAGACCTCCGGTGCGTGCTCGGGCGACGCGGATCCGACCGCGTCGTGCCACCAGACGTCGCGGCCCGCGGTCCACGGCACGTCCTGCCCGGTGCGGCGGACGACGAGCACGTGCTCGATCGATGCGACGCCCGCGACGGCCTCGTCGGCCTGGGGCTTCGTCGCGACCGCGGTGCCGCGGCGGTTCTGCCCGTCGCTCGTGATGAGGAGCTTCGCGCCCGTGTCCTCCACGCGGAAGCGCAGCGCCTCCGCGGAGAACCCGCCGAACACGAGCGAGTGCACCGCGCCGATGCGGGCGACCGCCAGCGTCGCCACGATCGTCTCGACGAGCACGGGCAGGTAGATCACCACGCGGTCGCCGGGCCCGACGCCGAGCGCCGTGAGGGCGTTGGCGGCGCGGGACACCTCGTCCTGGAGCTCGCGGTAGGTGACCGAGCGCCGATCCCCCGGCTCGCCCTCGAAGTGCAGCGCGACCTTCTCCCCGCTCCCCGCGGCGACGTGCCGGTCGACGCAGTTGACGGCGACGTTGAGCCGTCCGCCCGCGAACCACGTGGCGGCGGGGACCTGCAGGGTTCCGTCTGCGGCGACGGGCGGGATCCACGTGTGCGCGGACTCCCACGGCGTCTCCCAGTCGAGGCGGCGGGCGGCCTCCTCCCAGAAGGCGACCGGATCCGCGTCGGCCCGCGCGAACGCCTCGGCCGTGACGTTCGCCGACGCCGCGAGCCGCGCCGGCGGCGGGAAGAGCGCCTGCTCGACGGTCGTGTCGGCGTCGCCCTCGGGGACGGCGGTCTCGGCCAGCTCGGTGCGCGCGGAGGTCATGCGCCGACGCTACGTGCGGCGCCGCCTCGATCCGGAACCGGGATGTCACGCGACGACACGGAACGCCGGCGTCAGCCCCAGCGGCGCACGAGCACGCGCTCGACGAGGCCCACCACCGCGTCGGTGACGGCGCCGAGCACGGCGAGCAGCACGATCGCGAGCAGCACCCGGTCGACGCGCCCGTTCGCGGACGACTCCGTGAGCAGGAAGCCGAGTCCCATCGAGGCGGCGAGCAGCTCCGCGGCCACGAGGAACAGCCACGACTGCGCGAGCGCCAGGCGGAGTCCCGAGACGACGGCCGGCAGCACGGCTGGCAGCTGCACGGTGACGAGCAGCGGGATCCGCGTGAGCCCGAAGGCGCGCCCCACCTCCACGAGGTGCGGATCCACGTGCCGGAGCGCCCCGGCGACGGTCGTGTACACGGGGAACATGGCGCCGATGGCCACGAGCGTGACCTTGGAGTCCTCGTTGATGCCCATCCAGAGCAGGAGCAGCGGCACCCACGCGAGCGACGGCACCGTGCGGAACGCGCCCGCGGTCGGCGCGAGCAGGAGCCGGCCGACACGGGACAGGCCGACCACCGCGCCGAGCACGAGGCCCACGGTCGCGCCGAGCGCGAAGCCGAGCAGCACGCGCTGGAGCGAGATGGCGACGTAAGGGCCGAGGATCCCCTGCTCGGCGAGCTGGACCCCCGCGCGCACCACGTCGAGCGGCGCGGGCAGCAGATGGGCGGGCACGGCGCCCGTCGCGGTGACGACCGCCCACAGCCCGACGACGAGGGCGGGCACCACGAGGCCGACGGCCGTGCGGGTCAGCGCGGCGCGGGCGGAGCGGGCGCCGTCCCGCCGGGGGCGATCCGGGCGGGCGTCGAGCGGCGCACCGGCGTCGCGGGCGGCGGGCGCCCGGTCGACGGCGGTCATCCGGCGGTCCCGGCAGCGGCCGCGGGATCCGCGGCCTCGGCGAACCGCGGCTCGAACAGCTCGTCGAGCGCGGTGTCCACCTTCCCCTGGTCCTCCACGTCGTCCGAGGCCACGAGGATCGGGCCGACGCGCTCCAGCACGGCGCGCTGCGCGTCGCCGGGCACCGGATCCACGCCCAGGTTCGTGCGGTCGATCACGGAGGTCGCGACGCCGGGGTCGATGGCGGCCGCCTGCGCGAGGATCGCCGCCGTCTCGTCCGGGTGGGCCACCGCCCAGGCGCGCGCCTCCTCGTACGAGTCCACTACGGCCTGCGCGAGGTCGGGCGACGCGTCGAGGAACGACTGCGTGGCGTTGAGGAACCCGTAGGTCGCGAAGTCGACGTTCCGATACAGCAGCGTGGATCCCGCCTGCGCCTCGCTCGCCGCCATGAGCGGGTCGAGCCCGGCCCACGCGTCGACCGCGCCGTTCTCGAGCGCAGCGCGGCCGTCGGCGTGCTGGAGGTTCTGGATGGTGACGTCCGAGGCGGGGATGCCCGCCTGATCCAGCGTCTGCAGGAGGAAGAAGTACGGGTCGGTGCCCTTGGTGGCGGCGATGTCGGCGCCACGGAGCTGGTCGACGCTCGTGATGGGCGAGCCCTTCGGCACGACGATCGCCGTCCACTCCGGCTGCGAGTACACGTCGATCGTGCGGATGGGCGAGCCGTTGGCGCGCGCGAGCAGCGCGGCGGATCCGGCGGTGGAGCCCACGTCGACGGCGCCCGCCCGCAGCAGCTCGTTGGCCTTGTTCGACCCGGCGGACTGCACCCAGTCGACCTTCACCGCGGATCCCAGGCGCGCCTCGAGCAGCCCCTGGTCCTTCACGATGAGGCTGAGCGGGTTGTAGGTCGCCCAGTCGACCGTGAGCGTGTCGGCGCTCCAGCCTCCGGCAGCGGCCGGGGCGGGCGCGACGGACGAGCCCTCGCCGGCGGCGCAGCCGGCCAGGAGCAGGACGGCGGCGGTCGCGAGCGCGACGGCGGGGGCGGATCGGCGGGGCAGGAGACGGGTCACGGTGGGTCCTCGGTGCGGTGTCGGATCGGGGCGGTGGGAAGCGGGATGGATGCGGGTCGGAGGCGGCGGCCACTGCCGCGGCGGATCAGCCGGCCCGATGGCCCGGCACGCCGAGCCCCTCGAGCAGCTCGGCGCGGAGCGCGGCCAGGGTCGCGTCGCCGCGGTCGCGCGGGCGGGCGCCCGGCACGTCGAGCACACGGCGGACGGTCGCGCCCGGCGCGGCGCCGGGCGCGGGATCCGGCCCCAGCAGCACCACGCGGTCGGCCAGGTGCAGGGCCTCGTCGACGTCGTGCGTGACGAGGAGGACGGTCGTGGGGATCGCGGCGTGCACGTCGAGGAGGAGGTCCTGCATCCGCAGCCGCGTGAGGGCGTCGAGCGCGCCGAACGGCTCGTCGAGCACGAGCACGCGGGGTCGCCGGGCGAGCGCGCGGGCGAGCGACGCGCGCTGCGCCATGCCGCCGGAGACCTGCCGCGGACGGAGGTCGGCCGCCTCGGCGAGGCCCGTGAGCTCCAGCAGGTCGCGAACCCGGGCGTCCCCCTCGGCCGGCGGCACGTCGCGCGGGAGGCCGAGGCGCACGTTCGCGCGGAGCGTGCGCCAGGGCAGCAGCCGCGGCTCCTGGAAGGCGACCGCCGAGCGCTGGTCGACGTCGCGGACGGGCGTGCCGTCGATCGAGAGGGAGCCGGCATCGGGCCGGTCGAGCCCGCTCACCTGGCGGAGGAGGGTCGACTTTCCGCAGCCGGAGGGGCCGAGGATCGCGACGACGTCGCCGGCCGCGAGGTCGAGGTCCACGTCGCGCAGCACGACGCGCGTGCCGCGGCCGCCGTCGATCGGGAAGGACCGGCCGACCCCGCGGAGCGCGACGGCGCCGGCCGAGCCGGGCTCGGGATCCGCGCGGACGTCGGCCGGGGCGGGCGTCGCGGGATCGCGGTGCGTGGCGGTGACGGTGACGGGCATGACCCGACGCTAGGTCGACGCGCGCCGACCCGTCCCACCCCGCGTCACACGCCGTCGCGAGACGACACGCGGCGTAACGGAGGGGGCACGATCGGGCGGACCGTGCCGAGGGTCAGGCCTGCGCGGCCGCGATCCGGGCGAGCATGCCGTTCACGAACGACGCGGACTCGTCCGTCGAGAGCGACGACGCGAGGTCGACGCTCTCCGAGATGGCGACGCCGTCGGGCACGTCGGCGTTGAAGAGGATCTCCCAGATGCCGATGCGCAGGATCGCGCGGTCGACGGCGGGCATGCGGGCGAGGGTCCAGTTCACCGAGTACGTCTCGATGAGCTCGTCGATCTCGTCCTGGTGCGCGACGAACCCCTCGGCGATCTCGCGGGCGTATGCCCACGAGGCCTGCCGGTCGGGCTCGGCCGCGGCGCGCTGCTGCTCGACCGCGAGGGTGGCGGGGATCGACTCCCCGCGGATGTCAGCGACGTAGAGGACGTCGAGGGCGCGCTTGCGCGCCTTGGTGCGTGCGCTCACGGGGTCAGTCGGTGACGCGGCCGAGGTAGTCGCCCGTGCGGGTGTCGACCTTGACGCGCGTGCCCTGCTCGAGGAAGAGCGGGACCTGGATCTGGTGCCCGGTCTCGACCGTCGCGGGCTTGGTGCCGCCCGTGGAGCGGTCGCCCTGCAGGCCCGGCTCCGTGTACGTGATGGTGAGCACGACCGACGCGGGCAGCTCGACGTAGAGCCCCTCGCCGTTGTGCAGCGCCACGGTCACGTCCTGGTTCTCGAGCATGAAGTTCTTCGCGTCGCCGACCTGCGCCGCGGACAGCGTGATCTGGTCGTAGTCGCTCGTGTCCATGAACACGAAGTTCTCGCCGTCGGCGTAGAGGTACTGGAAGTCGCGGCGGTCGACCGTCTCGGTCTCGATCTTCGCGCCCGCGTTGAACGTGCGGTCGACGACCTTGCCGGTCATCACGTTCTTGACCTTGGTGCGCACGAAGGCGCCGCCCTTGCCCGGCTTCACGTGCTGGAACTCGATGACGGTCCACAGCTGGCCGTCCATGTTGAGGACGATGCCGTTCTTGATGTCAGCGGTAGAGGCCATGCGGGGAGGGTCCTTGCCTGTTCGACGAGCGGGATGCGGCGGCGGCGAGAGGTGCCGGCGCGGAGGATGCCGCGGGGGCCCGGGGGGCGCGTGCGGCTTTCCTGAGGGATCAGCCTATCGGGTGCCGGTCACGACGTGCGCGAGGGCGAGGAGGTAGGACCCCTGCCCGAGACCGGCGATGACGCCCGTCGCGACGGGCGAGATGACGCTGGTGTGCCGGAACTCCTCGCGCGCGTGCGGGTTCGACAGGTGCACCTCCAGCAGGAGGATCCCCGCCTTGGTCACGAGCGCGGCGGCGTCGCGGAGCGCGTACGAGTAGTGCGTGAACGCGGCCGGGTTCAGGATCACCGGCGTGCGGGTGTCGACGGCCTCGTGCAGCCACCCGATGAGGGTCGCCTCGTCGTCGGTCTGGCGGAGGTCGATCTCGACGTCTTCGGGCGCGAACGCGACGAGCTCCCGGCGGAGGTCCTCCAGCGATCCGGTGCCGTACACGTCGGGCTCGCGGCTGCCGAGCCGTCCGAGGTTGGGGCCGTTGAGGACGAGCACGCGTGACATGCGCCCAGCCTAGGGCGCGGGCCGGATGGCGCCGGCCCGACCGCGCGCGGGACGCGGGTCAGCCGACGCTCTGGCCGCCGTCCGAGCGGATGCGCTGGCCGTTGATCCAGCCGCCCTCGGCCGACGCGAGGAAGCAGACGAGCGCGGCGGCGTCCCGGGGCTCGGCGAGACGGCCGCGCGGCGTCGTCTCCTGCAGGTGCGCGCGGATCTCGGGCGTGAACCAGCCCGTGTCGATGGGTCCCGGGTCGACGAGGTTCGCCGTGATGCGCACGTCCTCGAGCTCGCGCGCCGCCGCGATGACGATGCGGTCGAGGGCCGCCTTGCTGGCGCCGTAGGGCACGTTGCCCACGACGTGGTCGCTCGTGAGCGCGATGATGCGGCCGGCTCCCGGGACCGCCCGGTAGCGGCGCGCGAAGCCCTGGATCAGCTGCAGCGACGCCCGCACGTTCACGGCGAGGTGCCGTTCGAGGCTCTCGACGCTCGTCTCCAGCAGCGAGCTGTCGACCCCCTCGGCGTGCGAGAGGACGATCGCCGTGACGGGACCGAGCGCCTGCTCGGCGGCCTCGAGGATCCGCTCGGCCGCGGCGGTGTCCATCAGGTCGGCCTCGATCGCGTGCGCCCGGCCGCCGGCGCGCTCGACGGCCTCGGCGACCCGCGCGGGATCGTCGGGCTGGGGGCCCCAGGCCATGCGCTCGTCGTAGGCGGACCAGTAGGAGAAGGCGACGTCCCAGCCGTCGAGCGCGAGGTTCTCGGCGATGGCCGCGCCCAGCCCGGCGACCCGGCCGACGCCCGTGACGAGGGCGACAGGCCGGGACGCGTCCGGATGCGCGGGGTCGGTCACGACCCGATCTCCTGGTAGGCCGCGAACAGCAGCGCCTCCTCGGGGCCGTTGAGCACGCTCGCGCGGCCGACCCCGTCGAGCACGATGAAGCGCATCATGTCGCCGCGCGCCTTCTTGTCGCGCTTCATGCTCGCGACGAGCGTGGGCCAGCGGCCGACCGGGTAGCTCGTGGGCAGGTCGAGCGAGTCGAGGATCCGCCGGTGCCGGTCGACGGCCTCGTCCGAGAGCGAGCGGGTGAGGCGCGACAGCTCGGCGGCGAACACCATGCCCACCGCGACCGCCGCCCCGTGCCGCCAGCGGTACCGCTCGGCGTGCTCGATCGCGTGCCCGAGCGTGTGCCCGTAGTTGAGGATCTCGCGGCGGCCCTTCTCGGTGAAGTCCTCCCCCACGACCTCCGCCTTCATCGCGATGGCGAGCTCCACGACGCGGCGGAACTCCGGTGCCGTGGGATCGGTGACGCGCGCCACGTCCCGCTCGATGATGTCCAGGATCTCGGGCACGGCGATGAACCCGGCCTTCACGATCTCCGCGAAGCCCGTGACGAGCTCGTTCCGCGGCAGCGTCGCCAGCAGGTCGAGGTCGACGATCACGGCGGTCGGCGCGTAGAAGGCGCCCACGAGGTTCTTGCCCTCGGACGTGTTGATGCCCGTCTTGCCGCCGACGGCCGCGTCGACCATCGCGAGCACGGTCGTGGGGATCTGGATGAGCATCACGCCGCGCAGCCACGTCGCCGCGACGAAGCCGCCGAGGTCGGTCGTCGCCCCGCCGCCGAGCGTGATGACGGCGTCCGAGCGCGTGAAGTCGGTGGTGCCCATGATCTTCCAGCAGAAGGCCGCCACCTCGACGCGCTTGGCGCCCTCGGCGTCCGGCACCTCGGCGAGGTACACCTCGACGTCGCCCTGCAGGCGCTCGCGGAGCCGCGAGGCCTCCTCGGCGAGGGCGGGCGCGTGCACGATGAGCACCTTGCGGACGCGCGGGCCGAGCAGCGCGCCGACGCCCGCGATCAGGCCGCGGCCCACGGTCACGTCGTAGCCGGGCGTGCCGGAGACGCGGATGACGGTGGGCGCGTCGGGCTCGACGGCGGTCGGCGCGACGGCGTCAGCGGCGGCGGCGGTGTCGGTCTCGGTGGGGTGTGCGTCGGTCATGGCTGCCTCTCCCGGGCGAAGCGCTCGATCTCGCGGGCGATGCGCGCGAGCGGGCGGTCGGAGGTGTCGATGGTCAGGTCG
>Ga0308163_10001323_pt1 | contig 28012 bp, 31 predicted proteins | sample PhyTR1_FD_201037 | JGI IMG/M metagenome (GOLD analysis project Ga0308163, IMG submission 201037) | Phyllosphere microbial communities from UC Gill Tract Community Farm, Albany, California, United States - DLSLT.R1 | ecosystem: Host-associated > Plants > Phyllosphere > Unclassified | place: USA... | reverse complement strand
TGGTTTTCTGTGGCATGGGTTTCTCCGGCGCCATAGGTTGCGATCATTGGGATACCGAATACAATACGGTTATTGATTTGGGTTTCCCACCAGACAGCTGTGCCAGTACCTGCTACTGGCATACCAATCAGTTTGCCGATACCAAGTTCTTTGTAGGCATACGGGAACATAAAGGCGTCTGAGTAATTGCTTTCGCTCATCAGGACACAGCTGGGTTTAGACCACTTGTTTAGCGGTTCCCCACCAACAGTGATGTGTCCCTGAGGGCGCAGTGTAAAATACATCTTGCCGCCTAGGAAGGTAACCAGATCGTCATGGAGCCAGCCACCACCATTAAAGCGGGAATCCACGATAAGGGCTTCTTTACGGGCGTTCTTACCCAATACCTTATCAAATGTTACGCGGAAGCTGGGATCATCCATACTGCGCACATGTACATACCCTACTTTACCGCCAGACAGGCTATCCGTAAGATGTTCCATCAGCTTTACCCATTTATTGTACAGGAGCACACTGGTTTCAGTTCTTGGTTTAATCGGTTTGATGGTCTCCTCATATGCAGTTCCGCCTTTAAGGTTATGGAAGGAGATCCTGGTGAACTGTCCGGCCTTGTGGTTCAGCAGCCTGGACCAGTCGGCTGCTGCAGTAACCGCCTCACCATTGATCTTGTCAATGATAACGTTAGCTTTCATTTTTGTTCCTGCGATATCAAAGGGGCCACCGGGAATGACATCCTTTACCAGCAGTCCGTCCTCTGATCTTGTGAGATCATAAGTTAGTCCAAGGGCAGCAGTTTCATCCCCGCCGGGGAACGAAGGACTATAGCGTCCCCCTGTATGGGAAGCGTTTAACTCACCAAGAAATTCGCTTAGCAGCACCTGGAAGTCATAATCATTGTTGATGTAAGGGAGGAACTGTTTGTAATTGGTATGGTAGTAATCCCAGTCTACACCCTGCAGTTTAGGATCAAAGAATTTCTTTTTCACCTGTTTCCAGGTATGGTCAAGGATATATTCCCTTTCTGCTGAAGCATTGAGCTCCATCTCAGAATTGATCTTTACCGGAGTAATTTTCCCATCGTCTACCCCTACCTTCATGATATTGCCATTGGCAATGACGAACAGGGATTTACCGTCCTTACTCATTTCAATGCCACCACCGGGGGCATCGAGTTTAGCAAGAACCTTGCTTTCGTTGGTACGCGTCATGGTGACCCACAGGTCGTAACCCTTGTCATATTTCGCAAAGAAATACAGCTTTTCGCCGTCTCTGGATAGCTTGGCTCCGTTGATAGCGGTCGAGGCCATTGTAAGGCGTTTGGTGCGGTTGTCTAAATTTTTCAGGTAAAGATTTACCGGCGCAGCAGGCGCCTTTGCGGGTTCCTTTTTCTTCAGGTCTTTAGCAGGTTCAGTTTTTCTACCAGCAGTATCTTTTTTCTCTGCTTCGGTACGCAGGTCAAAATCTTCCTTGCTCAGCTGGAACCTGTCCCATGCTTTCTGGTCAAAAAACATGGCATAGATGTCAGACTGGCTTCCGCGGCTAAGATTTTTCATTCCGTCCTTATCTGTCAGCCAGTACATCATTTTACCTTCCAGTCCCCACTGTGGTAGTTCATCACTGAAACCGCTTTCAGTAAGATTGCTCCGTTTGCCAGATCCGTCGTCCTTAATCAGTACTACTTCGTTCTGGAACCATCCGCCACCTTCAGTGGATTGTGCAAGCAGGTACTTGCTGTCGGGCGACCAGGTAAAATACTGATCTCCGTCAGCGTATGAATAATTCAAACCTTCGGCCAGCAGCGTCCGGGTAGTTTTTTCTGCAATATCAAACGATTTCAGGATATTCCGCTCTTCGAGGTAAGCGATCTTCTTCCCGTCAGGAGAATACACACCCTGAAATTCATCTTTTGCAGTAGCAATGATACTCTGGGTATTTAATACTGTTGCAGCATAAAAATATGGTTCGGTTTTGTTGGCAATCGTCACCTGATCGATATCCCATGAACCGGGATGTTCTGCTGAATACAGGAGTTTTCGGCCATCCGGACTAAAATCTACCATGCGCTCCTGGTAGGGTGTATTGGTGATCCTTTTTGTCGTGGCACCATCTACTGACGTCACAAATATATCCCCGCGGTAAACGAAAGCAACTTGCTTTCCGTCTGCTGAAACTGCCATTTCAGAAGCTTCTCCCCGTACCGGGAATGTTGCAATCTGATCGCCCGAGAAGTCAGCATTCAGGTTAATACTTAATTTTTGTGGCTGCTGCCCTTCAGTTAAAGTGTAGAGGTCGCCATTGTAAGTGAATACAAAATTGCCTCCTGCAGATCTCGAAAGATTCCGCACAGGGTTCTTCTCAAAGTTTGTGAGCTGAGTAACAGCAGCTGAATTTGCAAGAGAAGACTTGTATAGGTTCTGCGTGCCGTTCTTTTCACTCAGGTAGTAAAAAGTATCCCCGCTGCCCCATACCGGTTCGCGGTCTTCACCATTGAATGCTGATACTTTTGTATAGGTATTGTTTTTGAGGTTGTAAGTCCAGATATCACGGGTGACAGCCGATGTATGGTGTTTTCTCCAGGCATCTTCATATCCCTTCCTGTCCTGAAAGATCAGCTGGTCGCCTTTTTCATTGTAGTGTGCATATTCCATACCCGCACTGCTGAGCATCCGGCTGTTGCCGCCTTTAGCCGGTACTTCATAGAGTTTGCTGAAGATCACATCGTTTGGAAAACGGGCCGAGGAATAGATATCATGGCGGTCCGTACCGAAGATGACTTTGCTGTCATCGGCAGAGAAATCGTAGGGAATATCACGGCTTGAGTTAAAGGTTAAACGGCTGGCTTCACCACCAGTAGCATTCATCAGGTAAATATCAAAGTTGCCATAGCGGTCAGACGCAAAAGCAATCTTTTTGCTGTCATGGCTCCAGATCGGATAACCATTGTAGGAATTGGCTATGGTAAGCGGAACGGCATCACCGCCAGTGTAAGGAACTTTAAAAAGATTGCCCTTGTATTCAAAGGCGATCCATTTCCCATCGGGCGAGACAGCTGGCTGCTGCATCCATTTCGGCTGACTTTGCGCCTGGCTCCTGAGGCCGGCAAAAGCCAGTAAGGAGAGTAAGAGAAGCGTTTTCTTCATGATATGAAAAGAGTTAAGGTAATCCGGTTTGAAAACCTAAAGCTATTACAATAACTTGCTGCTGCCAGTTTATTGCAACAATTTTACAGTCTTTAAGATAGGGAAAACCAGGAAACAAAAAAAGGCAGGTACTGAATACCTGCCTCTTATTTCATATCTGAACCGGATCAGCTTATACCAGTGAAGCGTCCAGAGAGATAGCTATTGCACCAAATGCTACACTCACAGGACAGCCCGCTTCTGCACCTTTAGCAATTTCCTGGAATTTCTCAGGTGTTATTCCATCAATCTTTGCTTTCAGTACCAATTCTGATTTTGTGATTACCCCGTTTTCGAGCGATATATTACATACTGTTTCCAGTGATTCAGGATTGAAACCTGCAGTGGTTAAGTCAAGGCTCAGTTTCATAGTGAAACAGCCGGCATGAGCAGCGGCCATCAGCTCTTCGGGATTTGTACCTACCCCATCCGCAAAACGGCTGTTGAATGAATATTGTGTATTGTTTAATGTTGTGCTTTGAGTAGTGATATGACCTTGTCCTTCTTTAATTGTACCGTTCCAAACGGCCGTTGCATTACGTTTCATAATCTTATTATTTATGTTTTGATATTTCAAATGTACAGGGAAGCGCGACGGGGGTCAATGGATATATGGCGCAAGTTCATGGACAATTTCCCCTGCAGGCCAGTTTCAATGTTAGTTTGTTCATGGCTAAGCGACGATATATATTTTATTTAGCCCGGCAATTATTTATTTTAGAGGTATAATTGCAGAAGATGGAAAAGGACCAGAAGATTATCGAGATGAGCGGGCAGATGTGGGAGCAGGCATTGCCCCATATTTCTGTAGACAGCGTCGTTTTTGGCTTTAATGAAAACCAGTTAAAGGTACTCCTGGTAAGAATGGCAACGGGACAGAAATGGCTTTTACCTGGTGGGTACGTTTTTAAGGACGAAAGCGTAGATGACGCGGCGCAAAGGGTATTGAAAGAGCGCACCGGTGCAGAGCGGATTTACCTGCAGGAATTTGGCGTCTCCGGAAACACCAACCGCTCTGAAGATTACTTTAAACACTACGATGATGATCTCTGGCATAAACAGCGTTTCATTTCCATAGGTTTTTACGCCCTTGTAGATTATACACAGGTAAATTTAGAAACTGATCACTTCAGTGATACCTGTGAATGGAAGTCAATTGAGAAGATGCCTGAACTGGCAATGGACCATCAGCGGATATTTGAGACTGCCCTGATGGTTTTACGGCAACAGCTGAGTTACAAACCCATTGGTATGAACCTGCTTCCTGAGCGCTTTACCATTTCAGAATTGCAGCGCTTGTATGAAACCATTCTGGGAAGGAGCCTGAACCGCGGTAATTTTTACCGCCGTATCATGCGTTTCGATGTGCTGGTTAAACACGAAGATCAGCGTAAAGGCGGGGCGCATAAATCACCCAACCTTTACAGCTTTGATCCTGTTAAATATCATGCATCCCTGGAGGGATTAGACTGGTAGGCGATTATTTCCAGCCACCACCCAGTGCACGGTAGAGATTTACTACAGCCTGCAGCTTCTGCTGCTGATCACTTACAGCACTTAATTGTGCTGCCAGGAGACTCTGCTCCGAAGTCAGTACATCAGTATAGTTTGTGGCCGAACTGAAACGCAGCAATTCCTGAGTATAATCCACAGCTTTGATCAGGGCTTCAATCTGTTTCGCTCTGGAAGCCTGTTTGGCTGCGGCCGACTGGTAATCAAAAAGGGAGTTGGAAACCTCCTGCCCTGCTACCAGTAAAGTCTGCTGATAAGTATTCATCGCCTGGATCTGTTGCGATTGTGCCGTCGTTAGCCTGGCTTTATTGATTCCCTGATTAAAGATAGGTTGTGTCAAGCCTCCTACAAGTGAATAGAAGATCGACTGATCGAAGAAATTCTTCAGCTGCAGGGTGGACAGTCCGCCATTTGCAGTAAGCGTCAAACTTGGATAGAAATAAGTTCTGGCCAGGTTGGTGTTTTCAAAGGAATTTCTGAAAGCAAATTCTGCCTGGGCAACATCCGGACGGTTATGCAGCAACTGAGAAGGTAGTCCGATGGAAAGGTTTACTGGTACAACCTGTGAGTCCAGCGTATTTCTGTCTATGGGACCGGGTGCCTGTGCCAGCAGAATGCTCAATGCATTTTCAGTTTCCCTGATGCTCTGTTTCAGATCAGGAATGGTAACTTCGGCGGCATATAGGTTGGCTTCACTTTGCACCACAGCTGCGCCTGTAACTACAGCTCCTTCTTTTAGTTCCTTTATCGTTTCTACACTGCTGCGCCTGTTTTTCAGGGTCTCTTCGGTAATTGTAAGCTGTTTGTCCAAAGAAATCAGTGTAAAGTAATTGTTGGAAATATCAGCAATCAATTGCGTCTGCACAGCTTTTCTCGCCGCATCTGTGCCAAGGTAACTGGCAAGCGCAGCTCTTTTTGTACTGCTCAGTTTCCCCCAGATATCGGCTTCCCATGATGTGCTAAGGTACAATCGGTAAGTATTGGTTAGGGTGTTAATATTGATTCCTGCAGGAAAGTTTAAGGCAGATAACGAAGATTTGGTCCTTGTATAATCTGCATTTGCACTCAGTGTAGGAATATATGCCAGCTTGCTTTGTTTCAGCGTAGCCTGGGCCTGAGCAATATTCTGAATCGCATTCTTCAGGTCTACATTCTGATCCAGTCCTTTCTGGATCAGTGCTTTTAATTTTTCGTCAGCAAACAGGCTTTGCCATGGCATATCAGCCAGGCTGACAGAATCTGCTGAATTTTGATCCCTGTAGAGTCCCTCGGTTTTTACTTCCGGACTTTTATAGGTTTTCGTCACCGAGCAGGCGCTGAAGAGCGATGCTGCTACGAGTAATCCCAATACCTGTTTGTTATATTTATGAGTCATTTGATTTCGTTCTTTTAGTTAACTATGCTTTAGGCGGTTCAATCAGCAGGTGCTCTTCAGCGCCTTCAATCTTTTTCTGTTCAGTTGCTGCTGCATCTGCTTCCTCTTCCTCATCGTCGTCATATCCGTTTTTAGCCGGGCCACTGATTTTTTCCTGTAAAGACTGGAAAATTATGAACAGTACCGGGATAGCAAACACCCCGATAATCGTTCCGATAAGCATACCTCCAACAGCACCTGTACCGATTGATTTGTTACCAACAGCACCTGCTCCACTGGAGAACATCAGGGGCACAAGCCCGAAGATAAATGCGAAGGATGTCATCAGGATCGGTCTTAAACGTGCAACCGCACCTTCAATGGCCGATTCTACAATAGGCATTCCGTTTCTTCTCCGCTCGAGTGCAAACTCCACAATCAGAATCCCGTTTTTGGCAAGTAATCCGATGAGCATGATCAGTGAGATCTGCAGATAGATATTACTGTTCAGTTTAAAGATAATCGAGAACAAGTAGGCTCCGGCAAGTCCGAATGGAATTGCAAGTAACACTGCAAACGGAAGGATATAACTTTCGTATTGTGCACTTAAAAGGAAATACACGAAGACAAGACAGAGAATAAAGATAAACACTGTTTCACTGCCCGAAGCAAGCTCTTCCCTGGTTAAACCTGAGAACTCATATCCATAACCCGCAGGCAATTCAGCACCAACTTCCTGGATTGCTTTGATGGCGTCACCAGAACTGAAACCTACATTCGGCGAACCTGTAATAGCGATTGAGCTGAAGAGGTTGAACCTTGAAATAGATTCCGGACCGAATACCCTGCGCATTTTGATGAACTCTGTTATTGGTGCCATCGCACCTGCTGTATTGCGGACAAAGATCTTGCTCAGTCCTTCAGGATTCATCCTGTATTCTTCAGAAGCCTGCACCATCACGCGGTACTGTTTACCAAACTGATTATAGTTTGAAGCATACAAACCTCCGTAATAGCCCTGCATCGTCTGAAGGATCATATTTACAGTTACTCCCGATTCTTTGGCTTTCTCCAGGTCTATATCCATCATGTACTGAGGGAAGTTGGGATTGAATGACGTTTGTGCGTACTGGATCTCTTTTCTTTTGGCCAGCTTAGCAAGAAACTCATTGTTTACCTTAAAGAATTCGGCCGTGCTGTGCGCAGTTTTATCCTGCAGCTGGAACTCAAAACCACCACTCTGACCAAAACCCTGGATGGTTGGCGGCGAGATAAAGAAGATACTAGCCCCGCGGATACTTCCTGTTTTTTGGAAAAGATCTCCTACAACGTCGTCTACAGTCCTTTTACGCTGGTCCCAGGTTTTAAGTCGGACAATTACCATACTATAGGCACTACCAGCACCAGCCACAAAGTTCTGGCCCACAATACGCAGGGTATTGCTTACTTCAGGAATGGTATGCGCTATGCTGTCTACCTGTTTTGATAACTCAGTTGTCCGTTCCATCGATGATGATGGCGGCAGACTGATATTCGCAAAGATAGTTCCCTGATCTTCCGAAGGTACAAATGCAGATGGCGTGGTTTTCATCATGTAAAACAAACCTGCTCCTGCAATGGCTACAGCACCCAGTACTATCCATTTTTTTACTGAAAGAAACTGTACCGAACGTTTGTACTTATTGGTGATATTGTCAAATGCAACGTTAAATGCCGTGTAGAAACGCTGGATAAAGCTTTTGTGTTTGTGGTCATCCGCATGGGGTTTCAATAGTAGTGCGCACAATGCAGGACTCAGTGTCAGTGCATTTACTGCTGAAAGGATAATCGCTACAGCCAGCGTTACACCAAACTGTTTATAGAAAACCCCTGTAGATCCGGTGATAAAAGTTACCGGGATAAATACTGCAGCCATTACCAGCGTAATGGAGATGATCGCACCGGAAATTTCATTCATGGCATCAATGGTTGCTTTCTTGGCAGATTTGTAACCATTGTCCAGTTTTGCATGGACAGCCTCGACTACCACAATCGCATCATCTACTACAATACCGATGGCCAGTACGAGTGCGAAGAGCGTCAGCAGGTTGATCGTAAATCCAAAGAGGTTAAGGAAGAAGAACGTACCTACAATTGCAACCGGAACCGCAATGGCCGGCACCAGTGTAGACCTGAAATCCTGCAGGAAAATAAATACAACGATAAAAACGAGGATAAATGCTTCAACCAGGGTATGAATCACTTTTTCAATTGATGCATCCAGGTTCTCATTCACGTCGACGAGGTAGGTATATTTGATTCCTTTTGGAAATGTTTTTGAAGCCTCTTCAATAATTTTTTTGGAATTGTTGATTACATCCCTTGCATTGGAGCCCGGGGTCTGACTGATCGCCATACCCACTGATTCCTGTCCGTTCATGGAAATGGTAGATGAGTACGTTAATGCACCCAGTTCTACCCTTGCTACATCTTTCAGACGTAACACCTGGCCCTGCCCTACGGATTTGATAATCATATTTTCAAACTCAGCAGGCTGAACCAAACGGCCTTTGTATTTGATTACATACTGAAAGGACTGGTTGCTGTTTTCACCAAACTTACCGGGGGCCGCCTCGATATTCTGTTCTGCAAGTACTGCAGAAATATCGCTTGGGATCAGGCTGTACTGTTGCATGATATCCGGTTTAAGCCAGATACGCATTGAATAATCCTTTGATCCGAATACTGTTGCATCTCCTACGCCTGTTACCCTCTGGATAGCTGGCACAAGGTTAATTTTTGCATAATTCTGCAGGAAAGTCTGGTCGTAAGCCTTATCCTCACTGTATAAAGAGAAGATCAGTAAATTACTGCTCTGACTTTTGGTTACGGTCACCCCTGCCTGTGTTACTTCTGAAGGCAGCAAGCTGGTTGCCCGTGACACCCTGTTCTGAACGTTTACCGCTGCAAGATCGGGATCTGTACCTACTTTAAAGAAGATCTTGATGCTCGCCGCACCATCGTTTGTTGCGGTAGAAGTCATGTACGTCATGTTCTCTACCCCATTGATCTGCTCTTCGAGAGGAATAATAATGCTTTTCAGAACTACATCGGCGTTGGCACCTGTATAACTGGCAGCAACGTTTACCGTGGGCGGTGCGATATCGGGATACTGCGCAATAGGCAGTGATGTGAGTCCGAGTACACCCAGAATAACAATGATCACTGAGATCACCGTGGAGAGAACTGGTCTCTGTATGAATATTTTAAACATCTGCTCTTATTTTAAGTCTGCATAAACAGCATCAGGCTGCTGTACATTTGCTTTGATCTGTGTACCGTCCTGCAGTGTAGCTACACCTTCAAGTGCAACCTGATCACCTGCTTTTAATCCGCTCTGTACGATATAGTAATTGCCCGGTGTGTTTTCCATTACCGTAATAGCTACTGTTTTGGTTTTACCGTCTTTGTCTACCACAACTGCAAAACGTTTATCCTGCAATTCGTAAGTTGCGCTCTGTGGAATCAGTATGGCGTCTTTAACTGCATTTGGAAAACGTACTGTAGTACTGCTGCCGCTCCTTATTATTCCCTGAGGATTTGAAAAGCGTGCCCTGATATTTGCGGATCCTGTAGCCGTATTGATCAGCCCGTTTACAGTTTCAATGCGTCCCTGCTCTTTATATAGTGAACCGTCTGCAAGTAACAATGATACTTTAGGCAGTTTTGCAATCTTTTGCGAAAAGGTTGTTCCCGTGCTGTCTTTCGTAAATTCAAGCAGCAGTTTTTCATTTAAAGCGAAATAGGCATACACATTTCCTATACTGGAAACTGTCGTTAAAGGATCTGTTGTGCTTGAATTTACCAGACTTCCCAAACGGAAAGGAATGGAACCTACCACCCCATTTACAGGACTGGTTACCGTAGTATAACTTAAGTTAGTTCTCGCATTTACAAGCGCTGCTTTAGCTTGAGACAGGCTGGCCAAAGCAGAATCGTAAGAGTATTGTGCAGATTCCAGTTCATATTTACTAACAATCTCTTTCTTCACCAATGGGGTAACTTTAACTACGGCCAGTTTTGCCGTGCTTACCTGAGCCTCTGCAGTTTTAATTCCGGCGTTTGCTGTACGTACTGCCTGTTCATATTGGGGATCATTGATTTTGAATAAGGGCTGGCCTTTTTTTACAACTGCACCTTCATCCACATATATCTTTTCTATATAACCTTCGATCCTTGGCCTGATTTCGATGTTTTCCTGACCCTGGATGCTTGCCGGGAAATCTGTATTGAGGGTTGCCGATCTTGGTTGCAGGGTAACCACCTTGTATTCCTTTACCTGTGGGGCGGCAGCAGCCTTAGCTGCATCTTCCTTGTTGCTTCCGCCGCATGAGGCGAGGGTAATTCCTGCGAGGAACAGGAGCCCTGTTTGTATGTTCGTCTTCATATATGTGTTTTCTTCTTCTGAGCTTGTTATTTATTTTACTGTTTTATAAGGGGATACGTTCGTTTCTTATCTGTAGATCATATCAAAAATGATTTGCTTCCGCTGTTTCATCAGTTTTGGAAATTCGGCATCACTAATTTTCAAAAACGTTTTATTCAATGATTCTGACAATACCGGGTAAGCCATGAGTGCAAATAAGCTCATCATAAACTGCCTTGGATCAGTACTGGTTATCTTCCCTGCATGCATTTCGGCTTTCACCTCTGCAAGGAAGGGTTTGATGTGGGCATCATAGATAAGATCCACTTCCTGCTTTTCATGTCTTTTGTTTTCTGTGATCACGAAGAGTTCACGGTAAGGATAGGCGATAATCTCGTCCATGAATACGTCGATGAATTTTCTCAGTTTTTCTGTGAAACTCACTTTACTGCTCAGCACGTTATCCAGTGTCTGCCGGAGTTGTTCTTTTGCTTCGTTGACCACCTGTTCAAAAAGGATATCCCTGGAACGGAAATAATAGTGCACCAGCGTGCGGTTCACCCCTGCCGCATCGGCAATATCCTGGGTCGTCGCATGGAACCTGCCTTCGAAAAAAAAGATCCGCTTTGCAGTGTCTTTGATTAACTGTTCTGTTCCTGTGTCTCTTACTGCCATTTTACTATAATTTTTTAATACCGGTATTTAACATAATTGTTAAACAAAGTTATCTATATATGTTGCCACAATACTCATAATTGTGCCACCTTTTGCGATTTAGCATAGGGTAACAGAAGTATTACAAAGATGGTCCCGTTAGTCTGCTTGGGCGTATTAAAGCTTGCCTTTACAGCAAAACAACCAAATATAAGAAACAGGCAAAGTCATATTAGACGGGGATGAAGAGTTTGCCGACGAGTATGGCTTTTCAGCCGCCGGATTGCATTATGGGTCTGATGTGCGCCTTTCTGAGGTTGGATTTCGCTATATTTAGTAAAAACATTAGCTTATGAAAAATGAAGAATTCAGCTATTCCTTGCCCGGTTGCCCGTTGGTATGAGTTTTTTCGGACATGGTTTAGCGCGTTAGCAAGACCTTCCTGCCTGCATCCCTGGTACAGGCATTTGGTTATGCTTTGCCCGTATTGGAACAGATTGTGGGGACATTGATTTTGATAGGGCTATTTACAAGGTCAGGTATATTGCCGGGACTGATTCTTATCCTGATGCTTATTTTTGGCTCTTCGCTGATTGAAACCTGGGAGAATGCATTTATACAAGTGGTATATGGAGCATATTTGGTGGTTTTATACAGGTATCTGCATTACAACCGGGCATCATTTGATTTCGCGTTCCGGTTGTAATACATTGATAAGTCCGCCGATTAATCTTTCAGCAGTTGTGGGATAATCAGTTTATTCCAGATCGCATAACCGGAAGCATTCATGTGCAGCATATCGTTTTTGAAAAGATGCGGCTGCATGGCCCCGTTTTTATCGAGCATGGGCTGATAAACGTCTACAAAAGTGATATGTGTTTGTCCTTTTATATACGCACTTATCAGCCTGTTTGCTTCCAGCGCCTTTGCCTGGTATTGTTTTCTTGAAGGACTGCCCTTGATGGATATATATACTATAGGTGTATTGGGCAACTTCGCCCTGATATCTGTATACAGTTTTTTAAAGTCAAGAAATACCGCTTCAGCATCCGGTGATTTCAGCAGATCGTTTTCTCCCACATAAATGACCAGCTGTTTGGGCTGGTAAGGAAATACCAGGTCGTCCAGGTACCGGTCTACGTCACTTGTTACCGCTCCTCCTATTGCACGGTTAAGTACCGTATAGTTTTTAAAGGTCTTTGTAAAATCTACCCAGAGGCGGATGGATGAACTGCCAATAAACAAAATAGGTGATGACGGCGGTGCATAGATTTTGTCATAAGCCTTTATTGCATTTACATCATCCTGAAAGGGAGGCTTTTCCTGGGCAAATGTACTGGAGCTTGAAACCGGAATCAGGAAGAGTCCGACAACTAAGGTTTTAAAGAGTTTCTGTAGTTTATTCATACGTTGGTTTTATAGCTTTTCAGCGCATCATTAATTTGTCATTTTAGAATAGCGGATTTGTGAATCCTCGCTGATATCTTACATTTGACCAAAATGCATATTTAGTCAGCATAAAACAAAAACAATTTACGTGTTTTGTCGCTTTCATAATATAGATTAAATATAATAATGATTTAAATTATATTTGGCAGCATCAATCACAACGAATGGATCCTAACACAGATAATTCCAATATAGAGCCTACCAAATACTTCCTGTCCAAAAAAATGGATGGTATGTTTATAGAAGTTTACGAGATTTACAAATTTATCCTGCGCTTTTTTAAGGAAGTATTTCTGCCTCCCTACGAATTTAAAGAAATTATACATCAGTGTTATGAGGTTGGTTACAAATCCCTGCCGCTGATATCCCTCACCGGGTTCATTACAGGTGTAGTTTTCACCGATCAGTCGAGACCTTCCCTGGCAAACTTTGGTGCTACATCCTGGATTCCCTCACTTATTTCCATCGCTATTGTCAGAGCCCTTGCTCCTTTGGTAACTGCTTTGATAGCTGCGGGAAAAGTGGGATCAAATATGGGTGCAGAACTTGGATCGATGAAAGTGACTGAGCAGATTGATGCAATGGAAGTATCCGCCACTAACCCCTTTAAATACCTTGTAGTAACCAGAATACTTGCAACTACCTTCATGATACCTTTATTAGTGATGTACACTGCATTTGTGGCACTGATGGGAGGTTATCTTAGTGTACACAGTCATGAACAAACTAGTTTCGCGATGTTTTTTTCGCAGGTTTTCGAATCTCTGAGCTTCCTGGATTTATTCAGTACCTCTTTTAAATCAACTGTCTTTGGATTTACTATTGGCGTTGTTGGCTGTTACTGCGGGTATAATTCTACTAAAGGAACTGAAGGTGTTGGTAAAGCGGCAAACTCTGCTGTGGTAGCCGCCATGTTCCTGATCTTTGTTGAAGAAATCGTTATTGTTGCAATTGTAAATGCTTTCCGTTAAACCATCATGATAAAAGAACAGAAAGTAATAGACAAAAATAACCCTGTAATTTCTATCAGGGGATTACAAAAAGCATTTGGAAGTTTGCATATCCTGCGGGGTGTTGATCTCGACGTATATAGAGGTGAAAACCTGGTTGTACTGGGCCGCTCCGGTACGGGAAAGTCGGTGCTGATCAAGATAATCTCCGGCCTGCTCCTTCCCGATCAGGGTATCGTTAACGTATTGGGGAAGGAAGTTGCTGAACTGCGTAACAAGGAACTGATGGACCTGAGACTCAAAGTAGGTTTCTCTTTTCAAAACAGTGCCTTATATGATAGTATGACCGTTCGCGAGAACTTGGAGTTTCCTCTGGTAAGGAACTCAAGAAATCTTAAACGCAGCCAGATCAATGATGAAGTAGAAAGTGTTCTTGATGCAGTTGGTTTACTGCAGACCATCGAGCAAATGCCATCCGAATTGTCTGGCGGACAAAGAAAAAGGATCGGTATTGCAAGGACATTGATCCTGCGACCTGAAATTATGCTTTATGATGAGCCTACTGCTGGTCTGGATCCTATTACCTGTATAGAAATCAATAACCTGATCAATGAGGTTCAGGAGAAATATAAAACTACAGCAATCATTATCACGCACGATCTCACCTGTGCCAAGGAAACTGGCGACAGAATTGCTATGCTACTGGACGGACAATTTGCAATACAGGGAACTTTTGATGAGGTCTTTGCAAGTCAGGATGCCCGTGTACAATCTTTTTACAATTATAACTTTACAAAATAAATGAGCGCTTCAGAAAACAAAAGGTCAATTATAGTAGGAATTTTCATCGTGATTGGCGTTATCATCTTCATTGCAGGTGTCCTTACACTTGGTGGAAAGCAAAAACGTTTTGTCAGCAGCATTACACTAAAAGCTATCTTTAACAACGTTAATGGGATTACTGCCGGTAACAATGTATTTTTCTCCGGTGTAAAAATAGGTACTGTAAGCAAAGTTGAATTTTATGGCAATGCACAGGTAGAAGTAACATTACATATCGAAGAGAAAGCACAGCAGTATATTCATAAAAATGCGCTAGCCAAATTGAGTTCTGAAGGTTTTATTGGAAACAAAATGATTGAAATCCTTGGAGGTACAACTCAGACGCCTGTAGTTGAAGATGGAGACAGACTGGATATCGCTGCTGCACTTGGACCGGATGATATCATGAAGACCTTACAGGACAACAATAAAAATATCCTGGCGATTACGAATGACTTTAAAGTAGTGAGTACGGAGATGGTCAAAGGAAAAGGTGCTTTGGGTGCTTTGTTAACCGATTCTGTAATGGCTGACCGTTTGCGCCAGATGACTGTTAACCTTGAAAATGCTTCTGCAACTACAGCCAGGGTTACATCTGCTATTTCACAATACACTGCGAAACTGAATAATAAAGGAACACTTGCAACCGAGCTGCTTACTGATACTACAGTTTTCAGTAACCTCAAATCAGCTGTTAAGAGTTTGCAGGTTACTGCGGCTTCTGCTTCGGAGATGACTGGTAACCTTAATGCAACCAGTAAAAAACTAACTTCTGATAAAAACGCCGTTGGTGTACTGCTGAATGATGAGGCAACTGGTGCGAAATTAAAAACTACTGTTTCCAATCTTGAATCAAGTACCAGGAAACTGGATGAAAATATGGAAGCACTGCAGCATAACTTTTTGCTGAGAGGTTTTTTCAGGAAGAAAGAAAAGGCTGAAGCAAAGGAAAAAGAGAAGGCTCAGGAGCAACAGCCTCAATAATTTTTTGAATGACGGAAGGGAGATGTTCTGGCTTCACAAAAAACTGAACGTTGGCATCGATGCTGCCTGCTGCTGAAAAAGCACCAGAAGGCATTGATGCCAACGTTCAGTTTTTTTTGTTTATCCTGTAGCATGATGGCCATGCAGGGCGATAATGCAGGATGGTCATAATTGAATGCCAGGCATGGTTGTTATACATGAAAGCCCAGCATAGCTGTAAAGTATTATTGCTAAGCAAGTTACATAGTGCCGTCCAGCAGACTTTCCACTGTAGCGGGAGAAATTTTGGTTTTGAAATTACTATGTGGGTTTACTACAAATCTTTCGCCCTGTGCCACACTGAAAAGGTCAGCGCCGCTCATCTTTAAGAATTCTACATCGTCTTTTACCACTCCGTTATCAAAGATACGGTCTATAGTAGTGAACAAAGGAATACTGCCATCAGGTAATGCGTATAGCTCTACGCTGGTACCTACTTCAAGGTACTGATATCCTTCTGAGACATTCACGTTTATTGAAATTACTATGATTTCATCTGTAAGAATCCGCTTGTAAAATGCGCGTTTATATACAGATTCTTTTACGGCCATTTCCAGTAGCGCATCCAGGCTTAGCTCATCAGTATTGATCATTAACTGATCAGTGCCGTTGTTGCCTGTTTCGTTTTCTTTCTTCGCCTTAAATATATCAAATAGTCCCATACCAAGTATCGTCTTTAAATTTTTTTAAGAATGTATATCAATATATAACAATGATATTCAATTTTTAGTTTCAAAAACTATACATATCTTAATTGATACAATCGTTTAAAGGTATGATCAGATTGTCTGGATGTTATGATTTTGTTATATTTCCAGTATGCGTTTATAACTGGAATGCAACAGTGTGTGCAAGCTGTTCCTCTTTATAAAAAGTAAATTCAGGCAAAAAAAAACCGCTCAATACTATTGAGCGGTTTAAGTTAAGGCAGCGGAGATTATCCTTCGCTATCGTATTTAATGTCATTAACATGTTTGTCAATTTCCCATCTTCCAGTTCCTGCTTCGCCGATAACGTCGAACAATTCAAGGGCACGTCTTGCTTTGTATTCTTCCTCACGTTGTTCTTTAAAGAACCAGTTCAGGAATTCGATAGTTACGTAGTCCTGTTCCTGGTAGCATTTCGCTGCGATGTTTTTCAGTGATTGGGTAACGCTGATTTCTGCATCTAAAGCTTCTTCGAAGACCTCTCTGAAAGAGTTGAATTCAGTTTGAATGTTCGTTACTTCCGGAGATATAGCCGAACCGCCCATATCCAGAACATATTTGAAGATTTTTAATTGATGTTCTCTTTCTTCTTCAGATTGTTTAAAAAAGTATTCAGATGAATAATCAAATCCGTTACTATCACACCATGATGCCATTGCAAGATATGCTGATGCAGATTGGGCTTCTTTTTTGATTTGCTGATTTAACAATGCTTCTACCTCAGTTGATAGCAGGCACTGTACGCGTGTGATGTCTTTCATATAATTGTAATTATGTTCTTGTCGATTTGACTCATGCAAAAATAGTGCATAAAATCAATTTTACAGCATTACAAAGAAATATGGAAAGATTCTAAATCTAAAGAAGCTCAGACACTTAGGCGGTAAACCCTATCGTGAATGATGCGGTTTAACTCAAGCATGACAAAGGTTCCTTCCAGTAATGTTTTGAAATCAATGATCTCCAGGAGGGTTAAAACATAACAATGGTCACACGCACAGATGAATACAATCTCAAGATCGGGACTGATTTCAGAATTCAGCAACAGCGCTTCAATGTCTATTGCATAAATTGCTTTTCTGAGCTTCATCATGCTCCTGTAATCAAAACGGGCCAGTTTACCTACGAAATCAATGTACCAGCAATTTTCTTTATCAGATTGAAAAACAGATCCATTAAGGGTTCTATAAACTTCTGCGAATTCTATAACTGGTGCTTCGGTAATGACGTTTTGCATTTACAGTGATTGATTATAATGCAAATATTCACATTATTAAGACTCGATACAAATAAAATTGAATATTTATTTAGAACTATTTTAAGAATGTCCCATAAAATGGTCGCAGATGTCTATTTTAATTTACTAAACCGGCCATTTATCCTTCCTGTAAATAGCATCTCCATTGGCGTGTCTGCCTGGGACCAGATACAATGGCGGATTTTCCTCTGATGCTTTGTGTATCATTAGGGCCGCTATTTTTGCCGGATCATTGTGCTGCTCTAGGACAGTGCTGAAGCTGCAAGGCAAAACTACAGTCACATGAATTCCAAATGGTTTCGCTTCTCCTGCGAGCGACTCGGAGACGCCTGCTACCGCAAACTTGGTTGCACTATTAATGCTGAATCCATGGTATCCCCCATTACCACTTACTGCAGCTGAAACATTAAAAATATGTCCTGCTCCATTTTTCCTGAGATAAGGCATCCCAATTCTGATCACATTCATCATACCGAAGATATTGGTTTCGAAAACTGCCCTAGCCTGTTTGTCGCTTAACTGATCAAAGCTTATTTCCAGCGGGCAGTCTGGATTGTTTACTATAAAATCAACTTTGCCGAATCTAGCAGCAGTCGCCCGTAAAGATGCATCGATACTATTCTCACTCGAAAGGTTCAGTTCGAGCGGCAGAAAATTCAGCGTTGCAGGTCCTAAGGAGTTCCTCAAATCAGCAGCATTTTTTGAGGTAGCAGCGACCTTATGACCGGCGGCAAGTAGTTGTTTCACTAAATTTAATCCCAGTCCCTCAGAGGCACCTGTAACATACCATACTTTTGATTGTGTTTCCATGATTGTTAATTTGAAAACAAATTTAAATCATCATCGATCTCAGCAGATTGCAACAATCAATCACATCATTACTAAATTCAAACATTTCGGAATGAACCAGGTGTATAAGCTGTTTGTTTTTTGAAAAAGTTATTGAAATGGGCGGCTTCTTCAAATCCAAGACAATATCCTATCTCTGATACGTTCCAGTCGGTATGCCTTAAAAGAGACTTTGCCTCCGCCAGTAGACGCTGGGTAATGATATCAGTTGTTGTTTTTCCTGTTGTTTCCTTCACCGACCTGTTAAGGTGGTTTACATGTACCGCCAGTTTTTCAGCGAAATCCTTGGCAGAACGCATTGAAAACCGTTGTGAGGGCGTTTCAATAGGAAACTGTCTTTCCAGTAATTCTGTAAAAACAGAAGTGATCCTGGATTTGGCATCCGGGTGCTGGTACAGGGTTTCCGAAGGCTGTGATTTAAGTGCGAAGTGCGTCAGCTCAGTTACGTAGTTACGCAGCAAGTCATATTTAAACACATAATCTGATTCAATTTCCTCCAGCATTTTGTTATAAATAGTTGAGACGGCTTCATCCTGCTTGTCATTCAGAAAGTACGCTGGTTTACCCCCATTACTGAACATGGGCAGGTCAGTCAGGCTTCCGCGGATCTTTTCAATGAAAAAAGATTCTGTAAAAATACAAAAGAAGCCCGTGTTGTTTTCTGATAGTGATTCAACAGTGTAGGCAACATTGGGATTGAAAAACATGAGTGTTGTACCTTCACTTGCTATGCTTTTATCAGCATAATGAAATCTGAAATTCCCACGAACCAAACTGATCTTGTAAAAATCCCGTCTGCTGTATGAAACAGGTTTGGCACCTGGGCCCACACAGTCTTCCAAACGGAATACGTTAAAGTGCCCTACCCCGTGCTGGACATCAGGCGGAGCGGAGTTAAATTTAGTCTGATAAAAGCTTTCTAAGGTTTGCGTCTTTTCCATAAGGATGAATTTACTGAAATTTCCTGATACAAATTTACTTTGTATACAATTGTTGCGATTGCGCGAATCAAACCATTAATTGTAAAAATCAAACATTCATGATTGAATTTACTTATCATTAACCCCTGGCCTCCATATTATGATGCTACTTTTAAGGTTGAGCTTAATTGAAGTAGGCCACTTAAGCGCGGAAGACAGTTGCTTATCAATTCAGAGAGTTTTTATAAAAAAAATAAGCTTCATAATGAGGCATTTAAAAGATAGTTCCAGGCTATAGTTTGCTCAAGTGAAGTTTATTTGTACTTTCGCGGTGGAGAGTTGGCAGAGTGGTCGATTGCGGCAGTCTTGAAAACTGTTGACTTGTCAAAGGGTCCGCGGGTTCGAATCCCCCACTCTCCGCAAATGTATCTTCAAAATACACCAAAACGCTTTAAACTTATGTTTAAGGCGTTTTTTGTTTGCAGGATACTTTCAAAATCGCACAATTTATCGCAGTCTGAGGTGCCCCAAGAGGTGCCCTATTTATGTGTTTCCACTGGGGCACCTCAAATCCTTGTAGGTTACTGAAAGTGAACACGTTCAATAGATGAACATCTTGACAGCAGTAACGCAATAAACTAAATTTATTCATATAAATTTATTGCGATGAACAAGAAATTAGGGTTACTTTTCTTTCTGAAAAAATCAAAGATGAATGCTAATGGCTTAGTGCCGATTTATTTAAGGATTACAATTGCAGGTGTTAGGACAGATATTTCTTCCAAACGTTTTATTGATAACGCGAAGTGGAACAACCAAAGCCAGAAGGTAACGGGTTACAGCGAAGAAGTGCGCAGTATCAATTGTGGACTAAAAGCAATGGAGATGAAGATTTACAAGGTTTATGGGGAAATGGCAGATAAGAATCTACTTATAACCTCTGCAAGTCTAAAATCGTTTATGTTTGATGATGGGATTACTCCTGCCCTACCGGAAAAAACTATTCTTGGTGTTTTCAGAACGCATAATTTAGAAATGAAGTCTCTTATCGGAAACGGTTTTGCAGCAGGTACACTACAACGTTATGAGACCAGTTACAGCCATACCGCAGAGTTTATCAAATGGAAATACAATGTTGATGATCTTTCATTAAATAGCATTGACCACGAATTGTGACTTCTTATGATTACTACCTGCGCAGTGTCCGCAATTGCGCGAATAATTCCACAGTTAAATACATTAAGAATTTCAAAAATATCGTGTTAATCTGTCATGCAAATGGATGGATGGAAAAAAATCCCTTTCTTTTATATAAGGTGAAACTTAAAAAAGTGGTAAGGGAGTTTTTGAATATGGACGTGATACAGCGAATTGCAGACTATGATTTCAAATTTAACAGACTTAGCCAGGTAAGGGATATATTTTGTTTTGCTGTTTTACAGGGCTTGCTTATGCTGATGTAATGAAGTTAAAGAAAACTGAGATCGTGACTGATGATAAATCAGAAAAGTGGATCAGTACCTACCGGGAGAAAACCAAGACTTTGGTTAAAGTACCGTTGCTAAAAATGGCTTTGGATGTTCTGGACAAATATCAACATCACCCCCTCTGTTCTGGCTACGCACGTGTCTTGCCAGTACTGAGTAATCAAAAAACCAATAATTATCTAAAAGAAATTGCCACAGCTTGCAACATAGATAAGGAACTTACCTTTCATATTGCAAGACACACCTTTGCTACCACTGTAACATTAGCGAATGGTGTGCCTATCGAATCTGTAAGCAAAATGTTAGGGCATACAGATATTAAGACTACACAGCATTACGCCAAAATTTTGGATTTAAAATTATCTCAAGATATGGCATTGCTAAAAAAAATTTGGTAACATATGTAAAGCCTAATATAACCTAAAATAAATTAAGTGCACCAATTTGTACTTATCAAAAAATATAATTTATATTGCTATCAATATTGTCTCAACGACTTTATCATTACTATAGCAGTAAAACTATGAAGGAAAAACTCATTGATGAAATTAGTCTAATCGATTTATGCACACGAGAGGAAAATCATTTTTTTGATCGTAAAGCAAAAGAATTGGATGGCAAAAAAATCCAAAAAATTGCTGTAGCATTCGCGAACTCAGATGGTGGGGACTTCATTATAGGTATAAAAGACAATAAGGAAGAGACTGAGCCTCGAAAAAGGTGGGACGGTGCGCCCGATGTTGAATATTTCAACAAAGTTTTCCAAAATCTTCTAGAGATAAATCCTAATATTCCTTATACCGTCACCTTCTTAAAAGATCAAGTAACAAATACTTATGCTTTACTTATATCAGTTGAAAAAAGTGAAAAGGTTCATTCAACCGCAGATAACACAGTATACATCAGAATTTCAGCACAATCCATTTCTTTAAAAGATCCTCAGAAAATACAGGAATTATCTTTCGCAAAAGGAGAATCTTCATTTGAAGATTTAACTTATAAGGATGCAAAAGCTGAGGATATATTTGATTCTGAGGAAATGAAGAGGTTTTTAATTGACTATTCACCTCAATCTGACCCAATTGATTTTACAGTGACTCAAAATCTTGTAGATAGAACTACATACGAACCTAAAATAGCTGGCTTACTTCTCTTTAATGATAATCCAGTTTCCTTGTTACCGAGAAAGTGTGCAATCAAAATCACGAGATATGACACATCTGAAGCGATTCCTGAACGAGATCACTTAAAGGATCAATACACAATAGAAGGAAGTTTATATGAGCAAATTCATAAAGCGTCTGAAACGATTACGACTATCATGTCCAGTGTAAAGATATGGACACCAAAAGGTCTAGAAAATATAAGTTATCCTCCTGAAACCCTATGGGAAATTATTGTAAATGCAGTAATACATAGAGATTATTCGATTTCTGATGATATACATATTTTAATATTTAACAACAGAATTGAAGTAAATAGTCCTGGACGATTACCAGGATATGTTACTCTAAATAATATACTGGATGCTCGCTATTCAAGAAACACTAAAATAGTGAGAACTCTGAATAGATATAAAAACCCCCCAAATAAAGACATGGGAGAAGGACTGAACACTGCTTTCCAAAAAATGAAAGATTGGCGCCTTAAAGAACCAACTATAAGCATAAATGGGAATTATGTAAAAGTAACAATTGCTCATACTTCATTGGCTACACCAGAAGAAACAATCCTAGAATTTTTAGAGCATAATCCAATAATAAAAAATAGAGAAGCACGGCTCCTCTCTGGGATAAAATCTGAAAATATCATGAAGAATATCTTTCTTAAGTTAGCAAAAGAAGATTTGATCGAGCCTGTTATGAGCAAAAACGGAACTACCAAAGTTGCATGGAAAAAGAAAATTGATGACACCAAGGATAAATAATGACCTTAATAGAACGAAGTTTAACAAGTCAAAAGAGTCAACAAGTCAAAAGAGCTAGCGGAAGTTGGGCAGTTGCCCTACTTTGTGCCCCCATGCTCTGCAAATGGGGCTGTAAGGATACGCCGGGTATCCTTTGCACGGTTTGTATTACAACTATCACTCATATCAGTATACCGGACAGTATACTATCATACAATGAGGGAGCAAGTTAATGTTTTGGCTATACAAAAACTTAGATATTGTTCCCGCTGGTCATATATTTATATAGTTAGCATATTAAATATATAGCCTTCGGCTACTCCATAAAGAATAGTGGCTTGCAGCCACTATTCTTTATGGAGTACGATTTATAAATTTTCCGTAATATATTTAGCTCGGTCAGCCATTGCAGCTTTCATCCATTGGCGCATGACCACTCTACCCACTTCCTCTGCCTTTGCCTCGTCGTAATGATTAGGGTAAAAATGCTGACTTATTGCATCTGTGAATTTTGTGAGATACTCATCTTCCAAATCATCATTCACTTCGCATTTGGCATCTTCGATGTCGATAAAATTAAGAAAGAAAAAAGTTGCCCAGCGGTCTGGCGCATGTGGCCTGCTGTAAAAGTGGGGGAATGAAACCTGATTAACAAAGGACTGTATAAACACATCTGGTTTGATCTGATAAATACTGCACAGGGTCGTAAAATCTTCCGGTAAGGTAATAGTCATATTGGTTTCCATAGTTTTGATTTTAAGATTGGTTTATATTGTGGTGATAGGTCAGGTAAAAATCTCTTAGGATCGCTGTTCGTTCCTGAAGATCACGGATGTTATAGATTTCAAGGCTCAGTTCTTCCATTCGCTGATAAAATTCAATCTGCATATCTGTGAGGTCTGATCCTTCAGTAGCAGGTCGGCCAAATTCTCTGGCAACCCCCAAAAAGAAATTAAAGGGGAAATTTTGTTCTTTGAACTTTAGGCCAGCGCGCGCCTGCACATCAGCTATTGAAACCCTGCCCATGAAATATTCCAGAAACTCTTTTGGATAGCAGTTTTGCAACTCGCAGATGACACAAAAATCTTTGGTCAGGGTGATGGCTGAGTTTTCATCCAGATAGAAAATCATGGTATGCGGTCTTTCCATAATTTGGTACAGTGCATTAACAAAATACCGGCATTTCTTTCTTTTAGTCTCTATGCTACCTTTTGGATTTCGCGTTTCATGGAATATGCTATTGATACAAGAAACAGCCAAATCCTTGCATTGGAGAAAAGCCTTACTGCGCTTGTTTTTTTGACCTTAGCCCTGGTGTACGAGGATATAAACATGGTCGCCTCAGAAAAGCCTTTGCTGTATTCTCCTGTTAACGAATCATACATGGAAACATGATCTACAAAGATTTGCAGAACCTCCTGTATACTTTGTCTGTAAACTGTACAGGCCACTTTAAATTCTAGCGGAACATCAATGATGTTATACTTGATCCTTTTCATCACTCAAAAGATTTAGCCCACTAAACTTAAGTCCCTGCAAGATTCCTGATAGGCTATTGCCTGTGCATTCAGTTGCTGAATGGCTTCTGTACAAGTGGTTCTTGTTAATGCAACAAAGGCCAGTACGCGATCATACAGACACTTGGCATCTTGTTTTGTTACTGAAAAATCACTGGCATAGCGGGCGCCAGAGTAACTTTTTACGAGGACATCAAATAACCTTTGATCTTCTGCGCTGCCCGTTAGAAACAGTTGATAAGGGTGATCGGAGAAGCAACGGCATATCCCCAGCAATCTATATAGGTTATGGACTTCGGAGCGATAGCCTAATTGTACACGAATCAGCGCAATACAACATTGTTCAACTACCTGATGCAGTAAAAAAGTGCAAACGGTAAACTGTTGCTGAATCAAACATTCACCAGCACCTTGCAGGAAACCTTCTGCTAAGGAAATTCTGTGATTATAGTGCCTGCTGGCTTTTATGCCTGCCTGTACCGGAATATATGGTGTATGCTTGCTATAATTAGAATACCCATTAGAAGTATATAAGAGATTAGCTGAGGAATAAACTTTGATAAAAAATCGGCTGTTTGCTTTGATGGCATCAGCAATAGTATCTTTCCCATGACAGATAATTGTAACGGTACCCTTTTTGAAATAATTATTAGAAAAATCCTGCACCTGATGATCAATGCGGGTGATTGATTCGGTGACCATCAGCAGGCAATAATGGGCGGTATGATCAAAACCATATTTCTTGAAACAGCTTTTTGTTTCTTCAGTGCTGAGATCTTGAGAAAGGCAGAGAATTTGCTGAGGCTGAAACTTCTCCACTAGGGCTTCAATGAATGTTTTAAAATAGTGTGTCTGCTCATTGGCTGGTGTTAAAATTCGCATTTCCATATATTGATCTTATTTAAGTTTTAAATTAAATAAGCCTCAAACAAATTGGTTGCTACTATTAAGGAATAGGGTTAGCAACTCACTTAGTCTAATGTAACTTGGCTCTGACAAAGCCACCCTCCCTTACGGACGGGCTCCCACAAAAGGCATAAGCGAGCACCAACCCAATACCAAATATAGGGTTTTGGTTGCTCAACTTACACTCGCGGGATTAAACTGTCAGATTTAGTTGCGAGGCTTGTTAGCAATTCCTGATCACTGACTTAGAACTGCAATACTTTATTTATCTGTTTATTTCTTCATATATGCTAATTTAAGCAGTAATTAATTCAATAGCAAATTTGCTATTGAATTAATTGTAATATACACGTCTATTTGTTTAGTGAAGTATTTAAAAGATGAGGACTTTATTAAGAAGTTCGGACAAAAGTTAAAGCAAATACGGGAAGAAAAAGGTATATCGCAGGAACAGCTTGCTCTGTTCACAGAGATATCCCAAAGCCAGATTGCCCGAACAGAACTGGGTCAGATCAACACCAGCATTAGCCACGTATCAACCTATGCGAAGTTTTTAAAAGTTGAGGCAATGGTTTTATTTGATTTTACAGACCTTAAGGTAAGGGACAAAAAATAATTAAAAGATTTATCAATACCCAAAAGATCACTTATAAATTTAAATGGTTGATATATTTGACACGAATAATTTATACCCAGATTACGATTCACCTTTAAAGCAGCACTTCAATAATGTGTTTGATACTGTTTTCATTTCATTTTCTCCTTTTTTTAAAATCATGGGAAATAACAAAGAGCAAATTGAAGTGAGTAGCACAAAAATTATTAGTCTCGAAGAGCTTCAGGAAGAGGATCATATTTTTCAAAATCTTAAACCTAATAACAAACGTGTAATATATACCAATGATAATCCCAACTATGCAAGTGATAACGAAATAATCGAAAAGGGCTTTCCTGTTCGGTGGCAATATATCTTGGAAAACACCGACCTTAATACGTCATCAGAAATTAGTCAAGCTCTAAGGACATCTATCGGTGCTCTGAAAAAGGAATATGAGACCTTGCAATTGAAGGAGATACTTGAACACTTCACAATAGAAAATAAAATTTATCATCCGATAGAGGGACGGATTACCCTTTTAAGTTTAATTGAAATCTATAAATGTCTCACATATCTTCAGAAAACTGAGATTACTATGTCTGATGAATTTTTCCAAGACGTTGAAACTATTGAGATATCTACACTTTCCATTTCAGAATTTGTTTTGAGAGTGAGAGGATATATGTATTTGTATCCAACAGACAGATCACTACTTTTCACTATTGAATGGGATAGTTTCTTTTTCTTAATGTGTGGCGATCGCAAATCTCTTGATCACATTACATTCAAATTTGATTTTGAAGGTTTTTATACCGATGAAAATACAATGCATTCATGGGATCTACTTTAGTATACTGATTACATATTAATTCACATCCATAAAACTCATCTGAAGATAAGCGATTAACAGCTCCAAGGGGTATTTTAAGGTCGCCACAATAGGGTGTTTTATCCAATACAGTATTTTCATCCTATTTATTTACTTTAGCTAACCTAACAAACACAATGGGTTTTAAAATTAAGAACTTCTTAATATTCCTATCCATTTTTTTGGTGTTGTATGGGGTTTTTCTGTTGATATCTGCGCTAATACTCTTCAAATATGGTTACTTAACAAAGGGTGAAAAAATATACAGTGAGATAGTCCACATTGTAATCTATTTTCCCATCAATCCCTTATGGAATGATGGTAGATGGCCATTATTCACACTCCTGCTTAATGGGTGTTTTTGGGGTTTTGTTTTCTATAGTATTATTCTCACCATTAGGAAGTTGACACATAAGACTTAATAGCCTCAAATATACTTATGAGCACATCACAATCAAAAAATCAAACTGAAATGTTATTGGCTTCTCTGGGCATTGCTTTTTCTACTCGCGTCCCTTTAATTGAAGACGAGCAGGAATCTGAAATTAGATCACCGCAAGACATTGCTAAACGAATACTTATACTAACCTATTTATGTTATATAGCTGACGTCGAGGAGGACAAATCTGAGATAATAGAATTTCTAAAAAAAGAAAATCTTTGGGCTAGCGTAACAGACGATGAGCAAAACTATTTCTGAAAGACAAATTAACAGAAAAAGAAAGAATAAATATATCGTGGCGTACAGAGGGTATTTGTCTATTACTGTTCACAATCAATAAAATTAAAAAACTGGAAATTCCACAACAAGAAATTGAAATGGATTCCATATTTAATGAAATTCCTGATTTTTTGAACGGAACTAAAGGATTTATTAAATCAGCTGTGATTAGATCCTCAGTTGAAATATTAGATTTATGGGAGTTAATTTACAGAATACACTGGGCTATAAGAAATGTGCAGTTGAATAATCTTGCTCCTTTAGATGTAAATCCAAGCATAGTATTTGAACGTCACCACGCAATAAATTGGGTAATAAATTCTTCAGTAAATTGGGATGATATTACAACTGATACATAATTAGAAATATTCTTTTGTCCTGGAGATCCTAAAACAATGCCCAAAGCAAAAGAGGTTTATATTACCATTAAGAACCAATATTTTAGTATACAAACCACTCGAATATAAACTGTTACTTCTGTATATTAGGATTTAGCCCTTCAAACTTCAAGTTATCCCTGATGTTGTCTTCGCCCAAATCAACAGCTCTAAGTATTGAGTTAGCAGCATCTATATCTTTCTCCCTTAACCGCCTCATAATACTTATCGATTAATCCGCTTATATAGAGACGTTCATTGAGTGTCATTCCTGAATATTTACTTTTGCTATCCATAGTTGAATAAGGGTTTTACAGTTGATATTTTAATTGGCTTTACATTTTGCGGGTTGATAAAATAATCCATTATACCCCCCTTATTTTAGTTTAAAGGTCATACAAGATAACTATCCATGATAGTACATGTGAACGGAAAGTAATAGTGCAGGATTTTTGGCACTTAACGGTACATTACTTTCGGCAAGAATACTGCAGAGAAAATGGCAAGAATGAGTACATAGTCCGTTTCAAAAGTAGTCGAATAATTTTAC